>ERZ761574.1065-NODE-1065-length-18744-cov-68.464444_pt1 | contig 18744 bp, 15 predicted proteins | sample MGYA00374950_ERZ761574 | MGnify/ENA primary metagenome ERZ761574 (study PRJEB28895, sample SAMN07631631) | mixed culture metagenome | isolation source: Freshwater growth medium | place: USA: Seattle, Washington | collected 2016-10-03 ... | reverse complement strand
CGGCTTGCAAGAGCGGCGAGCGGGCACGTACTCCCCTGAAGATGACGGCGGGGCAACAGCGCTGCAGCGGGTAGAGCGAGTACGGATGTCGTTACGGACGGGGTAGGCGATGGTGGCATGCCGGCACTCGATCGCCTCACGCGAGCGCCGGCAGCCCAAAATGCTGCCCGAGATCCTCGATGACAGCTCGCTGCGCTGTGGTAAGCGTCGCGGCCAGGTCGGGGCGGCGGCTCAGGAAGTCGTCTACGATCGCCTTTGCGGTGGAGGACTCCTTTACAGGTGGCTCTGATTCCTTTACCAATGGCTCTGATGGTGCGAACGACGCGTCCGTTTCCAGGCGGCGGCCGCCCGCACCGCATGAGAGGGCTGCCGAAAGGGCGGCTACATGGCCAGAGAGAGGGGAAAGGGCAGCTACACTGGCAGAGAGAGTCGAAAGAGTACTGCTCTGAGCAGCCACACTGGCAGAGAGAGGTGCAAGGGCAGATACGCTGGCAGAGAGAGCGGCAACCTGTTGAGCGAGGGCATCGATCGTGTCGCCATCGGCTATCAGCCGAGGCCCGCTGAGGTAGATGAATTGCGAGTCGAGCGTTGGGCCGGGGAGGCGCGCGATGCACGTCTTGTACGTGCCGCTGACGCCGAAGATCACGTTGAGGGTCCTCGAGGCGCTGACGAGGCCGCCGGTGGTGGAGGAGGCGTGGACGGCGCCGGTGCAGTCGGGCGTGCCGGCCGGCAGGAGGACGAGGGTGTCGCCTGGGGATGCAAAGGTGCCGAGGACGCTGATGGTGAGGCGTGTGTTCGTCGCGACGGTCGGAGGGTCGAAACCAACGTCGGGCGGCGAGGGCGGCGGCGAGGGCGGCGGGGGAGAGGGCGGTGGCGAGGGCGGCGGGGGAGAGGGCGGCGGCGAGGGTGGCGGCGGCGAGGGCGGCGGGGGAGAGGGCGGTGGCGAGGGCGGCGGCGGCTGCGACGTGGCAGTTGGAAGCAACGCGAATGCCGAGAGGATGAAGAAGAGTTTGCTGGGCAGCTTTGGGTCAACTGGTTGTACCCTGAAGAGAGTCGACCTCTCAGAGCGTGAGATGGCGCAGCACTTTGGGCTGGGCATGGAGCATGCGCATGAGCAGCTCGCTGGAGTCGCTGCAACCGCCGCGCGCGCGCGCGCTCGCCGCTCGCTCAGCACCCTCAACACCGCCGCAGCACCCCCAGTGACACCCCCACACATGGCTCGATGCATGAGCGACGCAGGACCGCCCGCCTTCCTTGTTGTCGTTCGCTGTGGCTCCCGAGCACGCCGCGCATCAAGTTCGCGTACATTTTCGTTGAAGGCCGCGCTGCGGCGTGTCCGAATCTTCCGTCGGAGCGTCCGACAGTACCGAAACAACGTCGGCTACCCCCAAAATCGGCCAGCGGACGCTTGAATGGTTTTTCGGGGAGTGTGCATAGAAAGTTCGGGATTTATGGATAACTAGGTCATACAGATCGGGGTCAGAGCTGGCTCGTTAGTTATTAGAGAGTGGGTCTAGGTAAACGACTTTCTAGGTACGCAAGTAAATGTGAAGTTGAGAGCATTCGATAGCGCCGTGTGTGAGAACTTGTGTTGTTTCCTAGGAATCCTAGCTTGACCCCGGGGTTTGGGGATGTCTCAGAGTTTCGCGAAATTTACATGTAGAGAAAAATTATTGCCACTTTGCAAGAGGCGCCGCAGGCGCCGAAATTTTTCGAAGTTTGCCACTCACCGCTCCACTTGCCTCCCAGGCACACGCAGTACACATGTACCGGATAAGCATGGAAAGGTACATGTATGGCCCCCGGTCACTACATGTAGGCGGAAGACAGTACCAGCTGACCTGTCAAACTAACCTCAAACTGTCTCGCCATCTTCGCAACTTCAGCCCAGCCCCCCAGCCCCACAGCCCCGCCGCGCTGCGCGCCGATCGGTGCTCCGGAAGTCGGAATACGTGGAAATAAGGAGAGCACCCGGCAGCGTCACACCACTGAGTTCAAAATCAGGTGGTTGGGATAGCGTGTGAATTCAGAAAGAATACCTCCCCCTACCGGCTAACGGTAACCCCCCCTTTGGGTCAATCAGACAATCATCATCACTGAGTTCAAACCGGAAAATGCAAAACGTCAGGTGGTGGGGATAGTGCGGTGAATCCAGCGGAAAGAATACCTCCCGCCCTACCCCTTTGCGGGGTCAAATCTAAATCACGCATCCCGTCCAGGGTCCTTAACGTTCCACTACCTCCGTAGTCCGACCCTCCGGTACATCCGCCCACAATACTATAGACGGATATCGATACACAGTAACCCAAAACCCGTTCGGTTCAGCGCGGCGCGGATCGCGGTGCGGAACCAGGGCCCCCCCGTGCCCCTCTACCGCCCACACGCCACAGCGCACACACCGGCCCCGCCCCACAGCCGCACAGGCCCCACGCTCCTAGACGCTTTACAGGCGAGACCGTGCCGACCCCGCCCAGACCCCGCCCGGTCGCGGCCTCGTAGGCTCTTCTCGATAGCGCGGCGGCACGCGCCGCATCAGGCATCTCGCGTTCTCGCCCCAGGCCGGGGCCACCGCGGTCCGCTCGCCCCCCGCCGCGCCTCGGCGCCGCCCTGCGGCCGCGGCCATACCGCGGCCACGGCCACCTGCCCCCCCCCGCCACGACGCGGCCCCGGACCCCACACGCCTCGCACACTCGACTCTGCGTACACCGCATCCGCCGGGGGGGCGATGACACCACATAGATATGCGATACACGTAGACCAGCATCGTCTCGACAACACCGAGCCCTGGAAATATGCACGGGGTAGAACATCCACTTCACGCCTTCACGCGTTGACGTACGTACAAGTACAGGTACGGTTTTGCGCGTCCCCCCCTCGCTCTCCCCCCCCCTCGCTCTTCCCCCCCCTCGCTCTTTCCCCCGTTCGCTCGTCCCCCCTCGCTCTTTCCCCCCGTCCATCGCCCCTCTGAGCGACATATCTTCTCTCGTGCCTCCGGAGTCCGGAACGGGCTCTTAGCTCTCCGTTCCGTCATCGTGCACGTGGGTGTCGTGATCCAGCGCCCCCATGCGTGCATGCATCCGGTCACGGTGGCAGCGTCCCCCCCCCGTGCCGAGCCCCCCATGCGTGCATGCATCCCCACAGTGGCAGCCCCCCCCCGGTGCCGAGCCGCTCCCCGCCCTATGGTTACGAGTAGGACGCCCTGTGGTTACGAGTAGGAGAAGACTTGGAATGGCATGAGCATGGGCTGGTACGGCGTTTGGCCTGGCTGGTGGGAGAGCCTCCCGGGATGGGGCTGCTGCTGGGGCTGCTGCTGGAGCTGCTGCTGCTGGTGCTCCTGCTGGAACTGGTGGTACTGCTGCAGGTACTGCGGCTGCTGCTGCTGGTACTCTTGCTGGTACTCTTGCTGGTACTCTTGCTGGTACTGCTGCTGGTACTGCTGCTGGTACTGCTGCTGGTACTGCTGCTGGTGCACGAGCACCAGTTGCATCGGGAGCGCTCCAATCGGTCCGTACGGGGCGTATCCGAAAGCGTCGAGGGGGTAGGGCGCCATGGTGGGCGTCATGGCGTCGTGCTGGACGCCGTAGTGGGCGCCGTGCACGTGCGGGCTGCCGATCGAGCCGCCGCCCATCACGGCGCCAGCACTGTCCCCGCCCATCACGGCGGCACCGCCCGCGACGGCGCCACCCATGTGGAAGGGTTCGAAGCGCATGTGCTGGTACTGCATCTGCGGCGACATGAACGCCGTGCTGGGCATGAATGGCGCCGTGCTGGGCATGAATGGCGCCGTGTTGGGCATGGTCGGCGCGGAGGGCGAGGTCGGCGACGGGGCTATCCCAAACCAGCTGTAGGGGTTGGCATTGGAATGGTGGGTCACTCGGGGTGGGGTGGGTATGAGCGGCGGCGGGGGCGGCGGGGGCGGCGGGGGCGGTGGGGGCGGCGGGGGCGGCGGGGGCGACGGCGGCGACGGCGACGGCGGCGGCCGTGCCCCTTGGGGATTGGCGCTCAACATGGCGCTCAGTCGTTTCAATCCGGAGGCCATCCTAATCTGGGAGGCCATCCTCGCCTGTGAACGTTCATCCGTCGCTGTGAACGTCGCTGTGAACGTCGCTGTGGAAGCATCCTCCGCCTCTGACGCGGGCTCTGACAGCACTGGGGGCGCCGTATCGGGCTCTGACAGCACTGAGAGCGCTGTATCGGGCTCTGACAGCACTGGGAGCGCTGCTAAAGTTGCGGTGAGCGCATTCTGTCTGGCCGCCGCGGCCCTCGTCATGCCCAGCTGGGGTGTCAACTTGGTCGCGCCCGTCACGGCGCTCGACGCTTCCTCGGCCGTCGGCGACGCGCTCGACATGGCGCTCGACATGGCGCTCGACATGGCGCTCGTGGGGTATGAGGTAGAGCTCGATGAAGGAGTGTCCCCCCCCCTCTCCGTGTCCCCCCCCCTCTCCGTGTCCCCCCCCCTCTCCGTCGCCAGATCAGACAGAGGTGGTTTCCCATCCACTTCCGCCTCCTCTTCATCTGCCGCCGCCAGATGCAACCCCTCCAGATGCAATCTCGCCGAATCTTCATCTGCCGCCGCCAGATGCAACCCTTCCAGATGCAATCTCGCCGAATCTTCGATCTCCGCCGCCTCGAGGACCGTTTCGGGCGCCGTGTCGGGCGCGGCCTGAGCCCTCTCGGCGAGCAGCCGGACGGGCGCCGACTTGCCCAGGTCCGCGCGGTAGGCCCCGCGGTTCATCGCTAGGTCGAATTCGTTAATGAGGCTGATCGTCGCGCCGGAGAGGTCCACATGGCTCTGCGCGCAATCAGAGGTCATCAGGGAGGTCATCAGAGAGGTCATCAGAGAGGTCATCAGAGAGGTCATCATCAGCCGTCATCAGCCATCATCAGCCGTCATCAGCCATCATCAGGGCTCATCAGCGCTCATCATCAGGGCTCATCAGCAGCCCTCACCTGGGCGATGAGCTCCTTGAGCTCGAGAAATCTCGACGTGGCGCTCATCGCCCACGCGGCGCGCAGAAGGATGTCATACGTCACGCGGGAGGGCTCCACCTGTGGGGACGAGGCGAGGGCGCCGTGGTGAGCACTTGCATGCTGGGAGGGCTCCACCAGCTCGCGTGTGGGGACGGGTAGCGCCGTGGTGAGCACGTGCATGCTGGGAGGGCCCCACCTGCTCTCGGAGCATCTCAAGTCAAGTCAAGTCAAGTCAAGTCACGTCAAGTCAAGTCACGTCAAGTCACGTCAAGTCAAGTCAAGTCATGGGCCCCACCTGCTCTCGGAGCATCTCAAGTCAAGTCAAGTCAAGACAAGTCACGTCAAGTCAAGTCACGTCAAGTCAAGTCACGTCAAGTCAAGTCAAGTCAAGTCAAGTCACGTCAAGTCAAGTCCAGGGGCCCACCTGCTCTCGGAGCATCTGGTACAGAAGGTCAAAGGCGAGGTCGAGCGCCTGTGGGGAAGAGGAAAGGCGCCGTGTTGAGCACTTGCATGCAAGGCGAGGTCCGTAGGAGGTTCGAGGGACGCGCGCCAGGGTCTTCACACCTGGGTCTTGCAGCAAGCGCTGATGAGCTCTGTGAACGTGCGCACGTTCGGCTGGGTCAGCCCCGAGGTGCGCAACTGATGCCACACCTACGCGCACAGACAGAGAGAGCGCACGGTCCTTGTGTTCCGGTCATAGGCAGGCGAGGGGGCGGCACAGGGGGGCGAGGGGGACGGGGGGGGCGGAGGGGGGACGGGTCCATAGGGGGCGGAGGGGGGACGGGGGGGGGGACGGTTCCACAGGGTCGAGGGCACAACGCACCTGGAACGCCGCGTCCGTGGCGCCCACCGTCGCGCACGCATGGATGAGCGCGTTGTACGTGATCAGGTTGGGCGCCACGTTGGCCAGTTGCATGCTGCGGCCACGCGGAGGAACACTCGATGGCGCAGTCATGAGCAGCAGCAGCACCACCATCATGAGGCGCCGGCAACCACGCCGCTGCGGAGGCGACGGGCGACGAGGGCGCGCGGGGCGTTCGGGCGCGCCGCAGAGCCCAGCTCGGCCCTAAACGACCCTTGCGCGGCGCGGCCGCGGTTCGGCGCCAGATGGGCGCGGAGGTTCTCGACCGATCCAGAGACGGGCATGGGCTCACCGGCTAAAGAGGGCGAATGCCTGGTCGAGGTGGCCCGCGCGGCCGCACGCGTCGATGAGCGTGGTATAGGTGACCGCATCCGGGAAGTTGCCCACGCACACGAGCTCGTCGAAGAGCTCGAGCGCCACCCGGACTTGCTTGGACTTGCTGCAGCAATCAATGGCCGCATTGTACGAGACGGTCGAGAGCGGGGCACCTTCCATTCGTGCTTTTGAGAGGATGGCGATGGCGTCCTGCCACTTCCTCTCCTTCTTGCACAAGAGGATGCGCTTCAGGGCGTCGCGCTGCGCGTCCTGGGCGGGGTTTTGTCGCCTCGCTTTCATTGAAATCCACTCAGCTTGCAGACTACAAATAGAAAAAGAAGCGAGACTCTTTTTCGGAGATTTGGGTCTACTCTGTTTCGACGCGTAAGTCGCGTAAGTTTGGAGACCTTCCCTGAGAACTGTCCCGTGAGCACGAGTGCATGGCATGAGCGGTCCTCCGAGTGCAGGGACCTGTAAACATGGGCCAGGAAACCTCCCTAAACCCTCCCCCTACCTACCCGCCTCCCTCGCCGCCACCGCCTGCCCATCACCCTCGCCACCGCCGCCTTCGCCACCGCCTTCACAACCACCTTTCACCGCGAGAGCCGATGCCTCGCACCGATCCTTCCAACGTCGAGTCAGCCGTCGCGCCAGTGGTGACGTCCGTTGCGCCCGCTGCATCGTCAGCCGCAACCTCTGAGCACTCTGCACCGGCCGCGCACGCGAAGCCCCTCCCACCACCCTCGCTTGCTTTGCTCGGCGACAAAGAGCGTGAGCTGCGGCTGCAGCTGCGGCTAGCGCTGCTACGCGGCCGCATCGAAACGAGCTACGTGCACGTGCACACGGTCACCGTCATAAACGAGGCGACGGCCGAGGCGACGGCCGAGGCGGTGAGCAATGCGACGAGCGACGCGACGAGCGTTGGAGCAGCGGCTGGAGCAGCGGCTGGAGCAGCGGCTGGAGCAGCAGCTGGATCAGCGGCTGGGGAGGCGGCTGGGGAGGCGGCTGGGGAGGCGGCTGGAGTGGGTGCCCCTTTCGAAAGCTTTGCCGTCCACCGCTCGACGTGTGCGGCGTGGGAGGGCGAGCGTGTCGTCGTGTGGCGGCGCGGGCTGACGAGCTTTTGGGCGGTGCAGGAGGCATGCCCGCACGCGGCGATCTCGTTGGCCATGAGTGACATCGAAGATTTGAGTGATGCCTTTGCAGGGAGCACGCATGGACCATGCATCAGCTGCCCTGCGCATGCATACATCTTCGACCTGGGCTCCGGCGCGTGCCTCACCCATCCGCGCACCAAGGATGCTCGACGCTACCGTATCGGTCTTTGGCGGGTGCGAGGGAAGGCGAGTGAATGGCAAGTACGCGGGTACAAGAGTGAGGAAGGCGGCGAGGGCGGCGGCGGCGAGGAAGGCGGCGGCGAGGGCGGCGGTAGCGAGGGCGGCGGCGGCGGTGGCAGTGAAGCAGACGGAAGCCGTGGCAACAGCGAAGTCATCCTAGTCTGGCTAAGTAAGGAGCCGATGCCCCCGGAGGCGCGGGAGTCTCATCAGGTGGACAAGGCGACGGGTCATGCGATCCAAATGGAGATGGTTCGCCGGGGGCTCGAGGCCAAATACGGGCCGTCCTGACAGCGCTGTGATTCGCTGATAGGACTGAGTGGCTGTGAAGACACAGTGAAGACACAGCGAAGACTCTGCATCATGTCATTCAGGACGGATTCAGCCCCTGCGGATCGTACTAAATCTTTTATATACTTCAGACCCGTATTAATAACATACCCACCCTCGTCGCCCTCCCGGCTCTCCAACGCGCGGAGACCGCGCGCGCAGCAGTTCCACGCAGTACGACAGCACAGGTACTATACGAATGGGGCTGTAGACCTGGAGAAACGGTCCGAAGAGCGGTGATTTGTACTGATTCACTCACAGCGTGCTATCTGGGATCATCTCCTCCTCCTTCTCGACGGGCAACCCCTCGGTGCGCCAACGCTCGAATCCGCCGTCGAGGACGACCGCATTGACATACCCCGCGCGCTGCAGGATCGTCACCGCCGCCTGCGCGTCCTCAGAGTCCTCGCTCCCGTCACAGCCGACGATGACACGTGCTGCCTTGGGAATCCCGCCTCCGTCGCTTCGAAGCGCGTCGCTCGCGCGTGCCTCGAAGCTGTGTGCCTCTGGAAGGAATGGGCAATGCAGTGCCCCATGTACCTTGCCGCCATCAGCGTGCTCCCGCACGTCGAGGTAGCGGTGCCGCGCGTTCCAGCCGACCTCAAAGAGCAGCTCCGCAGCCATCCCCGGCGCAAGACGTGCCGGCGTGCCACCGGCTGACGACTTGATCAGTCCAGGTATCCATTCGGCATTCACCTTCGCGCCTGGCCCTGCCGCCTCAGCCTGTAGTCGTCGACGCAGCTCGGCGACTCGGAATGCGGCCACACGCCGCGAGGGGTCCTCGGTGGAGCATCCGCGCGAGATGACCATTGGCAGCGATGGCAATCGTCCGCGGCGCATCGAGGAGGCTTGGCGAAAGAGAAGGCGAAGCATGTTTTCTTTGCGTTTTCTTCATGTGAATCACGCTGTAACGTGATCAGCAACACATGACTTTCTTCTCAACACTCCAACTCGAGCGTTTTAGGAGGACGAAAAACTCTTTGCGGATGTTGCGTCGCATGGTGAGCTCCTCGACGGCGCTCGCGCCTCTGTGCTGCTCGCGCGTGCGCCCGTGGCTCTGTGCGTGTTCTCCGACCGACCGAGCGTGGCTCGTACCGCCTCGACGGCCGGCGCCGACTGTGCTGAGGCTCGCGAGCCACCGCCGTGAGGACTCGGCGGCCGACGACGAGCTCTCCACGTTCCGAGTGCATACGGTGGCAGACGTGCTCCGTCTGATCGCGCGTGCACTTTGGCTGGGGGCCGTGATGCTTCCGCCGCTGCTGCTGCTGCTTCCCGCGTACCTCCTTCCGGAGTTCTTCCAGCGTCGCCTCGAGCTCGAGATGCTTCGAGCACTGCAACGCGGAGGGCCGTGCACCATCAAGCTGGGTCAGTGGGCCTCAACGCGGCCCGATGTGCTGCCGCTCTCCGTGTGCCGCACACTCGCGACGCTGCACGACACCGTGCCCGCGCACAGCGTCGAGCACACGCGCGCGACCATCGAGGCCGCCTTCGGAGCGCCGCTGACGAAACTCTTTGCGCACGTCGATCCAGTTCCCGTCGGGTCAGGCTGCATTGCGCAGGTGCACTGCGGCGCCACGGCCGCGGGCGAGCGGGTGGCGATCAAGGTACTTCACCCGGGCGTCATCCGGCAGGTGGCGCTCGACGTGTACCTGATGCGCACCGCTGCCAAGTTGGTGGAAGACTGGTTGCCTGTGCGTGGGCTGCGCTGGCTCGCGCTATCGGACTCGGCAGACGAGTTCGCAGCGTTCATGGCGTCCCAACTCGACCTGCGACGGGAGGCGACGAATCTGGCTCGCTTCCGCGCCAACTTTGGCTCCGAACGCGGCGGCGCCATCCAATTCCCGCGACCGTTTCTCGACGAAGGTCTTGTCGCGAGATCGGTGCTCGTCGAGAGTTTCGTCAACGGCACGCCGCTCTCGCAGATGCTCGAGCGACATCGCGGCGATCTCCGGCCGGAGATGGGGCAGCTCGGGCTCGGGATCGCGCGAGATCGCGAGCTCGCTCGCCGCGGCCTCGAGGCGTTCTTCACGATGGTGCTTCGTCACAACTTCGTGCATGCAGACCTGCACCCAGGCAATGTACTCGTCATGGCGCCGGACGACCCGAGCGCGCCCCTTGGAATCAGTTTCGTCGATGCGGGCCTCGCCGTCGAGCTGAGCGCACGAGATCAGGTGAAAGGAGCCCCCATCACATTACCCTTCACAGAGTGCCCCTTCACAGAGTGCCCCTTTACAGAGTGCCCTTCACAGAGTGCCCTCCCGAGCGACTCCTCCTGCGTGGCACTTGACTTGACTTGACTTGACTGACTTGACTTGACTTGACTACGTGGCACTCCGAGTGCTGCAGGCCAACTTCAAGCGCCTCTTTCGTGCCCTGGGCGCTGGCGACGGGCGGAAGGCAGCGCGCTTGATGCTGGAGCACTCGCCCGAGCACGCGTGTGAAGACCCGACGGCCTTTGAGGAGGGTGTGCAGCGCATCGTGCAGGGCGTCGGTCTGGGGTCTCGGGGGGCGTTCAACCTCAAGGCCCTCAAGATTGGCGACGTGCTGCTTGAGCTGACGACCCTGGTGCGGGTGCACCGCGTCAAGGTGGAGCCCAACTTCTAATTGCCTCTGATTGCCTCTAATTGCCTCTGATTGCACCGCGTCAAAGTGGAGCCCAACTTCACTGCCATCGTGGTGATTGCCCCCCTCATCAGGTGGAGCCCAACTTCACGACGTTGGTCACTGCCATCGTGGTGCTCGAGGGCCTGGGTCGGCAGCTCGATCCGACCCTCGATCTCTTCGCCGTCGCGCTGCCGCTACTGCTCTGAGCAAGCAAGAGATGAGAGCTGAGAGCTGTGAGCTCAACTATGCAAGATTGCAAGAGCTGAGGCCTGAGCATAAGTGAGCGCGGGTGGCCCGACGCTCTCGTGGGCGCTCTTGGCCTTTGGCAACGGCGCTGGGGGTTGGCGTAGTTCAGCTCGTCTCCACAGCGGAGGCGAGGGTCGCTGGTCTCTGAAGCTAGACAACGTTGAGACCCACACTTTCTTGCGGGGTTTGGCGAGGCGCGATCTCGATTGTCTTGACGTCACACACAATCGTCCATCCCGCCGCATGCGCCTCCTCCAAGCGATCGTGCTCCTCTCCTACCCTGCCGGCTCTAGCACCTTTCACGTGGCCCCGGGCCTGCTCAACGTCGCCACTTCCCATCGCTGCCACTGCTGCTCGATGGGTGGCTTTGGCGCGCCGCAACCCAAGGCGGCGGCGCCAAAGAAGCCGCTGAACAAGAAAGACTTTGAGCGACAGATGAACTCGTACAATGCGCTGCGTATCGATGGCTATCCGCCGCCGAACGTGGTGGACGTGTACGTGCACGCGCCTGGTAAGGACAAGTTTTGGTTCGTCGGCAAGGTCGCTGCTCGAGCGGAGGCCACTGACGACTATGGCCTCGCAGCCGTCGTGCAGAAGCGGCTCGTGTTCGAGCACGCGAAGCTGCTGCAGCCGCGCGAAATCGGCCTGAGCAAGACACTCGAGGTTCGTGGCGCGAATGGAATGCATGCGGACGGCCGTCGTATCGCCTCCGGCTGTGCGTGCCTCGCTGACAGCAGCGGCTTGTGTGCTTCGAGTCTCTCGCTCCGTTCGGCAGTTATGGTGCGCGCCTCCCAACTCGGAGATGAAGGTTGCGCAGCGGCAGCAGGCGCTCCGCCGCCTTGATGGCCTCCGAGCCGGCGTCGATGGCACCGCGCCACTTTCGATCGACGAGTGCGGCTTCCTTCCAGAGCAATACTCGGCCGAAGACCAAAAGGGATTCTACGTTCGACTGCCGCCCGATGGCGTGCCGAGGGAGGAGAACCGCGTGCAGATCATGTCACCCGGGCAGGCCGCAGCCAGCGGCTACCTGGACAAGCTGCCGACCAAGGGCGCGGGCGAGGCGCCAGCAGCCGTATAATGATGCTGGCGACCGCGCACTCCCCGCGGCCTTACTATTGTAGGTCCTCGTCTTTGCTCTTATAGACTTTTAGCTGCCCGTCGACTTTGCGCGTGATCGTGGCGAGTGGCGGCGGTGATTCACTCCAGATTTTGAGATTCGGGGCCTGGAGGGGTCGTGCACGCCGAGAATGAATATCGCGAAGCGGCCAACCGGGTGACACGTGGCCAAACTTGGCTATTTTCTGCATCTCGAAACGGAGCCCTCGGACCGCCTTCGGGTGCACATCAATAGCCGAGGAGCGCGCCCCGCTGCTGTTTCTACAGAGCGATCCGATGCCAGGGGCAAAGACGGCCCCGACGGGCGCACTCGCTCAGCCGCTCCTCCCTCCGACGACCGGCGCGGCTGCTTCGGGTACTCCCCTCGTGGGCGGCATCTTAGTCCTCTCCAACACCATCTTGGGTGCGGGTATGCTTGGGCTGCCGTATGCATTCGCGCAGTGCGGCTTCCTTTTGGGTCCGATCATGCTGCTCGCCTTTGGCCTATGCTCCGCCACCGCCCTCGTGTGCCTTTCGGAGGCCGCCGACTATGCCGGCCGCCCGGCCAACTTCCGCTCCGTCTCGGAGCTTGCGGTGCCGGGCGCGGGCGTGTACATTGACGTGGCGGTGGCGATCAAGTGCTTCGGCGTGGCCACGTCGTACCTGATCGTCATCGCCGACTCGGTACCCAAGGCCATCGCCGCCTTCGGCGCCACCGGAATCTGGCTCGACCGGCGCTTGTGGACGATCGCGGCGCTCGCGGTCGCGGGGCCGCTCGCCTACATGAAGCAGATCACGGCGCTGCAGCACGCGTCCAAGGTGGCGCTCTCGTGCGTGCTGCTGATCACGGTCATGATCGTCGTCTTCGCCATCGAAAAGGCCTTCCCGGACCTCATGCCCGACTTTGACGCGTGCGCCGAGAAAGAGGACGAGTGCGAAGGGACCATCGTCCTGGTGCAGTCCCCAATGACGATCCTGCGCGCCCTACCGGTGTTCGTCTTCTCGTACACGTGCCACCAAAACATCTTCTCGATCACGAACGAGCTGGCGAACCCGACGCGCGAGCGCAACGCCACGGTCGCGTTCATTGCGGTCTCGGTGGCACTGGTCATCTACATTCTACTCGGCTCCTCGGGCTATTACACCTTCGGTAGCTTCGTCTCGAAGGACATCCTCGTCTCGTATCCTCAGGCGAACATCACCGTCGCCGTCGCGCGCCTCGCCATCTCGCTCGTCGTCACGTGCTGCTACCCGCTCCAGGCGCACCCGTCGCGCGCCGCCTTCTCGTCGATTGTGAAGAACTGTGCCACCGTGGACGAGGACGTACTGCACTACTCGATCACCACGCTCTTCGTCGTGTGCACGGGCTCGATCGCCTTCATGGTCGACGACCTCGGGATGATCCTCTCCATCGTTGGCGCCACCGGCTCCACGATCGTCTCGTACATCCTCCCAGGCGCCTCCTACTTTCTCCTCTTCCCCGACCGGGCGTCACGCTGGGTCGGCTTCGGCCTCCTGTGCATCGGGTTGGCCATCATGCCGCTCTCCCTCGGGCTCATCATCCAGAAGATCATGTCCGGGGCGCCGCTGACGCCTCATTAACGAATCGCAGCCACCAGTCTCCGGGGCGTCGCTCGCGCCTCTATTTATTCAGCGCCCCGCGCGACGCGCCCAGCGCGACGCGCCCCGCAGCATCGGAGGGCGAGCGCTGCCATCCATCTCCCGATGGATCTGCCGACGAGATGCCATCTCCCGATGGATCTGCCGACGAGATGCCATCTCCCTGCCACCCATTTGGGGTTGGTCTTTGTGCACAGTGTGCGGATCAAGTCAGGTCATGAGTGTGGTGTTGGGCTCGCGGTCATGCTCGAACAGTGTGTCGCGGAGTGCAAGTTGGAAGTGCTCAGTCAGGGTGCGCGGTATAGCGAACTGCGAAGGATGATAGAGAGAGCCTCGCAGGCGGGCGGTACGTCTTTAATGCGCCTCTAACGTCTTCGATTAGTCTTCGATAACATCTGATTGCATGATTGTCCATCTTCCCGGGGACCGTTGCTTATAGACGTCGGCCTCTGCGAGAAAGCCGCGGCAGACGGGCGGCGCGGCGTCGGGCTTCCGTTCGGCCTTGCGCGCGCGCGCTTCTGAAGAAATTACTAAGATGGCAACTCGAGGTGCACTGTCTCCGCTGCTGTGAACGTCCATCACGTTCACGCACCACCGCGTTTCACATAATGGCACGCACGCTTCACATCGGCGTGCTGGCTCTGCTCGCGGCCGCGGCCGCCGACCGTCGTTTACCCGTCCTCAGCCTGCGAGGCGGCGCTTCGTCCATCCGGTACCAGAGCGGTCGGTCTGCCGTCGAGCCGTCGAGAGCGCTCGTGCCTGCTGAGCCGGAGATGAGCAATGCTGAGCGCGTGTTCGTGGTGCAGCAGTTCGAGCGGCCCGCGGTCCGCAAGGCCTTCATGCAAAAGGTCTATTCGACCGTCACGGTCCAGCTGCTCCTCACAACTGCCATCATCGCGCTGCTCCGTGCCTCGCCGCTCATGGCCGTGCAGCTGATGAGCAGGCTCGGTCTTGGGATGGTCTTCTTGCCGCTCCTGCCGCTCGTCGCGCTGCAGTACATGCCCAACCAGCGGCAAGCGTCCTCGCCGCTCGCCTACCTTCTCCTCGGCCTCTTCACTGCCTTTGAGGCCCTCTCGATCGGCTCGGTCACCGCAGGGATGTCGACGGCGCTCCTACTGCGCGCAGCGGCCACGACGGCGGCCGCGACAGGCGGGCTCACCCTGTACGCGCTCACAACGCGACGCGACGTGAGCGCGTCCGGCGGGCTGCTCTCGGGCGGCATGTGGGCCCTCTTCGTCCTCGGCGGCTTCCAGATGCTCTTTGGCGGCGACTGGATGATAACGGTCAGGCTGGCGGCGGGTGTGGCTCTCTACATGGGCTACCTCGTCGTCAACACCCAGATGATGATGGGCGGGAAGAAGAAGCGACAGATCCGGCCGAACGAGCACCTGCTCGCCGCTGCCACTCTGTACACCGACATTGTGAGCCTATTCATGCACCTCGCCACCATCATGGACAGGGACGAGAGATGACCGTTACCGCAATTTTGTACTGTTGGACCTCGGGGTTAGGATTCCAACACAATGGGTGAATCAGTACTTGACTTCTAGTCGAACTTCCACTCGAGCTCAGTACAATTTCGGAATGCGGCTATAATGCAGCGGCTGCATTGAGCGGCTGACGCTTTTTCCACGCCCACCTTAACCTTAACGCCTGTATCCTACCAGAGATGGGCCACTCGGTCTCGGACCGTGAGCCAAGACGCCTGGGGCCTGGCTCAGGTGGTTCGACACCTCGGCACGTGTAACTACCTAAAATCACCTTAAAACCTCACGTGAGCCACACGACGCACGTGTCGATCGCCTCGAACGCGCGCGGCTCCAGGTGTCGCATTCCCACGTGAGCCAGCCGTCGAAATCTACACCTCGGCCTCGTCGCACGGGGAGCCCAGGTGGTCAGGCTCGGCTCATCCACCCCCCCGCCGCGCTCACTTGGCTCACCTGGAGCTGGCCGGCTCATCTGACCCCCCCGCTCACGTGGCTCACGTGGCTCACCTGGGGCTGTCCGGCTCATCTGCCCCCCCCGCTCACGTGTGGCACCTCAAGTGGCACTACCGTGTGGTTGGGCTCCCGCCTAACTCGTGGTTAATAGGCTCCCGCCTATGCGCCTAACTCGTGGTTCTTTACGTTTTTACTAACCATTCTTCCCCACCCCGTTGGAACACCGGGAGGGAAGCCTCAGAGATTAACCGCCAGCGCTAAAAAAGTGCGCGAGCGCCCGTATTTCCCACAGCCTCGTTTGCCGGTGGATCCCCTCAGAACCCTGTTTCCTCAAAAAGAGGAGGGATGAAGCGGGCGCCGTCGCGGCCTTTTTTTTGTGCCGAACTCCCCACCCCCCCTACGTGTGGCACCCATCGAGAGGGTGCATAGACGGTTCCAGACATGTGTCTGCGGTCGCGGGGCATGCAAATCTCATTCCATAATGAGTTGCGTCAGTTTTCAGGTTTTTTTGCGCGTGCCATGACGTCGCGCGACTGCTTCTACTGCGGCAAGCGAGTCGCTGCGGGCAAATCTTGCAGTGTGCTGTTCCTCGACGGTCGGGGGTATCCCCCGAGCGACTCCGAGATCATCCAGTACGCGCAACTCTGCGATACAACCCGCCAACATGATGCAGGCCATGCAGCATTTCCGAGATTGCGTGCAACTCATTTCAGTGCTATCGCCTGTTCAAAGACGTCAACAATTTCGTCGTGAGCAGCGTGCACGTCACACGCATTATTGGGGAAGCCTCTTCCTCCACACCAATCCTTCCAGCGCATCGCAAGGTGCTCACCGCCGCAGAGAAGGCAGCACATGTGAAGAGCATTCAGGCCGCTCGGCGGACAGTCTCTATGGCACAGCCAGCCACACGGCAGCCACCGCGTAGCCACCGCGCCACGCGCCGCACACACTCTCCACTTGCTGCAATCCCTTTTCATGTCTCTTTTCTAATCCACGCAAGGCCTACCCAAGGCCGCCGCAAGTTGCCGCTGCTTGGACAGTACTTGGACAGCGGTTGCCGCCGCGCTTTTCCGCCGCTCTTTTCGCAACCGCGCAGCCGCCATCGCAATCATCAACGCCATCACCTCCGCCACCGATAGCACCGCTGCTGCAGCCATCACCGCTGCCATTGCTGCCGACTTTGCCGTCTTCGCCTCGGTCGCCACGACGCCACCGCCTCCACAAAGCCAATGCTCACCGCCGCTATACCTCGAGCTACCCTTGCCACACCTCCTCCACGGCTCCAGATCCGCCGGAACAGCCGCCGCCGCAACAGCCGCCGCCGCAACAGCAGCCACCATTTGACCACGCATAGGTGCAGCACCCTCCACCCAACCCCAACTCCAACGCGCCATCGGGCGCGACACTCCTACCGACCAGATGTCGCCTATACCGCCCGCCAATGCCGCCCGCACTGCCCCCCCCCCCGCCCGCTGACCCCACGTTTTCATGCCTACCTCGCCGAATCCATTTACATAGCTCTCGTTCAAGAGCGAGCCTCTGGCATGGTTTGCAATGTTCAGATGGTCGTGCGGCTCCGATGCGCCGTGGCATGGCCTGCGTGCTTGCCGGCTTGCCATCGAATGGCCGCTTGCCACACCGCCACAGAGCCCCTCCGTCGCCTCCACCGGAATCGCAGGTTGCTAGCAGGTTGCACGTCGTCATGAGATCAGATCGCGAGGCGGGCACAGCTGATGCGTGTCGTGCGTTCAGGTGTGATTGATTGCCGTTCGAACGCGCCCGAGATCGCCCTCTGGCTTCCCTCTGGCGACCTCTCCTCGTCGCGAATCGGCCTGGTCAGGCACGCGTTCTCGCGTTGTGCCTGGAGCCCTCAATGATGAAAAAGTCATAGAGTTCATACTGACCTTTCGGAGTTGGTAGATCATGTTTGATGCAAGATGGCCTGTGCATCCCAAGGGTACCATGGTGATCCCCATGCACTGGAGAATCTGTGGGTATGTGTCTTGCTGCACGAGAGTTGGATCTGAACAAATGGCGAAAGGCGAATTTCTCCCACGTCCTCGAGCTCTTACCGCTGGGCTCGGGTGGGGGTTAAATTTGAGGGCATTTCGGCGTGAAACGGTAAAAGTCATCGTGCCTCCGTATATCCTACCAGGGTAAAAGGCACTTAAAATTTGCTCAATTGACTTTTGCTGTTCGCACTGAGTTCAAAATCAGGTGGTGGGGATAATGTGTGAATCCAGACGAAGAATACCTCCCCCTACCCCTTTGGGTCAACGTTTTGCAGGCTGTTGCGTGTTCATGTGCGTGTTGGCCTGCGTGGTTGATGAGGACGAGGCGCACTTAGAGGCGTGTCAGGCACTCTTGGAGGACAGTGTTTGACAGTGTAAGGCGGCCTGCAGCCAGTGGCAACGACGTGCCAAATATGGCCACATGTGAGAATCAGAGAGTCAGAGTGATGCGGTGGGACCATGGGCGGGGGCCGGGGCCCAAGTCACACAGGCTCACACAGGTGCGGCTGGCGGCGGAACGCGCAGCACGCTGATGAAAAAGTTGTGAGTTTGAGTAAAACAGTAAAAAAAACATACGAGCGTCAAATGGTGCAGTGAAGAGGACGTGTTTTTTTCTGTTTTTGCTGTTTTTGGAAAATAAAAAGAGCCTTTAGGTGCAGGCTCGCGATGGCGGTGGCGATCGCGGTCGATATGGATGCGGGGGCGATGGCGGCGGAAAAAATGGCGGCGAGGAAGCCTAATCCGGCCACCAATGCGCCTCGGCTCGGAAAAAAGAACAAAAGGAAGGCTTTTGAGTACATGTCCTGTAGCGGACCCTCTAAAGATTGTACTGCACATGTAATCGTGCTGCGAGGTCTATCAGCGCCCTTGAGTCGACGGAGAGGAGAGAGAGAGGAGATCTCATGACCTCGGGGGAGGTGGACTGGCTTAACTTCAACACTCTAAGCGTTGGCGGTTTATAGGACTGTGTATAATACTAGTACATCAAAAAAACTGACAGGAAATGGGCAACTGGAATGGTAAAAGTTGCCCCTAGGCAAGATTCTCGTCAAACGGTGAAAGTCCCGGACCCTCCGGAAAAGCTCCCCCACCCTAATTCGTAATTGCTCGACCGCTCCATGACCATCGCGGTCGTCAGTCAGTCAGTCAGTCAGTTTGAGTTTCGTCGCGGACCATGTCGAAGCACGCGCGGTTTCGCTTCCGTTCGGTGTGTGTGTTTGCATGTGTGTCTTAGGCGCTGTGTCGGTAATCGATGCTGAAACGCCGCTCTACCGTGTAGTACGTGTGTCTATCTTATATATCATGGTATACTGATGTGTCCGACGCGCTCCATCACCACTGGCCGTCGCGACAACTTACCACACGCCGCTCCCAGCACTCCAGCACGAACGAGTAGAAATAGTCGCCGGCGACCTCGT
>ERZ761574.1060-NODE-1060-length-18789-cov-80.159122_pt1 | contig 18789 bp, 13 predicted proteins | sample MGYA00374950_ERZ761574 | MGnify/ENA primary metagenome ERZ761574 (study PRJEB28895, sample SAMN07631631) | mixed culture metagenome | isolation source: Freshwater growth medium | place: USA: Seattle, Washington | collected 2016-10-03 ... | reverse complement strand
TCTGATGACCTCTGATGACCTCTGATGACCTCTGATGACCTCTGATGACCTCGCAGATGCAGCTCGAGGAGATGAGCGTGGGCGCACAGCTTGCACAGGCGGAGGCGGCGAGTGCAGCGAGGGAGAGCACGGAGCTGTGGGCACGCCAGCATGAGCAGGCACGTCAGCTTGCCGACGAGAACACGGAGCTGCGGGCGCGGCTGCATGAGCAGTCACGCATGGTCAACGAGGCGACCGCCTTTTTAGAGCACCTCGTGGCAGTGCCCGGTACGGCGCCTCCGCCCGGCACGGCGCGGCTGCACGAGGCGAAGCTCGCCAAGTTTGAGAGCGAGGCCTCGAAGAGTGTGCAGTGCTCGGTGGGCGAGGGGGGCGCGGGCGCGCTGCGCAGCGGCGCGGCCGAGGGAAGCCTGAGGGGGCTCGTCCAGCACCACCGAAATCTCCAACTCGAGCTCGATGCCATTGCTGCCCGTGCGGCGCGCCACGAGCTCACGCCCACGACGACGCGCCACGTGTATCCGCCTCCGATGGGTGCAACGCTCGGTACGACGCCCGATCGGCGCGCGAGCCGATCGCCGGGATCGCAGACGCAAACCACGACAACGTCGCCCCCCTTTTCTGCGTACTCGGCATCGGAGCCATACGAATTCCAACACGCGTGGGAGGAGTGGAAGCTGCGGCAGGAGGCTCACGCAGCTGGCGCCTCCGCGATGGTGCTCATCCGCTCGCCAGCCGCACCGAGCCCGCCGCCATCGTGTTCTGAGTGGCGCTCCTCGACGCCCTCCTCGGGCACCAGCGGCTTGCAGACCAGCGACTTGCAGAGCCGATTAGCCGAGATACGGGCGCGTCGGCTTTCGAACGGGCTGGCGGCGTCACCCGACCTGGTGGCCTCACCGTCGGCGCCCGCTCTCTACGCGAGCCGAGGGGACTGATGTGCTGCAAAATGTATGAAAAAGGTGAAACGAATAGGACCCGTACCGCCAGTCGCTAGTGTAGATATTGGTAGAGTACAGGTACGTTGTACAAGACACGTTGAAAGGGGCCGAGCAAATATGACCGAATCAGTTTCGTCATTCTGCGCGCGCCGGGTTACGGCAAAGTTCGGATCGCGCACTTCGATCCAGCCGAGCTCTCGTTCCCAGCATGGATCTGTTTTCTGCCCTCATCGTGGCTTCCATGGCCCTCGCGCCCGCTCCGTGCATAATTTCCCGCCGTGCGGTGCTGCTCGGCGCACCTGCTGCTGCATGGCTCGTGGCGCCACGCGCGACCGAAGCCTCGTATGCCATGACCCAAGCAGCCCAGGCCCAACAGAAATGGGAAGCGACGGGCATCGACAAGGAGCGTGCTGCCTATGCGTCTATCCAGGCTGCTTTGGAGGAGAAGCGCCCCTACCGCGAGGAAGCCGGCGAGCTCGGCTACGTCGGCGGATCGTACACAAAGAAGAGCGCCGCAGACCGCCTCGAGTTTGATGAGAAGCAGAAGAAGGCGGCTGCGAGCAGCGGCGGTTCCTACATGCGGGCTGAAGACCTTGTGCTGCTCTCTACGCAGGCGAGGCGCTCCATCATTGCGCCTTAGCTTGCACGCGCGTCTGCAAGCGTGCCTCGGCGCACGCTGCTGTACATGTTCACTCGACACGATGGACCGGCATTTCGCTTGGTGTTCGTGCATGGTGTTCGCATGGCAGTGGGCGGTAGGTACATTTCTAAGCACGGTAGTGGTTATATAGGGCATGCATTGAATTGGCGACCCCGACCGAAGCCTTTCGGCTCCCTGTGTGGAATAAAAAGTGTTCCACTCTTCGCGCGCTCGGAAAGTTGTCGCGCGCTCGCATGGAGTTGAAAGCTCGCGAAGTTCCGTACAAGCATGCCGGACAACGATGACGATAACGTTCAAAGCGCACGAAGCAGCGCAGAAGCAAGGCAAGCACATCCCTGGGTTTGTTCGAAGTGCACGTATAAAAATGTCGCCAGCGCACGCTCTTGCGAGATGTGCGACGACGATGGCCGCGGCGCAGTTCGAAGGGCTCCAGATGGCGGCCGCCGACTCTTCGCTCCAACTCAGTCTCCCCCCATCTGGGGCTCCTTTGAGCCCAGCGATGGCTCATGGGTGCCCGACTCGGTCGCCGATACTGCCGCCATCGAGGATACGTTCACTCGAGGCCACCCACCCAACCGGTTCGCTCGGGCTGTAGAAGGTGCGCGCATTGGTGATGGCGAAGTGTGCGAAATCCCGTGGGCCTGCGATGCATGTACGTTTCTCAACGAGCCCACGGCAAGTCGATGTGCAGTGTGCGATGCCATTAGAGGCAGCTCCCTCCCAGCTCCCTCCCGGTTCCCAGCTCCCTCAAGTGAGTCCCATGCGACGCGTGAGAGGCGCCGTGCCTTTCGGGCGAAGGGGAGTATGGCGGGCGGCGGTGGTGGGGGCGATGGCGTGGGTAACGGCTGGCGTGAGCGCCGTGAAGCGTCAGTGCGTCAACGTGGGCAAGGTTGTCAAGGTGGTCTAGGTGAGGTGGAGCCTCTGCAACTGGCTCCTTCACCCCGGTCACACCTCAAGGAGGGCTTCTTGATGATCTGCAACCGCCACACGGATGCTCCGTGGCGGTACATGGTGCTGTTCCAGGATCGGCTCAGCTGGTACAGGGATGATTCAATGAACGAGCCGCTCGGTCAGTTTCGCTTCCGTCCGTTTACAGAGGTGCTGCTGACTCGAGACTTGGTGCAGTTGACCCTGAAGACTCCCAGTTCAGACCAGTGGGGTGGCAGCTTCCCCGCTGAAAAAGCTGAAAAAGTCGTCCTCCGTGCTGATGCGCATAACGCATCAGTCGAGTTGCAAGAGTGGCAAGATGCAATTCGGGAGCAGTTGCGGCGTTTTGCTGCCATGAGCTACGCACCCAGAGCTGAAGACGCGCTCATTCTGGAGAACGGACTCGCTATCGGCCTGTGCACCGAGGCTGAGCTCAAGGTCGGACAAGACACAGCAATCCGAGGCCATTGTGAATGCTGTGGACAGACGGCACCGCCACCCTTTGCTCCTCGGCAGTGCAAACGCTGTGCGCGTCTTCTCTGTGTGACATGCGTGCCGCACACGGCATTCTCGTACGAGGAGGCCGTGGTCGACAACGAGAGTGTCTCTGAGCCTCAATGCAATCATCCTATCTGTGTGGAGTGCTTCGAGGACGTCGCCAATAGATTGCGCCGCACTGTGGTGGATGGGAGTGAGCGCCGTTACTTGCAACAACTGAATGAGCAGCTGCAGCCTTGGGAGCAACAGCAGACTACTCGTGCCAAGGCCGAGGTCAAACAGCGTCTCGAAGCAGAGCACTCTTGGAAAGAGGAGCAACTTAATGCTATTCATGCTGCTGACATGGCCGCTCTTCGTGCGAAGATCTTCAAAGCGAAAGAAGAGACCCGGGCGCGTCAGATGGACGTGGAACGAGCGCAGATTGCGGCCCAGGCTGCAGAGGAGGAGCTCCGCCAAGATCATGCTGCTATACATGCTGCTGACGTGGCCGCTCTTCGTGCGAAAATCGTCGAGCTCCGTCAAGCTCTTGCTCTCAGAGCTGGTGAACGTGAACGGGGAATCGTCGAGCTCCGCCAAGCTCTTACTCTCAAAGCTGGTGAACGTGAACGAGGACGTCCGCCGCTTCATCATGTGCCTTCCCAAGCGCAGTTTCAGTGGCTGCGGCAGCAAGGGCGTCGACTCATGGGCCGCCGCGCTCATGCAGACGACGGTGCGCTGCCATGCGCTGGAGGCGCTGCATCGGTTGCTCTGCATCCTCTTGATGCGATGATGGATGCTCAACTCGCAGCTCTGAGGGCGGAAGAAGAGGAAGATGATGCGATGATGGATGCTAAACTCGCTGCTCTGAGGAGGGAAGAAGAAGAAGATGATGCAATGATGGAAGCTCAAATCGCTGCCCTGAGGGCGGAAGAAGAGGAGAGGGTGGCCATGCAGCCTGCGCCTCGGCTTCCTCCATATGGTTCGCTGCAGCCACCCGTTGAGCACGATTGGCTTCAAGGGCTAATCCAAGCGTTTCAAGACCTCTCCCAAAGGTTCATTCCTAACACTATCGATTTCTTGAGGCAGTGGGGCGGCAGCCTTGTGGCAGAGCCTCGGCCTGTTCAAGGGCTAACCCAAAGTCCTAACGATATCTTGAGGCAGTGGGGCGGGTGCCCTGAGGCAGAGCCTCGGCCTGCACCCGGTCATCGAGAGCTTGCCATGGGCCTGGTGTTTCCGACGGAGTTCGCGCTCGAGAGGCTCGAGAGGCGTGCTTTCGAGTGTCTACTTCTCGAATCCGAAGTGCGTGCACGACTTGAGATGGCGGCCAAGGATGCAGCGGAGCAGCGTATCAGTGAGCGAGGACAATTGGACACGGATCTGCTCCGGCTGCAAGGTGCAGCAGAGGCTGCGGTGCTTGAGGCGGACGCAGGCCGCCAGCGCGAGCGCGCGGCGCGGGAAGAGCAGGCACGCCGAGAGGAGGAGAGGCGCCGTGAAGAGCAGGGCCGCTTGCGACGGGAGCGAGAAGAAGCCGAGCGGCAGAAGCGGGAGCGTGAAGCTCATGAACAGGTCATGCGGGAGCACAATCGTAGGCTGAAGTACGCGGCAGGGGTGGCGCATTGCGCCTGCCAAATTGAACCGGGCGCGCAGTTTGCGCGGCATGAGCTCACCCCACAGCGCAGCTTCGACCCGAAGAACGTGCTCGACGCACACTTTCGCCTCTGCGAGTCGCATGTGCTGCGGCAGCTCGGCCATGCGAGCAAGCGGCTGGTCAGGGTCGAATACGTTGTCAACCCGCCACTCATCCGCCAGTTTGAGCAGCAGCTCGAGGACTTTGAGAGGGCCCACATTCCGGCCAACATGGTGCTTGCCTTTCACGCCACACGCGAGCGCGCGTCGGTCGACAACATCGTCCAACACAATTTTGATCCGAGGAGGATCGGCTCGCAGACCGACTCGGGGTGGTGGGGCCGCGGCTTCTACTTTTCAGAGTACCCTGCCACATCGCTCGGCTACGGGAGCAACATGCTCCTCTGCCGCGTCCTACCAGGCAAGACGTACGACGTCACTCAGCGGATGGACGGCCAGCCGCTCCGAGCGGGCTTCAACAGCCATCGGCTGCAAGCCGACGCCAACGGCTACGGGCAGGAGCTCGTCATTGACAACCCGAAGCAGATCCTCCCGTGCTACATCTTACATTTCCAATGAGGATGGATGGACGAGGATGAGGATGACGGGGCATCGACCGGATCTCCACGCGCCTTCAGTGGGGTAGGTACGTTTCGTTGAGCACGGCAGTGATTGAAGTGCATGCAGCGAAAGATTAGCGGCACACTCGTCTGCACGTTCGAGACCAGCATGCGCCTTTGCGCCCGCGAAGGCTCTTCTAGTGCATGAGGCCACTCTCGAAACACACCGCGCGCGCGTCGGTCCAGGGCGCGCCACCGTGCCGGCCGCCGCAGCCGGTGCGGTTGCCGGTCCTGCCCGCGGGCGGCCGCGCGTCTCGCCCACGTCGACGTCCCTCAGGTCGCGTACACCGCGGCGTGTTTTCCTTTGTTAAATGATGCGTTGGGGATTTCAAGGACGCACTGTGTCTTCCCGGATCCCGCGGGGGCAGCACCGGCAGGCGGCACGGGCCACGCTGCCATGTTCGTTGGAAACGTATCACGCGAGCTATCTCATAGTACCTACCGTTGAACCTTCCTACTAAGTACTACTTATAGAATGTAGCGTTCCGCTACAGCATAACTGTTGAAGGTTGAACTGCCTCTCATGACGGGATTGAGGGTTCCGCCGATGCCGCCTTGAGCATTTTGGACTCTTTCCATTCCTGGAGCTTCGCCGCGGCCTCGGCCGCCTTTTGCGCGGCCGCGTTCGCTTGGACACTCGCAGACTGGCCCTCTTCGTAAGACTGGCCGGACACGTTGAGTACATAGACCTTGGCGTGGCCAGCCCGCACGTCAGTGACGTATGCGCGCCCCAGCTCGTCCTTGCATACGCCCCATAAGCTGCCTGCACCAGGTATCTCGAGCACCTGCCGGCTCTCGCCCTCGGGTGAGAGCACCTGCACGCGCCTCGCCTCGGTCACAACTACCCATCCTTTGACGATCGCGACGCCACGCGGCTCGAAGAACTGTCCGGGCGCCTTGCCCTCGCCGCCCAGGATGCGCACGAACACGCCGCGCTTGGTGAACACCGAAACGCGGTGGTTTCCGAATTCGGTCACGAAGACTTCCTCACCCTTGAGTGCCATGTCGCACGGGTACTCTAAGCAGCCGGGCTCGGTGCCGCGCGAGCCGAAGGAGCGTATGTGCTCCATGGTGTTCGTGTCGAAGACGACGATGCGCCCGTTTATGTGGTCCGCCACGAAGAGCGTGTTCTGCGCCTTCACGAAGGCGCAGCCCTGCGGGCACCACATCTCACCCTTTTTCGAACCGTGCGAGCCCGCCTTGGCCAGCAGCGAGCCATCCGAGAGCGCGAGCTTCTGCACGCGGTGGTTGCCACCTTCCACCACAAAGAGCAGCCCGCCTTCGCACGCGACGCCGCTGTTGCCGCGTAGCTGGCCGGGACCCGTGCCCGGACTGCCAATGCTCTGCACAAACTCGCCATCAGGCGTCACGATCTGCAGCCGCAGGTTGACGGAGTCGCTGATGCACAGGTTGCCATCCGGCATGGCCGTGATGAAGCGCGGAAGCCGATACTGGCCGTGTGCACGGCCAGACTCGCCAAAACTTCGATCGAGCGTCAACACTCGAGCGTCAACGGCGCTGAGTTTGCCCACCATCCCATCCTTCAGTCTTCACCTTCTGCGTTGCATGGAAATGCAAAGTTGGCGAAATCCAAACTTTCGTGCCGAAGGCGTGTGGGGAGCGGCGGGGATCAGAGTACCCGGTGAAAGCCAGCCCCCACGCCCGCGATTGCGAGTTTGTGAGGTCGCGTCCCCTTCGTTTTGCATGCATTCCAAAACGGGATTCCCGTTAGCATTGCGCGTCATCGGGATCCCCGTTCAGATCTTCAGAATGGTTTCGATGATTCCTTCACGTAGTTGACATCCAGTGCGGGCGCTTGATGGCCTCGGACCACGGTGAGCTCACGCGCCTGACACGTGGCGGCCATGGCATGGGTGGCGGCTTCCACTCGATCAAGTATGTCAAGGCTGACTTCTTTCTCCTCGCCAAAATTGAGGGCCGATCCTTAACCGGCAAGGCTTTTGTGAACGCACGCACATCACCTCCAGCTCTGACGCTCGAGAAGACGGTGACGGTCCCGTCTCATCGGCTCGGCGGCGTCCGCGGGGGCTCCGCGACGCTCAAGAGCCTGCTGCACTCAGGCGACTCGGCAATGGGACGGCAGCCATGGGAAGAGATCATGCCCGCCGCAATCGGCATGGCATTGGACCTGTCCAACGAACAGAGCCGCGTGGAGAGCCGGCTCGGAACCCCCCGGCAGGGCAACCGGCCGCTCACGCCGGCGCAGCAGAGACAGGGCACGCCACGAGGGTACACCGCCTCGGGGATGCGAGAGAAGCCCCGGGGCCTCGGACAGAGCAACCTCACCATCAGCACGGGGGGCGATGGGGTTCCGCTAGACGCGCTCGAGAACGCCAAGGACTGGATGGTCCGGAGCCAAACGAGCAGCATCGGGCAGCGGGCCTGGGACGGCAAGAGCTGGAGTGTGCGGAGCCACCGCACGGGCTCCATCCACGGAGTGATCCCACGCGTTCTGCCCGATAAGCTTGACTACGTGCTGCAAGCACGCCAACGCGCTGAGATCCAGGAGGAATTGGCAAAGGTCGCCGAGCACATTCCCGATTACGCGTCTGCGGAAGCTCGTGCCGCGTACAAGAAGCTCGCAGACAGTCGGCTCAAGCCCAAGCTACCGCTGATGCCAGGACTCGTACACGCGTTTGACCCGCCGCTCACCCTCCCGTCACACAACCTACATGACTACCATAGTCCCAGATCGGTGGGTGCCTTCCGGGTGCCCTACGCCGCGGCGCGCCCGTCCTCGCTCGCCGGTTTCGAGACCTCGCCGCTCGTTCCAAACCTGACCATCAGGTCGCGCATGAGCTCGCCTGTATCGGAACGCATGCAGCTCCCCACGCCAACTGAAATTGCATCTCGCCACGCCCATGGCCACGTCACGCCATCTGAATCCGGGACCGATAGATGTCTGACCGAGAGATATCTGAGAGCTCTAGATATTCGAGAGCTCTAGATACAGATATAGAGGTTCGGTTGCCATGCTGTGCATACAAAAGGCCTAGCCTTCCTGACGGCTTCCAAGGATTCGAAAGACGAAACTTGTAACTTCTCGAAAGGGAAAGCGCGTATGCATTCGTCCTTGTCTGCATGCTTGTCTGCTTGATGCTGACCTAGCGATGAACGAAAAGTTCGACTCGCCATCAATGAATCACCCAATAAATACACAGTTCTGACGTCTGCTGCAACACACGGCAACGGCGGTACGCCTTCGACGTGTGAGATGGCCGCACCGGCCACATATGCGAGGACGGAGCCGCGGGTGGACGGCCACGTACCCTTGACTCGGCTCTATGCTTACGCCTCACAATCGCGTATTCCGGCGCTTCCTGGCCGGCTTGGGAGCGGCAGCGTCTTCGGCCTTGAGCAACGCCCACAGCGCGCTCGTCTTGTTGGCCACGAGCGCGTCGAGTTCCTTGAGTCTCTCCGCCATGCCGGCGTCGCGCCAGCCGCTGCGCGATGCCTTGCGTAACAAATTGGGGTCATGCAGCACACGGACGCGCGGCCACTCCTCGACGGAGAAGTCGGAGCAGCGCAGCGCGGCATAGCCCGCCGGCAACTCGTACACGCGCGAGTACAGATGGCGCCAGACGCTACCTTCACCAAGGTCATCGTAGATGGCGACACTCGCTGAGTGACTCAGCGTGTGAACGTTCACACTCGCGGAGTTACGCTGCATCAGCTCACGCGCTCGGCCCCAGTCGGCCTCATTCGGCCGCAGAACCATGAGCGCCACGCGCAGCTCGCGGCGCGGGTAGCACTTCCACCCAAACGTGGCCGCGGGCGGCGTCACAGCCGTCGACGCGAGGTGGTCGAGGCTTGCGAAGGCGACCGTATCGGTGTCGAGGAGCACGACGCGCTCAAACTCCGTGAGCGCGAGCACGCGCAGCTTTGCAAACGAGCCCTTGGCCCACTTGGAGCCCCAAGCCGGCGTCTCGACGGGTGGCGCCTGGTCGATGATGCGCACGCCAAGGGCGTCGGTCAGCCACCGCTCCGCCGCCGCAGATCGTAAGCCCGACGCCAGCAGCGCAATTGGCAACGTGGTGCCCGAGGCGCGTAGCGAGACCATGGAGCGCACGGCCAAACTGAGCTGCGAGTGGTAGAGTTTGGGTGCGTTGCTCCCGTAGAAGAAGCGAAGGCGAGAGCGATTCGCATCAATGACGAAGACGATCACGGCCTTGCTTGATGGCACCATCTGCTGTGGCGTGCTGCCGGGCCGCGCCTCGCAGAGCGAGGTCGGTACGCACGTTGGCATTGGGCTTTCGCTGTCATCGGGCGCAGCGGGCGAAGAGCTACAATTGCAGCTCGAGACTCGCTGAGGCGGGTCACAGACGCCAGTTGCATTGGACTTCTCGCCGCGTGAGCGCAGGAGCTGCCAGCCGCGACCGTAGGAGACGGAGGAGCGCACGAGCACGGGAGTGTCCATGCCGTATCCGTACGGGGTGTAGCCTTGTTTATCGGCGGCGGATACACGTGCATAAGCGACGAACGCCAAGGCAAACACACTTGCACATGGCCGACCTTTGGACGGGGTGTAGCCTTGTTTATCGGCGGCGGATACACGTGCATAAGTGACGAACGCCAAGGCAAACACACTTGCACACGGCCGACCTTTGACGCTCGCCATCTCGTGTTTTTGCGGAATCGCGTGTGAACATGCGTGTGAATAGACTTTTATAAAGTCTTTGTGAAGCATCTTTGCTGCGTCCTGCCACATCTACAGCTTGGGTTCGACCTCGATGACTGTGTACTCGACCTTCTCGCTGCCCTGACCGATGCAGATCGTGTCGCGCTTTCCAGTCGGGCGCAGGTACGTCAGCGGCGGGTACAAGAACTCCGCTTCGTTGGGGAAGGCCGAGAGGAAGCGCAGGTCGGCCCCACGGTCGATGAAGCCATGGGTGGCCACTTTGAACAGCAGACGCTTCTCCGACTTGTTCGAGTAGGCCAGCGCGACGCTCAGGTCGGACGACGTGGACATTGGCGCATACTCTGTGCCGCCCTCCACCGAGAACTCGTCGGGCACTTCGACATTGCGCATGCCGCGCCAGAAGTCGCGCCGTGCGTGCCGGTCGTCGCGCGAGGCGCCCACTGCGCGTAGCCGCTTGATGCCATCCGCCAAGTAGGCGATCGTCACCTTGAACGGGTGTGGCGGCGGCATCGGTGCGCTCGCCGATTCTTCCGCCTTGGCTCGCTCACGCAGCGGGTTGTTGAGGCTGCGGTAGCACGCCGTCGTGTACAGCCGCAGGCAGACGACATGCTCCTCGAGCAGCTCCGCCTCCATTGCGCTCGGGTGGTTGACAAAGTAGCTGAGCGGTTTGCCGGCACGCCCGTCCTCGTCTGCAGGGCTCCTTAACTCATCCATCACCAGCCCCCCCGCATGAGGCCACGTCTTGGCCGACGAGCCCGCCGTGCCATTCACGACATACTCAAAGCACTCACGGTCCTCGTCCGTGCCGTGCTCCATAAACTCGTCGCGGATCGCCTGCAGGCCACGTCCCATTCCGCTCCACAGCTCCTTGTCGGATCCGCCGAGGATCCGATTCACACCGAGCGCCGCGTTCTTGGGCTGGCCGAGCACGAACTTGCCCGAGCTGAACTTGAGATTCTCGTCGGCGTTGCGCTCGCGCTCGCGCGTCACAAAGTCGCGCAGCACGTCGTCGAGCGGCTTGCGCTCGGTGCTCTCGCCGACGGTGACGTGGAACTGGCACAGCTTGGCGGTCGCTCTCTTGATCGATTCGGGATCCGGCGTCACGGCTATGCGCGGCAGGCTAAGCACGATCAGTGCGAGTTGGCCGAGGAAAATCGTCGAGGCAATCAGACCGTGTGCCGACTTCGGAAGTAGAATGGCGGAGATAACGAGGAATAGCAGGTTCATGAGAGGTTCGAACATCGCCATCTTGAAGTACAAGCCGTACGCGGGCGCCATGGCCTCGTAGGCTGCCTGGATGTCGCGCGGAGCGTCGGAGGTGCCCACATCTAGCTTACGCAGCACCCAGTGGCCGTACAGAGCACAGGGGTTGAGTCTGAAGATGGAGAGCAGCACATAAAATCTCTCGTTGCACAGCAGGGTGCAGATCCCTGGGAGTGCAACCCTGAATGGAAATGATAACAAAAACCAGATCATCAGATGGATGAGCGCGATTGGGGTTGTGATGATGGTCAAGAGAACGACGACGAACAACTTGATGAAGCCGTAAACAGACGTGAGCTCGCCCCACGCCTTCTTCAATTCTTCCAAGATCCCCAAGAGCATCCTCATCTCCTTGCGCGCCTTTCGGCTATACGCCTTCCAGGTCTTGCCCAGTGTGGTCCCCCCTAATGAGAGGGCACCACATTGTCGCTCCTTCACCACAGCACGAAGCGCCTTGAAACACTGGCAGGCTTCTTCGTACTCTTTGTGCTCTGCTTGCTCCCGCAGGCGTTGCCGCTTCTGCTCGAGGTCCTCCCAGGCGTCACAGGACGATGGTAGGCTATCCAGCTCGTTGTCGCGCACCTTTGGCACCGGCTGATTCGGTTCGACGCGGACGTCTTGTATCTGACCGGGGCCAGGTACAATGAGGATTTCTTTCAACTGGGCGGTGGTGGGCATCAGCGCGGAACAGCCGATTTTGGGCTTTCTTGGTCGCGCGCGTCCGTGTTCATGAAGGATCTACGAAACCCTTCAAAAGTTAGTTTTCGCATGTCTGGTGCATGGCTGTATGGCTGAAAGGCTGTCCGATAGATCCGTCACGAAGGAAGCGAACTCCTCGAGGGGCACTTAGAGCTGTCGAGTTACATGTAAACACCTACAATTGTATCTCCTCAACTTCAAGAGAGAGGTGTTTACTCCGTGGGAAAGAGTGACTACTTGAGTAGTAGTGAGTAACCTTAGACGTCGCACGCGGAGTGCGCAGAGAGCTACAACAGGCGAGCAGCCCCCGACTCACGCCCAAGGAAGAAAAGCGCGCTCGCGGAAAGCGATCGCAATTCCCCTAAGTGAAAGGCGAACGCGCGCCCGATTAGGAAATCGGGGCGCGGTGCCACGCTCCGGGGGCCGCAAGCCAGGACAAGGGCCACACACAGGGGGCACACACTAGCACAAGACGGTAGGGACCATCTGACAGGGCAGCCTGGAGCGGCTGGAAGAGGCCGTTGTTGATGAAATGCTCGTCGAGGGCCTCGAGGATGCCCGTGAGCTCGGCGGGATTGCCCGTGTAGAGGATGGGCTCGCCGTTTGAGTAGGTCGGTGTTGACGGTGACTCATGGTCGTGCGTCGTTGCAGCGGATAGCGTTGACATTTTCGATCGGTCGAAGTTGGATGGGCAGGAGGTAGTCCGGGCCACCACCGATACCACGTGGGAAAGAGTGACTACTTGAGTAGTAGTGAGTAACCTTAGACGTCGCACGCGGAGTGCGCAGAGAGCTACAACAGGCGAGCAGCCCCCGACTCACGCCCAAGGAAGAAAAGCGCGCTCGCGGAAAGCGATCGCAATTCCCCTAAGTGAAAGGCGAACGCGCGCCCGATTAGGAAATCGGGGCGCGGTGCCACGCTCCGGGGGCCGCAAGCCAGGACAAGGGCCACACACAGGGGGCACACACTAGCACAAGACGGTAGGGACCATCTGACAGGGCAGCCTCAGGATAGCCTCAGGCATTTCCTTCGGACGTACTCGACAGCACGTAGAGCGAGTCGCCGAGTCCCCTTTCTCACAGAACTTACATGTACAACTTACAACTACAACTTTAACACATTGACTTGACTTAGTGGAAGGAGAGCAATTCCGATGTCGGCCTACGAACTTGAGCGTGAGGTGAACATCGCACGCAATCGTGCACGGTTGGTCGAGCTCGGACTTGAGACCGTCGTGCCACCCAAGGTTGCTCCAACTCCGCGCTCTCCCAAGGCTGCGAAGGCAAAGGCTGAGCCGACACGGGCCTCGAAGCGCGTCCGACGGGAGGTGGCGCCCGAACCGCTGCCCCTTCCCGACGATGACGACGATGACGATTCGTCGCCAGAGCCGACCAACGTGCCGCCGGCGCCGAAGAGGAGAGCTACCACGCGTCCAACTCCGGCAGCTGCCGAGTCGGTGATGATCGGCAATGTGCGCCGCTTCATAGAGGAGTACCTTCCCGAAGATCACACGTTCGAGGAACGCACGATGTTTGGGATGTGCATGTGGCTCGTGCGTGGCCACATGTTTCTCGGCGTCGGAGTCACCTCGGACACCTTGCTCGTTCGTGTTGGTGAGCCCGCCGTCGAGCGGCTCCTCGCATCGCATCCGGTGGGCGTCCGCCGTTGCGCTTCAGAGAAGCCGGGTGCCTCTCGCGTGTTCCCGGGCACGCTGCTGGTCGAACCGGCGCAGTACCGGGGTGACGTGCAACTGCGCAAGTGGTTTGAGCACGCGTGCGCGTACAATTTGACCATGCAGGCGAAGGATCCCTCAGCGAAGCCACGAAAGAACAACATGGGAGCAACCGCCGCTGTGCAGCGCAGCAGTTCGGCGAGACCAGCTGTGGAGAGCGTGGGCACGCCCGTGGTACCAGCTGCTGCACTGCCAGAGACAGCGCCGCCGGCAGCACCCCGCCCACGGCCTGCTTCCACCTCGGGGGGTGCGTTTGCCCGGTGCGTGCTGCACGTGGTGAGTGCCATCCCCCCGGGGCGCGTCGCATCGTACGGTCAGGTGGCCGCGCTCGCTGGTGCGCCGCGCAACGCACGCCAGGTGGGCCACCTACTCAAAGAGGGGCTGTGTGCGGGTGGCTTGCCCTGGTGGCGCGTCATCGGCGCATCCGGCAAGAGCAGCCTACCGGTCAGTGCGGGGGGCGATACGCAACGTACACGACTCGAGGGCGAGGGCGTCGTGTTTCGCGCGTCAGGCGCCGTCGATCCGGAGATGTGGTGGGCGCGTGCCGAGCCCTTCTATGCGTGAACAAGGTTTGTCAGCGTCGAGGCTTGTTGAGCCGCGTCTTCAAGTGGCGCTACCTTCCGGAAAGAGGAGCTACAAGACCTGCGGCCGTAAGTGACGGGGAGCGGGGCGGTGAAAACCGTCCACCGTCCCCGCGCCGGCAGCCCGCGCGCCGCGCCGCGGCGGTTATTAGGAGCGTCGCGACTCGGAAAGGTCTTTGTGTACCGTCTGAGAATTATCAGACGATATATCACCGTGTACCACCAGACCATCCAACCAGCCAGAGCCACCGAGCACACCGTTTGGTACTTCGGTTTCGTTCCGATACGTCCGCCAGCCGCAGCCCGTGTACGTTCCACTCCGCCGATCTTTTACGGTACTGCCCGCGCGCGCTCCTCCCGCGGAGTGGACAGGTGTGGTGCCAGCCCACAACAGCCTCATACTCATGGCATGCTGTGACTGACTCATGCTGTGGTACGGCAAACGTACACGGTGCAGCGAGGAAGCGTTCGAGCGCGCGGTGCGTACCCACGCTGTGCATGCATTGGGCTGAGCGTCGCCCAGCCGACGGGGATGATGCGAGAGAGCGTCGGTCGGGCTAGGCGGCCTTGGCCTTCTTGGGCGTGGCGCTGCTGCCAGCCAGCATGGTGGCCAGCCACGACTCGTCGATCACCACCACCGGCGGGGAACGCCGTCCGGTGAGGCTCTGGGGGCGCCAGCTGGTGCCCACGGCCTCAGCTGTCGTCGGGCATGCGTCCACCTCCTCGGCGTTTGGGCTCGTGCTGCGCCGGGAGCTGAGCGGCGGCGTGGACGTCGGGCTGGGCGTCCGGCTGGGCGTCGGGCTCAGAGGCAGGCTCGCCTCGAGCATGGCGATCCACCCATACGCCCGAAACAGAAGCTCGTTACCCACGATGCCGAAGATGTGGAAGACGGCCATCTCCTCGAAGGCTGTAGGGGGTACGCCGCCACTGAGGAGCACAAAGCAAGCACAAAGCAAGCACGAGCACGCGTGAGCGAGCGAGGTGCAAGGTGTGGCAGGAGGGACGCCGTCGTGGGCGTGGCAGGTGGGGCGCCGTCGTGGAGCACGTTGGACGGGATAGGGGAGGGGAAAAGGGTAGGGGGCCGGGGGGAGAGGAGGGGCGAGGGCGCGTCTGCTTGCGAGGTGCGTGCGAGTGGGGTGAGGGGGGTCTTGGAGCCGGGGCGTGGCACGCACTCGGGGTCGAGCCCTTCGGGGTCAAGGCGCAGCAGCCTGCTCGCGGCTTGACGCATCCACAGGGCGAGCCCTTGATGTCGGCCGAGAAAGATGGCTGAGTTGCCCAGCCAGAACCAGATACCAGAGGCAGCGGCGCCGAAGAGGGCGTGGCGCGGCAGCCATAGGCCGAAGGCGACCGTGCCGTCGCGGCGCGGCACCGCCAGGCTCTCGAGACTGCGGTGCAGCCGGTGGCGGAGCACGAGGGTCACGATGGCGCCCCATTGCGTAAGCAGCGGCGGCATGATGTTGACCCCGCCCCAGAGCACGTAGTCACGCTGCGCGCAGAGACCGGGCCAGAGGCACACGAGGCCGAAGATCGCCGCGTGCACGAGCGCGAGCCGCAGCAGCAGCGGCTCGTGCCGCGCCACTGCGGGCCAAACGCCCCCGATACGGATGATCGTGAGCGCCACCAGGTACGCGACGTAGATGAGCAGTGCCTGGCATAGCGAGTTGATGCGCCAAAGCACCTCAAAGATTTCGGGCGTAGGCCATCGCTGGCCACCCGGCTGTAGCCAGTAGCTCGCGCCCACGGATGCCCAGACGCCATTCGTGGCCATGAGGGTTACGGCGAGCGTGCCAAAGCTCCAGCGGCTGTCCTCTCTGGTCAACAGAAGCATGCTGGGCTGCGTCGCGTAGGAGCAGCCAGTCGGGCCGGTGGAATGGCTCTGGGTGGCTGCCCTCGTGATGGCTTCACGCTGCACCTGCTGTTGGCGGGTACGAGCAAGCCACGAGCGAAGCCGCCAGGCGGACCACAGAGCATGCGCAGCCAGCATGCCATCGGTGACAGCCGAGCCCAAGCAGTCGCGGTTGCACGATTCGAAGCCAAGGTCAAACAGCCATGTGGCGAGCCAGGTGTTGACTGCGCACACGTGCGAACTCGACGGAGCTCCGACGAGCTCCAAGGACGCCATGACGTGCGAATCGCCCGCAGTGCAGAGTGCCCGAGAAAGGAATCTGGTGCCGAGATCCATCGCGGAAATTGGAATGGTTTCGAAAATTACCATGTTCGATACGCGGGGTAATGAAAGCGCGCCACAATACACGTTCCCAAATTCGTCCGCTAAACGGAATCGATCTCGTCCAGAACATGTTGCCAACATGAAAATTGGCAAACTTGCGCGCTGTCGACGGGCACCTTGTGGTCGCTGAAAGGGTCGCAGGGGTCCCGCCCTGAGATCGCTATGCGTCGAACGCCCGGCTCCTACCGTCCCTCGTGGGACCACACCGACAAGACCGAGCAATCGTATGCCTACTCGTCCGGCGGCAAGGTTCCTGGCTACAGTGGCCACCTGCCGATGGCGCAGGATCACCACGGCTCGAGCCACATCGGCGGAGTACCACTGTGGGGCGGCTACTCGGCCGGCTACGACCAACCGCCATCGTCATCGCCGTCACGGCCGCAGACGCTCTCCGGCCTCAACGAGCGCGAGCAGCTGCAGGCGGCGATCAGGCAGCAGGAGGCGGCCCTCGAGGAGCAGCAGCGGCGGCTGGCCATGCTCGAGCAGCAGCAGCGCCAGCACCCCGGTTACCACCACCAGTCCCAGCGCGCACCCATCATGGCACATCCACCCAATCCCAACGAGTGGAACGGGACCAGCGCGATCCGCTCGGACGAGTGGCCACGCAACATGACGACACTCGGAGGCGGCGACGAGGGCGCGATGACCGAGTATTCCGATCGCTTCTACACGCCGCCGTCCTCGCGTCCACTCACGCCCAAGGCGTCGTCGCCGCCGTCCAAGCCCTCGCAGCGCGGCGGCACCGGGCGCGACATCCCCGGCTATGCCGGCCACCGCTACGGCGCGCGCGACATCGTCGACAGCGAGGTGACGGACAACGTACAGACTTTCAATCCGCTCCTCTCGGGCGCGCCGCCCTCTGAGCGCGGTCGTCCGACGGTCGTGGGCGCCAAGACGCCCACGACGCAGCCCACGGGCGGCAGCTCGCGTGTGCGTATCGGCTACCAGAAGTCGTCGCCCAAAGGCGCGGCCCCTGCGTACTTGGCTCTCGCGTCCCCTCACAGCCGAGGCTCTGCGAGCAGCGTGAGCCCCCAGCAGCAGTCGCCCTCGTCGCCGGATGGCTCTTGGCAGCGCCCATCGTTTGAGCGAGGGACTCCAAGTGAACAGACCTATAAGCATGTGGTCGGTGGCGTCAAAGCAGGCTACGCCGGGCACATCCCGTCCAGCCAACACCACTTTGGCTCCGCTGTGGTTGGTGGCTCGGTGGCCCAGGCTGACCCACGCGCCACAGGCAGCCAGCGCGACCATTCGGGCACGCGCCTGCAGCACGAGCGCATCCCGCCCATCCACGGCGTCTCGCAGCTGGCGACCTCATCGGCCGTGGGCTACCGCGGCAATCTCCCAGGCGAGCTGCATTCGATGGGGGTCTCCTACTGGGGCGCCTGGGCCAACGGCAATGCGCCCGGTACAACGCCCGAATTCGACGCATGAGAGCATGGAGATGACTTCTCGGGTGCGCAAAGGTGGGTGCATGAGGCGCATTGGCGGGTGCAAAGGGTTCAGACGACTGCGTAGTAGCTCGTAGCAGCGAGGCGTCCGGCTGGCCAGCAGCCGGCGCGGCAATGGGGCGCGCGGCGCTGGCGTCAGGCGACGGGGGCCGCGCGCCCGGGGCACCCTTGTCACACCCCTCACGGGGGCCGCGCGCCCCCCCCCCCCCCCCTCCGATCTGCTATCAGCCCCCATCCGGCTAGAGACCGGTGTCCCCGGTGTTGTGTCTTGTTAGCACGTCTCGGCTCTCGCCACACGCCAGACTCAGGTCGTGACATAATATGGCCGTGTGCGCCACATGCCCTCCCACATGCAGGAGTCCATGCACGCCACAGACTCCGCAACCCTCCGCTCGCACTTGCGGCCACTGTCTTGAAAGAGGGAACGCGATGCCGATGCGCGATCTTTCACGATCACACGATGAGTCGATGACACGAACGGAACACACCCTCGCCTACACGACCGACTCCCGCGCGTCCCGGTCTCGCGAATCGCGTGAAGCACGAAGCAACAGTCGCGAAACATGGCCTTAGGCGAATCATAGTACTTCCACACAACTGACAATCGTATCTGGGCAGTGGCGAGCTCGAACGCGCCGTGGCGGTCGGCGCTTTTTTGCCGCGCTTCATCAGGCGAGCCCACCGAGGAAGGAAGGCAAGTCCCTCTCCGTCCCTCCCTGTTTTGGCAACTAGCTGGCCGCGGGATGGCGACCACTTTGTCGGTCCGGCGGTGCTACGCCGGCTCGGCATCCACCACCGCCACCACGATGCTGAATACCCCCGCGTCGATCGCGTCCTTCCTGTCCGCGTTCATCCCCCATTCCGCTGCGCACGGCCCTGTGACACCGGACACGGTCCGTGCGGGCCTGCGCCGCCACCTCCGCGCAGAAGCGG
>ERZ761574.1058-NODE-1058-length-18807-cov-61.991468_pt1 | contig 18807 bp, 9 predicted proteins | sample MGYA00374950_ERZ761574 | MGnify/ENA primary metagenome ERZ761574 (study PRJEB28895, sample SAMN07631631) | mixed culture metagenome | isolation source: Freshwater growth medium | place: USA: Seattle, Washington | collected 2016-10-03 ... | reverse complement strand
CCCCCGCCGCCCCCGCCGCCCCCGCCGCCCCCGCCGCCCCCGCCGCCCCCGCCGCTCGCCGCTCCCTCCCCGTCGAGTTGGCCGTCGAGGAGGTCGCGGGGCGGCCTGAGAAGCCCAAGACGGCGCTCGCATGCGTCACTTTCCCGCCCGAGCTGCTGCCGGTGGCGCGGCGCGCGCTGGCCGGCCTGCCGGGCGCGAGCCTCGTGCCGGGCCTGGGGCCGCAGCGCCTCAAGGTGCCACTCGAGAGCTACAAGGCACTGCTGGAACTTCTCGAGAAGGACCAGGGCGGCGCGGTGGGTCTCGCCCCCGCACACCCGATCGAGCGAGCAGCCCTCGCGTACGCCCCTCCGCTCAGTGAGGCGGCCGCGGCGAAGGTGATGGCCGAGCGTCTCCCCGAACGGCTGAGTCGATCCCTGTTCGAGTTCCAGCGTGAGGGGGTGCAGTTTGCCATCCGGCACGGTGGGCGCGTCCTCATTGCCGACGAGATGGGTCTCGGGAAGACGGTGCAGGCCATCTGCACCGCGCTCTGCTACCCGAATGACTGGCCAGCCCTCGTCATCTGCCCAGCGTCCCTCGTCGATAACTGGGCGAACGAGCTGTCCACTTGGCTCGGGCGTGCCGGCGTACCCGAGCCGTCGGGGCTCGTCCACCGCGTCAAAAAGGGGGCCGATCCGCTCCGGCCGCCACAGGCTGCCCAAGCACTTGCTGCCTTCACGCCGCGTGGCGCCGGTGGCCAATACGGGAGCGCCAGTGGCAGCGACGACGATGGAAGCAACCAGGGGGGCAGCCAGGGGGGCAGCCAGGATGGCAGCCAGAGGGGCGCCGGTGGGGTCGCGCGTGGTGTCACGATCATCTCGTACGCCCTCGCCGAGAAGGCGGCCGCTGACCTTCTCAGGTGCGGCTTTGGCATCCTCATCTGTGACGAATCCCATGCCCTCAAGGGGGCAGATACCAAGCGCACCAAGGCATTGATCCCGATGATTGCTCAGGCACGGCGAGCTCTGCTTCTCTCCGGTACGCTGCCCAGGCTCTCAACGGCCGCTCGGTCCTCCTCGCCCTCCCGCTCGTCCTCCATTCACACCCTCATTCACACCTCATCGCGCCCCTCCCTCCCCCTCTCGTGCAGGTACGCCGGTGCTCTCGCGCCCGATCGAGCTCTACACGTGCGCGCATGCATTGCGCCCAGCTGTCTTCGGCACCCAAAAGGAGTATTCGGTGCGCTACTGCGCGGCCAAGCAAGGGAGATGGGGTTGGGACGATAAGGGATCGTCCAATCTTCTTCATCTGTCGGCGGTGCTCGCGCATTGCCTCATGGTGCGCCGGGAGAAGCGCGCTGTCCTCTCGCAACTGCCGCCCAAGCTGCGACAGGCGGTGAGTGTCGAGATCGATGCGAAGAGTAGTGGTGCCATCGCACGCCGGCTGGCTGAGATTATCAAGCACGGAGGCGGCGGCGGCGGCGGCGACGACGAGGGGGGCGGCGGTGGCCAGCACAACCCTATGCTGACGGAGGTGTGCGGTCTGACGGGCGAGGCGAAGGTGAACGGCGTGGTGCAGCACGTGCTCACGACCCTCGAGGCGTCGCCAGAAGTCAAGCTACTCCTCTTCGGGCATCACCAGGCGGTGCTCGATGCGCTCGAGGCGGCGCTCCTCGAGAAGGCCAAGGTCGTGGGTGGGCTAGTGCGGATCGACGGCCGCACCCCGACTGAGCATCGCCAGCCGCTCGTCGACCGATTCCAATCGGAGTCGTCCGTACGTGTGGCGCTCCTCTCGATCAATGCGGCGGGGGTGGGGCTGACGTTAACGGCCGCCTCACTCGTCATCTTTGCGGAGCTTTCGTGGAACGTCGCCTTCCTGCTGCAGGTGACGGGGTGCCACGGGCGGTCCGCCCGAGTGCCCACCTGCGTGCCCCGGAGTGCCTCCGGAGTGCCAGTGACCTCCTGAGTGACCTCCTGAGTGCCTCATGAGTGACTTTCTGAGTGCCTCCTTAGTGCCTCCTGCGTGCCTCCTGAGTGACCTCCTGAGTGCCACAAGTATCCTAGCATGACGACGGATTGGCCGGTGGCAGGCGGAGGACCGCGCGCACCGCATCGGGCAGCACTCCTGCGTGCACGTGCAGTACTGCTTGGCGGAGGGCACCGTCGATGATTGGATGTGGCGTACAGTCGAACGCAAGCTCTCGGTGACCGGCTCGACTCTCAACGGTCGCGACGCATTGCAGGGTGGCGCCGGCTTTGCACAGCACCAGGGGGTCGGAGCGGCCAGCGTGGCCAGCGTGGCGGGTGGGGGAGGTGCCGCTGGTGCCGAAATTGGCAACCATGACCTTCGTATGATGCTCGGCGCTCGCAAGGAGCCGCCTGGGCGCACGGCGGAGGGCGAGAGTGCTGCGGCCAAACGGCTGTGCCAACGGCCGCCGCCCGCCGCCCGCGAGGTCATCTCGCTTGATGAGGACGACTGAGTAGCGCGCACTTCGCGAGCGGAGCGTGGGGGGGGGCGTGCCGCCTGCGGCGTGCAGGTAGCGCGGCTGCACCAGCCTGAGAGCTGAGATGGATCCCAATCAGATCTTTCGATATGATCCCTATGATGCCGCATCGACATAGCATCGACATACAGTGTGTAGTCGCATACTCCACTGGCGCTACTAACTGGCGCACTGCGCGACATAGCAGTACACTGTGGAAGACGTTATTACTTATTTACAAATTTTTTACAAATCTGTACTTTGTCCACAGTGCACTTTAAAAATACCGGACGACGTGTGCACACCCTCGTGCGGGAGCTGTACCGCGCCTTCTAGTTAGTTAAGGTAACCCTCCGTCGACGGCGTCGTGCCCAGGCGCTACGCCTACGGACTAACCCTGACATGTGTAGCCCTTAGATCGTGCCTGAGTACCAGCACGCGACTTCAGTCGCCTGGCTGTCAGAGTTCGCCACTCATACACCTCATCTCCGCCAGCATCATGAGTCGTGCCCGTACTCGTACCACCCGCACCCGCACACTCGCTCTCATGCAGTGTGTGCCACCTGCCTTCGCCGTCGTCGTACATGATGAGGTGATGCCAATCAAAGGCTTCGACGCTACCCGGCTGCCAGCGTTGCAGAGAAGGCCAGTAGACTTCGATTCGGCTCCCAATCGCTGGTTCAGCTGGTTCGCCAGCGTCGAGGCGAGTGGCTGCGGTGAGAAGTCGACGATGGTCGTCGTCCCCTTGGGCGGCGTGACGTAGGTGCTGCCGGGGCGCGGCTTCGGGCGGCCGCGGGTCGGGCGCGGGCCTTGCGTGGGCGACTCCTGCAGCACCTCGATGTTGTCTGAGACGATTGTGAACATGTCGGCGGGAGCAGGGTAGCAGCCCGTGGACGCATCCGTGATCCGCTCGTAGGCCGAAGCCCTCGCTCGCTGTCACGCACTCTTGCGAGTCTGAGTCCTCCCCAGGTGGGGTGCAGACGGCGCCCTCGGTCACCGATGGCTCAACCATCTGCACAACCATCGCTTCCATCGAGATGCGGTCGGCTCCCATGGACACAGCTTTGAACAGGCTCTGGTCCACCAAGAGGTGAGCACGTGAGCTCTGCGGCTTCGACTTCCACGCCGCCTCCTCGGCCGCCGCTGCCTCCTCGGCCGCCGCTGCCTCCTCGGCCGCCGCTGCCTCCTCGGCCGCCGCCGCCTCCTCGGCCGCCGCCGCCTCCTCGGCCGCCGCCGCCTTCTCAGCCGCCGCCGCCTTCTCGGCCGCCGCCGCCTTCTCGGCCTCCGCCGCCTTCTCGGCCGCCGCTGCCTTCTCCGCTTCGGAGTCCTCTTCGGCTTGCAGCACATCCTCCTCGCCCGGCTCTGCCGCCGCTCGCCCCGCCCCAATGTGCCTCGCGTAGTTCAAGGCCGCCTCCTCCGGCGTCGCAAACCTGCCTAGGTAGCGCTTCTCGCCATTCACTCTCATAACTGCCTCATACTTTCCATCATGCCTGTACACGCCCTTGAAGCCGGACTGGCTGCTCGACGACAGCACGAGCTTGAGCCCCTCGGCCGCCGCAGCCTCCCTAGCCTCGTGCGCAGTGAGCGGCTGCGGCCCTGCGGCCATCACCTCCTCCTCTCGCACCTCTCCTTCCTGCGCCTCTGCGAGCACAGTGTCCTCCTCGGCAGCCCTACGGTCAATAACCTCGGCCTTGACCTCGGCCTCGTCGTCCTCGGAAAGCACCATCACCTCCTTGCTAGCGGGCCGACCAGTGGACGCTGCTTGCGAGCACCAAGCCGAGCTTTTCTTACGCTTCACTGGCTGCGCGTACAAAGGATTCATCGCCAGCCAATCTGGCATGGGTCGCTTGCGCGTCCCACGCCGCAACGGCTCATCCAGAGTACCACGAGCGCGACCCATCGTCGTTCCGTCACTGGATCCACTCAGCACCTCCTCGTCCATCTCATCAAGATCGATGGCGTCGATGCTGGACTGCCCCTGCTGCCGAGGGTGATCTGTCACACTGGGCGGCTCGAGCCGGACCTCGGAGCTGCCACGGATCCAGACGACTTGGGCGCTCTCGGGGAGGCTTTCGAGCAGCATCTGTAGATTCCTGTCGATCTTCACGTCTCTGGAACGCGCTATGCGTTTGCCGCAGCATGGGCACGCCTTTCCAGCGTACGAGCGCAGGGCACCGAGGTTGCATTGGGCAACATGATGGCATAAAGCCCCTTTTGCTGGCTCGACGAGACGTTCATGCGTGAGCACGCACTTGAGTTGAAGCTGCCTCCAATCGTCAGCCACGACGTCAGCAGAGCTCTCGGCGGCGAGGACAAGGCGCACAAAGCAAGCTGGGTCGTCGAACCTGCCGTGCACCTGCGAGAGGCCGTCATCATACATCACGCGGAAGAGTTCGATGGACGACCCGTCTCTCGCGAGTTCTGTGAACGTTTCTGCAAGATAACCTTCATGCCAGTCACCATTCCAGTCTAGAGCAAGACGTGCGCCAACCTGCGCCTCGCGGGGCAGCCGCACCATGCGCACGACGATGCTTGAGGCGCCATCACGGGCGCACGCAAAGGGCCGCGGCTGGAGACCACCCAAGCTTGCAGTGACGGTAGATGCGGCGGCCGCCGCTCCCGTTGCGAAGGTGGTGGTGGTGGAGGGGCAGGCGGCGGCGGCGAGGGCTGCGGAGGGATGGGGATCGGCGGCACGGGCGGCGGCGGCATGGGCGGCGGCATCGGCAGAGGAATGAGCGGCGGCATGTTGATGCGGCTCCAGGCTTAGCTTCAGGCCGCCAATTCCGTTGGGCGCACTGAGTTCGTCGAGGGGTGTTGCGCTAGAAGATGCCTCGCCACCGTTGAGAACCGGCGTGTGAAGTGGATGGCCGTCGTCCTCATCAGACGAATCATCATCGAGCGTGAGTCCTGGCTCAAGTCTAAAGCGTCCTCGTGGGTGCAACATCTCGAGCGGACCGGAAGGAAGCGCGCGAGGAATCAGATCTTCGATTCTCCCCGAGATCCACATGCATGCATGCCAACGGCGATATCGAAAGGGGTTACCCTCACCGGTTACTTCGGATGTCAGTGGTTGTGTCAGTGGTGTCAGTGGTGAGTGTCAGTGGTTCCAGTACACAACGGGAGTGGACTGGCGCCAAAGAGGCCGGCGGAGTATCCCGGTCACGCGGTCAGCGCGAGAACGTGGTGCGGCCCGGTGCCGTGGCGCGGCCGTGCCGGCAACCTGGCGCTGGCCGGCAACGCCGGACCGCGAACCCGAACGGTCAACCTCTAACGGTGAACGGAGTTTACCGGGACCCGGACCGTCCCACTGAACGTTATCTGACTTGTTCCCCGCCACGCACGATCGATCCTAGCTGAATGCGCAATTATCTCAGCCCCCCGCCATGGAACCCGAACCCCACTGAGTGTGTCTGCGCCAGAGCCCTATAGCGGGCCCGTGACCGCACCCCCTCAGACCTCTCTATCTCCAGAATCACTCTCACTTGTCGTGTCGCTGTGGACCTCTTGCGCGTTGGGTCCCCATGCCTACTACACAGCCGTGTGCCCCTCCCGCCGTACTGTGGAACTGTGATGCCCCGACCCTGACCATCGGCAGCTCCCCACCCGGGCGTCTCTTGCGAAAGAATGTGACGCTTCAAAACATGTCATTCGGGACGGCAACATCATCGGGCTGCAAAGTGGTCTTCGACAGCAGCTCACACCCCTTCTGGAGCCCGCGGGTTGTGGAGCTCAAAGCGGCTCAGAGACCATGCCATCCTGATCCTTATTCATAGAGCCCATAGCGATCTCCGATGGGTTTTCCTCCTTGTACTCCTCCAATTGAACGGATGGGTTGACAGGTGGCTTGAAGAACAAGAGCTGCGCCGAGAAGGCCACGCCGAGCCAGGAGCCGAAGTAGCCGTTGCAAGTCACGTGGAAGGGCGACGAGCCGGGGAAAGTGGTCCAGAAGGCCTCGATCACCCAGCAGACCAGCAGGACGAGATAGAGGAAGGTGAAGAGCTTCTCGACCTTGCCTGAGATGTAGCCGGGCTTGAATACGATGAAGCACGCGAAGCAGAGCGTGACGATGGACAGCCAGAAGGCGTAAATCATCGCCTGAATATTATATTCCATGATGTCTTGCTGCTGGAGCATCCGCCCGCTGGAGGGGGGCGCGGGGGGCTTGCCGGGCGGCGGCGGCGCCCTGGGTGGCGAGGGGGGGTTCGAGTGCCACACGGGCACGGGGCGCCACGGGCCACCATCCGCGGGCATTTGGGTAGGATCAAAGGCGAGATACGGGTACGATTGGACTGCGAGCAACGGAGCCGGGACGCGCGGGGTCACGCGTGCTTCAAGGCGGCGCGGCGCGGCGCATGGTTCAAGCCATAGGACATGATGCGCCAAGTTCAAGCCTCTTGGCGAGCTTACGAAGAACCATAATGGAAGAGATGATCAAACCGAACGCAGGCGAGACTCCGGTCTTTGCGCGGAGGTCGTCGACCATTTTGGCGGGATCCACGCCGATGTTGCCGAGGGAAGCGCATGCCCCCGCCCAGCACGCAAAGTACCCGTTATTTGTCTGATCGAACCCGTGCTCCGGCATGTTTGTCAGGATGAAAGCGCCAATCGTTATGTTCACGAACAGGAACAAGGAAATGAGACCCTCGACGGTAATGGGCCCGATCAAGGGCGCCTTGGCAACCAGGACCTTCTGCAAGATGGCCTGTTTCATCTTCAGCATGAACAAAGCGACCACGCAAACGATGATCTCCATAATGCACATGACGAAGGCGTAAGCATTGTTAAAGCCGACGCAGAATTTCAAGCCATTGGAGGCGGCGCACAGATCCACAGGGTCATAGGTCAGGAACAGCGACGCAATCAACACCACCACTGAAGCCAAGAGCAAGAAGCCGGTCGACGTCGGGTTGAGAACCATTGAGGGTCGGCCACAATTGATTCCAGGGCAGGTTCCAGTGCTTTCCGAGGGAGATAACGGAGAGACGAAACCACGCGCCGTGTTGGGCGATTCACTCCAATCGCGTCAGTTGCAGTCAGTCAGTCAGTTACTGCGGTCCTACAGCTACAACACGAGCAAGCGTGCGTACACCGGCGTCAGATAAAAAGTTAGTTGGGATCTACGACACATCACCGACGACCTCATCTGCGCCAGCAAGGTGCCGCTCCCATGCGCGCTGATCTCTGAAGTCCAATGAGGCGCCGAGGTCCTCAACTCCGTCGCACACTGACGGAGCGTGCTCGTATGCATGCTCGTATGTCTCGGCTCTAATCTCGGCTCTAATCTCGGCTCTAATCTCGGCTCTAATCTCGGCTCCTTGGGCTGTGCCCGCGTCAAGAGCGGCGGCCTCTCTCCCCTCCGCGCTCATCGGAGACGCCGCCGGCTCGGGCTGCACCTCCTCGTCGCTGTCGAGATCGGCGCCGGCCGCCTTGGAGGCGGCCGCATACCCGCCAGTGGGCAGCTCGTCGTCGCCGCCGCCGCCGCCGCCGATGCTGATGCCGATGCCGCCCTGGCCCTCGCGATCGACGTCCAGCACGAGCAGCTGGCCGCATGGGCGCACGCGCAGCCGCGGCGCCTCGTCGCCCTCGTCCTCACGCCACCTTCCGCTCGGCTCGCCTAGCAGGAGCAGCCAGCCGTCGTCCGCGTACTGGTGCACGTGTCGTCCATCGGTCGCCGGGCGATGGAGGTCGGGCTGCAGCGGCGGGCGTGCGTCGCAGCAGAGCCCCACGTAGTCATCGAGCAGCCGCTTGAGGTACTGCCCGTGCCAGGGGCTCTGCGGCTCCATCCCAGGCGAAGGGTTCACCTCGAGCATCATCGGCACGCCGTGGGCGTCGATGATTAAGTCGAAGGCCACGAGGTCGCGGAAGGTAGCGTGCGGCGCGCGCGCCGTCGCGAGCGTCTCGAGCAGCACCGGGCGTAGTGCGAGGATGGCGTCGGCCACCAGGGCGTGCATGCGCGGCACGATGGCACTCAGGAAGCCGATCTTGGGCCCAAAGTACGCGTCGAGGTCGCCAAAGGAGACGCAATTGCCCCGCTCGAACTTGCCCGCTGCCGGCGACACCTTCTGCACCGCAAAGTTGGTCAGGTGCATGGAGTTGTGCGTGGCGTGGAGCGAGTAGGGCTCACTGCTCGTCCGACCGTAGCCCTCCCGATGCACGTAGAGCCGCAGGCCGAGGGGCGAGCGAGGCGCCGTCTCGAGCACTACGAAGAGGCGCACGTCGAACTTGCGCCCGTGGTAGAGGAGCGGCCGCTCGAGGTACTTTTGGACCACCCACGCACTCCGGCACGTGGACGACTCGAGCGCCGTATCGAGCGCCTCCTGCCTAATTTGGTGCTTCGTCTCGAGCGCCGCCGAGCTCTGCATGCAAGTGGCCGTGGCGGCGGACGGGTCAGCGGCGGGATCGAGAGCGGCGGCGGCGGTGAGGGCAGCCGCGGTGGCGGCGGCGGCGGTGGCGGTCGTGGTGGCGGCGGTGGCGGAGGTGGCAGCGACAGCGGCCCCGGCTGCCTTGGTGTGCGGTCCACTGGACGGCTGTAGCGCACGTACGCTCAAGTAAGGCGATTCGCTCAACCTCTTGACTGCCCCCGCTGCCGCCGCCGCCGCGGGCGCTCCCTGCCCCTCCCGCCCGTGCCAGTGCGCCTCGAGGCCTTCGAGCGTGGCGGCGATCCCGATGCCGCGCCCACATGATCCAGCCGATGGCTTGAGTAGCCACAGATTCTCCTCGCATTGCTCGGCGGGTACCCTCGGGTCCGTGGCACGCCCGACGGCGTCGAAGGTCGCACGGAAAGCTTCCCAATGCGCCCCCGTGGCGCCCTGAGGCAGAGCCATTGTGAGCGGATGAAAGGCCCACGGGTCGAGCCCCTGAGCCGCATAGTACGCGCTGAGCGTGTGCAGTAGCCCGTCCTTGCGCCACAGGCCGCCCAGCCCAAAGCCGGAGCCATCGGCAGTGCGTGCTGGCCATCGGTTGGTCACAGCATGCATCTCGGACGGGTAATTGTGGACGAGAGGGTCGTTGCTGCGAAGCCAGCAGAACCTAAGGCCGCGCGGCCCCGCCAGGCACTTGCGCACGTGCGCTGCATCCAACCCGCCGCTCACCTCGCGCCAGCCACGTCGCAGCGCCGCCGCGCGCACGTACTCGGTGCCGTTACCACGGGCTGTTTGGACCAAAAAGGTCGGGCGCGGCCCGCAGGGCTCTTCGAGGCTCCGCGCCCGACACGGCGCCCCGCGCTCCTTTAGGCTTCGGGCGACGGAGTTGGCGGCGGTGGAGGCGGCGGCGGAGGTGGATGGCGTGGGGCGGGATTGTGGCGGCGCGGAGGAGGGGCGAGTGGCGTGGCGGGGCTTGGCAGCAGCGGAGGTGGTGGCCGAGGCGGCGGCGGCAAAGGAGGCAGCGGCGGCGGCGGCGGCAAAGGAAGCAGCGGCGGCGGCGGCGGCGTCAGCGGAGGGCGTGCACGCATAGGTGAGGAGTGCCGCCTCATCGCGCGCCGCCATGAGCGTGTTGATCGCGTAGACCTCCGCGCGTCTCTGCTCAGCCGACGAGGCTTCGTCAATTGCTTCGTCCTCCGTAGAGGCGAAGGCAGCCGCGTCAGAGGTGCTCGTGGCCGCAGCGCTGTCGGTGGCGCGCCCGCTGGTACGTTTGCGCGGCGCCTGGCGCGTCGGATACGCCGCCGCGTCAAAAGACACTCGGCGCGACGGTACCGCTGCGCCGCCCGCCGCCCCGTCGGTAACGGCCGACCGCAAGATGGAGGGCGGCGGTTTCGTCATTGGCGACGGTTTCGTCATTGGCGACGGTTTCGTCATAGGCGACGTCGCCTCCATCCAATGGAGCGATGAGATAGCGATCCCGTTGAGTGAGGACGTCGGGGGTGGCGGCGTCATCGGCGGCACGGTCGCGCTCGCGGGCACACTGCGTGGGTGATTGGCGGCGGCACGGGAGCTCGAGCGCGCCAAGGGACGCTGCGTCTCCACTGGAAAAGTTGAGCACGCGGGCGGCGGAGGTGCGGGTGGGCAGGCGCCGGCTCGACCAGTCGGCGCACTCACCTTCGGCCGTAACGGCGGCGGCGGGCGTTGGGAGAGGGCGATGGCCCCGACCGTCCCGGGGGGGCCCAATGGGGGACCCGGGTCACCCCCCGGGACGCCTGCGTTGAGCGTTGGGATCATCATCGTGGTCGAGGAGGGCGCAGTCCCTTGTTTGGCCACTCCGCCAGCCGCCGCCTCTTTCGCCGCCGCCTTCTCGGCCGCCGTCGCCTTCTCGGCCGCCCTTGCCGTCTCGCGGCTCGCGGCTCGCTCGGCCTCCTTCGCACGCATGGCCTCTCGCGCCCTAGCCGCCTCCTTCCGTCCCTCCTCGATCTGGACCAACGTCGCCTGGGCCTTGGCGTCGCGATCGGCCTCGCGCGCCGCCGCCGCCGCCCGAGTCTCCTCATCTCGAGCGGCGAGCGCTGTGCGCTGCGCCTCGTGACGCATCGCCATCTTGGCTGACGCGGCCTCCGCCCTGCCGACGGTCAGCGCACGCCGCCGTTCCCATGCCTCAAGCTCGCGCGCTTGGGCATTGAGCGTGGCGGGGATGGTGCCGGTCGGGAGCGGCGCTCTCGCTCGGCGCGCCATCGCACTGGCCGCCTCCCTCGCCGCCTCCCGCGCCGCCTCCTTCGCCGCCTCCAGCGCCGCCTCGTGCTCCGCGGCCCGCTGCTGACGCGCCGCCTCGCGATCACGACGGCGCCGTTGCGCCTCGGTCTGTTTGGCCTGTTTGGCCACCAGAGCCTCTTCAGACCGGTGCGCCAGCTCCTCGGCCCTCCGACGTGCCTCGCGCGCAATGTGCCGTGCGCCCTCTTCGGCCGCATGCAACGCTGCCGCAGCCTCCCGCCGCCGCGCCGCCGCAGCCTCCTGCAGGCTACGGTGCCGCAACGTCTCCGGCGTCGCTAACCCTAGCCCGGTCAGCGACAGGACGGCAGCAGCCTCCATGGCGGCGGCGGCCTCGGCGGCTGCGGTGGCCTCCCTCAAGCGTGCCTCCAGCATCGCGAGGGACTTCTCTTCCTCAACTACCAGCCTCGCCGCCGCGGCTGCCTCCTCCTCGGCCGCCGCGGACGCCGCCGCTGCCGCGGAGGCAGCCGCCGCCTCCGCCTCCGCCTCGGCGGCCTCTGCCTCTGCCTCTGCCTCTGCCTCTGCCTCTGCCTCTGCCTCCGCCGCCGCGGCCACCGCCTCAGCCTCTGCAAGCGCCGCCGCCTGCGCTGCCTCTCGCTGCTCGTGTCGCCGGCGCTCCTCTGCCGCCTTCGCCTCGGCCTCGGCCGCCAACTGTGCGCCGAAGAGGGCCTCGCGCGCGTCGACCAGGGGCTGAAGCTCCGCCACGCAGGCTGCCAGGCGCGCCACTGCCGCTGCTGCTGCTGCCTGCTGCTGCTGCTGCTGCTGCGAGGACAGTACCTGCTGCTGCTGCTCGTCGCCCTCGCCACCGACCGCGCCGCCGATGCTGGAGCTACCACCACCACCGCCAACACCGTCCTGCTCGCGCAGCGAGTGCATCATCAGCCTGAGCGCGCGCGGACTCGCTGCGAGCGCCTCAGCCAGAAGCCTTCCGACGACGATCTGGTTGGCGCGCATGTCAATCGTCTCGAGGCGCGGGCACGTCACGACGGACTGATCGGCTGCCGTGAGGAGCGCGGCGCAGCCGATCACCCGGATGCGGTTGGCGGCGAGCGATAGCTCCTCGAGCGCCAGCAGCGGCGGTGACGAACGCAGCAACGCGTCCGCGAGAGCATGCGCACCGATGTCTCCAATGGCATTGGAAGAGAGGTCAAGGCGCACGAGGCTCACAAGCCCGGCACCCCGCACCGCCTCTGCTAGCGCATGTGCGCCCCTGTCCCCGATTGCATTCTCGTGCAAGCACAAGCGCGTGAGCTTGTGAGTGCCGCCGCGCGATGCGAGCTGGGCGAGCCCTGCTGCGAGGTACTCGGCACCGTCGCAGCGGACCGCATTGGCGTGCAAATAGATCTGGCGTGGCGGGGCTCCAGCCGAGGCGCCGAGCACTACAGCCACTTCCTGGCAACCGTCGTCGTTGAGCGACCTGGAGGCGACGTCCAGGATGGCCCGGATGGAGCACACTGACATAAGGACCGTTGGCGTCCCGGTTGCTTCAATAGGAAGTCAGGAAATCTCGGGGAATTCTTTGATATGTACTGGCGTGTCCCCGTTCAACCCTCTCTGGTCTTTGAGAAAGGGTCAGTTGAATCGACACACAAGGTACCGACCAGCCTTTGCCACAGGAAAAGGTCAGCTTATGAACCTTTTTCGGAATGCGAGCCTGCAATGCGAGCCATGCACACACCGCCGGGGTCGTCGCTCTGTTCGCTGGCCGAGGAGCTCATGCAGCGACCGTTAAGCTATTTTATGCGTAGCTCGCAGCCACACGCTGCCAACAGCATCACGATCCTCGGCGAGCGGCAGCAGCTGGCGCCGCTCTCGGACGCGCTGTGGCAGGCGGCGAATCACTCGCTTGCCGAGCTGGATGTGGCCCACCTGAATCGCGCCATGTTGCTCAATGCGCCGTCTGATCACTGGCACGGGCTCGTCAGTCGGCCCAGAGGCGGCGCGGTGCCACAGCCCGATCAGCCCATCCCCATCGCGGTCCTCGGTACGTCTCCCACGTCTGGCTGTGGAGCCGCGGAAGACGTCCTTCAGCTGAAGCGTAATCGGACCGTCTTCGACGCCGACGAGCTCGCTTGCGAGAGCGATCGCGGCTGGGCGCGCCTCTTCCTCGATAATGTGAAGGACCTCCTCGCCACGCATCGGGTACCCGCGCCGCTTGAAGCGGCCATCTGGTTCAAGAATGCGGTGGGGGCGTCCTATTTTGGGCAGTGCACCGAGCGCTTCGTGCATCCGGAGACGCGCATCGTGCTGCTTGAGGTGGGCTGTTCCGTCTGGGGCGCCAATCTGATCGATCTTCTACGCAGACTTCGCGCACACGCGCCGCGCGCCGCCATCGCGTTCGTCATGTGGGCCGACCAGCGGATGTTTCACTCGAAGCTCGTAGATGCCGAGTCGAACGCGGCGAAGCGGATTCGCGAGGCGGCGAAGCAGGAGCACGCGGACATCGTGGACATCTCTTCACTCCTGGTCTCCCTCTACCAAAAGGGCTGCCACGAGGAGCCCTGCTTCTACCAAAGGGCGACCAACCGCACCGAAAGGGTTTCCTTTTTTGGGCGATGGTATGCGCAGGGCGGTAAGGATACCATCCACCCGTCGCCCTTCGGCCATGCGCTGACCGCCGCGGCCGCCGCACGTTATCTGGTGCTGCAGCTGCTGCGGCCCGCGTGCTCGAAGGCCATCAACGCTTCTCGCGCACAGGAGGGGTCCAACCGACGTTGCTCACCCCACATGATGCATCGATCCAAATTAGGCTCTCCCGAGCATCGGAGCTGTGCGCCCATCTCGGCGCCCATGCCAGCTGTAGGGCAGCAGGCGTGTTACGAGCGTGCCGACCGGCTGCCATTCGACAGCCGCAACGCGAGCAGCTGGACGCTGGTCGACGAGGGCGGCGTGAAGCGAGTCCCAAAGCTAGGGTTGGTCTCGACGTCAGTGGGCGCCGAACTGCGCCTCGGGCCGCTGCAGCCGCTCTACCATGGCAACAGCTCGGTCGGTTGCACGATGATCCGTGTGGACCTGGGGTACTTGAGGAGCAGCCGCCCGGGTATGGGGACGCTCCAGCTCTCGTGCGACTCGGGATGCCTGTGCAACCAAGTCTACGACCCGTACGCGTCGTCCTTGTACCCCTTCCCACAAGTGGAGACGGCTGCGGCGGCGACCAACCTACACGGCGAAGGACGCAACGTCAGCGTGACCGAGACGACAAGCTTCATGCTGCTGCATGACGGCGCCGGGGCTCCGTGCTTTGTGAGTGTGCGGCACGCGCTGGCACGTGACGCGTCGGCGCGCTCCCCCTCCCGCGTGCGCGTCGATAGCCTTAGCATGAGACCCCTCGATGTCTTCGAGTTGGTGCTGGCGAACCACAGGCGCATCTGGGCGCATCACCGTACGGCCGCCGCTCGCTTTGACAGCAAGCTCTTCTACGCAAGGGCCGCCCGATGCTCTCGGAACGGATCGCTCGGTACTGAGCTGCTTACGTGTTAGTGTGACGGCTTGATGGCCGGCACGAGGGCCGTTGCGGACTTTCTCAAGGTTTCCCTGCTTGAGTTGTGCGAGCAGGCGAGCTCTGTGGAGGGCGTCGAGGACCTCATCAGGGAGGAAGAAGAGAGCGTGAGGAATTATGACCGCACAGCTGTACGTGGACACTTCAATACGAGCAGTGGCCGAGGGCAAGGCTTCTGTGAGGTGACCACAGAGAATGATGCTGGCCAGTGCGCGTCGAGTGAGACCCGCACAGCAACCAAGCAGGGCTCGTGGTCGATGCCATCCCTGCGAGCATGTGTCAAGCGGTGCACCCAGTGCCAGGCCTGCAGATTCGTTTCCTTCAGCCCGATCAACTACGACTGCTCGTGGTTCCATGACTGCGACATCATGCGGCTGCAGACGATGCCAGGCGTCTCTGAGGCGCACGGATGGTCGTTTACGACGGTGGCAGTCAAGGGGCCTCATCGTCGCTCCATCGGCGCCAGCCGTGCCAGTCATGTGCGAGCGGTCAGTCATCTTTACGAGAACGACAAAGCCCTCCTTACGAGGAAGCCGAAGCACGATCTGCGGCAAGATTGAAGGTGCACCCGGCGAGGCCGGATAATCTGGCATCCGTACTGCACATGACAGACTCTTGGATACTTCATTAACACATCATTCATGGTGTTCAAAGGTATTCGAAGACTTTATCCGGATAGTACGCGTACAACGTAGTGCTGCACCACGTAGTTTAAGATTTAGTACGAGTTTCGTCCCGACACTTTGCTAGTTCGGTCGGGTACGTTCAAAAGCCTAAATATATAGCGCGGCGACAATCGCTACAATGCAACGCTACGGGTTTTTGCACCGCACGCTGTGGCCCTTGATTAAACCGAACTTATGATGGCACTCCATCTTCCGTTCCATGATTGTCGCCGCAAGGCCAGTAGAATGTAGCACAATGCGCTATGGACTGACCCTGACCGAGTGCAAGTGACACGCTCGAATGCCCCGGCGTACTCCAGTTGCCTCTCCGGACCAGGTCATGAGGGAGAAAGTCATTCGTCCAGACCAGACTTCACTCGTCCAGACCATGGTTGGCTTCGATGTACGCTTCGTGGTACGCACGAAGATATTCCTCGTCGTCGCTCACGCTACTCGTCTCGCTAAAGCACTCGCTCCACGGCGGCGAGGGCGGCAGGGCGGCGAGGGTGGCGGCAGCGGCGGCGGTAGCGGCAGCGGCGGCGGCGGCGGCGGCGGCGCTGGCGGCGGCGTCAGTGGCGGCGGCGGCGGCGGCGCTGGTGCTGAGACGGAGGAGCTCTCGCGGCTGCGCATGGAGCTCGAGCAGCTCGACGACGAGATCGACATCTCGCTTCGTCATCCCGCTGTCGAGAGCTGTGAGGACCAGCACCTGGACCAGCGCTAACAACTCGGCCGCCATCATCTCGGCCGCCGCCGCCTTCTCAGCCGCTGCCGCCTCCTCGGCCGCTGCCGCCTTCTCGGCCGCTGCCGCCTTCTCGGCTGCTGCGGCCGCCTTCTCGGCCGCTGTGGCCGCCTTCTCGACGGCCGCTATTGCCTCGGCCGCCGCCACTGCCTCGGCCGCCGCCACTGCCTCGGCGGCCGCAACCACTTTAGCCGCAGCCCTCTCAGCTGCCTCCTTCTCGGCTGCCGCCTTCTCGGCCAGCGCCGCAACTTCCTCTGACACCGCCGCCTTTCCAGCCGCCTCTTTTTCGGCTGCCGCCTTCAGGGCCGCCACTTCCACAGTCACCACCTTCTCGACCGCCAACGCCTCGGCTGCTTCTGTATGTTCCTGCTCCTTCCTCGGCTTCAACCAAGCCGCCCTCGCCGCCATAGGGTTCAGCCGAACGACGCTGCCTTGTAGCTGGAGCCACGCGCCCTGGACCAGGCGCTTCGACTTGCGCCTCGCAGACGCGGGGTCCTTTGCACTTGGAGCACTGCCCTTGTCGACAGCAACTGCTTGGTACGGGGCGGACCTTGCAGCCGTGCTGAGCGACGTTGTGAATCGCCAGGGCTTCGTCGTGGGAAAGGGTGGATTGAGCTGCGACAAGCTCCGGCTAGACGATCCAGCACGCCAACGCGAGGTGAACAACGTAGGTAGGCTCCACGCTCGTTCAAGCCTCTGAAACTCCTTTGCTGACACGTTCTCGGATGTCACCTTCCCTGAGTCCAGCCTCCCTGAGTCCAGCCTCCCTGAGTCCTCGGTCGAGCCCGATGAGGGGGAGGGGGTGAAAGGGGATGTGGGAGGGGTCGAATCTAGGTCCCTTCGCAGCGAGAGGACCAGCTGTGCATCGAGCCAGTGCATTTGGCAGCTCCGCGCCTCTGCTGAGAGGGGGGAGCAGCGGTTGCCTGAGTGGAGGGCTTCTGTAGAGGGCAGCGGCTGGCCGAGTGAAGAGGGCACCGGCTGCCTGAGAGGGGGGCTTGTGAACGGCTCCACTACGACGGGCGAAGCGATTGTCTGCTTGGCGCCTGTGAACGATCGCCTGTGAACAATCGCCTGCTTGGTGAGGGTGTCGTCCGGTAAGCAGCCCCGAGGGTGGGCAACGCTGATGGCGCCCGATGAGAGCCGCGCCTCAGGTAAAGCAGGTGAGGAAGTGGCAGCGGCAGCGGCGGCAGTGTCGGTGTCAGCCGCTGGCATGGTGGCTGATGTGGGGGCGGCGCTGGGAGGGGCGTTGCTGTCAGGCGCTGCACTGGCAGCCCCGATTGCGGAAGCATAGGCGCGGATGAGAGCGGAGACGGTGGGCTGATGGGCAGCCGGTCTCGTGGCAAAGGGCAAAGGTGGCATGCTCGGCACGGGCTCGGAGCTCGGCACGGGCTCGGAGCTCGGCACGGGCTCGGAGCTCGGCACGGGCTCGGAGCTCGGCGCCGGAGTCGAGACGGATTTCGCGACCGCCTCTGCAGTGGCAGACGGACGAAGGTGCAGAGCGTTGGTTGCGAGTCGCACCTTCTCGTTGAGCATAGCAGTCTGGTAGGGAGAGAGCGGCAGCTTGCGGGCGAGCTCGTACATCCGGAGGGCGTCTTCGTACTCGCACAGCTTGAGGTGCATGTTGCCCGCGCTGATCCAGTAGTTGGGCTTCAAACAGTCGAGATGCACCGCATGATGAAAGCTGAGCAGCGCGCTTCGGAAGTCGCCCTTGTCATTGAGCGTCATACCCTCGCGAGCCATCGTGAGCGCCTCCAAAGTGCGCGGGTGTGAACTCATCGATGAACTCATCGATGGCCTCTCCCCCATCCAATCAACACCACGTGAGGTATGATGCAGCCCCTGGCGCAGCAGCTCCGCCTCGGCGCTGCCCGAGAACGGGACTGAGTTCGAAAACGGAGAAACGTTGCGGAGTCGCTCGGTGGCGGGCGGCGAAGGCGACGAGGCGGCACAGCGGGCGGCTTGAGAGACGATTGGTGCCGTGTTGATGGCGTCCGACCCCCAAGACACTCGTCGCACGGCACGCACTGCATCGTCTCGAATGAGCCGCGCTTCGGGCACCAGCTCACTGCCCTCCGCGGGCGCAGCGGTGGGGCCGGGATCGGCGGCACACTCGCCGGCAGCGGTGGCGGCGCTGAACGTCGCGGATTCGGCGGCCCTCATCCTGTGGGCGCGCCACGCAGTCTGCACGTGCGTGCATGCGGCTTCTTCAAGCGGCCGCATGGTCTCCGCCTCCAGCGCCTTGGCATGGAAAGCGTCGCTTAGCTCCGCCGACGCTCCTAGGCGCTTGGCTCGCAGCCAGCCGACGAAGGTGCTAGAGACGAAGCCCTCGTCCAAGGGGTCGAAAGGAGGGCCTGGGGACGCGAGAGGATACCCGCGAAGGCTAGCCATGATGGAATGCGGGCTCGTTGTCGAAGAAGTTGGGCCAGAAGGGATCTCAGATGGCGTCACCGGCTCATTCGGACGTTTGAACGGCAGCACTGGGATCGGCGATGGCAGAGATGGCGATGGTAGAGATGGCAGTGGGATCCCACCCTGCGGCTCCTGCACCACATGTACCCGCGCCGCCGCCTCGACATCTTGTGCCTCATGGCTCAGTTGGTCTATGAGGAATCCGATGGCAACTTCGACCGCTTCCGTTTTGGCGGCCGCCTCGGCGCGCATCTGCTCCATCGCGCTCGCGCTCGCGGCCAGCTGCTCCTCGAGGCGCCAGATTGCCGCGGCCACGGTGGAAGAGGTAGCCTCCGCTCGCAACTCCGACCGAGCCTCCACCGCCTCCACCGCCTCCACCGCCTCCACCGCCTCCACCGCCTCCACCG
>ERZ761574.1042-NODE-1042-length-18941-cov-155.098168_pt1 | contig 18941 bp, 6 predicted proteins | sample MGYA00374950_ERZ761574 | MGnify/ENA primary metagenome ERZ761574 (study PRJEB28895, sample SAMN07631631) | mixed culture metagenome | isolation source: Freshwater growth medium | place: USA: Seattle, Washington | collected 2016-10-03 ... | reverse complement strand
AATGAAACTCACAGCTGCTCGAACTTGAGGAGCTGTGAGAAAAAAATTCACAGCTCCTCAACTGTTGGAAAACACCCTTTACCGGCGGGGGACCGATTGCAGAGGTGTGTCGGCACTTACATTGTAAGGGTGATGTGCATGTGGTGAGCGTCGGCGGGTAAATCATACAGTCACTGTACTACGCTCGGTAGTACTCTCGAGTCTGTAACTGCTTCCTCTTTCTACATGTACACAATTGGACAAACAAAACCACAACATCACGATGGAGCGTTCAAAAACGGAGAGTTCACGAATGCGTGCTGCCGCCAGGGTGGAGCGAGGTGCTCGAGGCCGGGCCCGGAGGTGGCGTCTATTATTGGATCCCGCGTGGTGTGCGATGCGTCGTCGCCCTCTGGCACAAGCGCACTTGGTCGCTTCCACAATCTCTCTCGCCATGGCACATGCAGCCGGACTGCCGCCCCCTCCGGGCTGCCGGGCTGAGTCGAGATCGGGCCCGAGAGACGAGTAAAATCAGGCGCGGGGCAGCCACAGGACGCGGCGCACTTTGCCTGCATAAAGTCTGGAATGAGTTTGCACTCGCCCTGGTGGGCCCACTCTGCGCACGGCACATCCGTTCGGTCGTGCCCCCAGTGGCACGGCGCACTGGCGGCAAGCAACGGAGGTGCGGGGTTCGCGGGGAGCACGTGATGTTCTTCTGCTACTGACGGAACGGGGTCGACTACCGCCTCTTCGCTCGCCGTATCCACCACTTCGATGCTGTCGAAAAGCGTCGGACTCTGGGTGCATTCGTCGTCTGTCCAACTGACGCATTCGCTCATGTCGCGCAGCCACACGTCGGCACCGTGGGGCCCGCCACCTTCCCAGGCTGCAAACCGTCCATCGTCGATAGCAAAGGTGACCTCCCGCCAGCGCGACGTGCCTTTGGTGTCGACCACCCATCCCCGGGGGCCGTCCAAGGCGTCGTAACCCACGTAAAACTGGCCAACGGAGTTGTCGAGGAACACGAGGCGCAGAGTCAGGTGAACTCGTGGTGCGGTCAGCGGCAGCCCACCCCACAGCCCCTGGTCCAGCACCATCTCGATAGTCGATTGCGGGTTCGCAAAGCCCCGCGAGTAGCGGCCATACATTTGGTCTGTGGGGCCCTGCCACCAGTAGCCCACGCTTCCGGAGCTGTTGTCGCGGCGTTGCATGAACATGCCGTAGTCACTCCTCCAAACGTCCACGTTGACGTCGTTGGTGCCGTTGCCGTAAGCTAGTGCCATCTTGCCATCGTCGGTGGCCTCGTCGATCTCGAGGCGGCAGCCATTCTCTTCGAGCGAGTCGCAGATAGAACGTTGCCGATTCAGAAGCAACGCTTGACTATCAGGCGACTGCGATGTACGCAAGGACATCGTTCGCCAGTTTTGGGGTAGCGCGCCGAACTCCGCCTCGGGGAAGCGCTCGGCGTCGAGCGTGTCGAGGCCGTCCCGGAAGCCAATCCAAGCCCCCGGAGACTGCCAGCCCCAGCGGACACCACTGTAGCGATTCAGAAACCTCCACACGCCATCAAAGTCAGTTCCCGTCAGCTGCTGCTTTGCAGCTGTGAGCGGAATGTTCCAGTAGTCGATGCGAGCAGTGAGCGCCCACATGGCTACAGCATACAGGTGCCGGTTCTGCATGAGGCAGCTTGGCGCGACTGGCTCCGCGCCCAGCTGTCCGCGGCTGCCCTCCTCGCCAGTCCAGCACCAGAACTTGTCCAGGTCGGCGCGGGCGCGCACGGGTCCATCCTCCGTCACCCTGAAGACGTTAAGGATTGAGTGGGCGACGCGCGTGCGCTCGCCTGACAGCCCGGCGCCTTCGCCCTCTTTGTTGCGCATCAGCCACGTGCCGGGCGCATTAGTATCGAGCCACTCATTGGTAAACAGCTGCACATCTTGCATCCGCTTATCAGTCTGGCTGGCACTATTCATTCCGTTCGCGAAGTTCACCCATGTCTTCGGATCGTCGCTCGTCACCATCAGCCGCAGCCCGGCGTCCTCGCGATGCGACGCATAAACGGTATGGTACAGGAATGCGGTCACGCTCTGGGCGTACTGCTCGAAGGCCGGCCGCCGAGTGACGATGAGTCCTTGTCTCGTAGCACCGCTGGGGCACATGAACTGATCCAAGGACACATTGCGAGGCGGAGCGAACGCATCGAATTCGCAGCTGCCGCAGCGATTCCATCTTGCATCCGTGGGCGTCGATTGGCCCTGAGGATCCGTCCAGACGTAGTCCGCCTCAGTTCGAATTGGGTGGAAGTAGATTGGTGCGTTCTGAACGCCGGTGCCGAGGGTCGCATGCAAGTATAGAAGCCTGAGCTGGCTGTTGATGATGCGCATATCACTGAGCTTCGCCGCGAGCGCCATGTGCGCGCGCTTGTAGCGAGCCAAGTAGGTGACATCGTGGAAGTAGGGCACCGCAAACGCGGTTTCGTTACACGCATCGGCGTCTTTCAAATTCCATTCCCGGTGTCCGCAGACCTCAGCGTACTTGGTCACAGTGAACGGCGACTCAAAGAGCCATTGAGGGTAGTAGTTTGGACCCGAGAGAAAGGTGATCCCCACTGCGAACGGCATGTTCCTCTTTGTGACATCGAGCACGAGCGAGTCGAATGCGGCCCAGTTGAACTCGTCTGGCTTCGGCTCGAAGTCCGACCACCTGACAATGAGGTTGACATTGCGCCACAGCGAGCGGTTCTCTGTCTTCACGGTGCCAATAGGGTCCGTACCATACACTGAGAGCCCTGTGGCCAACCCATCCAAGGACCACGCACTGGCGTCCGACGAGGAGCTTCCATGGCACAGCGAGCCGCAGCCCTGGCACTCGGGACGTGAGCCGCAGCCAGTCGACATGACGAGGCACGACTCTGGGTTGCAAGTCGAGAGGAGACCGACCTCAGCTGCGGATTCTTCGCTGGTGACAATGCTATCTGCGCCACACGCGGCGAGCATTACAGCTTCTGCCTCTGCCTCGACGTGCTCCAGTGCAGTCATGGACTCGCCGTGGTGAAACTCCTCGGCGACCCTTCCACTAGCTAGCTTCGACAGCTTTGACAGCTCGTCGGCCAAGTAGAGTCTCTCGCGTGGTAACTCCGCGGCCGCATCCCATGGTGGTAGGATCGTCGATGGCGGCTCTGTGGCGGGTGGCGGCGGCGGCGGGCCGCAATGGTAAATGGCCGCCTGCTCCATGAGCTTGGATTTGGTCATCGAGTTGAAGATGAGCTCACGAGATTCGCGCGAGAGAAGCTCGTTGGCTGACGAGCTGTCGAAGCTGCTCTCGGCATCCATCGGCCGGAGCTTCTTGAAGCGCCAGTTCATTCCCTCGTGGGCAACGCCATTCCATGACACGGGCACGCCGAGCATGCGGTCGATCAGGCAGAGCGTCTCGCGCATCAAGCTCAGGTGCCCGATGAGAGCGAGGCCCACGTCTGCGGTGGCATTCGGACAATGACGGAAGAGCACCTCGTTGCCCTGCCCGTCCGGAGCTTGCCAGCGTGCGCACGATTCGAGAGGATGCTCAGCATGAAGCTGCGTATACACATCCTGGATGGGCTCATTCGACCAGGCAAAGTTCAACTTGTAGACGGCCCTGAGCTGGAAGCTGTCCATCTTCGGGTCACGGCAGTTTTGGTTCTTCACGCACTCGGCGGTGGCAATCGGTGCAAAGGCCGTCTCGCGTGAATGGTTTGTCCGCCAAGCCTCGAGCGCCATCTCAGGGTCCTTGTCCTTCGCAGCCCATGTGGCGAAATTCACATACGGGCGTGCGACGGTCTTTCCGGCATCGAGGTCAGCCTGGTCGTGGCCGTGCGCCTCTGGTCCGATCATTTCGTGGAAGAACGAGACGCGATGAGCGAGGGTATCACGCATCATGAAGATGATTTCTGTCTTCCTGTCAGCTAATTTGGACTGGCGTATGATGTCCATGAAGGCACGCACTTGCATGTGGCTGTATGCGATGAGACAGTTTCGTCGCGCGGCCACCTCATTTTCTGCCCTGTGGAAGACTGATACATCAAAGGCGCCCGAGCGCTCCGACCCGGGCACGGTGTACTCTCGAGGGAGCTGCATGAGATGGTCGCTGAGCGTAGTCCCGCCTGTCTTCGGCACGTGGTGGAAGTAGTAGAGCGGATACTCTGAGGGCGAGCTGCCGGTGAATGGCTTCTTCATGCTGGACGCGCTGTCGAAAACGTATGAAGCGACGCTACTGCTCCTGTGCGTAAGGGGCCCAGCACCGTACCTTGGTGCTGTCAGGGCCGCCTCGGTTGGCTCCTCCAAGCACCCGTACTCCTCCGCAAAGGCTTCAAAGGTATCCAGAGCGCGAGCGACGTAGTAGAACTCTCTCGGCTCCCTGGCGAGCATGGCGGCAACGATGTCCTCGTCGACGTGCTTGAGGAGCTTCGACGGTACGGTGCTGCTGACGCTATCCATGGCGGTCTCATACCGCAGCCACGGAATCGGCAGCGAGGTCGAGTGCGCAAACACGCACAAGCTCCGGCGTACATTCTGCGCGTCTCCGACGGGACCCAGATACACGGAGGCAGTGGAGGTGGTGCCGCCCTGATCTACACCGGACGCAATCGCGGACGCGTTGCGAGCTTTCCAGACATCGTCGATGGGGAGGTCGCGAAGAGTGGCGTTCAAGCCGTACATGTACTCGAGCTGAGCATCGCGTGGGTACTCGTCGCTCTGCATCCACGAATGCATCATCGCCTTCACAAACGTCGACGACGACCGTTCAGCCATCTGGCGCCGCGAGTCGTCGCTATAGAAGAGCTGGACGCGATGAGCGAGCACGTCGCGCATGAGGCCAAGGACCACGATGGGTCGGCTCGTAGCAGCGCGCAGTGTCTGCACCCAAGTGACGTTGTTGACCTGGCCAAACGCGATGAGCGCATGCGTCCGAGTGTCGACTTCTTCGTCGAAGCTAACTTTGAAGTATTGCTCGTCGAAAGTAGTTGAGTTGCTCGAGCCGGGAACAATGTACTGCGGAGGTAGAAGAGCGAGGTACTTGGCGATCTCGTATGCCGTCTTCTGCTTGAAAAAAAAAAAGCAGTAGATCGGCTGGATGAACGTGGCGAACCCAGCGTGGATGAGACCGGCGGAAAGCTGTTGGGCGTTGGCAACACCCATCCATCGAGAGGAGCGCGACGTGCGACCGTGCTCTACATCGGCAGCGGCCAGCTCGAGCACGGTGCCGCGGCGAATGGTACGGTGAGTGAATCCATGGGGACCATAGCCAGCCCCGCGGGGTCTCCTTGCTCCATCCTCGTCTTCATCGCCTTCTCCGGGCTTCTTTCTCCGCGAACCATCATCCTCGTCTTCACCTGCTCCGGGCTTCCTTCTCCTGTTCCCGTTCTCGTCATAAGTATAGGAGTCTTCACCGCCGGGCCGCCTTCTGCGTCCTCCACTCACATCGCCTTCTTCACCTTCTGCTCCGGGCTTCTTTCTCCGTTTGTTACCATTCTCGTCGTAAGAGTAGGAGTCCTCGTCGGGACAGGGCTTGCCTGGTTTGGGTTTGCACTTTTTCTTCCCGACACCACCTTCATCGTCGTAAGAATAGCTGTCGTCATCTCCGGCGGGACAGGGCTTGCCTGGTTTGGGTTTGCACTTTTTCTTACCGCCACCTCCTTCTTCATCTTCGTCATACGAATAGCTGTCGCCCTCTCCGTTGGGACACGGCTTGCCTTTCTTACACTTCTTTCTTCCGCCAACACCATTTTCCTCGTCGTAGGAATAGGAATAGCTATACGAGCCGCCCTCTCCGTTGGGACATGGCTTGCCCTTCTTACATTTCTTTCTTCCACCGCCATTCTCGTCATCGTAGGAATAGGAATAGGTGTCTCCACTGCTACGACTGGGAGTTTTCCAGCCTGCAGGAGGAGGACCTATCGCGGTTGGGTCATACTTAGAGTCGAAGTTCGGTCCAGGGATATACACGCCAGTAATTGGATCGATGCGACCGCCGGCTTGCATCTTGAGGCACACTTTATCCCAAGGTTTGCAGCAAACAGGAACGCCCTTGGAACGACATCTCGTGAAAGCAGCTCCTTTCAATATCTCATCGTTGCAACACGCCTTCGCAACTCTTGCTCCTTTCACCGGCGGCGGCGGCGGCGGCGGCGGCGGCGGCGGCGAGTGCGCCTCTAATTCTCCATTTTCTTCACCACCTCTTTCTCTCCGCCGCTGGAGCGCTGAGACGAAGCTGTCCTCCTGGAGATTCGACAACCAATTCGCGCCCAGCGTCTCCACATACTTCGAGGTAGGTTGAACAAGGGGGCGCCGGCGAGAAGTCAATAGACTCCCCTTCGCTCGTCGCCAGCGTCGACGCTTCAAAACCTCGGCAAGAGTGGATGTGGAGTCGAAGTTGCTTGTTGTCACAGTGTGGGGGGTGTCAAGATGCCTGTATGATGCCTGGCTGACGTGGGAGACCGCGGCATCGACACAGGCCTGAATGTGGCTTGGCATTGCGCACACCTCATAGGGGAGCGTGATCCAATCAGTGAGGCGTTCGCCAGCAAAGACGTTGAGTCGCAGAAGGTCCGCGTCCCGCTGCGCGCCGGAGTATCTGATGCAGCGCAGCAGGTCGTCCAAGTCGACGTCGCCTTCCGCGATAATCGAGTCGCCTTCGGGCTGAATGGTGACAGTCGGGTCTTCAGTGATCCCGATGGCGAATTCAGTCTGTGCGAGGCAACGATCGAGTAGGTTCCAGCGGGTGAGCTCGACAATCTTGTATGCGTCCCAGTCGATCTTTGGCAAGTAGGCCTCGCTGCCACCGCAGCCTCCCCCCGGCAGGGCCTCGCCGTTACAGTGCTCGCCCGCAAAGTCGCCCACAAAGTACTTGGGCGCATCGCCGTTCTCGCGCCACGAATAAGCCGGCTCGCTTCCGTTCATCATCGGCTGGGCCCACGCGCGCATGAACTTGAGCATGCGGACGGGTTTGAAGCCGCACGCCTGGGTGCACGGGACGAGATCCGTTGCCATCGAGAAGACGTTCTGCTCGTAGAGGTTCCAGAGCGCCTGGACCCCGCCCAGGTCGGAGTAGTTGGTGCGATCGGGGTACATGGCCAGCAAGCGATCGGCCCAAGAGCAAAGCATCGCACCATGCATGTCATGGATCTCAAACTTCTGAAACTCTTCCAAGCTCCCTTTTCTGTTGATTCGTTCTGTGCCAGTGCACAAGCCGCGACGCTGTTCCACGTACCGGGGCACATTTTCTGCGATGAAGCTCCAAAGGCAGGCGCGCTTCTGAGCGCAGACTGGGATGGCGTCCTCGACGGCCTCAAAGTGGGGCGGGATGAAGCTCTCTCCTGCGAAGGCAACCGTTGGATTGCCGGTCGAGCCCGACGCACAGACATCAGGCGTCTCATCGAGAAGCTCCAAGAACCACTCGGCCCCGGAATAAGGGTCTGCATACAAGAGCGCGCGAGCGCTCTGCTTCGACGCATCGGGCGTCTGCCTGACGATTGCGTGGAGGCCACTCTCCGGCACCACAACCTGCTGCGTCTTCACCGTATGCGGCTTGTGCACATAGTAGTCCTGCACGGCATCGAACGGCTTGTAGAGCTCGAGGTCCATCTCGGACAGTGGGTCGAACGGCTTGTTGCGCCCGGACCAGTGGAGCACGGTCGCCTCTCCAAGCAACTTCGACGCGTTCAGGTTGTTAGCTTTCAAGTCGGCCTTCGAGATGTACCCGAGGCCGTCCACGAAGGCCGGGTCGCCCACAACGTCGTTCCAGCACTTTATCTTGTCCGCAAACGCGAAGTATGGGATCCCGAGGCCGAACGCGAGGGACGTCTCGGGGATCAGCTTGGCTTCGTAGTTGGCGCGCATGTAGTTATCGAAGACGTGAGTCATGTTCTGCGCCCGCCACTCGGTCAGGTTGATGCGCGACAGGCCAAAGTTCCAGCGCGGCTGTGCGTTGACGTCGAGCTCTTTGCCGTTGAACTTCAGGCTCCAGCGCAGTACCGTGTCCGCAAACTCGTCCTGCTGGCAGATGCGGTTCCCACTCTCCGCTGCCGTCTGCGTGCACCCGCTATATCCGTGTGCCTTGTCCTTGCCCAGATACGTGGCCGGGTAGTCCAACCAGCCCTTTCCATTGTAGTACGGCTCGTTGCGCATGCAGTCCTCGGCCCACAGCCATCCGTTGCACGTCGCGGCGATGATGGGGCCATCACCCATGGGTACCTCGAGCATGGAAATAGACTTCTGAACGACGATGTCGTCGTCACATAAGAAGAGGGAATCGAGCTCTCTGAACGGTCCGAGGTACGGCAGGTAGAAGCGCAGCAGGTTGAACGGGTCGTGGTGCATGTTGTCATAGTCCCACGGCTCCGGATGGAGCACGGTCCGCGGCTGATGGTCCTGGTCCTGGTCAGCGCCCAGCGAGCCGAACTGTGGCCACTTCCAGACTGGAGAGACGCCGTCAACCTCGAGCAGCACCGTCGCCTCATCGATGCCCATCACACTGATCGTCTGCTTCGGCGCTTGCGGCTGGAGCGCAGCGTTGAGCCGCTGGAGCAGAGACACGTTGCCTCTCGCTTCTCGCTGCATATCGCCGATGAGCCAGACGTCGATGTCGCTCTCTGGGCTGTTCATGAAGAGAGAGCCGATGGCGACCACGACAGCTTCAAAACGATCGGACATGATGACGACGGTCGTCCGCTCCTTGCCGGTCGGCTTGCTGAGGACTGTACCCGCCGTCGGCATGCTCAAGGTCGGCGCATGGACCGTGGTCGGTGTCTTGATCTCGGTAATGGCCGGCGCGGTCGGCTGGGTCGTGATCGGCGCATAGACCGTGTTCGGTGCGTCGAGGTCTGACGTGTTCCCCGCTGCCGGCTCGGTCGAGGTCAGGCTCGGATTGATCCCTGGGATCCTCGACGCCATTGTAGGTTCTGCTGCCGGCATCGCATGCGCTTTCTCGGCCGTCGCTTTCTCGGCCGCCGCTTTCTCGGCCGCCGCCTTCTCGGCCGCCGCCTTCTCGGCCGCCGCCTTCTCGGGGCAGGGCAGGGGGCACGACGCGGGGCAACTGGACTGCATAAACATTGGAATACGTTCGCACTCGCCCTGCTTAGACCAGATGGCGCATGGCACTTGAGGGTCGTCTTGCCCACGCTGGCAGTCGTCGGCTGAGTTGTGCGCGTTGTCAAGTGCCAAGCATTCTGGACACTGCTTGCACGGGGTGTAGGTGCACGTTTCTTGCAATGGCGCGTTGCTCTCCGCGCACCACGACTTGCACTCGGCTTTCGCTTCATCGAACGTGTCCCGTCTGCGCAGGCCTGTCGTGTCCCCGAGGACGTCTGTCGCGTTATGGAGCAAAAAGGTCGGCACGCTCACGTTGGTCGTGTCAAGAACAGCACTCTCCCTCACGGAAACCAGCCGTGCACCGTGGCCTAGGTCTGTCGCGTTCCGAAGAAGAACGATAGGCGCGCTTTCGTTCGTCAGGTCAAGAGCAGCCCTCGGGTCGGTGTCCCTCACGGATAGTAGCCTTGCGGTGTATCCTGATGCCGAGGAGACCATACAGGCCAAAGCGAAGACATACGCACGCCGAGCATGGCTGCTGACACTTTGCGAGAGGCGCGCTCGTCGTCGTTCGTGTGGGCTGGTTGATGTCCCGACGCTCACTGCATCGGGCATCCGCGTCATTGGAGACGAGGCTGGCAGCAGCTCTAGAGCGACGCTCTGCCTGAAAATCCGTCCTTTTTAGGGAGTTTTCGAGTATAAAGAACAGCCCCCGCAAAAGGAAATTCTAGTGAACGCAAATGCATGCTGGAAAACGCATCTAGCGAACTCGAGCGCTTACAAAACACTTGTCAATGGCCCGCCGTGTGCTCCCCTCGCTGTTCTATCCTTCGCTCGCGTCGTCGCTCGAGCTGTCGCTCTTTCGCGCTTCCAGTCAGCTCGTCCGCTGCCCTGGCGGCATCATACAATCCCTCCAAGGCCTCGTTGTTCGTGATCACCGCCTGCACGAAGGCGCGCGTGTTCCGAGTCGGCTCACCCAACTCCTCAAGCAGCAGAGCGACTGCCTCGACTGTGCAGATGCGCAGCGCCTCGGGGTCGGCATGCTGCTGCGACACGGTCCTGGCGGACGCCTCCGCGTAGCCGTGCTGCGCGCGGCTGTAGACAGAGAGCGTCGTCGGGTGCAACGCGACGTGTTGGAGCGGCGGCAGATCCTGCTGCTGACGCAGCTTGCACAAGTGACGGAACATCATCCTTGCGGAGCGGTAGACAGCATCCAAGACGACCACTCGTAGAAGGGGCAGCGAGGCTGAGGCGGCCGATAAGGCGGCCGAGCACGAGGCTGAGGCGGCCGTGCACGAGGCGTCTCCTGATGCACCGCGGGCCTGCGCACGCCACGGCGACGATGCCGGGAGCGCGCTCGCAAACTGCTGCACCGTGAGCGCACCATCGCCGGGCCACAGCATCATCGAGTGCACTGGGTCCGAGTTGATCTCGGCGATCAGGGATTCGAGCGCGCCGGTCTGACCAAAAATGAAGAGCTTGGCCTGATTGGGCGGCAGCTGCATGAGCAGAAGCTTGGCATCGTCCGAAGCACGATAATACTCCTTGTGGTGCATGAGCACGAGCACGCGCACAGGCAAAGCCAGCTTCACTGCACTGCAGCGGCTGCAGATGCACCTCTGCTCACGATCGTGCCAGCATCGTGGGCAACGATTGGCTTGCGCTTCCAAGCGCCTGGCAAGAGACGCGCTGGCCTGCTCTTCGAGTACCGTCGAATTTGAGACGCCGCTGTTCATGAGCTCCTGCACAAGTGCTGTGGCCGCTGTGTGGCCAGCGCGCCGAATTTCAGCTCGTTTGTGCTGTCCCGCCGTTATCTTATCGGGATCAGGCAAGCGCTCCTTGAGCGGAGGAGGTGGTGGGAAGTACCACAAGCCATGCGAGTTCTCGGTACTCATCAACATACGCTGCGCCATCGCGCTGGCGAGGCCTCCCGTCGGCATTTCCAATTGTGGAGTGCCACGTGGCGCGTTTCCCCTCGGACGGCCGTTAACGTACATTGTACTGTATTGACCAGGCATCCTCCCCTCGGGGGCGGGCATGCATTCAGCTTTCGTTTTTCTGTTATTCTCACCTGTTCGTTCTTTTTTGCTGGCACTTCGATGGAGTTCGGCAATCCAGTCCGCCGCCGACCACCAAGTTTCGAGTGCGCTACGAGAATTCCGGCGGCGCGCATGACTGCTGGAGAGATCAGAATGTTTCGAATTGCTGCGTCGCCCATCAAAGGGCCGCTCTCCTCATCATCGTGTCCTGAGCTACCATCGTTTCCCACGCGAGCAGCCACTGCTGCTGACGAAGCCGAGCCAAAGAGAACCCTCGGCGGACAAGCACAGGTAGACGCTGTGGCCAACATCCGTGCCCAGGTGCGAGAGCATCGCTCCGCGCTCATCAAGGGCGAGAGGAAAAGCCTCGGCGCATACGGCTCGCCGTTCACCGACCCTGAGTCAATCTGGGAAGCGTTGCGTGCAAAGAATGGCACAGCGACGGTACTCGTGCGCGGCTCGTGGCTGCGCAAGCAGCCGTCACACTGCCGGCTGCCGCGGCGAGGCTCGCTACCGCCGGAAGCGACCATTGGCGTCGACGAGCTGCAGTCCATCTATGCAAACTCACGCAAGGGCGCTGAGCAGTGTGCAGCCCTCCCTGTGATCGCCGTTTCGCAAGCGTGGCGGAGCGCGAGCGATCCCGACCCGGATGGCCAGGTGTGCTTCGCCCTGATCGAGGCTCTCAACGCGCGATGGCCCGAGTTTGCGCGATGGGGATGCGTCGACGTCGGCCTCTTCATCTACTCCTCGTCGCTCCAGCAGGAGCCGCGTGACCTCTTCCAGCAGATGACCTTTGAGTGCGCGATCCAGTCGCTCCCCCTCTGGTACGCGCATGCACGCACCACCGTCTGGTTCGTCACGACTGGAGGTGCGGGCGGAAGCGAGGCGTCCCCGGCCTTCAAGTTTGGCGACGGCGGCTGGGCCGTGTTCGAGTGGGCACTAGCGCTCCTGCTCACCCCGACCCACACTGGTACCAACGTCGAGTCGACCTCATGGCCCATGCTCGTCGATCTGAGCTACAAGCGCCAGGGCGAGGCGCACCCGACGAGCGGCGTGAGCGTGACGAGCGGCCCGACAAGGGGGCTCTTCCGAAGGCCTCCGCCGCCTGAGCCGCGCGCCTTTTTCAAGGGCCATGCTTTCGGCGCCAAGGCGTACGACGAGCTCTCCGAGCGCGACACGATGGCAGCGCCCTTATTCCACGCGGCGGTCCTTGGAGTGCTTGGCTCGGCGCCGTGCCTCCACTACGCGCGTCAGCACTGGCAGGACGCCGACATGTGTGCACTCGTGCTCATGCTGCCTCTGTGCACTCGGCTTCAGAGCCTCATGCTCGCGACTAATGCGATCGGAGATGCGGGCGTCTGTGCGTTAGCTCGACTCTTCGACGAGGACTCGAGGGCCCTCCCGATGCTCACCCTTCTGGATCTGAGCGACAATCGCATCGCGGAGTCGGGCCTGAGCGCACTCGGGGCGCTCCTCCACCCCCACGCAGGGGTTGACGCAACAGCGAGCTTGGCGAGCGGCGCGCGCCTCACAGCGATCATACAAGCCCAGATGCCGAGCGCTCTCGCGCAGCGCTTGCTCCCCCGCATCGCAGAGTCGCCCCCCCAGCCCCCTCGCGCGCCGCTCCCGCTCTTGCGCCTTCTCGACCTCTCGGGGAACGTGCGCGTCGCGCCCGAGGCGTACGCGCCGCTTCGTGCCGCCCTCATCGAGCGGCGCATCCGCCCCCCGCCGCTGCCGGGGATCGAGTTTGTGTCGGCGCTCCGCGTGCTGGACACTGACGGCCGCGTGCTCGGCGCAACCAGCCAGCGGACCACGAGCCCGCAGACGAAAGTACATGTATAATAAAGACGGAGGATGAGGCAAGTGGCGCATCTCGAGGCAGGCAGCAGGGCCCCCAACAGCAACACCAAAACGCAAAAGGCGGCCCCCGTTGAAAGCATTATGCGTGATTTTGGAAGCCTTCAAAAGAGGAGCACAAAAAATAGAACACGTGTCCTTCTCAGTTCTCTGCGGATGTGGGAGGATCGAGACGATCACGACCGGATAGCGGATTGTAGCGCGAAAAAGACGCGTCGGCGCACGGCGGATGGCGCGCCGCCCCTATCCCCGTGTGGATGTATAATGCTTCCTCGATGGGGACTGGGCGTATGCTGAGCATTAATGCTGGTTGCTGCCGGGGGGGGTGACTTTTGCACCTCTGTTCTCTCTCTCTCCGGGGGTGGGATCTGGGGTCTTGGGGCGTGGTGGTTGCATGGTTCTTGGCGTGGGGCACACATCATGTGAACACTGAAGTCTACTTTTCATGTGTTAATTTTGTTTGATTGAGGTGCATCTTGCAGGGCAGGCAAGGCGTAGGCTTGGCTACCGATAGCACATGCCCGATGCCCCGTGCGGTAGACCTGCAAGTGGCAGACCCGCATGATCGCGAACGTCAGCACGACGAAACGAGCTCGCGATCTCACGTCCGTTCAAGTCTTTTCCTGGAAAAATTTGATCCCGCGTTGAGATGCTAATGAAAGATCCACTTCTGGATTATGATCTGCCGAAAAGTGAGCATGGTGATTGGAATCTGTCCACTAAGAATCCGTAATCACTCGTTGTAAGGCGCACTCGCGATGTCGCTGCCGTCGCCAGCGCCATCGACCCCATGCTGACATCGATGCCCCCCACTCCTTTCCCACAGAACACTAATCCAATGGCTCTCTCGCTCGCTGTCCACGCTCCGCTCGCCTTCTCCGCGCCCGTCGCCTACAGCGGCACGCGCGCACTGCACATCGCGATGCAGCAGAAGAATGTTGGCTTCCAGGACCCGGCCCAGGAGCGCAATCGCGCCGCGGCCTCGGCGAAGGCGGGCGAGTTCTGCTACGGCCTCCCCGGCGCGCTCGCGCCGGTGGGAAACTTCGACCCGTTCAACCTGCTTGACGGCAAGACCTTCGAGCAGGTGCGCACGTGGCGTGAGGCAGAGCTTGCCCACTGCCGTGTCGGCATGCTCTCGGCGGCGGGCTTCCTCGTCCAGGAGAAGTTCCACCCGCTCTTCTCGGGTGACGGCGGCACCGCCTTCGACCAGTTCGACAACCTGCCGCCGGTCATGTGGGTGCTGATCACGCTCGGCATCGGTGCGTGCGAGTCGCTGCGCATCTCGGTCGGCTGGTCGAACCCAAGCGAACCCGAGCACGTGTTCCAGAAGCTCAAGCCCGAGTACGTGCCCGGCGACATTGGCTTCGACCCGCTCGGCCTCAAGCCCACGGACCCGGAGGAGTTCCGCATCATGCAAACCAAGGAGCTTCAGAACGGCCGTCTCGCCATGCTCGCCGCCGCGGGTTTCCTGGCGCAGGAGTTCGCCACCGGCTCGACCTGGGGCACGTACTTCGGCCGCCCCGACCTGTAAGCGATCCGACCGCGCGCATAGAATGAGCAATGAGCGCCCGAATCCGAGAGACCAAGTCAGCGTCTCTGCCGCACGAACGAGGGCCCACGGTCACAAGGGCTGTGAGAGTTGCTGAGTTCTGCTTCCTGGACGAATGCAAGACGTGTATCAGCGAAATTCGCGCGTGTCCGTGTGCACGAAAAGCTATACGTGCTGCGCGAATCCGTCATAGTAAGCGTCTTTTCGGGGTTTGCGTGTTGTTGCATCGACGTTTGAAATTTGCGATAGACGGCGTGTACCCCCCGCCGCCCCGCGACCTCAAAGAACCCGAGCGTACGGCGGAAGCTACTGATAACCGGCCAACCGGTACCGCGCGGCAGCACCTCTCTACGTCTCGTTCTACCGCGTATTCGAATCAAATTCATTTTATATACTCATTGCGCGATATCGCGCCTTCCGATCGCGACAACCAAGCAATTTGGATATGCGCATCGCGTCGCGCAGCCGGAGCGGGACGCCGCCCGGCCCGCGTGCCGTGCTGCGCCGCGCCAGCGAGACGTGACGCGGCGGCGTACGAACCGTTGGTACTATCCGGTTCGTGCCGCTACACCATCCGACAGAATCATTCGGGTCGGACGAGCCGTGCATTGACCGATAACGCCGTGCAGCGCGTTACTTTGCACGTCATTTCGCGCATATTCCGATCGTCGAGCTCACTCGACCACCAGCACGTCCCGGTACTGTACATGTGCTAGCCTCAATAGTCGATGTAGTCGTCACCGTCGTCCTCGAATGTGTGAAGCTTCTCGCGCCCAACAGCTCCAGCTGCCGCCGGATTGCGCGCATGCGCTTCGTAGTGCGAAGCGGCCGCTGCTCGGCGCTGTGCATCGAAGCCGCCGCCGATGACGCCACCATCGTCGTCGAAGTTGCGGTGCCCGGGGCGGCGCCCGCCGGTTGGGCCTCCGCGATCCGCGAAACGACCCGCGAAACGAGAGTCGGCTTCGGCTTTGCTTTTCTTCTTGTTGTCTCTTGAGCGACGATAGAGCTGCCAGAAGGCGGTGATGGCAACGGCGACCCCGCCCATGAGGATCTTAGGCCAGAGAGGCGCAGCGGGCGGCTCGTACGGCAGCGACGACTGGTAGAAGCGCAGCACATGGCTGCCGATGCCGCCGCCGCTGGCGGCGCCCGTCTCGTCAGCGCCGCCCTCTACAAGGACGGAGCTGCCGGAGGCCATGAGCAGTCGTCCACTGCTGGCCGCGCCGAGCGTGCACGGCGTGGGCACGGGCGAAGCATCCGTGCCCTCCCCGTCGAAGGCAGCGTCGTACGTGCACGAGTATGCAAAGGGTGGCGGCGGCGGCAGCCTCTCTAGGTACACGTGCGACAGCGTCTCGGGCTCTGCCGTGTGGTAGATCGTCGAGACGTTACGCGCTTGCAGGCTGGAAGTCCCCACGGAGAAGAGGTAGCCGCGCACCGCTGCAAGGCTGGTCGCAGCCTCGTCCGATCGGCCTGGAGGAGCCACGAGCGTATCCAGCCAGCGACACTCGATCCCGCCTCGCGCGCCGCCGGTGTCCTCTGGAGGCGGCGGCGCGGCGCGCGCGCGGCTGTTGAAGACCATCGTAGCGCCGTCGCTGGTGCTAGCATACAGCAGCTGATTCACGTGCTGGTCGAAGGCCAGACCGGTGAGCCGGCCGCCACTCGAGAGCGTCGCCTCGGGCAGCGCGCACTCTCGCGGCGGCGCTCGACGCGTGAGCTCAATGAGCACGAGGCGTTCAGGGGTCAGCAGCGCGATGGTACTTGCGCTGCGCACTGCACGGCGCAACCCGGTGACGCCTGTCGAGACGCCGTTGAGAATGGTGCCCTCCATGCTGAGCGTCACGATCACGCCATCCGAGCGCAGCGCCATGAACGCGGCATCCCTCTTGCTGCCCTTGCTGCTGCCGCGGCTGCCGCCGCCGCCGCCCCCGCTCGACGGCATCGCCTCCAGCCCTATCAGGGAGGCGAGTGGCATCGGAGAGGCGAGTGGCGCGGCCGGCGGCGCCATCGCAACCTCCGACGATGCTGGCGTGGCAACCGCCGCCGTACCCGCTGCAGCCGTGGCCGACGCTGCTGCCGTGGCAGGCGCCTCCCCGGCCGCCGTCGTGCCGTCGGGCTCGGCCGACGACGGCATGCCCTCGCTGGGGTCGACGGCGGCCGTGCTGAAGCCAACGTCCGGCCACGTGAGGTTAGCCTCCTTGAGCACTTCGATACGGAGGCGCGCGTCGGGTGAGGGCGGCATCTTTGGCGAGAGGCGCAGCAGTGCGAACCCAAACCGATCGCGCTGAGGGTATCGGATGACGGCGCCCACGAGTGTAGGCGAAGGGATGCCCTTGCTCTTGGCATCGGTGGGCGTCGCACCATAAAAGGAAATGCCCACGACGAGAGCGGGCGGGTTTGCGAGCGCCACGGGCGCGACCATTGGCCGACCCACCCCATCCAGCACGTGCACGTTACCCCGTGCATCCGCCACCACTGCCAGCCGCACCGCCGAGCCCTGCGCCGCCGGCAGTAGCGCCGCCGCCGTGATGGGCGCTGAAAGCGTATATGCACCGACGAGGCGCACGAAGGGGCTGAGCTGCACGGGGAGCGCCGGCCCCGTCGGAGACGCGAGGGTGAGCGTCCTGGTGACGATTGTGCTGTCCGCAGGTGTCACTTTGCCGGTGGCGCTCTTCTTGGCGGCTTTACGTTCGGCCGCCGCCTTGTGCTTGGCCGCCCTCTTCTCGGCCGCCGCTTTCTCGGCCGCTGCCTTCTTCTCGGCCGCCGCCTTCTTATCGGCCGCCGCCTTCTCGGCTGCCAACGCCTTCTCGGCCGCCTTCTTCTCGGCCGCCGCCTTCTTCTCGGCCGCCGCCTTATCCTTCTTGACATTGTCGACGCCCTTTGGCTCGCTCGGCTGGACCGTCGGCGTGGCCGGCTCAGAGGCCGGCTTGAGCGGCGTCACGAAAAGTGATGGCGTGTGTGGCGTCGCGGGCAGTGGCGGCAGCTGCGACGTGGTGGAACCAACGCGCTGCTCAAGCACAAGCGCCTCCAATCTGGCCATGCGCTCCGACTGCGCTTGCATGGTCAGCATGAGCGCGCGGATCTCATCGGCTAGTGAGGCGGCCTCTCCAGCGACGGGTGGCTGCCAACCCCACGCCTCACACACCAACAAGAGCGCGGCTAGGCGCCGCATGGATTTTGGTGGTGTGAAAGTTGGTGTGAAGGGCGCGACGGAGCACTCGACGATTTTTTTGGAGGCCTCACGGCTCTCCGACGGACGAGTACTCATTGGACCTGTGAACTTTGTTGTGTTTGGCCAGAACTGTCACGCCTCCTACCGGTACATTAACAACGCCCTCGTGCTTCGATGGAGTCTGAAAGCAGCCCTCCGCTTCCTGACTCGATGGCGAGCGCCGGCCTGGCCTTACTCACCAGGGGTGCCGTGGCTCTCAAGCATGGCAAGCACCGATCCTCGCGCAAATTTGTGCTGAGTGCTGACTTTTCAGAGCTGCGATGGCGATCCAGCGGCCTGCAAGTGCTGCGAGTGCCACGTCGGCGGGAGCGGTGCATTGAGACGGCCTCGATAGCTGCTGTCGACGCCCAGCACGATTCATCCATCCACGCCACACACCCTCATCGTTTGTGCCTGAGCATCGTGTTGACAGCTGCGTTCCACGGCACGCACCAACAGCAGCTATCAACTCGGCAGACATTGGACCTGAGCTTCGTTGACAGGGAGGCATTCGAGTTGTGGGCCGCTGCCTTGCGTCACCTCGTGCTCCTGCGCCGGTGGAAGCACGCCGCGTCTGCACCGCTCGTGGGCACACGTGTGCGGGTCGGCTCGCTGGGGAGCGGGACGGCCGAGGCATTCGATGATGTGCGCTGCTGCTACTGCGTGCGCATGGATGTGACCGGCGAGCGTACTGCGTGCTCTGCGCATGCGCTCGACGCCCTGGATGCGAGGCATGAGAGCACCTCCTGGGAACGCGCTGAGGAAGCCAAGCACTCCTTTGACGAAGCCAAGCACTCCTTTGACGAAGCCAAGCACTCCTTTGAGGAAGCCAAGCACTCCTTTGACGAGCCAGCCATGCTTCCGGCTCCTTGCCTCCGCAACCTCGAAGGCATCCAAGTAGCAAGTACAGTCATCCAAGTAGGCCGTCCGGTTAGTGCGGTCGGTCCGAGCAGTTCGCCGCACCATGAGGAGGAGAAGGGGACGCCGCTCTTCCACACGCTTCAGGTCAGCGCGCGAGAGGCACGGCCGGATGCTGAGCCCATCGTCGCTCCCAGCCATTGCCAACACGGCGCGTGCGCCGCACCGGGCGCCACGCTCGAGTTCTTTGCGGCGCTACCGCTCGCCATGGTTCTCGACGGATCCGAGCGCATCTCGAGGAGTGGGGACGAGGAGCGCATGCAAGTGCTCAATACGGCGCGATCCGAGCGCATCTCGAGGAGTGGGGACGAGGAGCGCATGCAAGTGCTCAATAC
>ERZ761574.1001-NODE-1001-length-19485-cov-66.706999_pt1 | contig 19485 bp, 9 predicted proteins | sample MGYA00374950_ERZ761574 | MGnify/ENA primary metagenome ERZ761574 (study PRJEB28895, sample SAMN07631631) | mixed culture metagenome | isolation source: Freshwater growth medium | place: USA: Seattle, Washington | collected 2016-10-03 ... | reverse complement strand
TCCTGAGCGTTCTCCTGAGTGCATCAGATTGCTCCTGATTTCCGATCGGTCGTGACTCAGGAGCGTTCTCCTGAGCGTTCTCGCCCCTTACTCGCCCCTGCTAGCCCCTGTGGGCGTCTGAGTACTATCTGAGTGCATCTGATTGCGTGTCGGATGGCCTCTCTCATCAAACTGTCCCGATCCATCATGACTCAGGAGCTCGTCAAGCTGCTTTCTTCACCGGCGGAGTCCGTGCGTCAGCGCGCCTCCGAGGCGCTACGCGACATGGCGGCTGGCGAGAAGCCAGGCGGACAAAAGGGCGGACGGGTCGTGAACACGGCCAAGGGTGGGGGCGCGCAGCACACTGGAGGACTGATCAACTTGCTCAAGGATGGGCTCAAGGACGGCAATGTGGAGGCGCAGGAGTACGCTCTCTGGTCGCTCTCGTCGATCACGGACGCAGTGTCGCGCGAGGCGATGGTCGCGACGGGTGGCATCCCCGCCCTCATCGCCTCGCTCGTCGGAATGGCCGGTGACGTGGCACTGCTGAGCGACGTGGCGCAAGAGCATGCAGCGCGCGTCCTCTCGGGCCTCACTCCCATTGGCGACAACGCTCGGGCTGTCAAGGAGGTGGGCGGCATCGGTCCCCTAGTGCTCCTCCTCACAGTGGGGAACGCCGACGCGAAGGAGCACGCAGCTCACTCTCTCGCGCAGCTCGCTCGTCGGGCGGGTGCCGCCAATGAGATCGCGGAGGCGGGCGGCGTGTCAGCCTTCGTGGGCTGGCTCGCGGACCCGACGCTCGGTCCGCCGGAGATTGCAGCTCGGGCGCTCTCGGAGATCGCGCTCGAGAATCCCGACACGCAGACGCAGATTGCGGAGGAGGGGGCGATCGAGCTGCTGGTCGGGATGATGAGCAGTTGGTCCGTAAAGTACGGCGCCACCTCGACGACCACCATCACGACGAACAGGGACGGCCAGATGACGAGCCGAATCACGATGAGTGCGGGCCCCTCGGCCCCGGAAAACAAGTCGGCCACACTCGCCCTGCGCCTTGCCATCGATGCGGCCTGGGCGCTTGCCACGCTGGTCAAGGACCACCCGGTCAACCAGATCACCGTCGCCGAAGAGAACGGCATCCCGCCCTTGCTCGATCTCCTGATGGACGCTCGCACGAGCGCTCAGGAGAGCGCCACCAAGGCCGTGTGGCACCTGGGCCAGTTGGAGGAGAACCAATCCAGCATCCCGCGAGCAGGTGCGAGCTCCGAGTGCCCTACCCTGACGAACCCTGACGAACCCTGATGAACCCCGATGAACCCTGATGTACCCTGACGAACCCTGACGAACCCTGACGAGCCCTCACCCCAGCCCGCGAGCTCAGAGAGCCTACCCCAAGCCCTCACCCGAGCCCTCACCCGAGCCCTCACCCTACACAATGCACCCTCCCGTACCCTCCCGTACCCTCCCGTACCCTCCCGTGACCTCCCGCTCCAGGCGGCATTGCGCCGCTCATCGTGCTGCTGAGCACGGGCGACGAGATCACGCAGCAGTACACCGCCGCCGCTCTCGAATCTCTCGCGCGAGATCACCTCGAGAATCAGATCTCCCTCGCCAAGGCGGGCGCGATCGGGCCGCTCGTGACACTGCTCGGCTCGGACTCGAAGGAAACGCAAGCGCATGCAGTGGGCGCGCTCCTCTTCCTCGCCTCACACGACGAGGAGTCACGCAACGCCGTCGTGCGCCAGCTCGTGATCGTGCTCGACGTGCGCAACGCCGGCGCGCAGCTCAAAGCAGCGGAGGCTCTCGCTGTCCTGGCCGCCCGTTCGACTGAGAACCGCAAGGCTATCACACACGCAAAGGCCGTCGAGCCCCTCGTTCGTTTGCTCGGCGACGGCCGACGTGTCCGCTCCGACACTCCGCAGGAGCGCGCGGCGGCCGTGCTTTGCGACCTGGCGAGGCTAAGCGAGAACAAGCTCGCCATCGTACAGGCGGGCGCCGCAATTCCCCTCGTCCAAATGCTCTCGTCCGAATCGTCCAAGGCGGCGACGCATGCTGCAGGCGCGCTCTGGTTCCTCGCTGCCATCGGCACCAACAAGGAGAAGATCGCCGCGGCGGGCGGCATCGCGCCGCTCGTGGCGCTGCTCGCACATGGCACCGCCGAGGCGCAGCGCTTTGCCGCCGGCGCTCTGTGGCACCTTGCCGCCGTCGGCGACAACAAGAGCGCCATGGTGGGCGCCGGTGCTATCCCGCCGCTCGTGGCGCTGCTTGCGAGCGAGTCCGCGGAGGCGAGCGAGTACGCCGCGGCCGTGCTCTCAATGCTGGCACGCAGCCAGGGCGGCCCAAAGAAGGCGATCGTGCAAGCGGGCGGCGTCGCGCCTCTCGTCGCACTCCTCTCCGACCAGGTGTGATGACCACTGATGACCTCTGATTGCCTCTGATTGCCTCCCTCATCAGAGAAGCAACGGCAGCGCTCCTCTCCGACCATGTGTACTTTCCTCGGAGTGTGTCTTGGAGGGTGCCTCGGAGTGCATCGACTCGTCATTGCACTGGATGACTTCTGACCCCACATCTGATTGCGATTATGATCTGATTGTGAACGGATTGCGATCTGATTGCGATCTGATTGCGATCTGATTGCGATCTGATTGCGATCTGATTGCGATATGTGCGCTCACCCTCTCATCCAATCTGATCCTATCTCCTTCGATCTCACTCCCTCTCTCCCATTCAGTCCGTGATGACGCAGCGCCACTCGGCGTGTACACTCTGGGGACTGTCCGAAGGTAAGGAGGGCGTGTACGACAAAGAGATCGTCGAGGAAGGTGCCATCCAGCCCCTCATCCAGATGTTGATGAGGAATCACGCAGAGACACGTGGCTTCGCCGCCGCATGCCTGCTCTGCGTGTGCAACGACGCGGCGGCTCGAGACGCCATACGAACAAGCGGAGGCTCGGAGATCTGGCTCTCTCTCGCGCAGACGCCGTCCAAGTGGCTGCGGAGCCAGGCCATCGAGATGCTCCGATTGCTCGAGATCCCGTACGTGCCCCCATTGATTGCCCCTCTGGATCGCTCCCTTGAGTGCCCCTTGTGTGCCCCTTGAGTGCCCCTTGAGTGCCCCTTGAGTGCCCCTTGAGTGCCCCTTGATTGCCCCTTGAGTGCCCCTTGATTGCCCCTTGAGTGCCCCTTGAGTGCCCCTTGATGGTCTCTGAGTGTCCCTCGAGCGCGCAGGTTCCACTCGCCTGATGAGCACCTCAATATGACGACGAGCCCTCGAGCTGCGCCACCGGGCAGCCCCGGCCGTGCCCTCGGCATGGGAGCCTCCTCGTCCGCGGCACTGCTCTCCGCCTTCCCCGTCGTGGCGACGAAGACGCTCCCCGTTCGCGAAGACGCGAGTGTCGACCCCGACAAGGTGTGCCCGAGATTGAGCCCGAGATTGAGCCCGAGATTGAGCGAGCTCCACCAGGAAGAGACCCGAGTGCTGCTAATTGCCACTGATTGCCACTCGTCATCAGGCGAACCCGAGATTGAGCGAGCTCCACAAGGGAGATACCGCGTACATCATCGAGCGGCGCGAGGTGGTCCCTGGCACTTTCCGAGCGCGTGTCGCCTTCGAGAGCGCGACGAGCGTCCCCGCGGGCTGGGTCACGTGCGCCAAGGACGGTGCGGACTTTTTGATCTCGGAGAGCGCGTACGCGCAGGTGATCGCTTACGAGGAGTACCTCTGCTCTGATGTGTGATCGCCCCTGATGGCCCCCTGAGGGTAGAAGGGTGCAGGAGACACTCGAGACTACTCCAGACTGACTTTCTGATCTCGTTCTGATCTCGCCATGATCTCGTATGCTCGCAGCTCACGCTCGGCACGACGCCTATTCACGTCAAGATGCGGTTCCACGTCTTCTCGTTCCAGCTGCACGCGAATACCTACAACTCGGAACGCCTCCCCGATCGAGACTTCTTTACTGACTGAGTGCGTGCGCAGTGGCGAGGGAGGAACAGCGGCATCACGCGGCTCACACGTGGATCATATCGGATGTTCAATGCGGATGTTACGGCGGTTTGTCGTCAACATGTGGTGTGTGTCGTGTAGCGCACAGTCTACCAAGGGTTGAGTCTACTCTAAGTTAAGCACTTAACGCGGTTATGAAGGGCAGAGAGGGCGAGAGACGATGATCCAAATCCCGCTACACTCGATGCGCTCATCACGGCGTTTGTCACGACTAAGTTCGTGACGAAATCCAGTCTGAGTCGGAGGGTCTCCGGAGGATCCGAAATCGAGACGAAATTCGATTTGTTCCCTCTCAGGCTTCCACACCGACTCCAATGGTGCGGATCAGCGATCCTCTCCGCCCCTCTCTCTGTGGCCCTCACCCTTCGCCGCACCTGTGTCAGTCAGAAGCCTGTGTATTCGGTACACATGCTAGTGTACCGAGTGTCCGGGCACGGGGACTATAGGTCCTGCCCGGGGTCGCATGCGGTGGGGCCCCGCCACGCGTCTCGTCAACGGCTGACGAAACCGAGGTTTCGTCAACGGCCAGACGGGGCGCGCGGCCGGGCAGGTTACGCTACGCGCCTAACGGCAACGGCTAACCGCCCACCGCCACCAGGAGGTGTTTCATTCTAATCAAGATAAACGAACAACAACTCTGACATCATAAAAGGATATTTGCATGCAGGTATGGGGTCTCATTCGGGCGTGTCGGCTGCATGCAAAATCAACTTCCGGGCGGAAGAGCCTCCATGGCGGAAATCGACGCCGGTGCGTGGCTTTGCAGCGCTTCGCCGGCCGTGGCAGTGCTATTCTTTGGAGGGCTACGGAGCGCATGGCTTCCCAGGCGAACTCTCACCGACAACGTGGTCGGTCCCCTCGAGCTATCCTTCGGAGGAGGAGTAGATGTCTTCGTGCACGCGATGCTCACGCCTGAGCTTAATAGCATGCGGAGCGGCGAGCTGAATCTATCGGTTGATCTGTCAAGCTTCTCTGCCCTCGGTCCAGCCTGCCGCTACGCCTCTGACGACCAGGACGAGATCGACAGAACTGTTCTTGCATCCTACCACAACTCGCCGCACGCGAAGTGGGAGCTGAGTACATTCGAGGCGGTTGACAAGGCGAATGTGTTCCGAGCTTGGTACAGCCTTCAACGCGCCGCGCAGCTCGCACGGGCGCACGAGGCGAAATTTGGCATCACGTACCGTTATGTAGCGGCCGTTCGCTCCGACACGGCTGTGTACTCGCCGCTGAGACTCCCACCGGAGGCTCTCGCCATCTTCTTTGGCGAGGGCTCCAATAATACGATTCTGCTGCCGCACTACCAGCACTGGCACGGGCTAAATGATCGCTTCGCCTTCGGCCAGCGCCGCATCCTCCTCGACGTCTATGCAGAGCAGCTCACGTTCGCCAAGGAAGAACACCTGCTGCGCGTCAAGAACACCGAGGCCTTCCTTTGCCAGGTGCTGCAGCGCGCGAGGGCGCAAGTGCTGCTCGCGGATATCTGGGTCGTCCGCGTGCGCGCCGACGGGCTGTGCAGCGCGCGCGACCTCATCTTGCCCGTAGAGACTAGATTGCCTTCCTGCTTCAAGTCGGCGACCCTCGTCGCACTGCCTCGGGCCAGCATCGACTCTCCTGATCCCCGCGGAAAGAGGCATCTCTTTCCGTCGGCTCAGCTCCACACTCGGGCACAGTGCCCGCATCATGCCTCGCGTAACGGCTCCACGCTGGCAGTGGCTGCCACGCTCGCTGCGAAAGAAGCACCAGTGGCGCACGCAATGAGCTCATTGCCATGAGCCTGCCAACAGGCGTTACAGTACAGGGTTTCAGATGTAAGATCATGGCGGTGCTGGCAGGATTGGTCGCTATGCTGCTGGGCGCGATGACGAGCCCACGCAATCACGAATAAGGTGACCCAGCAAGCGTGGCGTCGGATCATGCGTCGGACAGGCCTGTAGTGTGATCGTGCGGTTTCGACGGTATGGTCGACGGTTCGCGGGTGCGCAATGCGCATGTTGATCTCGAGGGCGAAAAGTGGCCTCATCGTAGTAACGCACACATTGTATATGGTCTCGCGGGGCATGCAAGTGCAGACTGCCTGTGTACTGTTAGATTCTATCCGGATAATTCCTCCTCTTTTGTGGGGGGTGCGAGTAAGGGGGTAGGTCAGACCTACCCCCTTACTTGTTACTAAGGGTCAGAACCGAAAGCAAGGGCTGGTTCGGCAGGGAGTATATTTACGGGATTCGTCCTGTCCACGTGACTCCGCCACCTCTCCGCCGCTGCCATGCCGCCGCTCGATCAATTTGCCAATTCATTTGCGGGCAACCGCACCAACCCAACCCTACCGCCGGGCTTGACCAGCCCCAACCAATTTTCCGGATCCCCGACACCAAATCGAATGGAGCCCCGCCACGACAATTACTGCCAGATCCCGCAATTGCTATCGATCGATGGATTGAGTCGAGCTTGTCAGTCAGCCGTGACTACAGTGTTGAGTCTACAGTGTTGAGTCTAAGGGTTGAGTCTACAGTGTACAGTCGCCCCGCCTCTCAAACGCCGCACAACATGCTATCTCCTAAGTCCTATCACCTATCTGCATCGTTCGTCAAGTATTTTGCGCGTTTAGCTTCATGGGTTAGCTTACATGTTTGACACAGACTTGTTTCAATTCTGAATTTTACGCGCCAGGTCACAGCTTTACACAGTTGACGGCGTACGGCGGGGGAGACGTCTGAGATCAGGTGCAACGCAGAGGGCGAAGGGGCGGACCACGCCACCCTCGCTTTGAGCACCCATGGAAGGCCTCCAACCTCCGCACCAACCTCGCCAAAACGTCGGGTCTCCTCGCCTACCAGGGATGTCAATTGTTCTGTGACTGTCGCGTCGATAGTGCAGCGCGGGCGCTCTCTCTCTCTCTCTCTCTCTCTCTCTATCCACTGCGTCCTTTCGCCTTTTGGCCGCTCCGCTCTGCCAAGCACCGGCAGCGGGTACGCTCTGCATGCATACCCATGACGTCACGCTCCGTCATGCGCGCTCTCAGTGGATGAGAAGGTGCGCGGGCGCCTTGCTCGGCGAGGCCGGCGCCTGCGACTCGAGCTCATCCAGGGTCGGTCCAGGCATCTTCCAATAGTTGTACGAATTGTAGCTCTCCTCGACCGAGACCCTCTTCGAACCTTGGCGCCAGAAGTTGAACTCATTGTAATCCTCAGCATCCTCCTCGCCACGCGTCGCCTGGTGCGGGCTGCCCGAGAAAGGCCGCTTGAACTCCGCGTCCACATCCACGGGCGCTACCACGAAGAGGCCTGCCTTCTTCTCGGGTGAGACGGGCGGCGTCGCGACGCTACCGATCCCGCGCCCGCTCATGCCGCCGGTGAAGATTCCCAGGATGGCTTTGCCTGCTTGGTCCGTCAATTCTGTGACGGGCTTCAGGAAGTTGGCTGGGGTCGTGGACATTGGAACGGAGCGCTCTCGGCGATGACACCTTCTCGACGAGGCTTGCGTCGCTTTGCAACGAAACTTGCCAAGTTTGAACGATTGGTAACAGTTTTGACACTGGAATTTCACATTGTCATAGAGACGGGGCTGGCGCGCGACTTGCCGCGCCTACTGAGGGGGAAAACCGGTCCGACTCCCAGAGTGACTGCCTTGGTGCTTGGTGTCGGTCCACGTCCATGTCCCAACACCCACATGCCGCTGGCCGCTCATCCAACTGCTCTGTCCCCAATGTCTCTATCCCTGTCCGCCTCCTCTCCCCGAGCCGTCACCGTTCCGCCAGCCGCCGCCAGCCGCCGCGAGCCGCGCGCGCATCGCCCCTCGGTCTATCGCCTCCCCCTCCCTGCTGCCCTCCTCAGCCCTCATCAGCCCAGCATCTTCGATAGGCCGTCGGCGGCGGCGCCGAGCAGCCCACGCGCCGCCGGGGTCGCCGCCGGATCGGGCTGCATGCATTTCTCCCACTTGGAGCGCAGCAAGTCGTGGTCAAGGTCGCGACCGATGAAGACGCACTTGGAGATCTTTGGCTCGTCCTTGGCCCACGGCTCGAGCGCGGTCGTGTACTGGATCTGCTCATGGACGCCCTGGAAGATGAAGCGTGCGTCCCCCTCCTCCACAAAGGCGAGCACCCCCTTGGACCGGTAGAGATCCCTCGCCTTCGTGCGCAGCAGCTCGGACATGAACGCGTTGAATTGGGCGGAAAGTAACGGCCGATCCGCCGTGAGCCCGAGAGACCCGACTCCCGACAGGTCGTGCTTCTTCCTGCGCTTGCGCACGCCCTCGTCGTGCCCGTGGGCCACGTCGGGCATGCACTCCTCCACTCCGCCCGCCGCGCTGCCGGAGCCACCGCCGGAGCTGTGCCCGTGATCACTCTGCTCGGCATGGCCATGATCGCTGATGTCCGCGTGCCCGTGGTCGGTCTCGGCGCAGTCGGGGTCGTGGTCTGTCTCGTGCCCGTGCTCGACGGCATGGTCGTGCTCGGGTGTGCCGACCTCCGGGAAGTTCTTGTACGACTTGCCCGGCATCGGGATGAAGTTCATCGGTTCGAGCTCGACCTCATACTCGTCCAGGTTCGCGTTCATGCGCTCGATCGAGAAGGAGGCGATGTTCATCACTTTCTCGACCGGAACGCGCGATCTCTCCGTCTCGATGAGCTCGGCAAAGGAGTTGATCGAGTTGATCTGCTCCTTGAGCTCCTTGAGCTCCTCCTTGGTCACCAGGTCGATCTTGTTCAGCAGCACGCGGTCCGCGAACGCAATCTGGCAGACGCTCTCGTTGATCGCATCCTCCTGACGCGCCTCGTTCAAGTGAGCTGCGACGTACTTGCAGTCGACGACGGCAATGACGCCGTCCACGCGGAAGTGGTTGGAGATCGAGGCGGACTGCGTAAACGTCGCCACCACCGGCGCCGGGTTCGCCATCCCCGTCGTCTCGACGATCACGAGGTCAAAGTCGTGGCGCCGCTCCTTGAGCTGCGAGAGCGCCTTCAAGAGGTCGCCGCGCACCGTGCAGCACGCGCAGCCGTTGTCGAGCGAGATGATCTCCTCAGCGACGTTCAGGTTCTCCTTGACCAGCGCCGTGTCGATATCGACGCTGCCGAACTCGTTCTCGATGACGCACACCTTCTGCCCCGTCTTGTTGGTCAGGATGTGGTTGATGAGCGTGGTCTTGCCCGCGCCCAGGAAGCCCGTGATGATGGTGACAGGCGTCTTATCGGCGTCGGGCACGTCCTCCATAAACTCCTCCTCCTCGTCACGGATGCCGGGCTCGTCGAAGAGCTGCCGGACGACGCGGTCCTCGTCCGCGGGCGCAAAGATGAGCTTCTTGTCGTCGAGCAGCACCTGGTACGGCACGCACATGCCCTCGGGAAAGGAGCGCTGCGTATAAAAGTGCTTGACGATAGTGCCAGCCTTCCACTGGCCGCAGTTGCACTCGACGCGAGTGCCGATTGGGAAGCGCAGCGTAATGGAGTCGACGTCTGCCAGTCTGATGGACATGTGTGCTCGGGAGCCGCGACGCACTTCGAGACACGTAAGTGGCAGCACTGCTGCCGATCCTCTGTGGGGAACGGGCAGGAACACAATTTACCTGAAAGAGTCATCTTCCGAGTCACCCTGCGGTGAGTCGGCATTCGTGGTACGTGTAGTTTCGGCAATTTTGACTAATTTTGCCTGAAACCGTCCTGCTCCCGCGCTGTGCCCCCGCCGCCTACGCCGCACCACCGCACCATGACTTCGCGGGCAGCTCGTCGCGCGGCGGCGGCAGTTGGCGTCGCCGCCACCATGACAAACGCGGCAGCTGCAGGTGATGCTACCGGCGCTGCTGCTGTCATACAGGCAACATCGCCATCTGATGCTTCTTCTTTGCCAGCGTCAGCACCGTCGCTTTCACGACGGCGCGCTGCGGCCTCCGGCACTGCCGCCGCCCCGGCCGCGGCGCCAGCTGCCAACGCAGCCGACGCCTCCGACGCTACTTCTGAGGATCCATCCCCACGCAGCCAGCGCTCCAAGGCAGCGGCAGCAGCAGCAGCAGCAGCAGCAGCAGCAGCCGTCGCTCCAGCATCGGCCGATCCTACTGAAACGGCTTTGCGCCCCAGCCCCAGCCCCAGCAGCCGCCGCAGCAAGGCTTCGTTGGCCGAGGCGCCGGCCGCATCCTCGACGCGCTCGTTCGCTGCTCCCATGCCCATCGACGAAGCGATCCCTAAAATGGACATCGGGGACCAGGTGGAAGAGCTCCTCGAGGAGGAGGAGGAGGCGGCCGCCGCCGCTCCGAGCGCGGCGGCAGCGAATCCCGCGCGCGCTGCGCCTGCGCCTGCCGCTTCCGTTGCGATCGCCGCTCCCACGCCGGTCGCTCCCGCGCCGGGTAGCGCTTCCTTTCGCTCGCGCCGCGGCTCCTTGACGGCATCTCTAGGCAAGGCATCGGCGGTCGCTGCGTTCGCTGTCATCGGCGACAGTATCGATGCCTCTGTCGGCGGCGGCAGCGGCGGCGTGAGCGGCGGCGGCAGCTGCGGCGGCAGCGGCGGCGGCAGCGGCGGCGGCAGCGGCGGCGGCAGCGGCGATGCCGGCGGCGGCACCGGCGCAGCGGCGGTGCCGTCACTGAGCGCCGCGACCCTCGCCCTGCTCGTGCAGCACGTCAAGCCCGCGACGAAGAACGCGACGTCCCTCGCCGAGACCGAGGGCTTTGCGGCGGTTCGCCTCGTCGTCGACGTGCTTGGGCTGAGCAAGTTCAGCTGCTGCAGCGATGCCGAGACCACCGGCCGGCGGCTCACGCTGCAGAAGCTGCGCGCGGACTGCAGTCTCGACTGCTCGGCGTCGAGTCCTCTGAGGGCTGCCCTGTACGAGGCGCTCGCCTCCGCCGAGGAGCAGGACTCGGATGTGCACGTGGTGATGTACGCGCTGGACGCGGCGCAGGCAAGGCGCGCGGCCGAGGCGCCGGCGGCGCCGCTCGATCTGGGTACCGAGATCGGCTCGGGCTTCGTCAATCTCGAGCAGGTGCTCGCCAAGGGCGCCGAGCTGAGCGAGGAGCCCTTACCACTCAAGAGCCCGAAAGGAAAGGTGCTCGGCACGGTGGGGGTGACCAGCACGGGGCTGATCCCGCTGCTGCGCCAGATGAAGGCGGCGCTGGCGAGCGCGGGAGGTTCGATTGCGCAGGCGCTCGGGAGCGACGCGGTAGCGGCGAAGGAGGAGAAGGCAGCGGCCAAGGCGGCGGCCAAGGGCGAGGACGCCGATCCCAACTCGCCCACGCCTTCGTCCCCCGAGAACACGACGCCGAGCGCGTCCACGTCCCACTCGCGCACGACGACGCCGAACGCGAGCGGCGACTACGCGCAGATCCTCGAGAAGCACCAGAAGCGCCTCCAGCAGGAGCGGCTCCAGGAGGAGCAGTCCGCCAAAGGGCTGCTGCGCTCGGTCGTGGTCGTCAAGTCGCTCAAGGTGCGCCGTGCGACCGGCCACGTGTCTCTCAAGCTGGCAGTGCGCTCGATCGTGCTGGCTGACAAGGACAAGGAGCGCGAGGAGGCGGCGCACGCGGCGGCCGAGGCGGCCGAGGCGGCGCGTGTGGCGGCGGCCGCCGCCAAGGCGGCCGAGGCGAAGGCGGCCGAGGTGAAGGCGGCCGAAGCCAAGGCGGCCCTGGCGGCAGAGGAGGCGCGGCGGGAGATGCGCTTCGCGGTGAGCTACGTGGAGATCTACGACCCAAACGCCCTCGGCGTTCGCCGCCTCAAGATTGAGATCGACCCACTCGGGCTGAATGACGAAGCGGCAGGCGCCGCTGCTGCAGAGGGTGCCGCGGCCTGCGGCGGCAGCTCGAGCATCGCGCGCGCGGCGTCAGCGCGGCCGTCGCTCGGCATCTCTGGCCGCGCGCGCGCGGCACCGGCGGCAATGCCCCTCGGCCTCAGCCCGAGCCGCAAGCTCAGTTCGGCGCTGGGCGAGAAGGACAGGGAGGGGGAGATCTCGAAGGGGGAGATCTTCTTCGACTTTGTGCACTGCGTGCCGGTACCGATCGACAGCCGGGCGCGCGAGGCGCTCAAGGCGGCGCTCCGCTCGCCCACCCTCGAGGACTCCGATGTGTACGTGGTACTCCATGGCTTCGGTGGCAGCGCGCCGCGCGACGGGGTCGAGCTCGCCACGGCAATGCTCAATCTGGAGGAGATGCTCAAGGAGGGCGAGGACATCGTCGAGCGTTGGATCGAGTTGAAGCCCTCGAGCACCACGAGCAACACGGGCAGCAGAGGCATCGGCGGCGCTCACGGCGGCGCCAGCCTCTCGTCCCCTCGGTCGCCTCGAGGCGATCAGGAGAGGAGACGCCCGATCGGACGCGCCAAGGTGAGCGTGACGGCGCTCGCGGCCCTGCAGGCGGTCCAGAAGGAGGTCATCGAGGCGCCGCCCATCGAGTCGGTCGAAGAGAAGCTGCCCGACACGGCGGAGCGCTGGCGGCTGCGCGTCCAGATCTCGGGCGTCGTACTGAGCGCCCACCCGGAGACGGCAGGCTGGTACGGGGTGCACCTGCATGCGAATGGCGAGCGCTTCGAGAGCCGCACGTACCGGTACGAGCCGCCCCTCTTCGACACGCTCGCGGCGCCGGTGCAGCTCAGGACGGCGCTCGATCGCGAGGTGTACCTGGGCCCACGCACGCCCATCTTTGCGACGCTTCTCGCCCAGGCGGCGCCGTCCAACTCGGAGACGCGCCGCATGGCGCTCCGGGCGGCCTCCGACGCCTCCGACGCGGCCGCCGCGTCGGCACGTGTACTCGAAGAGGCCGGCCACCCGCCCGAGGTCATTGACGAAGCTCGCGATGCTTGCGAGGGATTCGGGATCCAGCTGGTCGAGCGCGAGGGCAGTGCGTGGAGGGTGCGCGCACGCTGCTGGGTGGGCGGCTCCGCGCTCTTCAGTGTCTCTCGAGACGGGTCCCCCTTCAAGGCAGCGCTGCTCGACCTCGCAGGCTATGAGTGCGGCGTCGTCCTGGTCACGCTCTCGAGCGCCTTCATGCACCGCGCGCTCGCGGAGCATTTGAACGAGGCCGGGGAGGACGTGCTCGCTGGCCGATTCGAAAAGGCAGGGCTCTTGCCGGCCAAGGACGAGCGGCTGCGCGCGGCGCTCGCTGCCGCGCGTGCTCTCACTGGCACCGACAGCGGCGACAGCGGCGGCGCCGGCGCCGGCGGCGCCGCCGGCAGCGGCGGCAGCGGCGGCAGCGGCGGCAGCGGCGAGATGCCCTCGCGCCGAGGCCGACGATTCGCCCAGCACGACGCCCATGCCGAGGATGCCGAGGTGGAGGGGATCCTCCAAACCCGTGGGGAAAGGGAGGAGCAGGGCGCGGCCTGCCGGACGCGTGCGCCCGACACGGCGCCCGACGAGGTGAGCCTCGAGCTCGAGCTGAGCTCGCTCGCGTTCAAACTCGGGGGCCCGACCCTCCCTCCAGGCAGCAGGCTCATGTGCGAGCTCAGCTTTGGGCCGCCGCCGGGGCTCCTCGGCACGCCCATCACGACGCGCCTCGTGCCCGCGCCGTCCAAGCACACGCTCGAAGCACGGCTGCACTGCCGACGCGTCGTGCCGGTACAGCGCGACGGCCCGCTGTGGAAGGCGCTGCTCGAGGAGCTCACCGCGGCGCCAAACGACCCAAAGCGCGCCACGATCCACATCACGCTCTTCGCCCTCGGCGCGGACGGCGGGGGCGGCGGCGCGTTTCCCCACAGTGCAGTCAGTGTCCACACCGCCGCCGCAGCCGCCGGAGCCGCCGGAGCCGCCATCCACGACACGTCGGCATCGTCCTTGATGCGCCGCCGACGGACGCTCGGCGTGGCAGTCTACTCGTACCACAAGCAATTGATCTCGGGTCGCGAGGCCATCCATCAGGCCCTCGAGGTGTCCGAAGCCCGCGGTGCGCCCCTGGCGACCATCTGGCTCAGCCTGAGCGCCAACGCGGCCTTTTCCCAAATAGCGGCGCCACTGGTCCGGACGGGTGCGCTTGTCCTCCCCGCATCCCCTCCGCCCCCCGGCGGCGCCATCGGGGCCAGCGCCCGCGCCGCCCTCGCCGCCCGCCGTGCCGCCGCCTTCACGCTCGACATGCACCAGCAGCTCGAGCTCGCCGCGACAGCTCTCCAGTCCGCAACGCGCCGCTTCCTCGCGACGCGCCGGCGCCGGATCGCGAGCGGCCGGTTTCGTCACGCGCTCTCGATCTCGGTGCACGAGCTGCGCGTCCCTCCGGAGCTGTGGGCTCCCGAAGCGCTCGACCGTGCCTCGCTGCAGCTCGAGGTCGCGGGGATCGCACTCGTCTCCACCTCCGACCCCGCGGGGATGCTGCGCCCTCGGGTGGGCTCCTCTGTCCTCTTCGAGGTGCATCGGACCCTCGAGCTCGAGCGAGATGCACCCAATTATGGCAAGTTGCTCAAGGCGCTCGCGAACACGAGCGCGCCGTGTGAGCTGCGCGCCGTGCTCACCGCCGAGCGTCAGCTGCCCAACGCCGGCCTCTCCGCCGTCGGCGTATCTCGCGCGAGCGTGATCGCGGATGCGCGCTACAAGCTCGGCGAGGTGCGCCTCGACTTGCGCGCCTTGCTCGCTCAGGGCTCGGACTTGCTCGAGGCGCCCCTACCCGTCGTCTCCCGCGCACGCCTCTCGATGGCCGCCAAAGTCTCGCGACCGCCGATGCTCGTCATCTCGGTCGAGGCAGTCGCGGCGCTCCATGCGCTCGCGACGGCGCTTGGTCTGCCGCTCGCCACGCGCGCCTCTGCCCCCAAAGTCCTCATGACGAGCGCCGTGCTTGCACGGCAGCGCTTCACGCTCGTGACGAGGCTACAAGCCTGCTGGCGAGGCCATCTCTGCCGGCTGCGGCGCATGCGCACGACGCCGAGCGCGCCGTCGATGCCACTCGGCCTCACCAGAGGGATGGAGACCGTCCAGCTCCATTGCGCGGTACGCGAGATTCGTCAGGCGGACTCGGACGCCGCGGAGCTGCTGCTCGGGCGCGGTCAGGAGTTTTGCCTCCAATTGCATGCTGATGAGGTCGCCGCCTCGGCGGAGGTCGAGGAGCACGCGCGCTCGCCCTGGCAGCCGTTGCCGCTGCCCGCGTACGCGACGCCCATGGCCTACCCTCTCGCGCTCCTCCTCGATCTCGCACACGGCGGCCGCGCTCGTTCCGTGCTGCGCGAGGCCCTGTTCACCAAAGAGCTCCACCGCGGCTCTATGCGGCTCGAGCTGCACGTGGCGCCCGAGGGCCACTCGAAAGCGTCGGCGCGGCTCGATGCGGAGGAGGCGGCGGCCGAGGCGGCGCGCAAGAGCGCCGCACGCGCCGAGGCGCGCGAGATTGTGGCCAGCCGCCGCTATCGATCCTTGAGTAGCAGCGTGCCGGCCCCATCCACGCGACGCGAGGCGGCCACTTCCGAGCCCTTGGCGGACGGCGCCACGGCGCAGTCTAGCCGACGGAGCGGCCGGCGCGCACGCCAGATGATGAGCGACCTGAGCACGAGCACGCCGCCACGTGCCACCTCGTACGGGCGCGCGGCGGGCGACGGCGAGATGGCGGGCGAGGACGGCGGCCATGGATGGCGCGTTGAGGGGATGGACGACGAGGATGGCAGCTTTGCGTCGAGTGGGCGCGCAGCCCGGCGGACTACGCGCCGCAGCGGGGGCGGCTCGGGGTACATGGTGGCCGACGATGAGGACGATGCGGAAGAAGATCGTACCGGTCTCGGAGCGGAGCGGCGTCGTTTGGAAGCCTCGGTGGTGCGCCTCGCATTGGGTCGAGTCCCTCTCCTCTCTCTGCTGCCCCCCAACGACTCGACTGCAGTGACGTCGAGTTGGGTGCCGCTCACCAGCGCCGATGGCACTCTGCTGCTCGAGGCGCGCGTGGAGCTACAGGACGCTCAGCTGCTGCGTCGGCTGCAGAGTGCGAACAAGGCGCGGGAGGCGGAGCAGATGTTCGCCGAGCAGGCGGCGGCGGAGAGAGTCGGGAGCTCGAGCATGATGAGCCGAGGTCGGCGCCGCGGTGGGGCCAAGGGAGGTGAATCGGAGGCGGACCAGGCGGACCAGGCGACTCCTTCTCCATCGCCAGTGGACCAGGCGGACCAGGCGGCGGCACGGGTGCGGGCGAGGCTGCTGCTGTGCGGCGACAAGGAGGCGCTCGTCGTCGTCGATATGGTCGATGCCTCGCGCCGGCAGGTGACGGACACGCTCCTGGAGGATGCCAAGGCGCACGGCGACGTGGCCGTTGGACAGTACTTCACCAACCCCGAGTACGAGCAGCTGTGTGAGCTCTGGCCGCGCCTCGCGGACGCGTCCATCGCCCGGCTCGACCTGAGCTACTGCCTCGAGCTCAAGGCGGCCGAGCTGCTGCGCGACGCGCTGATGACGCTCTACTCGCTCACCTCGCTCGATCTCGGCTCGTGTGGGCTCGGGGACGCGGGCGCCGCCGTGCTGAGCGCTGTGCTGGGCGCGGGCGCGGACGGCTCGCTGCCCATCCTCGCGTCCCTCTCGCTCCGCGCGAACGGGATCGGCTCCAAAGCCGCAGCGGCGCTCGGCACGGCTGCGGCTCGTGCCCCGTCGCTCTCGCACCTCAACCTGAGCGTCAACCCGCTCGGCGACGAGGGGCTCGCGAGGCTGGTGCTCGGCGAACCGGCAGGTAGCGAGGCTGGTAGCGAGGCAGGTGGCGAGGGGGACGCCTCGGGAGTCGGGCTCGCCTCGAAGCAGGTCGCCGCCATTCCAGTGCCCGCCGCCGAGGACGGCACCGGCACCGGCTGGCGTCGTCGTGAGCGGCGTGGCCGGCTGGACGCCGACGAGGCGACGCGTCGTTGTGGGCGCTCCGGCCTGCAGGTGAGCCGGAGCTTGCGGACGCTGCAGCTCTCCAAGGTGGGACTGGGCACCAAGGCGCTCCCGGCGATCGGGGTCCTCGTGAGCTCGCTCGATCTCGTCGAGCTCGACCTGAGCGTGAACGCGTTCAACGGGGTGGATGAGTGGGTCGTGGCACGGAGCAAGATGAACGACGACCCAGATGACGACGTCGAGGCCGAAGCCGCGGCAGAGGAGACGGAGGCGGCGACGGGGGGCGCGTCGGAGGCGGCCCACACAGCCGGCACGGCGGCCGGCACTGCCGCGAAAGGCACAGCCGTGAAAGGCACAGCGTCCACAGCTGCCACGCCCCTGACGAGCGCAAAGCCGCGCGTGCGCCGCAATCGTCTCGGCAAGGAGGGCGAGGGGGAGGACGAGCACACGGGAGGGCATGCCGAGGCCGGCGCACGTGCGGCCGTCGAGGCGGGCGAGCTTGCGCGCGGGGATGGAGCCGTCGTCGCATCTGGGATCCCCGTGCATGCGGGCTCGACGCGCCATGCCAAGTGGATCGGTGGGAGGCTGCTGACGCTCGCCGCTGAGCTCACCGGGACGGGCGCGGCGGAGTGGCACTGGGACAAGGGTGGGGCGATGCGTACCCTCGGGCGGGTGCTCTCGAGACGAGCGAGCCTGCGCACCCTCGCCGTCCAGCACACCGACCAAAAAGCGCGCTGCGGCCTCCTCGTCGCCGCCGCGCTCGTCGCCCGCGAACGCGTCGACACACCTGGACTCGTACCAGGTACGGACCTGGCCACGAAGCCGATCTATGTCAACCGAGTAGGCCTGCCGGCGCTACAGACGCTCAACCTGCAGGGCACCTCCATATCCGAGGGCGCCCTCAAGGAGCTCGTGACGGCGCTCGGCATGCCCGGTCGGTCAGGCCCGATCTCGATCAATCTCGAGGGCGCGCTCCGGCGCGCGCACGCGGCGCTTCCCGCGCTCTGGCGCTGGCTGAGAGAGGGCCCCGCGCCCGTCAAGCAGCTCAATCTGGGCTTCAACGAGATCGCTTTGGGCGCCGAGTTGGGCGCCGCCCTTGCCGCGAACCTTACGCTGACGGAGCTCGATTTGGGCACCAACCCCGAGCTCGGCCTTCCGCCCAAGGAAGAGGGGGAGGACGACGGGTCGAAGGAGGGGGCACGCGCCAGCACACCCCGCGGCGGCACACCCCGCGGCGGCACACCCCGCGGCGGCACACCCCGTGCCCGATCGGAGGAGGCGCCGGAGGCGGCCCCCAAGCTCTCGCCGGGGGAGGATGTGAGCTCATTCCCAAGCTCCCAAGCTCCCAAGCTCCCGCCGGCCGCTCTGGCGCGCCTCGAGGCGGGGGTGGGCGCGCTGTGCGCCGGCCTGCAGCAACGCTGCTCCCTCACCGCCCTCGACCTGAGTTACGTTCCCCTGGGTGAGCACGGCGCGCAGCGGCTCGCGGCCGTGCTGCTCGCTCGCCAGTGTGCGCTCACCTCGCTGTGCCTCGATGGGTGCGCCTTGGGCACGGGCGGCGTGGGCGCGCTCGCCGCGGCGCTTGCGGACTTGACGCTCTGTGCCCCGCTCCAGACGCTCCGCCTCGAGTACAACCGCATGGGGGCGGAGGGCACCGCGCGCCTCGCGGCGGCCATCCCGCACTGCCATTCGCTGCAGGCCCTCTACCTACAGTGCAATGGGATCGGCTCCGATGGCGCGCGCGCGCTCGGCGGCGCGCTCGGCTCGTCTCAGTCGCTCAAGACACTCGACGTGGGAGACAACGAGATGGACTTGACGAGGCTGCGGTTCTTACTTGAGGGCGTGCGCGCGCAGTACGCGCTGACCGCCCTCGACCTCTCCAACAATAATCTGGGCGACGAGGGCGCCGAGGTGCTCGCGGCCGAGCTGCGCGCGAACCCGGCGCTCCAGTTTGTCAAGGTGAGCGGCAACGGTGTGGGGGAGAGGGGTGGCGCGAGCCTCGCTGTTGCAGTGGGGGAGAGCGCCAACGACGCCCTGCTGCTCGACGTGCAGCACAACTACGCGATCGCGTACCGCGATGTGCTGAAGATCCGGATGAGCAACCTTCGCCGCCGGTGGAGCGCGGGCGTGAGCCCGCTGGATGGCTTCGGGTCCAAGGAAGCCCAGGGAGACGACGAATGAAGAAGGAGGGGCGACTGAGTAGCTCTCGCTCGCCTGCCTCCTCGGCGAAGACCCCTTGTAGCCAGCGGGGGCAACGACCTGTAAGGCGGGGCACGAGGCTCGGCCCAGATGTCGCCCCACTCTGCTGGGGAGATGCGTGATGCGCTCCGAGGCCTTAGAGGTTGAGGAGGGAGCGCGGCTAGCGTCTGCGCTTAGGAGGCGGTTGTGATAGGTCCTTCAGTGCCTCTTCGATTTGAAGTCGGTGACGCTTAAAGGATGTGTGTCCTCATTCATGAGCGCTAGTAGAAAAGTTTGTCTTTTGTCTCACCGGACCGTTATGACTTATGTACCTAACCGGTAACGAGGCGGGTTAGAGGCGGCCGACCATCGGGCAGCTAGAACTCCCCCTTGGCAGGGGGCGGTCGTTTGCGACCCCCCTACGTGAAGCCCCTTCCCCCCCGTGCGAAGTAGCCAAGAGGTGACCAAACTCAGAGACTCCTGATTGGGGTCGCGCGTTAACGAAACTTATCCGCACGTTGTCAGTTGCTTTGCGTCCCGAGCTTCCGACTACCATGCGTGAGCTCGTCTGCGTCCAGGGTGGTCAGTGCGGCAACCAGATCGGTGCCA
>ERZ761574.989-NODE-989-length-19634-cov-100.539966_pt1 | contig 19634 bp, 13 predicted proteins | sample MGYA00374950_ERZ761574 | MGnify/ENA primary metagenome ERZ761574 (study PRJEB28895, sample SAMN07631631) | mixed culture metagenome | isolation source: Freshwater growth medium | place: USA: Seattle, Washington | collected 2016-10-03 ... | reverse complement strand
GGCAGCGCTCACCATCCACGAGAAAAGTACGGCGTCTCGTTGTAAAGCGTGTCGAGCCCCTCGCAAAGGCCGGGCCAGGCACCCGCGTCCTTGGCCGCGACGGCAGAGGTGTGCGAGGCAAAGCGCACAATTGGGGGGCTGTGGTTGAGGTGGCAGCTCTCAATAGTTCCGAACCTGATGAGTGCCGCGCGTACCTTGTTCTCGTCTAAGTTTGCGCTCAACTTGAACAAGCAGACAACGCCATCGAATTCTGCTGGCCGGGGTGGGATCTCCTCGATCTGGAGCACGGTCGTTGCAAGGATCGATGCATACAGCTGATTCATCGCCCCACCCTCGAGTGCAAGCTTAAAGGAAGCAGCCTGCTCCGGTGTCCTTGGTGCCTGATACAGCGATCCAAAGTCCCAGAACAAGGCTTCAATTCGGATTACCATCCCCATCAGAGCGCGTCGAAGCACGCGGACGCGCGAGCCGTCCGGATCCGGATCGCCTGGACTGAGCCAGCCGTAGGTAAGCGCGCCGATGCTCCGATCTCCACGCTCGACGAGCGCTGCGGCCTCTTGAGGGCTCAGCAGCGGCGACGGCGAGGCCCCGCTCCTTTCAATCTCCTCGAGCGCCTGCCGATTCGGCATCTTGAAGTTGGCCGGCTGCATCAGTAGCCACTTGACGCATAGCAACCGAATCGCTCCACGCAGAAGGACTTGTATGACGATCTTGTCGAGCTCTGTGAGCGCCTGACGCAGCTTTGGCGGCAGCGGTGTACCCGGCGTCAGCCCAGATGGAGCTGCCTCCGGCACGTCAAGCCCGAGACTCACGAGCTTCCTCTTGTGTTGTTCGCCCACATCGACGAGAAACACCGACCGCTCCTGCGCCGATGCACCTTCGTAGGCAGCCTTGATGTCCGCGTCTGGGCTCTCGTCGGTCAAAGCAGAGGCACCCGCACCCATGCCGCCTCGGACACGCAAAATCCCCGCCAGACGCTCCCCTGCCGCCAGCTCAATCACGTCAACAATGGAGATGCCGTTCTCGACGTTCGTCGGCTCGGCCACCGCCCCTGCCGACGCCGCCTCTGCTGACACCGCCTCTGCCGACGCCGCTTCTCCCTCCGTCGCCGCTCCGGCCGCCGGCAGCACAACTTCCCTCTTCTTCCGCCTACGGTTGGCGGCCCTGGCGACGAGCCTGAGGATCTTGGTGCACGAGATGATGAAGACATGCACGGCGGAGGTAACCACGAAGAGCCAGAGGCGAGGATTCGTGAGGAACCAATGCAGAACTACGAGGATAGAGAGCGCGCCGTCCTTGTCGCGATTGAACGCATTGAACGCCAAGAGCTCCTCGATGAATCGAATGGCCGGGTCGATGAAATACCCCACGGTGGCACGCGGCTTCGCCCAGTGGCTTTGCTTCATGCCATCGAGAGAGCAGTTGTGAGAGGTAAGCCCCATCGCAGCCTCACGCGTCCACTGAGTGCCATGGGCTATGAAATCGGCGATGAAAGCGCCGCTGCTTACCGTGGCTGCTGCCGCAGCAAGCGACGAGTTGTCGCGCTGCAGGGATGAAAAACGGGCCTGAGTGGCATTATCGGGGAGCGGATCGAGTCGAGTGGAGACCGTCATGAGCGCGAGGAGAAAGCTGTACGACATGAGTGTCGCACGCAGGGCCGTGGATTGTGCCCGAGTCGGTGCACTGATGTCTGAGAGACGACGTGACTTCCGCGACGTCGCCCCTATTCATACTTTCCCAGTTCACACAACATTTGCTCGCCCCGTCACTGTTCAGGCGGGCGACACAGAACGGCTCTCACTGTTCCCCCCGCGCGAGATCACGCTCCCTCGTGATCCGGTCGGCCTCTTCGGTCTCTCTCCGAATCGTCGCACTCCCTGCGTGCGGCCGATGCCGCGTCCCGCGTCAACGGTCCTTTACATTCTCCCTCTCTGAGAAACGCGATCCTTTACGTTTTCCCCACAGGGGAGTCAAAGATAAGCCAGGCACACCGGTCTCCTCACGCTCCGCGTGTGGAGCCCCCATTCACAATGAGAAAGGAGGGCCTGGAGCGTGCGAGAGGATCCCAGGATGAGAAAACTTCTCGTCTTACAACAGGCGTTTAATTTCCTATAGGTTAAATGTTTAACTCAGATCCCACCAGATCCCACCGGATCCCAACTAGATCCCTCCAGATCCCTCCAGATGGAGGGGCGTGTAGTCGAAGTCAATGCAATCCTTTCGCACCAAGACCTTCTCTTTTGTGTCCACCACCATGATTGCCAGCCGGTCTTTGTACGGGCACATGTACACACACGCTCGACTCACTACGATTCATTATGAATGATGAGTACCGTCGTCAATCTTCATTCCATCCGGGGGACCCTCGAGCAACCGATTCTCAGCGAATCCCCCTGCGGCCCGGGCTCACACTATGATGGCTGTGCTCTCGCTCCCCCCTCCCCTGTCTTTCTCGAACTTGACGAAGCTTGGGCATTATGTAGCATGTCACGCAGCTCGGGCGGACGTCGATGAAGATGGAGATGCAGCCGTAGATCCCCCCGTTTGCTTTTAAGATTCTCTGCGCTCCCGACGCGGCACGGCACAAGCTGAAAGAGGGGACCATCTTTTTCGGGGGGGGGGGTGGTATGGCAGGGTGTAAGGCGAGGGCGACAGGGTGGACGGCATTCTTTAAGCTTTCTCCCCGCTTAAGGTATAGTCCGCTCGCAATTTTCACGATCAACCCACGAAGGAAATTCCTAAGAGGAACTCCCCAACACGCAACAGGACACTCATGGCTGCGGAGCACTTACATGTGTCTGTCTCCGTCGGTTCAAAACACCTGGGGAGCCGTGCTCCCCAATTTGTGCGACACCTGACACATTCCACGAGCAAATAACAATGGTTGTTTCTGCGTCAGATTTGTCTTTATCTCGCCGGGCAAGGTTACAGTCAAGGGCGGTTCGGCCGGGGTGAAGGTATCCACGGCGAGCTATAGGAACCAGAGCGCGCAGGGCGCGTTCCCGCCACCAGCCGGGGGATACGGTGGGGAGCGCTCCGGCAAGGGGGGGGTACAGGCACGACCGGAGGCGCCGATATGCGCGCATAGCGCGGAAATCCGCCGACGGATCGGAAACTCCCAATGCGGAGACCAGAACCAGCCGGCGCGCACCCTCGTACGCTGCGTAGCGCGTGCAGTTTTTGGTGAACCCACAACCATCCCCATCACCACCAGTATCCGTGATTCAGACCGTGTTACTGTGTGGACCATAGGGGGCTCGCGCCATGGCGCGAGCTCCCGCGGCATTTTGGTAGCATTTTGTACCATAGGGGGCTCGCGCCATGGCGAGCTCCCGCGGCATTCTATAACATTCAATCCCTTAACGAGCTTACGTTCGAGAAGAAGGGATCCAAAAGCAATGTGTGCAGGCTAGGTTAGGGTTAGGGTGCGAATCGTAAGAGATGCTCTATACTTACGACGACGCAATCGAATGAAACCGGATGCCAACCTGGGGCAGCAAGCGAACACAGGATTAACAGGACCCCTTGGCGCTTGGCCCCGCATCTCGGTACTCGGCATGCAGCACGACATGATTACGCCCGGCCACCTTTCGACCTGTGTGCACAACGGCCTCTGCGCGCCCGCTTCCCCTTCCAAGAGATCGCCCCTATATCCGTAATTCCTCGGAGTCTGTAAATTCCTCGGAGCTCACGCACGTCACCCCCTGCCCTGAGGAACCTTTCTGTGTATTCAAGTCTCTGTCGTCGGCCCGGGAAGTGAAAAGGGCAGCGCGAAAAGTGCTGATCAATCCATCGACCATGTTGGCCGCTCGCAGGTCTTTGTCACGGCACGTCTCGATCTTCCCTGAGCCATGCCGTTCGAGTTCCACCGAGACGACGTGGATGGTGCGTGTCGGCACGGACACGTGTTGGGTGGGCATCGGCTCCTCGTTGACGGTGAGGCGCTGCAGCAGCTTGAGGTCTCGCGACCTGCGCGCGCGCACGAGGTCCTCCGTCGTGAGCTTGAGGTGCTTGGCGCGCTTCTGGTCAACCTCGACAGCGATCGAGTCCTCAAAGTCCAAGAGCAGCTGAACGACTTCCTTCCTGTCGCTCCCGAAGAAAACGATCCGCTCGGAGCGCAGGTTCTTCTTGCACACGCGGAGGAGGCGCCCCGGCGACTGCGCGACCACCTCCACCACACGCGGGGCGCCAATCACGTCGATATTGATGAGCTTGGAACCGCTCGCCTCCGCCTGCTTGAGCTCGTCCGAAAGCTCCCGGCCTCGTTGCTCGCGCTTCTTGAGGTGCGCGAGCACAATAGAGGCGGCGGACGCCTCAAAGGTCGGCCACCCGCGCGAGGCGTACGGCCGCAAGTTGTACATTGGGTACACCACGCGATCCTTGCGACGAAGCGAGCGTACGTAGCACGTGATCCTTGCGACGAAGCGGGTAGCCGCGCTCGTTTGAAGCGGGTAGCCGCGCTCGTTCAGCGAGCGCACGGCGCGCGCCGCCCTCTCGCCGAGGACACGCACCACTACCACACCCGTCGACCCCTTCTTCTCGCAGGCCAGCACGCTGTTGCCGAGCAACTTCTGCAGCTCCTCGAGCGACTTGTCCTTGAGCGACTCGTCTTGAACGACGAAAACGGTCCCCGTGCGCTCAGAGACGAGCTCGCTCGGCGGGAAGTCGTGACCGAGCTTGCCAGGCGGGTTCGTGAGCTGCAGCACGCAGGTGCCTGTGGTGGACGCATAGAGGCTGCCCATGACAGAGAGGCCGCGCTTGAACTTGAGCTCATTCTCGAAGACGTGCTCGCCCATCAGCTGTGGCTCCTTGCCGCCGCACATGCGCTTGAGCTCGGGATCTTGACGTGCTGCTTTCGCGTCGTCAGCCGTGCGGAAGCGTACGTAGCCTTCGGCAGATGCTCCCTCGTCGAAGCGGTACGCGCCGTTATGGTAACGCCCGTGGAAGAGCACACTGACGTGCTTGCTCAGGCCGAGGCTCTCAAAGTCCGCAATGGAGGCCAGCTCCCACTTTTTCCCCTCGCATAGGGAGACGAGCTCGTCGACGCCAACCTGCGCCTCGTTCTCCGTGGCGACGCGCTCCCTCTCAAACTTGAGCACGGTAGGTGGACCCTGACGCGCCTCGGCGCCTAAGCGCCCGATGATCACCTCCGGGGCATACCACGACGGCCACGCAAACGACTGCGGGATGCAGGCAAAGTCCACGAAGAGACCGTGGTTGCCGTCTCCGCCCCCCATCACCTGTAGGAGGGAGCCGCGGATCTTTTCGAGGGTGAAACCATCGGGGTCAGGCATGCCAGGGATACGCCAACAATAGCTGACGACCTTGACGCCGCGTCGCCGCCGCTCATAGAGGGCCACGGCGTGCTTAGGCGGCAGGAAGGCTTCGGGCGGCATGTTCTGGCAGTGTGGCAGAAAGGGCTTTCCGATGACAATTTCGACTCTCTCGAGCTCAGGGAGCTGAGCCAGCCTGTCGCGAACCGTCTCGGCCTTGCGGCGCAGGTTGGCTGCGGTGAGCGTGGCGGCCTCTTCAAACGTGCTGAGGTGGAAGCTGACGACAACTGTACTCTTGAGCGTCACATGCCCAAGGGAGGACCAATCCTCGAGGTGCACCTCCGCCAGGGCAGCCACCTCCGGAGGAGAGGGAGGCGGCGACGGCGAAGCTGCCGAGGCCGTCTCTACCGTGATGCAGATGGACGAGGTCCCGCAGTGCGTCGCCAACCGTCGAGTCAGAACGCTCGTCGGCTCGTTGGAAGCGAGGCGTGCCACCACCTTGGTGACGCGCGGCAGTTGCCCATCCGAGCGCGAATCTAGCAGCCAGTCAATGTCGATCAAGCGCACTGCACCGTCTCGGATGGCGGCCACGATCGGCTCGTCAATTAACTGGATCCCGATCCCGTCAATCAACGCTTTTCGAATTAACTGGCGCTCGCGCGCGATGTCGACGCCGACGACCAGCACTGCAACGAGCATGGAGGCGCCGAGCAGCGCGCCAAGGCCCAGCTCGAGCGCCAGCCGCATGGGCCCGTCCTGCACCGCGCCGTCGTGCGTGAGTGCGCCGTACACGCAAGCGCCGACGATGGCGAGGATGTCGACGGCGTAGAGGAAGGCCTCGAGCCAATGCTGCTGACGCATCGTGTACGGCTGACGATGGGCTTGCAGCCACCAGAAGCCGCCAAGGACCGCGATCGCAAGCGCGGCAAAGACGTAGCGTGCGGTCCGGTGCGCCTCGAATGGTGAGAACCACATGACACAGTCCATGGCGAAGGACACGAGGAAGAGGAGCCCCTGCCGCGCCCACACGACGAGCTGCCACTGCGAGCGGAGCGGCCACCGCACGCCTCCCGAGTCGTCGCTCGCGTACCGCTCGGTCAGGTAGCGCACCGCTTCCTCCGCGCCGCGCGCCTGCTTCTGCAGCTGCACAGCCTTTTTCCTCGCAGCCCTCGCCGCCTCAGACTGAGGCTTCGTAGCCCGAGTCGCATCCTGAGTCACATCATAGGGGTAGAGCCATCCGCTCACCTCCCCGTTGTCAAAGGTGACCTTGTAAAGGTCACCGGTCCCATCGTCGGTCGTGATCCTGCCACGCCTGCCATTCACGAGAACGTATTCACCCAGCCCGATACGGCTCGCCACCGCCGCCGCCGCCGCCGCTTTCTCCGCCGCCCCTCGGGCCTCGCGCAGCAGCCAGTGGAAGCGCCGGAGCAGGAAGAGCAGGAAGAGCGGAAGGAGCGACGCCACGAGGCGGGCGATGATCAGCCGAGTCTGGTCCTCGTCGTAGCGCATGAAGAGTGACGCGCTCACACGGAGGCCGACAGTGAAGAGCAGGCTAAAGAGCACGCAGAGAAAGTATCTGGCGTCGTCGGCGGCGGTGTTTGCCTTGTCGGCAGCGGCCTTCACCTTGGCGACATCGGCGGCGACCTCCTGCGCCACCGACCAGGCTTTCTGGGCCTCTTCTCGCTTAAGCGCCGCGCGGGTCGCAGCCTTGCGCCGCCGCCACGCGACAAGCCAGGCGCCCGCGAGCAGCAGCAGCACGACGGCGATCTCCGCGTAGCTCAGCAACGACTTGAGCACCGGGTCGGTCAGGATGCACGGCAGCGGGATGTAGCTAATGAGCGGCAGGTTGATGCTCGCGAGGATCTCCTGGATGACGAGCGGCCAGCCAAGCTGCAAGCGGCCGATGATGGTGAGCGTCTGCAGGTGGCCCACGAGGATCATGATTGAGGCGACGTGGGTCTTAGCGTACTCGGGGTACTTGCGCACCAAGCGCGTGTACGCGGCCACGAGCAGCGCGAAGAGCAGCACGACGCCCGCAACGGCGCCGGCGAGGCCGAAGATCTCGAGCGACGTCGGGCAGCGCACGCATCCGAGGCCGTTGAGCTCCACCTCGTAGCGCTGGCCCTGGCGGTTGAAGGCGCTGCAGCCAATCGGCGGGACGCCCGAGCACTGCTCCGCGCCGAGCGTCTGGCAGCGCTGCCAGAGCCGGCTGATCGCGACGGCGGACTCGGCGGTCGTCGGATCGTCGAAGGCATTGTTGGCGAGGCGCAGCGGCGCCATAAAGTCGAGTCGGTCGAGGAGCCACTCGGGCACGCGGCCGGAGACGCCGCCCTCGTCGTCCCACGAGCGCGTCTGCGTCAGGTCGAGGTAGGTGAGGCGCGGCAAGCAGTCGGCGGCGGAGGGAAGGCTGCCCGTGAGCGCGTTGCCCGAGAGGTCGAGGTGCTGCAGGAAGGGCAGCTCGCAGAGCGCGCCGTCGAGTGAGCCGATCAGGTTGTTGGACGGGAGCAGCACCTTGACGACGACGCAGGTGGCGAGGTCGAGCGCGGTGCCCGTTACGGAGCCCGAGTGGCAGGCGGCGCTGCCCTGCGTCATGAGCACGCCGGTGGCTCCGCCGCCATCGGCGGTGCACTCGTCGTCCCCGCGTAGGACAGGCAGCGCCTGGGGGCAGCAGTGCACGCCAAACCAGCCGTCGACGCACGGCTCGCCGGACAGCCATTTGAGGTTGTTGCGCCACGCGTTGCCGCCCGTGGACTCGTAGAGGAGCGCGAGTGCGCGCACCATTTGCGTGGGCGGCATCGAGGGTGGCGGGGGCGAGGGCGGCGGGGGCGAGGGCGGATGCGAGGGCGGCGAGGGTGGCGAGGGTGGAGGCGGCGAGGGAGGCGGAGGCGAGGGCGGCGGCGGCGAGGGCGGCCGTGATGGCGGTAGAGACGGTGCATCGCCGGCTCCAAATTGGACCTCTCGAAGATAGCATTGGAACATCGCCTGAGAATCTGTGTTCGCGTAAGACGTGATGGCCACTTGCCAGCGAGATGCGGTCACTGGGCTGCCAAAGGTGCCATAAGCAAACTCCCCTTCGGGGATGGTAGTGAAGTCAGTGTTCGAGCCAGGAACGGTGACGAGTGTACCCGAAGTGTCCGCATACTTGAGGTGCACCTGCCCGAAGCGATACCAGGTCTGGCCTGCAACCCGCCAATGTGAAAACGTGTAGCGAGCGCCCATCTCAATAGTGTAGGTATATGGTAATGGTTGGTAGTTCGGCCCAGCAAAGTCGATGGAGTTTCCAAGTGGGTTTGAGGCCGTGCCATCAAAGGGAGCCGTGATCGTGCACAGGTTGTACTGGCAAGCATAGGACACCAGTGGCGAATACTGTGGTACGGTCCAGCTCGAGCCAGACCCTGAATAGTATGTGATTCCGTTGACAGTGCTTACAGCAAGGAGGGGCGGCGGCGGCGACGATGACGGTGGCGGCGGCGATGGCGGCGGCAATGCCAAAGCATTGGATGACGACCGAGAGCCGCAGTCCACGCAGTCGGTGCCGAGGCTGCAGGCAGTATACTCGGCTCCGGGTCCGCCGTCGTCGCAGTCACCGTCGGTGGCAGAGACACACGTGTTTGAGCAGTTTTGTCCAACCGTGCCGCTCAGCTGGAGGAGGATCAGGAGAAGCCCTCGTCTGGCCAGCATAGAACAATCCCGCTAGCTTCACGATAAATCGTTCCACTCCCCACAGAGAGGGGGCCGTGCGCCGAGGTTGGTCGAGGGCCGTCCGAGGCCTGCAGAGCGCTAAGCCGCTCCTCGAGGCTCGTGCGCGGTCCCCGCTCTCACTGCATGGCCTTCCGATACACCCTTCCGATGCACCCCTCTTTTCTCAACTCAAGTCAAGTCAAGACAAGTCAAGTCAAGTCAAGTCACGTCAAGTCAAGTCATTGTGAATGTGGGCTCCCACGCCGAGCGTGGCGCCGGGCCGACTTGCCTGTGGGGAAAAACGGGGAGGAGTGCAAGTTGAGAAGAGCGTGTTGAAGCCCGAGAGGAGTACGAGAGGAGGTAGTCCATAAACTCCACGTCAGTCCGCTTCACCTGGTTGTACATGACCTTCGTCGTGAATGTGAGCTGTCGCTCCTCGCGTGGTGCAAATGGCATTCCTCCATAGTAGTTCTTGAGCCAGACCAAAGGCTTCGTTGCCTTATCCTTCTGTATCGCGCCTGCCTGCTCGTGTGGGGTGACGTGGGGTTTCCTATCCTTTTTGGGGGGGGGGTTCCTATCGGATACGTATCCTGATGTATTTCGATGTATCCTGCATGTATCTTGCATGTATTTCGATGTGTCCTATCAAGATACATCAAGATACATCAAGATACATCAAGATACATTTGTATCTGTCACTTTGGCATGATGATGGCATCGAAACATTCCCCCAACCCCCGAGATATGTGTCCTGCATGTATCCCGCATGTATCCCGCATGTATCTCGCATGTTACCCCATAGGCTTTGAACACTGTGGGGCGCACTTTACCCCATAGCGGCTTTGAACACTGTGTCGTCGTGGTTGTCTACCCAACCGCCCAAGAGTCATCACAGCCTAAACCGGGCGCCTTGTGAGAGGCGCTCTTGGACTACCATTTTCTAGAACAAGGCTTTGCATATGTCAGTAATTACTATGTGCTCCACATGTGTAGCGCCGACGTGGATCCTAAGGACAAGACGAAGCTGCTCAAGACAAAGATCCTCAACCAGTTCGCGCGAGGCTTCAGCGCGAGGCGGAGCTCAAGGCGCGGACAGCGAGTCGAGTGGCGAGGCCGAAGGCGATGGAGCTGACGGCGGGCCCAGCTGTACCAGAGGAGGAAATATTGCACACGGACGAGGAGGACGAGGAAGAGGGGCGCGACGAGGACGAGGATGCGGCCGGCAGGGCTTCCCGCAGGCGAAAACGTGTCTACGAGGCCCCCACGCTGAGCGCGTATGAGCGTGAGCGCCTGTCCAACATCGAGCGCAACAAAGCAGTGCTCGCGGAGCTCGGCCTCGTGGGGGGCTTGTTGGGGGTGTCCAAGAAGGGCGCGCAGCCCATGCCCAAGCGCCAAGAGCTCCTGGCCAATCTCGCACATCTTGAAAGCGCGTGTCAGGAGGAAGCTGTCCAGGAGGCCCGCCACGCCCAGCTGCTCGAGCAGTTTCACCACGTGGCTCGTGGGGGCGATGGTGAGCCATCACGGTAGCCTTCTTCACCGGCCAACGCGCGTGGGCCAGCTCCGCTCGTTCTCTTGAGAGGGAATGTGTGTGTGTGAAGGATTGTGGGGGGCCTTGAAAGGGGATGTGGGCGCGATGAGAGGCGCCAGCACTCACACGTCGCGTGAGTGTGCGATGCTCCAATAACCCCGGGGTTAATGCGCTCCTGTTCTCCAATCGATACGGCTGCTTGCCCATCTCTGTCCATCATCTAGCTGGCGACGAGGAGGAGCTCGACGGGGGTGTGAACATGGCTCCGCAACCACTTTCCCAAACTTATTCACTTCTTCAACTTGCTGCTCACAAGCTGCTATAACTGCTAATCATACATGTAGCACCGAGGTCATTGACCGTCGACTATAATTGCTTCGCACATGCTCCCAATCAGCCCTACTTGCTATCCCGCACCTTCACACAAAATTCCCCACTTCCCCCCTTTCCCCCCTCCACTATGCATTGCATGCTGGAACCCCTTGCCTCTTCTTCTCTCTTCACACCTGAAGTCGCCATTCCACTCTCGCTCCTCCTCGCCGCGATCCTCCTCGCCGCGGGCCCTTCCTCGATCTGTCGTATGCCGCTTGCATCCGCGCGCTACCCGTCCCTGAGTGCGTTTTTGGCACATAACACGGAGGCGTACCACATAGACCGCCTTCCCGCTGACGAGGTGCGCGCTGCTTTGCTTCGCTGGTACGATGCCAACCGTAGGCGGTTGCCCTGGCGCGGTGACCCACCACCTTACAATGGCTCAACAGCGGGCATCAACACCGTCCACCCGGCGGCTACCGCCGGCAAGGCTGCTGCCGCCGCCGCATCCACTGCCGCCGCCGCCACGGGCACAACGGTCGACGGTGGAACTCCCGTCGAACCGTATGGCGTGTGGGTGTCCGAGATCATGCTGCAGCAGACTCGCGTCGAGGCCGTCATCCCGTACTGGTGCGCATGGATGGAGGCCTTCCCGACGGTCGAGGCGCTGGCCGCGGCCAGCGAGGAGCAGGTGAACGCGCGCTGGGCGGGGCTGGGGTTCTACCGGCGCGCGCGAATGCTGCACGAGGGGAGCCAGCAGGTGGTGCGGGAGCACGGGGGCAAGCTCCCCGAGACGGTGGAGGGGCTCATGCGGCTGCGTGGCATCGGCCGGTACACGGCCGGTGCGATCGCCTCGGTCTGCTTCGGCGTCCCCGCGCCCATAGTGGATGGCAACGTGCTGCGTGTGCTCTCGCGCCTGTGCGGCGTGGCGTGCAGCCCTAAGGACGGCCCCTTCGCCTCGGACAGTGGGCTTGCATGGACCCTCGCTGAACGCCTCGTGTGCGCGGGCGGCGGCGAGCGGCCAGGTGATCTCAACCAGGCGATCATGGAACTTGGTGCGACCTTATGCGCGCCGGGCGGATCAGGCGTGGACCCTCGCGACCCGCTGCGCGCGTATTACGCGTCGACGGCCATCGGACGCGACGTGTACGCGGCGCTCCTGGCTGGCGAGCTCGCAGGCCTCCTCGAGCCCACCACGGCGCCCAACGCGGCGCCCGCCACGGCGCCCGTCACGGCCGCGCACGGCCTCTTCGCATGCCCCGTGTGCCGACACGGCGCTGAAAAGGTGCTCTCGCGCCTCCAAAGCCTCGCCGCGCAGCCGCTGCCCGCCGCCGCTCCAGCCGTTGCCGCCAACCCGTTCGCCCTCGCCGCCGACCCCAGGGGGCTGGCTGCTGCTGCCAGGGCGGCGGCCGCCCTGGGCACCCTCCCCGCCGCCCTCGCCGACGCCGAGGCAGGCGCGGCCCTCGTGCACAGCTGGCTGCCGCTGCCAGCCGCCAAGAAGGCCAAGCGCGAGGAGCGACTCGCCGTGGCCGCCATCTACCACGATTGCGCCGCGAGCCTGGCGGGAGGGTGCACGGCTGAGGGCGAGGGGGGCACAGGGCGGCGCTGGCTGCTCGTGCGCCGGCCGGAGGGGGGGCTGCTCGGCGGCCAGTGGGAATTCCCACACGCGATCGTCGCGAGTGCACCAGATGAGCTCCCCGACGATCCGGGGGGGATGTTCCGGCGAAAGGCGGTCGATGCGGTGCTCGAGGGCGCAGGTGTGTTCCCCGCCGCCCTTTCGCCCCGCGCGCCGCTGCTGCGCACGCTCGAGCACATCTTCTCCCACGTGAGGCATACGATCCACGTCGAGCATGCATGCTTGCTCGAGCCGCTGCTCCCTGTAGGCGCGGCCGCCCTTGACTCGGACGAGCCGTTCGAATCGGGTGGGCGCACCTACTGCTGGATGCATGCGCAGCGGATGGCTGCGGTCGGTGTCACCAGTGGCGTCCAAAAGGTGCTCGCAGCTGTCGAAGAGAGCTTGCGCGGCGAGGGCGCTGGCAGCAGCGCGGCCCTCAAGCAGAAGCCCAGCAAGAAGGACGCCAATGGCCCCACGGCGGGGGCAGGCGGCGCCGGACAGGGCAAGCGCAAGGGCGGTGGCGGCGGCGCCGATGAGAAGACGCAGCCCAAGATGAGCAAATTCTTCTCGAAGTCGTAGGAAGCAGCCGTGGGTCCCTACCACTGCAGAGAGGTGGAGAGGTTTGGGATTTCGGGGCGACTGTGGTGGTGGCCTCACTTGACGACTTGGGGAGAGACGGGGTCTCTGTTGCCATCGCGCGCATCGGTACGGTGAACCGGGTCGCGCCCCACGGCCCCCGGTCGGCGTCGCTTGAGAGCGCGCGGCGAAGGGAGAGCATGGAGGCGAGGTCCGGGGATTGTCCGGGGAGGCAGCAGGCAGAAGGGGCTGCGCCGGCAGCTCTTTACACTACAGAAGTCTTCTCTTTGACTCCCATACATAATCGAGAATGGACACACGTTTTATAATACGTTATTATTAATTAAGCGCAACCTCCGAATACCGACCAAGCTTGCTAGTACCCAAACAACGAAGCAAGCGGCAACCGAATACCCCTGCCAGTAGCCAGCAGAGTTGCTTGCTTGCGCTCTGACGCCCCGAGAGAAAATGTCAGACGAAAGGAGTTGAAGTAAAGACACAGACAATTCACATTCACACCGCACACCAGTGAACATGGCCAACGGCCTCTTCTCCCTCGACCCTCCCCGACCGGACCATGGACAGCTTCCGCAGGCCGCTAAACGATCCAGCAGTGAACATTGACGGTTTCGATCGTGCTGGAGCGTGCTGGAGCATACCCGCCATTGTGCACGCGGATGCAGCAGCGCAGCACTGGCGCAGCGTGCTGCGGCAGCAGCGTGGCGTTCAGCCGTCAATAGCGCTGCCGCGTGGCAAAGTGGCTGAGTCAATAGCGCGGCACGGCCAGGCCAGCTTGGCTCCGGCGCCTTTACAGGAGTTCCGACCGGCCGGTGTGCCCAGCACGCGAGTCACGGACTACGACAACGGCTGGGACATCCCGAGTGCCACCATCGGCGGAGTTGCAAGGCTGCAAGACATGTGCACGGCTGGAGACGGTGAGAGGCTGCATCGGCTCGAAGGCGCGTCGTCCTTTGAGTATGATGGTGATGTGGGTCGGGGCGTGCACGGCGGATGGGTGCCAGCGGAGCCCGCTGGAGTTGACTCAGCGGCGTGCGGCGACCGCCGCGTCCACGGCGTCGGCTTTCGTGAGGGCTCCGCGCAATGGAGGCGGCACGCGGCCGCGGCCGCCGATCGCGACGAGGCGCGTGGCTTGATGCGCGCGGAGCACGAGCGAGCGGCACGCTACTTCGGGCGCAAGGACGAGGCCGCCGAGGTGGTCGAGGCCGCCGAGGCACGAGCTGCGCTTGAGGAGCGCGAGCGCGGTGCCGTCGCCACGGATCGGCATCGTCGGGCGTCCGTCAACCCGATGTACTGTGCGGCTGACGCGACGATCCCCTCGGCGGCGGAGCGAGCGGCGGCGGAGCGAGTGATGGCCACCGGGCGTGGCTATCGAACAGGGAGTGCCGCCGCCCGGCGCGCCGCTGGTGGCCTTCTCGAGTCCCCAGGGAGCTACCGCGGCTCGCACTCGGGGCGGCTTGGCGCGGCGGAGGAGGCGCGGGCCGCACAGCAGCGTGAGGCCGCCGCGCTCGCGGTGGCGCGCCGCGAGGAGGGACGGCGGCGCGAGGAGGCAGAGCACGAGCTACGCCTCGCGCAGCACGAGATCGCGGCCGAGTGGCTCAACCAACAGCCCGAGCGCCTCGGCTACATGGAGCGTGTCGCGGCAAGGAAACAGATCAACTTCAAGCTCAACATGGCGCTCGCTCAGTGGTGATGAGCTCGGAGCTGCCGAGGGGGCCAAGGGGCTTGGCGCCGCCCGTGCTTTCACATCACGCGAGATGGGGTCATGTAAGGTGTGTGTATTCTGAGCGGGCAGTAACAGTGCCGTAGTTTGTCGCGTCTGTCGTGTTAACGTTCACGCGGAACATGTCCTCCTTCACACCAAATTCGGACATGGCGTCGCCCACTCTGTCCGCCGTCTGGTCTGGCGAGTGCACGCCGGTCGCTGTCGCACGCTTGCTCGATGAGGCGCCAGCGCAAATGGTCCCGCTTGTACGAGAGCTCTCATCGTGGGCGGCCGATGAGCTGGCGCAGGCGCTGACGGCAGTGCCTCCGCCAGCTCTGCCCGTTGCGAGTGGTGTCGCGGCTGCACCACCTCATGCTGCGCCGTCGGCAGAGCCACCGATAAGCGAGGCATCCGAGTTTCCCGCCCTCGGTGCTAGGGTCCAGCGACTGGACAGACCTCCAAAACGGGTGACGCCGACGCCAATCGCAGCGACCTCAACGACAGCTGCTGCTGCTGCTGCTCCTGCTCCTCTTGCTCCTGCTGCCAACGATAGCTCGGCGGAGGCGGCGCCAACGGCGCCATTGGCAATATCACTCGGCGCGGACCATGGCGCAACGCGCTCTTCTCGCGAATCGAACGGTAGCGCCACTTGCAATGGTTGGGGTGCTGGCAGCAGCGTCACCACCACCGCCGCAGCCGAGCAGCGGCAGCCGCCTGCCACCTCGGTCGCGGCCTTGACCACCGTGCAGCCAGCCGGTGCGCATCTGGCGCCCGGTGCGGCCGCCGAGGCAGAGTTTGTGCGTGCCATCGCGGCGGCGGCGACCAGGCATGCGGGCCTAGCAGCCCTCGCGTCTGTGCACGCTCTTCTCCTTCTCGAGGGATGGCTGCCGCTCATGCCACCACTCCACGCCGCCGCCCGCTGCCTGCTGCTGCCGGCACCGCCCGCACCACCCATGCCGTCGCCGTCGTCCGCGTCGAGCTCGTCGTCGAGCTCCTCGGCGTGCTCGTCAGCGTGCTCGTTGGCGGCGCCGGCGCTCGCGACCACAGCCGAGGCGTGTGCATACAGCGCCCTGCTCGTGCGCCTGTGCGGCACGGGACTCGCGCTGCTCGATCCCAAGCTCGCCGAGGCGCTCGGTACGGCGCCTCGCCTGGCCGCCGTGTCTGTGCCGCCCTCGTGGTCGCAGGTGCGCCGGCCGCAACCACAAGCGTCGCGGGCGCTGGTGGCGCCCTCGGCGGCAGCGGCGACCCCCTCGGAAGCAGCAGCGGCGCCTTCGGCGACGGCAGTGGTGGCTGGAGAGCATACAGGAGAGCACACAGCGCTGCGGGCCCACGTGCTGCCGGCGGGCTGGGTGGCGCAGCCGAGCTCGTCCAGTCTCGAGTACACGAGTTCCGCGGAGAAGGCGCTCTGGCACAACCGTCAGCGCCTCTTCGACCGTCTGCTCTCACTGCAGGAGACGTACCCGGGCGGCTTTCACGGTGGAATGGGTGCGTGCGCCGCCGCCGCGCCTTGATTGTGCCCCGTCTCCACCACCTCGGAACCCTCCGCCCCTTCCTCACGCGTCGAATGTGTTGGCAACCGTCGCGCTTGGAGCAGGCTCGGCGCCACTGGACTTGCCCGACGCGTGCCGCGAGCTCAGGCGCGAGATCTTGCCCGAGAACACGCGCTGGTTTGCTCTCTTCCTCACGCAGCGGCTCGTGCAGACCTGCCTCGGGCTCACCGCCGTCGAGGCTGCTGCCGAGGCGCCGCCACCGTCCTCGCGGGCTGAGGGCGCCTCCGTCGCCGGCCGCGGAGCGTGCGCTCCGAGCGGCTTCGGCGGCGGCGCCGCCGGCGGCAGCGGTAGCCGGGGCGGCAGCGGCAAGGGCGGCGGTGGCCGCGGGGGCGACCGGCGCGCGCAAAAGCTGGACGATCGTCTGAGTGCCAAGCCGATGCATGCGGCAGGCCCTCTCGGCGTGGCAGGCGGTAGCTTCGGTGGCGGCGGCAGGGGTGGTCGCGGCGGCGAGGGTGGCGGTGGCAAGGGCGGCGGCGGCGGCGGCGGCGGCGGCGGCGGCAGCAGCGGCGGCGGCGGCGGCGGCGGGCGCGGCGCGGTGGGCGCGATGGCAGCGGCGGGAGGCCCCTCGGGTCAAGCGGCATGCTCGCGTTGGTTTGCGCAGGGGACTGTGGAGTACTTTTGGTATCGGCTGCTACTCGCACTCGACTCACACGCCCTCGCTTCGCACTTGCTTGCCGTGTGGGCGTCACGCCTGTGGGAGGCGGCGGGTGACCCAGCGGCGGCGGCGGGCGACCCTTCGTCGACGACGTCGTCGGGGTTGGCTGAGCTCGAGGTCGAGATCGAGATCGAGGACGCACGAGATCGCGAGCAATCAGTGATGCGCTGCTGCGTGCTCGCCAAGTTTGTAGGGCTCCTCCTCTTTGCCCCCGCGTGGGGTCAACCTGCCCACGCGTACGAGCGCTCCACCCACGCCACTGCCGCCGACGCCGCCTTCACCCCAAGGGGGCTCCGCCCCGATGCCCTCGTGCTCACGGCGGCACGTCGCGGCCGACTGGCGCTCTGCTTGCCCTGGCTGGTGCGCGCCGCCGAGCCACACCCCGTGCAACGGCAGCAGCACCGGCGTCGGCCCTGGCCTTAGCTCCGCGCATGCTCTTTTGCCCTCCCGTTGGCGGCAGTGGCTGGATGCATGCACAGCTCCGCCATGCTCCGTTGCCCTCCCCCGCGCCCTCCGCCAGGCTCACTCGCACGTGCTCGGTGCTCGTTTGGCAGAGTGGGCTGTTGCGTATGCTCGTAGACGACCCAAGCTCGCTGCGTCTACCAGTCTACAAGGAGGCCGTGCGTGCCATCGGCTCCCTCGCAGGCTCACCTGCACTGCTTCCACTGCCCTCGCCCGACGACGCGCCCGATACGGCGCGCAACGAGGCGTCCGCCGCGGAGGCGCGTGTGCGCTTCGGCCTCAGCCTGATGGCGCAGGAGCTCATAGTCGCGTTCCGACTGCCGCACCCGCGCCCTCGGCACCAGCGACGCGCCCCCGGAGCGGGCGAGCCACAAACAAGGCAGGTATCACAAGCAAGGCAGTTTATCCGTGGAGCGAGCGAGCCCGCCGCAGCGGGAAAGGCCGCAGCCGTGACGGCGGTGGCAGAAGGGCTCGAGGCGGCAGAGGATGCGGAGGCGGCCGAGGAGCCCCTCCAGCTCCAGCTGACAGCTGAAACAGTCGCCACGCTAAGTGCGCTGCTCATCGACCGGCGGTGCGTTGGCATGGCTTGCCCTTCACTCGCCGAGCTGCGTGCGCTCCTCAAGCTCGTGGGCCAGCGGCGCACCTTTCGCGAGATGGTGCCTGCGCTCGGCGCTCCCGACACCGCCCTCGCCCCAAATAAGGCAGGCATCCCCGGCGGTTTCTCTGGTGTGAAGGCGCACGCGCCGCGCAAGATCACGCCTACGTGTACTGCCCAAGGAGCTACCGCGGCGGCGTCCGCATCATCCGCGCTGCTCGCCACCGCCGCCCCGGGCGGCTTCGGCGCTGGCTTCGGCGCTGGCGGCGGCGCAGGCGGTAGTCTAGGCGGCGGCTCCCCAGACTCTCCCGCCATCTCGCCCACGCTTGCTCGCATCCTCTCGAGCAGCCGGTGGCTGCCCGCATTCCCACAGCCCGACGGCACACCCTCCGCCCTCGGACCGAGTGCCGCTAGGGAGGCGACGCCGAGCGCAGGCCGCGCGTCGTACGGTGAGGTGAGCGCGGTCGAGCGGCTGCAGGAGCTGCAGCACGCGCCGTTTTGGCGCCAGCAGCGTGAGCTCTTTGGAGCGGTCAACGCGCTGCTCGAGCCGCTCGTGCAGACCGTATGCACCGACGCGACTCTCGCTCTCGCTCAACGGTTACCGAGCCTCGCCGTACGCCCTGGGTGCCTCCCTCCCTCACAGCGCGCACTGCTACAGGCCGCCCTCACCGAGGCCCATGCGCACGCAGGCGCGCGCCTCGATACGGCGCTGCGCGCGCTGCTGCCGCGGGGCGCTCCCTCCGAGGTGGCGCTGCATGCGGCCTCGCAGCTGCTACCGCTTGTGCGCCTCTCGATCAGTCGGCTGCTACCGCTGCGTGCCGCCTCGCTGCTGGCCAAGATGCCGCCGGACAGCGCCGCACGCTCGCAATCTGCCCTGCCCAACGCCCACCCCTCCACACCGGCCTTGGCGGTCGCACCTCCCGTAAGCCGACGCGAACTCTTCTCATCGGGAGCCGAGACGGCGCCCGAGACGGCGCCCGAGACGGCGCCCGTGACGGCGCCCGTGCCGGATTGGGAGCCGGTGGCCGACGCGGAGTCCCCTGCTGGCCGCGGCCACGTGGCATTGGGCGCCACAGGTGCGGCGCCCACAGGTGCAGGGGACCGAGGGGTCCAAGGGGACCTAGGGGGCGGCAATGCGGTGGCAGCTGACTACCGCGCCGTGAGCCTTGCTGCCGCCACCGAGCGAGCATGTGCTCTGCTGCTGCCTGCCCCTCAAGCTGTGGGGACCGAAGCGGCGGAGGCGGCGGAGGGGGCGGAGGCGGCGGTGGCGGGGCCAGCCTATGCGGCCTATGCGGCCGAGGCCGCCGAGGCCGCCCGGGCGCTGCACGACTGCATCGAAGCGGATGAGGCGGCCAGTGCGGCGGCCGCATGGCCTTCGGTGCTCGCGGCTCCATTCCCATCCTCGCCTCTGCCCGCCCTCGCATCGCCTGCAGCGCTCATTGCTCCCGGCGTCCCTCCCGCACCACTCTGCTCGGCGATCGCGCTGCCCTCGAGCTGCACGCCCGCCCTCGCGGCCGCCCTCACCGCCGCATGCTACCTCGCCCTCCGCCGCGCCGTAGGCGAGTGGGCCGCCGCCACACAGGCCGCCGCCACACAGGCCGCCGCCACCCAGGCCGCCGCCACCCAGGCCGCCGCCACCCAGGCCGCCGCCACCCAGGCCGCCG
>ERZ761574.976-NODE-976-length-19849-cov-76.731636_pt1 | contig 19849 bp, 10 predicted proteins | sample MGYA00374950_ERZ761574 | MGnify/ENA primary metagenome ERZ761574 (study PRJEB28895, sample SAMN07631631) | mixed culture metagenome | isolation source: Freshwater growth medium | place: USA: Seattle, Washington | collected 2016-10-03 ... | reverse complement strand
ACGCGATACGTAGGCCAGATTGGGGGGCGCGCGTGAGGCCTGCTAGGCCACACCCTAGGTCCCGGAGGCATGCAGTCACATGCATTCCCAATCCACCAACTGTGTTTACCAAATTAGTGTGTAACGGGCTGAGCGCGAGCCCGTTAGTTTGTTGTGCAGTAAGATTCCCGCGCCGCTAAGGCAGCCGGGTCTCATGGCTACCCCCTGGAAATACACGGGGCAGCTGGTGCCGCGAGCCAAGCAAGCCGGTGGGACGGCTGCGCTCGAGCACCCCGCACGCGAGTAAGAACCACGAAACAGACGACCGGTCCGCGACCAGACTACGACCGCCGGTTTCCCGTTTCCCCCCACTAACGTTCGTCATCCGCACTCGCGGCCAGGATGAACGAGAACATGATCGACCAGACGAAGGCGACGAGGTTGACGAAGACCCCTTTGAGGTGCGGGGGCACGAAGGCCTCGCGCACCACGGTGGCGGGTAGCCAGAGATAGTACGCATTGACCTGCGTGCTCCAGACCGGCGCGTACGAGGAGAGTGGCGCAAACTGGTTCGGGCGCAACGATAGCGTGAAGTCATACCGGTCGTCGGGGCTGATCGACACGCACTCCTTCATAAAGAAGAGCTTTGTTGTGCATACCTGCGCGTCGGCCTGGTACGCGGTCGACACGAATGTGATGCCGCCCTTGAAGGCGGCCGAAATAAAGACAAAGATGGCGATGTTAAAGAGTGGGCTGAACAGGAATTGGTCCACTGCCGTCGCAAGTGTCCAGTGCAGTTTGAACGAGCCGAGCAAAGGAAACCACATCGAACAAATCGGCGCGATGAACGTGACCGAGAGAAGAGTCTGCTCGATCACTGGCTGTGCGCGCACGCCGCCGCCGGACAACAGCTGCGCGGTCAAGTTCCCGAGCGCGGATATGGTGCCGCTCTGCACCAAGCTCATCGTGAAGGGACGCTCCCGAAGAAGCTTCTGATACTTATCCCAGAGCGATGCGTTGGGCATGACCATGAGCTTTCTCGGCTGTCGCTTGTGTCGGGCCGGAAAAGTGCTCGTCACAGGGTCACCGAGTCGGCCGTTCTCCCGTTCACGGAGAAACGTCCGCGTTTTCTCCTGGAAGACGTTTTCCCTAATGCCGCATGCTGTACACCATCCTGTACTTGCCCAAACATCAACCCGAGCGGGTGGCGAGCTAGTAGCGGCGAGCCACGGATCAGCAGCCTGGATCCTGTGCCAGGAGCCCCCCTCGGCCTTCGTCGCCGGCCTCTCGCCCGCCGCGCGTGCATGCCGAGCGTCCCTTTCACGCCCACTCTATACTCTGCCCGCGCAAGCGAGGCACACTCATGCCAACGTCCAGATGGGATGCTCTCTGTCTGCGCTCTCTGTCTGCGCTCTCTGTCTGTGCTCTCTGTCTGTGCTCTCTGTCTGTGCTCTCTGTGTGTGTCTCTGTCCACGTCGCTCTCTGTCTCTCTCGCTCTGCTACAAGTCTGCGGGGCTGGCGAACCGAGCGGCCTTGGCGACCGCCACACCCGAGCCGACCGCCACCCGAGCGCCTTGGCGCTTGGCAAACTTGGCGACGCCTGAGGCGATCGCGGCCGCGTCGGTGGCGGGCGGCACGCCGATGACGCCGCGGATAGGCGTGCCATAGAGTGACGAGAGGATGCGCAACTGCTGGTCATACAAGATCATATCTCCGGTGCCGGGTTGGGCGCGCTTATCCTTGATCTTGACCGGCTGCACGACGCCGCCTTTCATCGCCGTCGTGAAGCGCGCCGGGAAGCCACCGAGCAGCGAGTCCATGCCCGCGAGGTATGGGGAGGGCTCCTCACGCGCCCCACGCAGGCCGACCAGGTAGCCTGACATGCCGCCGCCGCCGCCGCCGCCGCCAGCGCCGTCCTCGTCTCGCAGGTCGACCACGGGGGCGGGCGGCACGCTGCTAGTCCGTGCCGAGCGCGCGCGACGGCGACGCGCGGGGCCGGGGAGAAGCTCGCTGAACTCGGTGAAGACGGCGTCACGCTCGCCGCCCGCAACGACGCGCTCGCCGCCCGCAACGACGCGCTCGCCCGCGCCGCCGTCGCGCCCGCTGCCCTCTCGCGCCACGCCCGCCGACTGTGCACGCGCGGGCGGCCGCTCGCCGTCGCGCCGGTGTCGGCCAGCGACGGCCTGCTGGAGGGCTGCGGGCGGCGCTCCGTAGACGTCCGGACGGTAGACGTGCTCGAGCAGACGCAGCTCCTGCTCGAGGCGCGCGTCCGGCGTGGCCGAGGACGCGGGCGGCACGTACACCGGAGGCGGCGGCGGAGGGGCGGGCGTCAGCCCCTGGCCCGAGCGCGCCGAGGAGGCGCTCACCACGGCGCGCGCCGCGGGCTGAGGCGCGTGAGAGTGAGAGGGCTGAGGTGCGTACGGCGGGTGCGTGTCTTCCTCCAGGGGGGCGAGGTACGCGGCCGCCGCCTCGGCTCTCTCACGGTCAGCATTGCTCAGCCGGCCGCCCCCGCGCTGCGCCTTGCCCACACGCCCGTGCGGGTGCGCCGATGCGGGGCGCGCGCGCCGGTCACGGCCCTGTGGCGCCGGCGTCGCCAGTACCAGCTGCTCGGCGCCGTGGTGAGCGCATGCATGCGCCGCCATCAGCTGCTGCTCGCCCTGGGCGTGCTCGGCGCCGTGGTGAGCGCATGCATGCGCCGCGGCGCCTTGTGCGGCAAACACGGCGCCGGACGCCGAGGGCTCCGCTGCCGAGAGCAGCGCCGTGTTGGCACTCGACGGCGCATGCTGCGAGCGAGCGACGGCGGCACTCTGTGGGCGCCCGGACGGCTTCGCTGGCGCCGCGTGCGCCGGCGGGACGCCGAGCGCTTCGGCGACGGCGCGATCGAGCGCGTCATCGACGGCGGCATCGGCCTCATCGTAACGACGGCTCGTCACACGCAGCTCGGCGAGAGGGCTTCGCAGCGGCAACGCCTGCCGGTCGTACCCCGCCACGTGCTCGCCCGGCGGCGCACTGAAGCCAATGGGCAGCGGGGCGGGCGGCTTCGGCACCAGATTGGGCAAGGGTGGCTTGGGACCGTTCTCCTCACCGTCGAAGTCGTCCATCTCGTAACCGTCGCCTTCTTCATCCGGCTGACGAACCCCGCTGACGAACCCCGCGCCCACGTCATCCGGCTCCTCGGTGTCGCGGGGTTCGTCAGCGTGCAGCTCGGGCGCGCTCACGATGCACGCAGCACGCACCTCCGCAGCACGCGCCTCTGCCACTGCGGCCGCCGCGCCGCCCCTGCCTCCACCTTTGGCGCCACTTTTGGCGCCCTTCGACCTAGGTGCCAAGGGTGCGCCGCTGGCTCCCATCGCACCCTTGGAGGCACCCTTGCTGCTGCTGCTGCCGCCGCCGGCGCCGCCGCCGCCGGCGCCGCCAGCACCGCCCTTGCTGGTGCTGGTGCCAGCGCCGCCAGCGCCGCCAGCGCCGCCAGCGCCGCCAGCGCCAGCAAGCGCCTTGGTGCCGCTGCCTCTGGCTGCCGCCCCCCCAGCAGGGGCGGGAGGCGCGGCGGGAGGCGCGGCGGGAGGCGCGGCGGCTGCCGCGACCGTCACAGGCGCCGTCGCGGGCGCTTGCCAAGGGTCGAGCATCGCCGAGGCACGTGCGGCGGCGGCAGCGTGGCGTGCCCCCGGCAGGCCCTCGCCCCCCGCCGCATCCATGGCCGCCGCCGCCTTGAGATTGGCCCGCTCTTCCGCGGCCCTGAGCACCGCTTCGGCCTTCTCCATGGCCGCACGCTGCACCGCCTCGGCATCCATCGCCTCTGCCTGCTTGGCCTCTTCCGCACGCTGACGCCTCGCCGCCGCCGCCGCCTCCGCCTCCTTGACCGCCTTCTCCGCCGCCGCCTTCTTCGCAGCCATCGCCGCCTTCTCGGCCGCCACGGCACGCGACTCGGCGGCAATCTTCCTCAAATTGCGCCTCAGAGCGCCGCGGCGCACGAGCTTCTGCAGCTGCTTCGCACGCGCCGTGGCGGCCACGTGCGCCGCCGAGCCGCGCGCCGCCGTGGGCTGCTGCTGCAACGGCCGTCCGCTCACATGAAAGAACGTGAGCGCCGTGCTGAGCACGAGCGAGCCGCCCTTGCCAAACTTGTCCGGTCGGACCTCCTCGATGATCGCCTCCTCTTCGGAGCCGAGGTCGAGCGAGAGGATGACCGTCGCGCCCGGCTGCATCGCCACCACCGACGCGACGCGCACCTCGCGTGTCCCCGGCTCGGCCGGCTCGATGAGCTTCGTAATCACGGCCGCACTCTGCGCCAGCAGCGGCGCCGCACCGTATTGTGGCGTGCCGCCGCCGCCGCCGCCCCCGCCAGAGGCCTTGGGCGCCGTGCTCCCGCCGCCGCCGCTCCAGTCAAACGCCGGCTCGGCGGCGGCGGCCGTGCTGCTGGAGGCGCCGCCGCCTCCGCCCCAGTCAAAGGCCGGCTCGGCGGGCGCCGTGGCGGGCGCCGCCGGAGTGGTGAGCTTCGCGAGCATCGCGGCTTCCTCCGCCCGACGGGCCTCAGCAGCCTCGAGGCTCGCGCGATGCTCGGCGAGCGCCTCCTGCTCGAGGCGCTCCCTCTCGCGCGCTTGCCGGCGCTCCTCGGCCTCCGCTGCGCGCTGCCGCTCCATTTCGGCACGTCGCTGCTCGGCGGCGCGCTCCCTCGCCTCGCGCTCCTCGTGCTCCTGCTGCGCCTTCTTGTCCGCCGCCTCGGTGTCGAAGGCGTCCTGCTCGGCCATCGCCTCGTACCTCGCCTGCTGCGCCTGCTGCGCGCGACGCTCCTCGGATTCGTCAAATCTCGCGAGACGCTCGCGCTCGAGGTCGGCCTCGGCCGCCGCCGCGAACTCGGCCTCACGCGCCGCCGCCTCCTCCTCCTCTTGCTTGCGCCGCGCCTCGCGCTTCAGACGCGCGCGTTCTTCGATTTCGGCCTTGCGCCGTGCGCCCGCGTCCGCCGCCGACTCTGCAGGCGCCTCCGGCGGCGCTGTAGGTGGTGCCTCCGGCTGCGCCTCCGACGGCGCCTCCGGCTGCGCCGTCGGTGGTGCCTCCGTATATGGTGCCTCCGGCGGCGCCGTAGGTGGTGCCTCCGATGCCGCCGTAGTTGGTGCCTGCGGCAGCGCCGCCGTAGGTAATGCCTCCGGCGGCGCCGTCGGTGGCGCCGCCGTAGGTAATGCCTCCGGCGGTGGTGCCTCCGATGCCGCCGTAGGTGGTGCCTCGGGCGGCGCCGTTGGTGGCGCCGTTGGCGGCTTGGGCGGTGCGGCGGAGGTCTGCACCTCGGAGGCCTGCACCTCGGCTGGTGCACTCTGTGCCGCGACCTCCGCGGTGGCTTGCCTCTCGGCCGTGACCGAATGCCTCTCCGCCTCGGCCACGCGCTCCGCCTCCTCCTTGGCGATCGAGGTGCCCGAGGCGGCGCCCGAGGCGGCCTCGGCGGGGATCGCGTCGAGGCGAGCCTTGCGTTCGGCCGCATCACGCGCCGCCGCGTCACTCGCTGCCGCCTCCGCCGCCGCCTCCGCCGCCGCCTCCGCCGCCGCCTCCGCCGCCGCGCGCTGGGCCGCCTGTTCTGCCGCGGCCGCCTGCTCTGCCGCCTGGGCCGTCGCAGCCGCCTGCTCCGCCGCGGCCGCCTCGCGCCGCTCCTGCTCCAACTGGAAGGCCTTCTCGGCCGCGGCCTTCTCTACGGCGGCACGTTCGGCCACGTGGCGCGCGTGTGCGTCCTCCTCTGCCTCCCACTCGACCTGGAGTGCCGCCTCCGCCTCCGCCTGCTCCCGAGCTTGCGCCTCCGCCTCGGCCTCTCTCGCCGCCTGGCGCGCCCTCGACTCCTCGTCCCCCTCCGTCAGACTTGCAAGCCGGCCTTGCTCACGCAGCTTCTCGGCCGTCTCCTTGGCCTGCGTCGCCTCCGCGCGCGCCTGCTTTGCGATCGCTGCCTCATTCTCAAGACGCTCACGCTCTGCTGGGTCCTCGGCCTTAGCCGCCTTCTCCGCCATCGCCTGCTCGCGCCGTTCGGCCGCCTTGGCCGCCACATCCGCGGCCGCCGCCGCCGCGGCCGCCGCCGCGCGCAACCTGCCGGACTCGAGCTCCGCCACCTTCTGAGCCTCGCGCCGGAGAGCCGCCGCTCGCTCTTCGTGCGTGAGTGGCGTGAGCTGCCCCTTGGGAACGAGCCCCGCGCCGCGGCCCTCGCGCGCCTCGACCCACCACGCGTCCGGCGTCGAGCGATCCGGCTGGACCATGACGACGTCGTTCTCGCTCAGGCCGAGAGCGGCAACGGGCGCACTCACTAGCGCTTCAAAGGCGGTGAGTTGCACATACGTCTCGGGCACGAGGCCCTTGGTAGTGGTCGCGTCCGTCGCACCCACGCGCAGTGCGATCGCCCAGCCACGCGGCGGCTCGACGCCCGTCAGGAGCGCGAGCCGCTCGCCCGCCTTGATCGACATCTCGACGGGCGCCTCGGCGGTGAAGTCCGCGAGGGCGACCGCCGCGAGGGTCGCAGACGGATCCGCATTCGCGACAAGCACGGTCGTGTACGCGAGCCACTCGGAGACGGACTCGGTGCCGCCGTCGCCGCCGCCGCCGCCGCCACCGCCGGCGGCGGCTTCGATCTCGGCCTCGAGATCCGTCTCCTCGAGCAGCTCACCGCCGTACGCGGCCCAGTCCGCGCGCTCCTCAGCGGCGCCACCGCCAAAGGGAGGCGCCCCACCCGACCAGCTGACGTACGACTCGGGCACCAGTCCCTTTTCGCCCGTCTCGAGCACGACGAGGGACCAGCCGGCGGCCGACGTGGGCGTCGGCTCCGCCTGCCACACCTTCATCCCCTCGGGCGCGCTCACCTCGCCCGCATCCTCGGCGGTGAAGCCAGCCACCATCTGGCCATCCGCCCCGCGCAGGTACGAGGCGGGCACGAGGCCCTCGGCGCCGCCCTGCAGCCGCTGGCACAGCGCCCAGTCGAGCGCCTCGGGTGGGCGCCTCACGAAGCGCACGAGCTCCTGCGCCTTGCACGACATCTCCTTCGGGTCCTCCGCCGCGAAGTCGGCGAGCACGATCATGATCTCGCCCTCGCCCGCATGCTCGGCATCCACGCCGCCGCCTCCGAACTCGAGCGCATCGAGGCCATCGTCGAGGTACTCGTCGCCCGATTGGCCGATGGTCTCGAGACCCGCGAGATCGAGGCCCGAGAGATCGCCCGCGCCGCCCATCGTGCTGCCGATGCCGTCCTCGTCGGCAGGCTCCACATACGTCTCCGGCACGAGGCCCGCGGCGCCGCCGATTCGGGCGTAGAGCCAGCCCTCAGGGAGGCCCTGGGCCGGCCGCAATAGCTCGACGAGATCGCCGGCATGGCACGACATCTCTCCTTCAGCCTCGGCGACAAAGTCAGCGAGCATCCGACCCTTGCCCATCGGCAGGAACGGGCCCCTGAACATCTGGTCGTCGCTGGCGCCGTCGCGGATCTCATCGTCCAAGTATTCGCCCGCCTCGCCCTCGGCCTCGCCATCCTCGTAGGTCACCTCCACATAAGAGACGGGCACGATACCCTTGGCACCCACGGCATTCTCGGCGAGGTACCAGCCCGGCGCGTTCGGCTCCTCATGCGGGTAATTGTGGATCCTGAGGACCTCGTCCGCCTTAAAACTGAGCTCGACCGGGTCCTCGGCCTGAAAGTCGGCGAGCGCGGTGGCCGCCACCGTCTGCATTCGGAGAGAGTGCGACAGCCGGTGTCGATGAAGAAGGCAACCTGCCAGGGGCGCCCGTTGGAAGTTGCGCCTTCTCTGTGAAGAGTTCAGTTCAGTCAGTTCAGTTCAGTTTCAGTAGGTAGGTAGCTGCCTCACTTGCGTAGGCCGCGCTTGCGTAGGTAACTGAACTGAACTGAACTGAACTGAACTGAACTCTGTGAAGACGATCAGCGTCGCACGTTTCGCCAGTGGTTTGGCTGAAAGTTGAACATGTACATGTAGTTCCCTGATCCAAGTTCATGAAGTTCCGTGAAGTTTTTGAGGTTTCGAGCTCGGGTGAGCTCGCGGGACCGACGAGGCCCCGTCACAAAAATGTTGCTACAGCTCCTTGCTGCACTGCTGCCGATCGTGAGCGTGCTGTATCCCGCGTCGGCACTCGCCAGACCCGCCACAGCGCTTGTGAGGCCGTCGGCAGCTGATGCAATCACTTGTCAGAGCACCGCCCATGACTATTGCCGCCGCAGCTCCGTCCGCATGGATGCAGTAGTCGCTGAGGGCACCAGCGTGATCACGTGCGGACGCTGCAAGGCCGCCTATGCCGTCGCCCCGGACGCCTTTGGCCCAGTGGGCAAGCAGGTGCGTTGTTCCAACTGCGGCCATGAGTGGTTCCAGTCGGCGAGCCGCGTGTCCCCGGTGCCGCCTGGCATGGAGCTGGTCGAGTACCCGGCGGAGATGAAGGCCCGCATGGCTGCCGGCAAGCCCGCGGAGGCCGTCAGCCGCTTCCGCTGCTTTGTGGGCAACCTCGCCTTTGTCGCCACCGAGGAAGAGCTGCGCTCGCTCTTTGAGCAGTTCGGCACGGTAGTGAGCGTCACAGTCATGACCGACGAGACGGGCCGGCCAAAGGGCTTCGGGTTCGTCAACATGGAGAGCCCGGTGGCCGGTGCCAAGGCCATCGCCGAGCTCAGCGGCTACGAGCTGCACGGCCGCAACATCGAAGTGAGCGAGGGCAAGCAATCCGAGAGCCGCGGGCGCGGCCGCGGCCGCGGCGAAGGACGCGGCGACGGGCGCGGCCGAGGCGAACCTCGCGAATTTCGAAACGACGGGCCGCGCAGCGAAGGGCGCGGCGGGCGCGATTTCGAGAGCCGCGGGCGCGGCGACGGGCGCGGCCGCGGGCGCGGCGACGGGCGCGGCCGCGGCGGCGGCCGCGGCGGCGGCCGCGATTTCGAGCGCGATTGAGCGGAGCTTGCGTCGATGCGGCGGCGGGGAGGGCCCTTTCCCAGAGGTGCCCACAGTGAGAGATGGCTTCTCGGAGACCGCTTGTGGGCTGCTCGGCTGCTCCGCTCCCCCCACCCCCCGCTCAAACCCCCGCCCGCTTTGAGAGAGATGGAGGTGTGATCCGCGTACGGACGGCGAGAGGCGAGCGGCGCGGCGCGACCCCGTGGGGCGGCGGCAGCGAGGTGACCGCGTGTAATACAGTTCACAGAATCACAGAATCACCGTTAACGTCGCACACTGAACATCCCATCCACCGGCACGTCCGGCGCGTATATATCGCAATAGTAGGATAGGCGATGTTTACTTACTAACTTACTTACGGCGACCCGGCGCGGGACGGGCGGGGGAAGCAACCGGAACGGCGAACGCGCGCATCGCGAGCCCGCGCGCTCCAGATGCTCGGATGCTCCAACCGCGCTCTCGAGAGCCGAACAGTCGCTATAACGTAACATCGCATGGCCATGCGCCATCGAAGGCCCATTGCCCCATGCGAAGGCCGCATGTGTTGGAGAGATGTACTGAGGCAGTTATATTTACGCACCGGCTGCGGGCCGCGTCGGCGCACCCGGCGGGCGGGGCGGCCGGGCGGGGGTCGCCCCGGGCGCCGGGCGGCCGGTTACCCACGACCACAATTCGGACGGTGTAGAGCAACGCACGACACAGAGACGAGACTTGCCGCGCCCCCCGCCCCGCGCCCGACACCGACACCTGCGCACGATCCTACACCGCGCCGGATACTCGAGTTGTAGCTTGTACCATGTACGATGTAGCCATAGCCATAAACAGCACGATCAACGATAACGCCGGCGTCAACGCGCGACGACGGCCGCGAGTTCCCGCGGCACGAGAGTACAGACTAGACGCACGACCGTGCCCGCGTCCCCGGGCCGAGATCGCAAGTTCGCGGCGTCGCGGTATAGACGTTGTACGTCATTCAGCTGAACGCTTCATGGTTTCCGCTTCCTGATCGTGGACCACGGAGCACGGTCCCTTCATTCCTTTTCTGGGCTTAGGCTAATTGATCCTCATTTAGGCTATAGTGCTTCTTGTAGATGATTGGTCCACGATATCAGTTAATATTGGATGCGCGATCTCGGGAGCCTTGGGTGAGACACCTTGTGCGGGGGCAGATACGTCCGCCCGCACGGTCTTTACACGGTCTTGTCGCGGGCTCGCCAAAAGTTTGAAAGGTCGGGTTGAGGGCACGAGACCTTGCAATGGGCCTGGGCCAGCGGGTGCTCGCATGCCCCGGCGGCCCTCACCTCCTCGCACGAGTTGAAGCTCTGGGCGGACACTATGCTGATCTCTTCGGGAGAAGCGTCGACGTCGTCATGGGCAGGCATGAGCAGTGCGGCATTTGCAGCAAAGATGTGCATGGCATCCGGAGGGGAAGACGTCGCGGCGGCTATCAAGCACGCGTGGATCACCAGCATGGAGGCGACAAGGCGACGCGGCATCCAACGTTATGATGTTTGTGCGTGGAGCCGTGCGAGTAAAGTTCAGCTGTGCCTAAATAGGCCGTCAAAAAAACAGCACGTTCTGCTTCTGGCATGCAATGCCTCGCATGGCCCCAAACTTTTTCACACTTCCGTGTCCAACTGGACACTTTTGCCGTTGAGCCGTTCGTCGCCGAAAGCCCGAAACGCCATCATTTTTAAAACTTCCCCCTTGTTATCAGGTTCCTAATCCAATCAAGGGAATCCAATTGTATTTATCCTGGAGTTAAGTGAAAACAGGAGACAGGAGATCCGAGCTGTACATTCGAGCTTAAGAGTTATGTCCCGAACAATTGCTGGTCCCGAACCGGTCAGGGTCGAGTAGAGCCGTCGTTTACACAAGGGCGTTTACAATGTTCAGAAGGTAAACAGATGGTGTGTCTACCTGTCGTCTCGAGCGGAGAGGATCCACGTGGGGGAGATCCCCCCAGGGACTTGTGGGTCGCCACAATGAGAGAGAGGGTCGACGATGGGACTGGAGGACGAAGCCTGTGTTATTTCGACTACAGACTGTAAAACTAGCTTGCATGCTCCGGTTGCTGTGATGATTGCTTAGACGGAAAGTATGATGCTCCTAGGGCCAGATATCATTTTTTCGATTGTGGTGTGATGGACATGTATGGAAGAAGCAGATCGAACGTCTCTCATGGAAAATTCCTAGACGCGAACGCTCTTTCCATAAACGGGTGTTATGGAGTGATTATGGAATGAGCAGGCCGCATTCTCACTCTAGACGCAAAGATGCTGGGAGCGCTGTCGACTCTTCCCGGAGGCATGACGGGAGTCAGCAAGTTCGCCAAGATCCGCACGGCCGTCAAGATCGCTGCACATTTCAAGGGCATCACCCTCAAGGACACGCTGCGCAACAGAATTGAGGCCCTGCTTATCCGCGAGGCGCAGCAGAGCGACAAGCTCCTCTTTGCCCACCGGCGGCAGCTGGCGCGGGAGAACACGTGCCAGTACCTGGCGGCGCTCATCAAGGATGACAGGATGCTGCAAAAGTGGAGCGATGCGAGCACGGAGCGGCACAGGTGGGTCGAGGCGGCGATCGGTCTGCAGGCAGCATGGGCTGCACGTGGCCAAAGTGGACACGAGTTCCGAGCCATCAAGGAGCGCGTGCGCGGTGCGGCGCAGAGGAGCGCGCGGATGCGCATCCGCATGGAGCTCTGCGAGATTTGCATCCTGCGCGACGAGGTGCACCGCATCGCGAGCGAGTTCTTCGGGCTCGTCGCGCCGTCGCTCGCCAAGAAGGTGCAGAAGCTGCGCAAGCGGCTGACGGCCGTCGCCGACTCGGCGGGTCGCGGCGGTCACGCGCACAAGCAGATGATGGAGGCGATCATCAAGAGGTTGGAACCCGAGGTCCTCAAGTACGAGAAGGAGCTCGACCAGCTCGAGAAATGGATGATCGAGCTCGACGTCTCGTCAAAAGCCGAGCGGAAGGAGCTCAAGCGCGCTCCGCACCGGTGTGCTGTGCACATGCTGCTGACGCGCGCAGCACAGAGGCTCACAGCCTCACACACGCACGCCCACACAGAATGTCCTCCTACAGCCCTCCCTCGGCTCACGCTGCTCGCGCCCTGAGGCAGCCCTGTGCGCGCGCAAGCCACCCCTGACTTCCCCCCTGACAGACTATGCGCCGTCTCTTGCGCGTGCGTGTGCGGCACAGGTGGCGCGTGATCATCGAGCGCGAAAAGCAGATGGCGCCTGCAAAGGCGAGGCGTGCCCTCGAGTTGCAGAAGATCGTCGCTCGCGTTGAGCAGGGGCTCTCGCCCCTCGAGGCTGCTCGCCTGGCTGCCAAGGCCACCGCGGACGCAGAGGCGGCGCTGGCAGCCGCGGCGGCTGCAGAAACGGCGACGGCGGCCGCGACTGACCTCGATGACGATGACGTCGCGAGTGAGGTAGGCGAGCGTGAGGGAGGTGGGGAGGAGGAGGACGAAGAGCTTGTTGCTGCCGACAAATCCTTCCGAAAGGAGAAGGCCGTGGCGGTGGAACCTTCACTGCTAGCTCTAGCCAAGAGCCTTGCTAGCACTTGCGAAACGCCTTCAGCCTCTTTCGAGCATGCTGCCCTTGGCGGCGTTGGCGGCGGCGGCGGCGGCTCTGTAGGCGTCGCTCCTGAGGGTCGTGCGGAAGAGGCGCCGTTCCGTCCAGCAAGTCCTCTCCGCCTCCTCGAAAGTCCGAGAGCCACACCCGCCGCCAACGCCGCCACCGCTGTGCTCGCCGCAGCCATCGACGCCACATCACCCACCGCGAAAGCGCAGTTTCGGGCACCTCGTCAGTCCATGATCGAGTTCATGCGCGATTTCCGACTGGCGGAGAATGTGCTGGAGCATACGAGGGCGAAGCGCGCTGAGGCGCACAACGTGGAGGACCAGGCGGCCGCTGTGAGCGCGGTGCGCCGCCAGCTGCAGGCTTTCCATCGGCACTCACATCAGGCGCATCTGAGATCCGACGAGGAGGCGATGAGCGCCGCCGCGATGGCGAGGCGTGAGCAGATGAGTGAGGCGGAGGCGGAGGCGGAGGCGGAGGCAGAGGCGGAGGTGGCGGCGGCGGCGGCGCTCGACATATTGCTCGAGGCGGCGCAAAAGGAAGGGGACATGATCATGCTCAAGGAGACGGCCGAAGCGGTTGCCGCGGCGGCTCATGCGGCTGTGGACGTGAAGGCGGCTGCGGCTGCAGAAGCCGCCGCTGACTCCGCGGAGCTCAGCGGTGCCACATCCCGTCAAGGGCTTGGCACCCCTATGTTTGCTATCCTGTCTCAGCCCGATGCATCCCTTCTTCCCCCTGGCGCCAGCGCGGAGCCAGAGGCGGTCACACGCACACCTGTCCCCGAGCCTGCCAGAGCTCTACGCGTGAGCTCGTCCCTCGAGCTCGGTCGCCGCGCGAGCGAAGAGCACAGCTCGAACGTGGCATCGTCCTGGTCGTCACCCGTCGAGTCACAGGGCAGTGGGAGTCGGGCAGAAAGTAGGCTCAAGGCCGCGGGGGGAAGCGTGCTACCCTCCGTGGGAGGCGCCGGCATCAAGGAGCCCTCGTGCCACAGCAGCCCCTACACACCAGCCTCGGCGCAGGCCCACGATCCCTTTCCATCGGCCTCGGGCACGCCGCAACGGTCGCAGCCCGGACGGTCGAGGATGGTCGCATCGAAGGGGCGGCCGGCGTCGGCGAGTGACCACGGCCGGTTGATGCAACGCGTGCACGCGGGCGGTGCTCTCACCGATACCGAGTACACGGAGCTGATGAGAATCGCGCACCCGACGCTCCTTCCAATGAGTCCAAATAAGGGCAGTCCAAAGGGCGCTGGCGGCGGTTATGGCGGCGGACGAGCGATCGGAGTGTGGGACTGTCTACCACTCGGGCGCAGCCGGATGTTGGGTGCCTTCATCGAGACGACCTTCCTCGGCGCGATCGTGCCCGTGTACACCCTCTTTGACACACAGCTTGCGTTCGAGCTCTCAACCCCCGCTTCGGCGCCCGCAGCTGGCCCGGCAGGTGCACCCTGGACGGGTGCGAGGCGCGGCGACCCAGCACGTGTCCATCAACTGATGCCGCCGACCAAGCGTTCCGGCGCGCACAGCCCTCTGTCCGCAAACGCGGTTCAAATCATCGGTGCTCCTTGGTCCGGCAAAGGGGAGATGCGGGGCGAGATACGGGACGAGATACGGGCGTTTGGGGGTAGCTGCATCAGCAGCCGAATCGAGGGCGAAATGGATACGGGCGGCGGCAGCCCTGGCGAACGTCCCGAGACGTATGACTTCCCGAGGCGCCTCGAGGCACTCGAAGCGCTCTCGCCAGGCAGAGCCATCTCCCTCCATGCGACGACTCTCGCGACGACGCCCCAGCAGCGTGCGCTCAGCGACCACCAATCCTTTGCCACGGTCACGAATGCACGGGGCGGCAGCGGCGGCGCCAGCCGGCAGGCCTCGAGCTCGGTGCCTGCGTTCGTGCAGACCATGAACACGTATCTGACGCCACGGTCTATCCGCTCGAAGGCGGCCAGCCCCCTTCCCAGCCCAGAGTGGTGGGAGAGGCCGCACCTGAAGCAGCCGTGGAATCATTCCACCTTCATCGAGCGCTCCGAGCATGAGAAGAGGGATTCATAGAGCGCCCGAATGACACGTCGGTCCCGAGTTGGTTGTGAACTTGCGACATCGCCCACATGATCCGCGCACCGCCCTCGGTGCCATGCGCGCGGGTGCACCCCCCGGGCCGCCCCGTTAGGGATAGTAAGTAAGTAAAACAACCCAGGCATACAATGCGAGGCGGTGGTAAATGTTTGTCACGCGTCGTCTCGAGTGTCCGGCCGCGTCATAAGCGCGCCGCGGCTTACGTTAAATGAAGCGCCCGCCTGCGGTGCGGTGTGCCGTGACGCACCAGCGCGCAAAACCACGTGACGCAGTCGTACATGTTCGTGCGTCATGTATCATGTATCGAAAAAAGCCAATCTCATAACAGCTCCGCGCGGTGCTAACCATACCTCGCGACAGGTGAAGCGACATTGTGGCGACCTGGCTGCCTGCTGCTGTATGCTGCTCCTCCGAAAACGAGGGCCCTAGATCAGAGACTTTCAAAGATATGTTCAACCGTGCCTCTTGGGAGAGGACGCGTTGAAATGCTCCTTGACCTGCATGCTGACGTACGTGGCGCCGCCGAAGTCGAGCCCGAGTACCGGCCCTCGTTCGAAGGCCCGGCAGTGGCTGAACCACGAGCAGTCCGCGTGGCTCGTTGAGTACGAGATGAAACGGCAACGGGCGCACTGCTGGCAGAAGCCGACGCAGGCCTGCAGGTCGGGCAGCCGAGGCACGCTGCCCTTGTGGCCGTTGATGCAGTCGCTCGGCCCGTTGTCCGTCGTTGCACAGTAGCCGACGCGGATAGTGCTCGATACGACGCCTTGAGGGCGCGAGGTGCTTGCGATGGGGCCGTCGGGGTCAGGGGATGAAGACGCACCGTTGGGGGCAGGGGATGATGACGCGCCGCGCGTGGCCTCCTCCATCGCTTCGGCTGAGACCTCCGCGTCGGGCGCCGCGCCGGGCACCTTGAGCTGCCAGATTGGGCACGCCGCGCGCAGAGCGGAGCGCCGTACTGGTCCGACAAGCTCACGTGCCCTACGAGACAGGACGGCAATGGACCTCGGCCCTGCATGGCGTTCGGGCTCGGTGCCCTCTGCGGCTGCTAGGTCGAAGGCGAGCGTGCGGTTGGGTAACGGCGCGTCGGAGTGCAACGCAACCAACAAAGAGAGTAGTGCGCCCGCACACGCGACGCTCGAGTCGACCAAGGAGGCATTCCTGTCGCCCACCAGAGCGTCACGTGCGCGCCCGAGACGGCGCCCGTGCACGTTCAAACTCGCTTGCGGCAGCCGTTGGCACAGCCGGTCCGCACAGCCGACATAGAGCGCTCGCACTTCAATCCGATCCATCGCGTCGGTCGCGCGCTGCGCCTCGTCGCACATACGAGAGCCGCCAAGGCAGTAAAAGTAGCCGTCGTCACACGCACCTCGCTTGGCGAGCGCCTCGGGCCTCACGGTGGGCGTGAGCCACGTGGGTGCCGGCGGCAGATTCCCATGCCACGGCCGTCGAAGCACATCGGACGCGTCGCAGCTGAAGGCGGGTGCCGTGGGCGCGACGTCGGCCGCGATGCCGGCCACGACACCCGCACGACCGGCACCGCCGTCAGCGCGACCGCCTCCAGTGCGTCTACCGCCCTCACCACCGCCTCGTCGAAGCTTGATTGCCACTGATTGCCACTGATTACCTCCCTCATCAGGTCGATGCTTGGGTGAAGCGTCGGCCGCGACGCGTGTGGAGCAAGCGGGGCGTAGGCCAAGGCAGCGCACAGAGGCCCACATACGCCCGAGGGTGAAGTCGACCCCTTGGTGGGACGCGTAGCGCAGCTGTGCGCGCAGCTGTCGCAAGATCATCTCGCCCCAGTAGATGTGACCCATGGCCACCTGCGGCTGCCCCCGAGGCCCGCGGTGCACGTGATACGAGGCCGCCGCCGCCCTTGTCAGGTTGCTAAATATGGGTGCGTCGCCGAGAGCGGCGAAGGCGGCTGCGTCAGTCGATCTGGGCACAATCTCGGACAGGTCAGATGCATCCGTGGCAATCCGTGGCAATCCGTGGCAATCCGTGGCAATCCGTGGCCATCCGTGGCCATCCGTGGCAATCCGTGGTCATCAGTGGCACGCAGTGGCACTCCGTGGCAATCCGTGACCATCCGTGACCATCCGTGACCGTCAGTGGCAGTCACTCGCCTGGCCGCGATCCACCAGTCCAGCACAAACACCGCGCGCGCCGATTTCGTCAAGTCGTTCTCACAGCCCCGCGACGGCGGACCGCACTCAATGGCGCCCGTGGTGATCTGCGAGCCAGATGCGATCGCGCCCAGCCAATGGTCTCCACCGCCGCCGCACACTCGGTGCCGGTGCTGTACAAGCGCCGACGTGTCGGGTGGTCCAGACGAAGCGCACTGGTGGGGCAGCACGAAGACGCCGGGAGCGATCGGGAGCGATGTGAGCGGCAGCGGCCTCTGCCAGAGCGTATCCCATCTGGAGATGAGGACACGCTCGTACTCGAGCTCGCTCGCACGCTCCGACCGGCGCATGAGCTCGACGGCGCGCGAGATGCCCAGCAGATGAGACGCCGTGCGCTCGCACGAGTTCTGACCCCAGCCATCCATCCCCGTGAAGAAGCCTTGGAAGCCGTTGCCCACACGGAGCAGCGAGACCTCGAGCTCACGGCACAGGCGATGGTTCCGCTTCACCTCTTCGGGCTCGTGCGAGCTGGCCCGCGGTCGAAAGAGCGCGTCGAGAGCCTTGCCGATCGTAGGCGACCAAGAGTGGCCGAAGAAGTGCACGTCGAGGCCAGCGCTCCGGCTGGGCTCGAGCACATGGCGTACGTAGCCAGCGTAGCAGAAGACGGCGAGGTCGAGAGCGCCAACAACACCGGCGTGCACCGCGCGTGTCGGCTCGCCCTCCACGCCGCGATCGAAGCGACCGAGCTTTCCGTGCAGCACGATGGCCGCGGCGACCCGCCGACGTTGCGGCATTGTGTGGAGAGTCCCACACTCACACCTGCGTGTTAACGTTCACGACAGACGCGACAACCGGTGCTACAGGAAGTAGAAAAGATACTGTTAAACGCTTCAACAAAAGTTGTTGGTCCTTGCTGGCTGCTTTACCCCTGGAGCACATGGTTGTGGTGTCGTTCCTACATGTATGCAAGGGAGACGCGCCGCGCATGTGCCCATGAAACGGAAGGAAGCAACGAAGGAACACGCGTTCCATGCCTACTGAGACGTTGGGTGAGAGGCCGACTACCCATGCGCCAAATCTCCAAATGGGGTCTGAGACCCCAATCGCAATGTCGAATGCCTCCTGCCACAGACCCTGATGGCCCGGCCGCCCTCAATCCCATGCTCGTTGCTTAACTCGTTGCTCTTTCACGCTCCAACATTTTTGCCGCGGCTGGATCTATCCTTCTTGCTGGGGCTGTCGCCGCGATGGCTCGGGGTCTCGCCGCGATGGCTCGGGGTCTCGCCGCGGTGCGAGCCGCTGGCTGGTGCTGGAAGTTTTCCCATTTCCTTCTTGACCTTGTCCTTCTTCGGAGCCATCGCGGGGTGAGCAGGGAAATGTCCATGTTTTTCGCAGTTTTTTCGCACACACTCGAGTCAATGGTCGTGAGCGCATTCAGATCGTCATCGTCCATGAACACGCAGTTGTTCCTCAGAAAAGCAGCTCAAATCCAGCCTTTCCTTGCAGTGCCTCATGGATCAAGGCCTTCCCTTCCTCGCCAATGAAGTTGCTCAACAGCCTGTATAGGGATGCAGACAAGCAGACAGGAAGGTTGTTCACACAGGAGGTATCCTTCCGTGGCCATCAGCTAGGCACGTGGTGCTTAGAAATCAAAGTTTGGGAATTGGGGCGACAAACTTACTCGATTTTCGTCAGTGCGCCATTGACGCGCAGAGCGTCGGCAATCGCTGTGATCCCATCTGCAGTGTAAGTTCCAAGCCCATAACGATCGAGGCCGCACAGCTGGTTGTCGCTGAGGTTGAGGCTCGTCAGCCCGCCATTAACGTGCAGGGCGTCGTCGATTGCAGTGATGATTGCAGTGATGCCCTCTGTGGTATAGGTGCCATGTGGGTCGCCCTTGTTGTCAGTCCAGATGCCGCACAGCTGGTTTCGGGAGAGGTCGATGCTCGTCAGCCCGCCTGTGACAGCTACCATAGCCACCACAGCGTTTGCTCCAACTGGACCGATGAAGTTGCCACTGACGTTGAGCGACGCGAGCTTGGTCTCTTTGTTACTCTTGATGGCCTTGCAGACTGCGCTTATGCCCTCATATTTGAGGTCATTGAAGGACAAATCCAGGGTCGTCAGTGCGCCTGTGACAGGAAGCAGATTGGCCAACACTAGCGCGCCTGTCACACCGACACCCTTGCCGGATAGGTCGAGCTCGGACAGACTGTCGGCGCGCAACTTCTTGATCGGGATGTTGCAGAAGATCTCGAGCGTCGGCTTACTGAGGACCACGGTCGCAAGCTCCTGTGCCACATTACCAGTGATGTCGTTCCAACCAACATCCACCGATGTTAGCGCGCCATTAACGCGCAGAGCGTCTGCAATCACTATGATGCCCTCTGCAGTGTAAGTTCCTTGGCCATATGCATCGAGGCCGCACAGCTGGTTTCTGGAGAGGTCTATGCTCGTCAGCCCGCCGTTGACGCCAAGCATCTTGGCCACGTGCTTGACTCCTGCTGTCCCACCAATGTTGCTCTCTCCATCAATATCGCCGCTTATGTCAAGCTCCTTGAGCGTCTTGTTCTGTTCTAGAGCCTCACAGATGGCCTTTGTGCCCTCCTCCCCCAACATGTTTTTGGCGAGTGATATTTTGATCAGCCCGCCTGTGACAGCTACCATAGCCACCACAGCGTTTGCTCCAACTGGACCGATGAAGTTGTAACTAAAGTCGAGCGACGCGAGCTTGGTCTCTTTGTTATTCTGGATGGCCTTGCAGACTGCGCTTACGCCCTCATCCTTGAGGTCGTTGAACGACAAATCCAGGGCCGTCAGCCCGCCTATGGCAGGCACGAGGTACGCAAGAAGCATGCCACCCTCGACACCTATATGTATCGCTTGCAGGTCGAGCTCAGAGACGGAGTCGTCGCGCATCATCTGCACCGGAATGCCGCGAATCTCGCCATAGCCGGCGCAGGCGACAGCCGCAAGCAGTAGCTCGAGCGGCGGCTCGCCCTCTCCCTCGATGCAGCTGAGGAGAGCGGTTTTGACAGCATGGCCTCCAAGGAACGGCCTCTCGTCCTCGTCCTCGTCCTCGTCCTCATCCCTCTCGTCCAGATCCACCCCGCGGACCGCGGCCACACTCACCTCAAAGCCCTCCCAACGCAGTCGGGCCAGGCTGGGCAGCATCCTCCCCGCCGCCGCCG
>ERZ761574.966-NODE-966-length-19990-cov-143.838525_pt1 | contig 19990 bp, 13 predicted proteins | sample MGYA00374950_ERZ761574 | MGnify/ENA primary metagenome ERZ761574 (study PRJEB28895, sample SAMN07631631) | mixed culture metagenome | isolation source: Freshwater growth medium | place: USA: Seattle, Washington | collected 2016-10-03 ... | reverse complement strand
AAGCGGCGGGCAGCGGAGTCAGCAGGTGCGCGTCGCGAGCAGCGGCGACGTCAGAAGGGCAGGGAGGGGTGCCGACATGCCCAAAAAGGGTGCTGTGGAGCGTCGTCCCGAACTGTAGGAATCACCGCACGAGTATTTTCAGCCGATTCACAACTCAAACTCTGCGCGACAAGTGGTGCGAAGCCAAGAGTACAGCGGGCCACTGCCGCGCTGGTCCTTGCCCCGCGCAGCAGACACGCGACACCTCTACACCCGCATGCGCGCGGCGCGAGTCCTCGTGCTGCTGCTTCTCGGCATCTGGGCAGTAGGCATCGCTCGCTCCCATTTTCGGGAACACGGTGATGAGTCCGAGCCTGATCGCCACATTCTACGGCGGCATCAGCGCCAGATGCAGCAGCATGGGGACGTTGCGAGAATAGGTGCCGACCCGGACCCGCCCAAGCGGTGGCCGCATCCTCTTCAGCCGCCGCACGCAATGGCACGGCAGCTGCGCGCCGACAGAGCCGCCGACAGAGCCACCGACGCAGCAGCAACCGGCGATTCGAGGCCTGCCTCTATGTGCATGCATAATGTGGGCAGCAGCAAGGTGCATGACTGCGTGCACAAGCCGTTGCTGCCCGATCTTCTCGCGCCCGACATCATCGCGATGGTCGTCATTTTTTCCATCGCCGGCCTCGCGCTCGCGGTCGGCATCGGCGGTGGCGGCATGTATGTGCCGCTGCTCAACCTGCTGCTACACTTCAAGCCGCACGCATCGACGGGCCTCTCTCAGGCGCTCATCTGTGGTGGCGCCCTCGGCGCGCTCGCCGTCAACGTGTGTGAGCGCCATCCGGCCTCCGCCGCGCGGCCCATGATCGACTTCGGCTTCGCTGCCTTCCTGGCTCCCGCTGAGATGGCGGGCGCGCAGCTGGGTGTGATGCTCAACCATATGCTCCCCTCTCCGGTGATCCTCGCGATGATGGCCTCGCTGCTCTCAGTGCTCGCGTACCGCACACTGAAAAAGGGGGGCCAGCAGTGGCGGGAAGAGCGCGAGGCCCGCCGCCGTCAGTTGCATCCTTCTCTTCTGCACAGCGGTGAGAGCGAGAGCGAGAGCGAGGGCCACGCGGAGGAAGGTCGGCTGCTACCACGACACGTCACAGTGCCGGGCGCCTCGAGTGTCGTGCCGATCCCCTCAGTCTCGCCGCCAACGCCCCCGGCGCCCTCGCCATTGAAGCCCTCGCCATCCCTCAAAAAGTCAGGGGACGAGGGAACCCTCGCCGCCGTGGCCGAGGATCACTCGGTGCACCTGCGAAGTCGCTGCGAAGACTCCACCGAGGCCTCCTCAGCAGGCGACTCCGCCGAGGCGTCCAAGCCGGCGTCGCAGCCGCCCTCCAAGGCGGCCGAGGCAGCTACTTCCCTGTCGTTCGCGCCGCTCGCGCGGATGCTTGCGCCGGAGGCGGAGCCTGCACAACGCATCGTGTCGGATCGAGCGGCGCCATGGTTCGAGATATCGCTTCTCGGCGGAGTGTGGGTCGGCCTTCTCGCCGTACTGCTGCTCCGCGGCGGCAAAGGCGCTCCCTCGGTGCTCGGCCTCCCCACGTGCGGCGGCGGCTACTGGGCGCTCACATTCTTCGGCTTCTTCTGGCTGTTCGGCATCAGCCTGCTTGGCGGCCGCCGGATGGTCGAAGACGCGCGCTTACGGCGCGCGGCTGGCGAGCCCTTACTGGCGGGCGATGTGCGCTGGGATGGCCCGCGCGCCGCGCACTGCCTCGTGGTTGCCTTCTTGGCTGGTGTGCTCGCCGGGCTGGTCGGCGTGGGAGGTGGCATGGTTCTCGGACCCTTGCTACTCGACATGGGGGTCCTGCCGCAGGTGGGCGCAGCGACCACGGGCACCACGGTGCTCCTCACCTCGTCGAGCGCCGCCGCTGTCTTCTTGCTCGGAGCTCTCATTCCGGCGGACTACGCATTCGGCCTTGGGCTCGTTGCCCTCGTGGGTGCCTTCATCGGCAAAGTCGTCATCGGCGCGCTCGTCAAGCGCTATAAGGCAGCCGCGCTCATCACGTTGCTGCTGGGCGTGCTCATCTTCATCTCCATGCTCGCCTCGGCGACTGCCGGTCTGCTCGACCTGCACGCCAAGTGGGAAAGTGGTAACTTTGCCGCCGAGCTCGCGCTGCGCACGCCGTGCGGCGGCGGCCACTAGCCACGGGACTTCGATGTAAAGCACTTGAGTGTACGAGTCCATCCACGCCGGTACGGCTACGGCCAGGTGAATATGGCGGGTCGGTGTGGACGAAAGGAGCTACCGGCCGCGTTAAATGTGCCGGCTGTGGCTGCCGCAGTTGGAGGTCGCGGTTGCGTTGCGGATGAAAACGACGACGCCGGTGGCCGGTCACAGAGTCAGGCGTCAGGGAGACACATAACCGTTACTGTGACGCATTTCCCCGCAACAGCCAACACGGGGCACGCCCCCGCGGCGGCGGCGCGTTAACCGGGTGGACAGGCGCATGAACGCGAGACGTGCTCAGGAGGCCGCCGTGCTCTGTCGTGTCAGTACGCCTATCGACGTAGCCAGGATCCTGCCGTCCGGCGTTCATCGTCCCAGTTGGATTGTCTGAAGGATGGAGAGCACATGTGCATGTACGTCCTCGACGGTCCTTGGGCTGTCGAGCCGGATGACCTTCTCTTCGAGTGGCGCCACCTGATGAGGGAGGAAATCACAGCTCATCAGAGGCCATCAGAGTTCATCAGAGGTCTTGGGCTGCCCATCTGGATGACATTCGCTTCGAGTGGCGCCACCTTCTCTCGCTCATACGACTCGTGAGTGGGCCAGAGCAACTCGTCGAAATCTTGGGTCGACAGTGGGTTGGGGTTAAGTGGACATCTCGGCCGAGTCCGACGAGTGCGGGCCTCGTCGCGGTCCAGCGTCAAGAAGAAGGTGACATCCATCAGAGCAGCCACATTTGGCGAGTGTAGCAGCTGGCGAGCGAGGGAGGAGCGAGGGTGGGGAGTACGAGAACAGATGGGTGAGAGACGCGACGACGTGCCAGAGCACTGTAGCTTGCGCATGAGCGTGAGGCTTCGAGGTCACTGCTGCGTGAGCGGACGCTTGGCATGCGAGCGCATCTCGCTGCCAGACATACTCGGCAGCTGGCAGCGGCCTCAAGCTGAAGGGCTCAGCACAGCGTCGCACCTGAAACCCCTCAGCAATCACGACATCATGCAAGAGCATCTCATGTCGGATCGCTCTCTCGAAAGCCTCGTTGTCCGTGCATTGCGGATCCTCCTCGCTCGAGCGCATCTGCGCGCCGACCTTCACCATCACTGATTGAACCCAGAAGCTGTCTTGTCCCACAACGACGCTTGTCTTTTTCCCCTGAGCATCGAGAGTCCGCTTCACTTCACCAGCTATCCAGCTTTTGCCGGAGCGACTACAGCCGGTGAGTCCAACAACCATTGCGCACTTGGCTTGGGATGAGCGCTTGCTAATCATGTACAATACGGCGCACGCGCTTGCTGCAGTAGCAGCCGCTAGAACTGCCCGAGAGAACAGCATGTGTTGCCCTGGTTTGGTTCGCGAGAGAACTTGGACGATGAATTGTCATCCAGGCAAGGCAAGGCAAGTCACGAAGGTGTCAAGTCAAGTGTAACCTCCTCTCCGTCGACTCTCACCTCCACGGTGCGAGCCTCGAGAGCACATTCGATGTTAGTTTGTCTGTTGTTCATGATCATGTGACTTGATTTGATTGAGAACCAGGCAGCCTGGTGACGTGGTGAGGGCGCGACAACCCGGTCCCTGCGAAAGCTAGACCAGGCTTACATCGCGGTGGGTGGGCGGGACAACTTAGCTCTCAAAATCGGAGAGCTCGACAGGGATCAGATGTCCCTTGTTTCCTAATTGCTTCATGTAAGTTTTGCGCAATTGGTATTGCGCTTGATCATCGAATCTCCCCCACGAGGTGCAGAGGTGCCGAGTGGCACAGACGAGGCGGGAAGCCGGGACGCACGCGGTATTGCAGGCGCAATTCGACGGTATTGTGCAGCGCAATCACATCCCTCATCAAGGGGCGACTTCCAGCTGGAACCGCGCGCAGGTTTCCCCACAGCCAAAGCCCTACTATTGTAGGAGAAGCTCATGGCCGAAGCGACGACGGAGGTCGAGGCGATGCCGGCAGAGGCGGCGGTCGAGACGAAGAACTCGATCGTCGAGATCGGCAACTCCGTGCTGAACGCGACTGTGCTGGCCATAACGCGGCGTGGGCTATTTTCATCGGGAGTGGCGATCGCACCCGCGGATGCGCTTTCAAGCGCGCGCAGTGTGCAGGCGGTTGCAGAACAGACGATCCCAGAAACGGCCACTGAGGTTGGGCTGCCGACGCCCAAGCCAGAGTCTGCGGCTGCCTCTCACTTGGCGCCGCCGCCGCCGCACCGCCACTCAATGGCCCCCACGCGGCCCGATGCCTTGGATGACGGGGACGACACGAACCTCGACGACATCGACGACGACGACGACGCTACTCGGTTCTTCGGAGCCTGCTGCAGGCCTTCGCGCCGCATGCGCCATCCCAAGCGCAAGCTCGTCGGCATCGACCCCGAGGTGAAGCGCGAGTTGAGTGCGCTCGACAACGATCTGGCTGAGGTGCTCGGACGGGGCGATATTGCGCTCGTGAGCGCGAAATGGCTGAAAGCCCAGCTCGCCCGGCAGCCAGACTACCGCATCGTCCGCCGGCAGGACCTCAAGCCTGTGGGCGGGATCAAGCCACATCTGACGCCCAAGGAGGCCAAGCGACTCCTTCTCGAGGGCAGGCGCGCAGTCGGCGCGTTCTCTCTCGGCTGGCCCACCCAGGGCAACCCGGACCCGACCGGCCACCGCATCCAGGCCTTTTGGCATGCCCTTTTAGAGCGGCCCGACATCGAGGCCTTTTTCTGGGATTACCCGTCGCTGTACCAGAACAGTGACCACAGCCCCCGCACCGATGAGCAGGAGCGCGCCTTCAAACGAGGGCTTCGCGTGGTAAGGCGCTCGCGATCAGAACGCTCCTCCGGAACGCCCCACGTCATGCCCCCCTCCTCTCTTCATGCTGTCCTTTGCACCGCCTCGCTGAGAGAATGCCGCCCACCCCCGTCGGCCTCTGCGCCGTGCGTGCGTCCTCGCCGCAGATAAACAGCCTCTATGGCTCCGCCATCGGCACGACCGTGCTGCAGCTCAAGGAGCTGCCGCCGCGACCGCGAGAGTACGATGGCAAGCTCTGCCTCTTCGACGTCGCCCCGGGCGTCGACGGGGCGGCGATCAAAGCGGCGCTTGTGCCCTACGGCGACATCGTCAGCTGCACGCTCGGCAAAACTGCGCGTCCTGCGACCGTGTGCTTCGCGACGCACGCGGCGGCGCAGGCGGCCAAGCGCGCGGCGGCGCAGCTCGTGCACATCGCCGGCGGCGTGGACACGCTCTTCAACGAGCGCTCGTACGATGGACGGCACGGCGAGGCCGGCCTCGACGACGACGAGGGCCGCGGCTGGTGCGTCTTCGAGTCGGCGGTGAGCGGCGAGCTCATCCTGCGGCTGTCCGTCGTCCCACGGCTGAAGGCGGAGCTGGATAAGCTGCCGCCCAAGATGCTTCAGGTCCGCAGCGGGCGCTCCCTCGAGCCCGTCGACTTGAGCGCCGGCCGGCTCGAGACGCGCGTCGCCGAGGTGGTCTCCCGCATCGAGGGAGCCACCTTCACCGGCAAGGGCGACAAGGCCGTGGTCATCGACCTCTACAAGAGGTTTGTTGATCGGATTGCGGTCGCGCTGCAGCGATTGTTGCCCAAGATGATCGAATCCCACGGTGCGACGGCCGCGCCGCCGGAGCCGCTGCCGCAGGTCGATGCGCCCGCCGCCGCGCCGCTGCGCCTCGCCGAGGGACAGCCGCTGCTGCTGCTCTCTCGGGACGCGGGCGGCAGGCCGCGCTTTGGCGTCGTCGTCGATGCGACCGGGGGGCGCGTCGCCGTCGCGGGCGGCGACGACGTAGAGCTGGCCTACGACCGTTGCAGCCAGGCGGTGCTGCCGTGGCGGCCGCCCGCTGCCGGCTGGGAGGCCGCGTTCGTTGGCGATGCGCGTGCGCTTCGAGACCTCGCCGAGCCCGCACGCCGCCTGGCGGACGATGCTCGGCGGATGGAGTCGGAGTCGGCGCTGCGTGCCGTGGGCGAGCGGGCGCGCGAGATTGCCCACAGCGCGGTGCGGTGCCAAGCCATAGCGCACGCGGCGCGCGAGGCGGGCGGCGCCGTGCAGTCGTGCGTGGACGCGGCGGCGGCGCTCTTCCAAGAACAGAAACAGGGCGATCGCACGCAGCTCCAAGCCGCGCTCGGCAAGGTGCGCGAGGCGGTCGAGAGGCTGCAGCCCGTCGCGCTCGAAGCCGCGCTCACTGCGGCACTGCACTCCAGCGGCGCCAGCGGCGCCCGGCGCTACGCCGCCGGCCAGCCGCTCACCGTGCGTACGGCCGGCGGCTGGCGCGATGCCGACGTGGCAACGGTCGGCGCCGACGGCCTCTGCCACGGCCTCACCTTCTTGGAGGGCAGCGGCGAGCCACCAGCCACGCTCACGCTGCACCCGTGGAACCACGCGCCGCGCGAGCTGCCGCACGCCGCCTACGAGGCAATGCGCGCGTGGTGGGCGCCCTGGCTCGGGGCGCAGCACGCGCAAATTGCCGACGCGCTCACGGGCAAGCGGCTCGACGCGCTGCAGCAGTGCGTCGCCATCAGCGTGACGGGGGGAGAGGCAGAGACGCAGGCGTCTGCCATCCGCGACGCGCACAGCCTGACCGCATGGTTGCTTGCGCAGCACGGCGCGCAGCTCGAGGGCGGCCCAACGGAGGGTCCACTCGCGGTGCTGCTCACCGCAGGCCCCGCGAGCGGCAAGACGACGCTGCTGTCGCAGGTGGTGACGCTCGCGCTCCAAGACGAGCACACGGAGCTCGTGCCCATCCTGGTCAAGGTGCAGGTCTTGCAGCAGCGGCTGCTCGACGCGCCCGACGCCTTCGCCTCCGCGTGGAACTACATTGACGCCTACCTGCGCCTCGAGCACGAGGCGAGCCGCCCCGCGCTCTACCGCATGCTGCGTCAGGCGATGATGGCGCGGCGCGCGCTGCTCCTCCTCGACGGGCTCGACGAGGCCGGCGCCAAGCGCGCCGACATCGAGCGCCACGTGGTCGAGGTGCTCGCGCCGCAGGGCCACGTGCTGCTCTGCACCTCGCGGCCGGCGGGCGTCGACGAGGCGCGCTTTGCCGCCTTTCGCCGCCTCGAGCTCGCGCCGCTCTCGGACGCGCAGCAGGAGCGCGCGCTCGAGCAGCGGCTCGGCGCGGAGCGGGCGGCCGCGCTGCTCCCGTACGTGCGCGACACCGTGCCGCGCGATGACAAGGGCCAAAAGGTGACGAGCAACCCGCTCATGCTCTCCATGGTCGCCTCCGTGTACGAGCTGCGGCAGGGCATTGGCATGCCCGCCACGGTAGCCGAGCTGTACGCGACCGCGTCGGACGCGATGCTCGCGCGCGGTGGCGTCGCGTCGGCTGAGCTCCTGCGGTTGCTGCAGCGCATCTTCTTTGAGGCGCACGTTGCGCAGCGCCGCCTCATTGAGGACCGGCAGCTCGACGAGGCGGCGCTCGGCCTGGAGGCGCCCGAGGCGCTCGCAAAGATTCGGGCCAAGGCGGCGGTCTGGGAGCCATTTGGCGGCCGTGCCGAGATGGGTCACTACGTCGAGGTGACAAAGGAGGGCGACGAGCACAAGGGCAAGCGCGGCATGATCACGACCGAGTGCAATGATTTCGACCTGTTCTACAAGGTCACCTTTGCCAACGGCACGGTGAGCCGCTGGCTCAAGCCCGACGAGCTGCGCTCCTCGGGCCTCGTGGGCGAGATGGCCGCGCTCCAGCGCGCAATGGATGCGAGCGCGCCCGCCGTGCGTGCGGCGTGCGAGGCGCGCCTGTCGGTGGCGCTGCGTGAGGCGCTGCGCACGGTGCGCGAGCGCGTGCTCGTCGACGCGCTGCCGCTGCTCAGCCTGGTGCAGTCCGAGCCGCTGCGGCTGCAGTCGTCGCACCTCTCCTTCCAGGAGTACTTTGCCGCTCGTGCGCTGTGCGAAGAGGGCACCAAGCTCTCGGGCACGCCACCGTGGCAGTGGCCCGCGTGGTGGGCGAACGCAGTGGAGCTCGGTGCCCAGATGGGCGATGACTTTGGCCGAGGGCTGCTGCGTGCGGCCGGGGTGACAGGCGACACGCTCGACCTCTCGCAGAAGCTCGGCGGCGACCCGCCGACAGTGCGGCGTGTGCTGGCAGCCGTGGTCGCCAGTGCCGGCAAGCTGAGGACGCTCGACCTGAGCCAGAATCGGCTCGATGCAGAGGACGCTCGAGCTCTAGCCCCTGCTTTGAAGACCACGGCGCTGACAAGTCTTTCAGTCGCTCAGAACGACATCGTGGGCGAGGCTGCGCAGCAGCTTGCGACGGCAGTGCTCAGCTGCTCGTCGCTCGAGGTGCTCTCTGGAGTGCCGATTAAGAAGCTGCGCGCGGACAAGCTGACAAAGCTCGACCTGCAGGGCAAGGGCCTTGGGGTGACCGAGGGCATCGTGCTCGCCGAGCTGATTCAGCTAAGCCCGGTGCTCCAAAATTGCAACTTGCTCAAGAACAATCTCGACGTTGAGTCGGCCACGATGCTCGCCAAGATCGGCGCGGAGAAGGGCATCATGCTCTCGAGCATGAAGAGCGACCAGACGGAGTCCAAGTTCACTGGCCAGGGCCTCCAACCTGCCGACGGCATCCTGATCGCGTCGGACCTGAAGTTCATGGCTGTGTTGACCAAGCTCGATGTTGGGTACAACTCGCTCGACGAGCAGGTGGCGCTTGGCATCGTGCGAGCGGCACGGCAGCAAGACAAGATCACCTTTCTGGGTCTCGGCGACTGCAAAATTGGCCCCATCGGCGCCAAATCGATTGCGGACTACATCCAGTTCACGGCGGCCCTGACCAACCTGGATTTGAGAGCCAACAACATTGGTGACGACGGTACCAAGGCGATCGCGGAGGCGCTGAAGGTCAGCCTGGTGTTGAACAACCTGGAGTTGGGGTTGAACAACATCGGCGTTGACGGTGCCAAGGCGATCGCGGAGGCGCTGAAGGTCAACGCGGTGCTCTCCAAGCTATACCTCCACGGCAACAACATCGGCGACGAGGGTGCCAAAGCCATCGCTGATGCCCTCAAGTTGGGCACGGCGGTGTTGACCGTTCTCAATCTTGGGTACAACAAGATGGGGGACGAGGGTGCCAAAGCCATCGCCGATGCCCTCAAGTCGGGCACGGCGGTGTTGACCAAGCTCGAGCTCGAGCGCAACAAAATCGGCGACGACGGTGCGAAGTTCGCGATCAATCTCCATGCATCAACACATAGGACTACAGATCATTTCACTCCCTCCCTGCCTCTCGCAATGTTTTGCGGTTGCCGCTTGGCCATTGCTCGTCTCAGCAAGCGGAACGTGACCTCGACGTCAAACTACAGCGACGAGAAACCCGCAGGCACAATTCTGCGCCATGGTTGGCTCGGCAAGGCGGGAACGGGGATCCTGAGCGTGTTCTATGAGAAACGATACTGTGTGCTGCACCTCCCACCAGAGGGAGTGATGCTGTCCATGTACGACTCGATGGCTATGGACAAGCTCACAGGCAGTCGCCTGCTCTTGGTGCAGTCGACGTTCCTCGTCTCGCAAGCCGGAAGCAGGCTCAAAGTCTCTGCGTCCGACTCTGGCAAGCTGATCGCGCCCTCCTTGAAGGCAGCTTCGGCTTCCCTTGCCAGCGAATGGGCGCAGCAGATCCACAGAGCACACGAAGTCATACTCGAGCTCAAGACGGCGGCGCAGCATGCAGCAGCCGTGCAGGAGGCGTTGGTGAAGAGGCTTGAGGACGTACCTGCTTCTGAGCGTGAGCCGGTGCAACGGTTCGGACGGAGAATCTGGGATTCATACGGAGGCGCAGCGGTGGATACGTTGCTCGAGCACACGCCTTGCATCGACATCGAATATCTCATCGCTCTCGGTAAGATTTACCTCTGGCACGCTAGCACACTGCGAGGCTTGTGCTCTCTGACGCTTGTGCTCTGACGCGTGGGCTCGGTGACGCTTGTGCTCTGTGCAGGGGAGCGAGGGGGCGTTCTGCCGCGCAATCAGGAGCTGCCCAGGGCGGCATTCATCACACCGAGTGAATCGTGGCGGCTGCGACTATGGCCTTTCATTGACTCGCTCCCGGTGCTCGTGCTCTCATATCCATGGCTCGATTGGTGGCATCCCGACCGACTCGGCGAGCAGCTGAGCAAGTGGCTGCCTATTTTCAAGCTGATGCTCCACGCGGCGAAAAGCTCTTCGGCGCATGCCACCGTCGGCGTGCTGTGGGATTTCGGCTGCTTGCCTCAGAAACCTCACACCACGGCGCAGGAGGGGGAGCGTTTCGAAACATCCCTTCGAGCCATCAACGAGTGGTACTTTCACCCTTACACAATCGTGCTCCTGGTCTCCACACCGCCGCCCAGCGATCATGGCTACACTAACACGCGGCCTCACAAAGACCGGGGGTGGTGCAACTTCGAGCTCAACGCGAGCATCACGATTAAGAACGACCAGTGTCTGTGGGACATGAGCCAGTGGAAGGATGGGATCGATGAGTATGGATGCCACGGAGGGCCGGCAGCTGCCCACTCTCTAGTCGGCACACTCAAGGCGGGCCGCCAGCCTCCTCTCACCCCCGACGCATTCTTCGAGCAGCTTCACGCTGGCGTTGAGTGCGGCGATCTCAAATTCACAGCTCCTGCCGACGTGGACATTGTGGTTGAACAGTACCGAAGAGGCTTCGCTAATGTGTGGGGCGCCTTTAGTGAGCTTACGCAGGCTAGGCAGCCTGTGTGGTTCGAATATTTGGGCTGGACTGATGCTGATGGCGCGCTGTTACTAGAGGCGCTCAAGTATGCCGCGCTGCACTGCACATTCGTCAGCGGCCCTCTCATCGTTTACTGCGTCGACGGGAATGAGTTCAGTGAAGGCTTCTTGAGCAGCATCTTGCAAGCCAACGAGGGCGCGTTGGCAGGCAAGTTCGTGTGCACATCCGGCGGGCGATGCATGCAAGACTTTCCAGAGCTCTGATTGGTGTGGGCGGCCAGAAAACGAATCTTCGTCTGTCCGGATTCTCACTTGAGCAAACAATGCACAGGCCAAGACCAACTCGGAACTCGAGTCAACGGCAAGCGCGGGTATAAATTTTGTAGTATTCATTCTTTGGTGCATTCTGCATAGACAATTTCAATTAGGGTATTAGGCATGTGCATAGAGAGCCCCCGTACGACGATTCTCGATACCCCTTTTAATGTTTAGGTGCTGCGTGCGTGGGGTATTTGTGTAATTGAAGTCGTTATGACGAGTCTGTACTGGTGGGGGGGTTAGGAGTGATTTTTTTAGATTTGGTGTGGTGCTGGGGGATCATGAGGGGGATCGACGTTGCCTCTGAGGCGAGAGAGCTCTGACCTCTCTCAGTGTCGACTTCAGTCGGCTCAATCGACTGGCTCACTTTTCCTATTCTCGCCCAGGCCCAGCGGATCCTGTTGCTGATCGGAGCCCGGCTCAAACGCAAAGTCGAGCGGCCGCCCCTCGAGGAGCACATTGAGCACTTTAAGGTACGGGCCTGCTGCGCCGTTTTCGATGAGGTCTGACGTGATGATCCGGAGCACGGAGGTGAGTGGCACGGCCAGCATGGCGCCCACGATACCCCATAGGATCCACCTGATGAGGGGGGTGACGCTCAGCGGCGATCAGAGGTCATCCGCGGCCATCCGCGGCCATCAGGGGCAATCAGCGGTCATCAGCAGCCATGATGGCGAATCAGCGGTCATCAGGGGCAATCAGCGGTCATCAGGGGCAATCAGCGAATCGGCCGCTCACCAAACTCCAATCGAGAAGAGGATGATGACGGGCGACATGCGAAACTGCTTGCCAAAGAGATGCGGCTCAAGGACATTGCCGACGACGACATGGGCAATGCCGGGGAGCAGTACAGCGAGAACGCCCGCGTTGGGCGTCACCGAGACGTCCAGCAGGCAGATGGGCAGCGGCAAGCAGACGGCGAGGAGCGGTCCCAAGTTGGGGATGAAGGTGAGGATGTAGGTGGCGATCGCGAGGAAGAGCGCGAGAGGGAAGTCGAGCGCCGAGAAGACCACAAAGGCCCAGCTCGCAAGGCCCAGGCACACGAGCGACTTGAGGATGATGTACCGTGAGATCGAGTTGTCTACGCGCTTGCGTAGCGACGAACGCGGCGCAGACGGCTCGAGCAGCAGGAAGACGAGGAAGATGAGGACGAGCAGGAAATCGTTGAGCAGCCCGAGCGACGAGATCAGCAGCGGCTGCAGATACGACGAGATCGCCTGCGACGGGAGCAGCTGCAGCGTCGACTCGGGCACGTGGAGCCCGAGTGGCTCGAGCATGTACACCACGATGGACCACAGCTCGCGAACGCGGTGCTGGTACGCATCGAGGCGATTGCCCAGCGAGCTGATGGAGGCCGACATGAGGACTATGACGGAGGCAAACAAGATCATCGCGAGCGATAGGGCGAGCAGCACTCCGACCCAGAGGGGCACGGACTCCTCCAACTGCCGCCCAGCCTCAGCAAGGTGAACCATGCTGACTTCCGCAGTGAGCAGCCGGGGCCTTCTTTGAGGTGAAGGTGACGAGCGCTCCTCGTCGGGCAGCAGCCTCGCAACCTCCTCGCGGCTGAATGCGTCCTTTTTCAGCCTCTCGCGTCGGCTCCGCCGCCAGAAACAGAGATGGCCTGCGATGAGCTCGGCGAGCGGCCTCACCATGTATGCCAGGAAGATGGCAAGGACGAAGGGCACGAGGATTGCCTGTAAATAGATGAGCAGCACACCGACGAGCACGACCGTCCCCACCGCGAAGAAGCTCCGCGCCCAGCCGTCCGCAGCGGCCGGGGAGTCATAGCCGTCCGAACTCCGCATTTCCCTCGTCGGTTTGTGCGGATAAGTTCACGAGAGCGTCGTGTTGAGCGTCCGATTTTGTAGTTCGGAGTCTAGCGCTCAAACATTGACTGCATAACACCGTCATGGGGTCACTGGTGTTTGAAGGTTTCGTTACAGTTCACGTTCTTCACGCGTCCAAGAGTCGTCCAAGTGCCTCCTCCAAGCCACCCCCGGTGGCGGCTCGGTGCTGCCTTCATGGACGTGCCGCAATTCCAGGCCGCAATTCCGGCTCGAATGCTTGCGCTCGCTCTCTTCGCGCTGCTGGCGAGCCGCACGAGCGGCAGCGGCTACGGGGACCCCGTCTCGCTCGTGCTCACAAGAACGACGGCCGAGTCTATTGCGGGCCTGCCGCTCACACCGGCACCGCTGGTCGAGTTGCACGACTTGGGAGGCATTCGCGTAGGGTCGCACGTAGCGGCTCGTGTGCGCGCAGCTTACACGGTCTTAAGCTACGCCGGCACACTCACCGGCGAAGGCTCTGCGTCGGCAGCCGCCGTCGCCCCCGGCGAATCCCTTCAGGTCACACGGTCGATGAGCGTGCCGCTTGTCAACGGTACTGCCGATTTTGCGGGTTTGCTCATCGTCCGCTACGCCGACCCGGCCTTACGAATCAAATTCTCCCTTGAGTCGCCGAGCGGCGGCCCGGCTGAGCTCGTCAGCGCTGCAAGCGGTGGGCGCATCACCACCGTCGCTCCCATCCTCTCGCCGCCAGTGGCCATCATGCCTGCCCAGCCCGCCGGCCTTGTGGTGCTACAGCAGCCTACGGGCGGGCAGATGACCTGTGACCCTGTGGTGGGCCGCTTCACCCTGGCCGTGAAGGACGCCTTCAACAACACGGTCCTCAGCGCGGGCTCGGCCGCGCTCCCGCTTTCCATGGAAGCGCGTGTGTTGCGGCGTGCGCCAATGGCGTCCATCACCGCCACTGCCGGCAGTGGGGCGAGCGCCGAGTCGGGCGCTGAGTCGAGCGCCGGCGGCGGAGAGCCGAATATGGCCGGTGGCTCGACGGGGGCGGCGACGGCGCACGGCGGCGTGGGCGGGCTGCCAACGGGCGGGCTGCCAACCCTAATAGGCGAGACGCGCGCAAAGGTGCTCGCGGGCCAGGTGACCTTCCACAGCCTTCGCATCAACGGCTCGGCGCTCGGTATCGTCCTTGAATTCTCGCTTGTGGCGACACCCTACCCGCCGGCCGTGCCGCCGTCGCCTCCCTTGCCGCCGCAGCCGCCATATGAGCCGCCCCCACCTACTGAGCCGCCGTCGCCGCCCACGCCGCCCACGCCGCCAGAGAATCCCCCGACGCCGCCGTCAGCTCCGCCAGCACCGCCCCCGCCTCCCTCTCCATCGCCACCACCGCCTGCGCCGTCTTTCGACGACCCTTTGCATCCACCCACCTCGCCGCTACCGTCGCCGCCGCCCTCGGCGCCGCCCTCGCTGCCGCCGCCGTCCCTGCCGCCGCCGTCTCTGCCGCCGCCGTCACTGCCGCCGCCGTCACTGCCGCCGCCCACCTTGCCGCCACCGTCCCCCTCGCCCTCGCCGCCCCTGCCCTTGCCTTTACCGCCGCCGCCCTCGCCTCCGACGCCGCCGCCGCCCTCGCCGCCCCCGCCGCCGCGGTCGCCGCCGCCGCGCCCGCCGCGCCCACCGCCGTCGCTCCCGCCGCTGCCGCCTTTGGTGCTGTCGCTCACGCCGGCGCGATCCCTCGGCATCGACTGCCACGGACCGCCGGCGAGCCTCCAGCTGCTTCCCATCTCGCCGCCCACCTTGCACGTGGTCGACGCTGCCGGGATTCGGACGACCGTGGTGCAGGGCGTGCCGCTCATGGCCTATGTGCAATCTCCCTCGCAATCTCCCTCGCAATCTCCCTCGCAATCTCCCTCGCAATCTCCCGACGAGGGTGTCCCAAATTTGGGCGGGAGTCACTGCATCTCACCGTGTCTCCCAAACGCCTCACTGCCTCACTGCCTGAGCCAATGCTTCCCAAATGCGTCTGCGCTCGTCACGGCGCGCGACGGGGTGTGGGGCTACACCCATCTCAACAGCCCAATTGCCAGCGCCATCGCCGCAGGCGCCTCCCAAATCATCTTCTACGCCAACCTGAGCGCGTGGTTCCGCGCTCAGCGCAACGCGTCGGGTGGGGCCCTAGATGACGTGGCCGCCGTGGACACCGACTGCTGCACGCTCGTGGTGGGCGGCGGCGCGAGCGCGAGCGCAACGTACCCCGAACTGAGCTCGCTCCATGTACCTCCGCTCCAGATCGCTCGGCTACTCGCGCGAAACACTGGTGTGAACGGGGGGTACGCTCGCGGAGACTCGATCGAGCACAACGGCTGCATGCCAGTGCTCACCACGGCGCCCTCTCCTCCCCACAGGTACGCTCGCGGAGATTCGATCGAGCTCACGCTGCGCACGCGCTCACCACGGCGCCCTCTCCTCCCCACAGGTACGCTCGCGGAGATTCGATCGAGCTCACGCTGCGCACGCGCACCGACCGCGCCGGCTTCGCGGTGGGCGAGATGATCTCCCGCGACGAGCTCGATGAGCTCCTCGTCTTCTCGCCCGCGACGGCGCTCGGACCGGACGAGCGCGCTGTCGCGGGCGTCTGGCGCGACGCATGCACGCTGCTCCTCGTCGCCGGTAACACGGCCGGGCTCGAGCCCCCTGCCTTGCATGCAAGTGCTCAACCCGGCGCCCCCTCTTCCGTACAGGTAACACGGCCGGGCTCGAGCACGCGCCGCGGACGGCCGAGTTCACCGTACGGCTGCGCGATGACGTGCACGAGCTGAAGGACGCGCGCCGTCGCCTGCAGACGGGCTCGGTGGCCGTCTCGCCCCCTCTCGAGGGCACGTTCGGCGCGGCCGAGGGATACGCTGGGCGATCGGACCCGCTACGAGCGGTGCTCCATGAGAATGCGGTCCGTCGGTTTGAGCCGCCGCCCGCGCATGCAAGTGCTCACCACGGCGCCCTCTCCTCCCACAGGTCCGTCGGTTTGAGCAGCCGCCCGCGCCGTACGACCCGCCGTATGGGCTCGGACCATTGCCGTGGCATACGCCAATCCGATACGATCCGACGCGGAACCGCTCCTCAGAGTGCGACGCCGACTACATCCACTCGCCTGATGCGCTCCTGAAGCACGCCGAGTACGAGGGTGGCGAGTACGTGAGGGAGCGCACGTTGCCGACATGGTCGCTGGATGAGGCCTCGCGCGAGCTCATCCGCCAAGCGCTCGTCTTCTTGGCGCGCCGTCCTGAGCGGCTCACGCCGTACCACGCGCCTCTCGACGACCTGCCCGATACGGCGCGCCTTCTCGACGGCCGTTGGTCGGACCTCGACGTGACGTCGCGCCAGGGCTTCGCCTCGAGCGCGGGAGCACACCCGACCCGAAGGCCTCAAGGCCCTACGCGGATCGTCATTGACGACCGTTTCGTGGGGCGGGCGTTGAGTGAGGACGAGATGGCGCGCGGTGTCACGCGGCTTCGCTCGTACGACTACGTCAACCCCACCACCGGCCACGTCGACTTCACCCTTCCGCTGCCCGGCGAGACGCCCGAAGGGGACGAGTTTTATTGGACTCGCACCGTGCTCCAGACGCACCACGCCGCCGAGACACCGGGCGACTCCTTCGAAGGGTCGCCCCGATCGCGTATGTTTGGTCACCCCGAACCGCGGTGGCCCTCGTTGCTCGAGACGGCGCCAGAGGTGGCCGCAGCCATCGCGGCCCATAACCCCCGCGACGCGGAGCGCGTGCTGTGACCTGTTCTATTTTCGTTCGCAATCAGCTGACCTTTTCGCATGTGTACGCAACTGCTCGCCTCGGGGCGGTTTTCTGCCCCCTGTGGTCTGCGTCATGGTTCGAGCCGCGGCCGTGCCCGTGCCAAACCGCGGGTGGGCCCGCGTGCGCTCGTCTGTACGTCGTGGTGCAAAGGTCACGCCATTGAACGTCCAGGGTCTGGTTGTGTTGCCTGTGCATCCAGATTTGGGCGTTTTTGGCAATGCGGTCGGGGCCGTTGGCAACCTCGGCATCTCGGCCGTCGGCAATGTCGGAAACCTTGCCGCAAATTTCGGTGAACCCGCCGAGGCGGGCTCAAGCGCTTTCAGAGCCTTCGGCGAGAGGACCCCTGGGCCGCTCCCGGTGGCGATGTTGAGTTTCGAGCAGCCGCCGCTGCCGCCGCTACCACCGCCACGGCGCCTGTATCTCAGGCCACGCTTGAGTAGGTGCGTGCTACTCCTAGGAGTCGTGGCGCTCATCGCCATCATGATCCTGCACGGCCCCGACGTCGGGCGTCAGATCCCGTTGGGCGGCGACGACGGCTTCTGGGCATGGGTGAAGATGCTGAGAGGTGCGCCGCCCGACTACCTGGACATGTGGAGCGCCCTTGGCACCCGAAATGCGGCGCTGCCCGCTTCGTACTCGACCTCGTACGTACTGACGAGTGTGGCGGTGGGCGGGGGGCTCGCAGCACTCGCTCTCGGGTGGGGGATGTGTATTTGCGCGTCGCAATGGGGCTTGGCGTGCCGGCACCGGCGGCGTCGGCGCATGGAGCGGTGGCATTCGAGCAAGCTCAAGGGCGACATTCCGTGGTCCGAGGCATGCTGCGACCCACTGCACGGCGGCTGCGCCGCGCGCATAGCTGCTGGCCAGCCAGCCTCGCTGTTGGTCAGTCGACAGCGGCGGCTCGCGCGGCGCTTATGGCTCCTGTCCAGCACGGCGCTACTCAGCGCGATGATCATGGTGTGCGTGGCCGCCGGCAGTGCGAATGCCGAAGCGGCCGCCACGCACGATCTCCTCGCCGAGATCGTCCACGAGGCCGAGGAGCGGGCGGGCGCTGCGGCGAGCACCTCCGCTAGCGTGCGCTCGAACCAAGCGCTAGCGTACGCGGTCCTAAGCGCCCAACTCGGCGCGTCCATGGATGGCGCACTGCGCGCCGCGAACCGGAGCGCGATCGACGCGCTGATGGCCGCGCAGGCCGACTTGAGCGCCGTCTCGAGCGCCCGTTGCCCTTGGTGTGCGTCCGTGAGGACGCAATTGCATGCGGCGGCCGCGGCGCTCGCCTTTGAGGCCGCGGATGCTGTGGAAGCGTTCGACGACGCTCGGGACAGCGCGGCAAGCGAGCTCACGACGGCGCTGAGCCCCGCGCTCGTCGTCACACCGCTCGAGGGTGCAGCGGAGCGGCTAGGACAGATGGCGGCCGCCGCGCGCTCGACGCTCGAGCACAACTGGTGGGGTCAAGGAGGGCCATTCGGCTCCAATCAGTTGTATTGGCTGCTTGCGATCCTCGTTGTGGCGTTGTTCATGCCGTTGCAGGTGCTCTTCGGACTGCAGAGCGCGGGTATGCTCCCGTACGCGCCCGATGCCGTGGGCGCCGACGAGACTGCGAATGCCGAGCGGCTCGATGCCGAGGCCAAGCACGCAGTCAAGGCCATTAGGACCGCTGTCGATCTCGAGGCCGAAGATTTCTCAACCGACGAGGAGGACAGCGGCGATACAACCGTCGTGCCCGCCGGCGCTGCACCGAGCGGCGCGAACGGTGATGGGTTGCAAGCTTCCCTACCTGTACCGGTACCGAGTGGGGTTCCCAAGGCCAGCGCTACCGGTACAGCGTTCTTCGCCGTTGGATTCATCGGCGCCGTCCAGAGCGCCGCTCTGAACGCGGGCGCTGCAAATGCTACCGCCCAGCGCGCCGCCGCCGGTGGCGTTGGGGCCATGGCCACGTCTGCCCAGGTGGTCGGCGCCACGGGCCTTTCTCGCGTGCCTCAATGGAGGCTTCTGCGCCAGTGTTATTCACAGCTCCGTCTGCACTGTGCGCTGGTGTTCGCTGCCCTCTCGTTTGGCCTCGGCGGCTTGTGCCTGATTGCGGCGATGCCACTAACGGACAGCTGTGAGTTGTCCAAGGAGGTCGCGACGCCCGGCTTCGCCGTCGCCGTCGCCGTCGGCACCGCAAGCGCCACCGCCGCCGCAAACGCCACCGCCGCCGCAAACGCCACCGCAAACGCCACCGCAAACGCAAACGCCACCGCTAACGCCGCCGCAAACGCCGCCGCAAACGCCTCCGCAAACGCGCCAAATGAGACCTCGAGGCGGAAGCTCTCGATCTCGCTCCCGATCTCGTCCTCGATCTCGCGGCGCGAGCTCGCGAGCTCCGCGTGGTCTGTCGATCTCCCGGAGCTCCTTTCGGGCTGCCTGCGACCGACGACGCCCTCCGCCTGGATGCAGGCGCTGCCGAGCCTCGGAGGTACTGAGGCTCAGGTGGTTGCCCTCCAGAGCGCACTTCAATTGACGAATTCGGCGCATGCCGATCGCGTGGCGGCCGCCGCTAGGGCCTCTGACGATGCGAGTGCGCTGCGCTCCTCTTGCTGCGTCAACACGCTGAGTGCACTCGAGCAAGCAAAGAGGATGGTTCCGCAAGAGACGCCGCCAGTTCCTCCGAGAAGCCCACCGTCGCCTTTGACACCGCCGCCCTCGCCGCCGCCCTCGCTGCCGCCCTCGCCGCCGCCACCCTCCCCACCTCCGCCTTCGCCGCCACCCCTCCCGCCACCCTCCCCACCTCCGCCTTCGCCTCCGCCCTTGCCGCCGCCCTCGCCGCCGCTCTCGCCGCCGCCACCCTCCCCACCTCAGCCCTCGCCGCCACCTCGCCCACCACCCTCCCCATCTCCACCTTCGCCACCTCCACCATTGCCCCCGCTGCCCAAGCCACCCCCTTCCCCACCTCCACCCTCGCCACCGCCCTCGCCACCGCCCTCGCCACCTCCGCCTTCTCCGCCTCCCTCACCGCCACCTCCATCTCCGCCCCCTCCATCGCCACCGCCTTCACCCTCCGCACCGCCCTTCCCACCAATGATGCCCCTACCGCCTAGCCGGCCGCCTAGCCTGCCCTCGACGCCGCCGCTGGCACCGCCTTCCTCGCTGCCGCCCAGCCATCCGCCCCCCAGCCCGCCCCCTAGCCCGCCACCACCCTCGCCCCCGCCACCCTCGCCACCCTCGCCCCCGCCACCCT
>ERZ761574.964-NODE-964-length-20002-cov-69.475510_pt1 | contig 20002 bp, 12 predicted proteins | sample MGYA00374950_ERZ761574 | MGnify/ENA primary metagenome ERZ761574 (study PRJEB28895, sample SAMN07631631) | mixed culture metagenome | isolation source: Freshwater growth medium | place: USA: Seattle, Washington | collected 2016-10-03 ... | reverse complement strand
GCTGGTCCGAAGCCCCCGTCGTGGCTCTCCGACTGCGCCGTGCTAGAGCCGACGGAGTGCATCTCTCGGCCTGAGTGTGGCTTCTGCTTCACTTCTTTTTCGTGCATGCCTGGCAACGCGAGTGGGCCCGCGGTGGGAGCGCTGCCATGCATTCCGAATCCGGCCGACCCGACGATCCAACCGCCGGATCACACCTACGACCCTGCCTCGGCCCGCTTCGGCTGGCTGCAGGCCAACTGCTCGTGGGCATACGACAATGCAACCTACGATGCCATCCTCGCCAGGCACGACTTTGGCGGACCTGGTGGGGGCCCAGCTGGATACGGTCCTCTGAAGAGCTTTGACACGATGCGCCCTCCGCGCTCGCCGTCCATCGACTCGGTTCCCCCAGAGTGGGACGCGCCGTGCACAGCTGGTGGCCAGCGGCGGTGGGATCCGCTCACCAACTGCAACCCGTCCCAAAAACCGGACGATCCGTGGCTCGGGCCCTGCAAGGACAACACCTACGCGTGGGGAGGCACCCGCTGCCTGTGCCCCGAGGGGCGGGTGGGCCTCACATGCGGCGGCTGTGCCTCCGATGCCGGCTGCGGCGACGGGTTCCAGTGTGACCTGCCGGCCTTTTCCCCGGTCGAGGAAGTGCACCTCGGCTGCATAGTGCCGTCGCTTTCGAGCATCTCCTTGTATCCGGCTGTTGACCCAAAGTACATCTTCGGCTTCCCGGGCACAGATAATGCGCAGCCGTCGTTCGACTTGCGCCTCGGGCCAGGCACGTGGCAGGCGACACTCAAGAAAGCCATCCCGTGGCCCCTCGGCCAGATCGTCACCTCCCTGAGCAAGCCGGCGCCGCCCGAGGAGGGCAAGTATTCGCGGCTGCTCTCCGGCATCTCCTTTGTAGCTGCGGTGCACAGCGAGCAGTACGTCACGGCGATCTCGCACACCTGCCCAGACAAGAAGGCGCTGGGGTTCGACTCGCCCTTTGACAGCGGTGCCACGTGCCTTCGGTGGACTGTGAGCGACAAGGTGAAGAGCGACGACTTCTTCAGCACCTCGCCGAATTTCTGCCCAGCGAAAGGTCCATGCCGGCTGCCCAGCTCTAGCTCCCCCGGCGGCTGGGCACGCTTCGATCAAGACACGAAGTCGATCGCGACGTACATCAAGCCGCCGCTCTCTGTCGACTGCCAGCTGCCGCGGACGCACGACTCCACGCACACAGTCTGCTCGCTCCAGACGAATTACAAGATCCTCGGGTCTCCGTTCATCATCAACATGGATTGCGAGGTGGCGGCGGGCCGATGCAATGCCGCACGCAACTTTTCGTATCCGTCACCACCATCCGCGCCGCCGCCGCCGCCGCCGTCGCCACTGAACCTCCTCGAGCAGTGTGCACTGCCCGAGCACTCGCGCCGGTGCACCTGGGGGGCTCTGTTAGTGCCCCTCGGGCTGCTGCTCGTGCTCATGGGCTCTGTGGCCTTGTGCCACCTGCTCAGCCACTGCTACGACAGGCGGGACCACGGTATCGCACGCCGCCGCTCCGCGCGAAAGCCCCGCCCCCTTGGCAGCCGCCGCCACCGACGCGCCGCCGATGTCGGTACGTCGTCCGCGTCGGCAGACGCCCCAATGCCAGTAGTCAGCGTCCCGCCGAGGCGGGCAGCGCGTGTGAAGTGGGCGTCGGAGAGTTCCATCGCCATAGAGCTGCCCTCCGACGCGAGCTCGGCTGCGCTGGTGTCTAGCTGGGCCAGCCCGGCGGGTGGCAACAGAACTCAGCTGACCACCGAGTTTCGTCAGCAGACCACCCTCTCCGACGGTGGTGCATCACTCAACGCGGCGGAGGGCGGTGGTGGCGCCGCATCTCCCGCCGCCGTCGCAGAGGCGGGCGGACGAATCGGTGCAGACGAAGCGGGCGAGTGTGGGCAGATTGCCCAGCGGTGTACGACTCTGGGCGTCCTGCCCGTTGCGGCCATCGCCACCTGGCTGCCTGTAGAGCCATCGCCTCCGAAAACCACGGCGACGGCTCCGCCGAGCTCCCTCGCCGCATCCATGCTCATCCCCCCCAACGCCTCCATCCGGCAGCTCCCCGCGAACACGACGTCCTCCTCGCCCGCGGCCCTGACAGCCGCCGCCGCGCAGCCGCCTCCCCCGCCGCCGCCCCTCAGCTGGCATCACGTGAGCTACCGCGCGGGCAGAAACGGCCCCCGGCTGCTCCAGCCGTGCACTGCCGAGCTCCATGGTCGCGGTGCGACCAGCAGTGGGCTCTGGGCTATGATCGGCCCGAGCGGCGCGGGGAAGTCGACACTACTCAGCGTGCTGGCCGGCCGTCGAGAAGAGGTCTCCGTCGAGGCGGGCGCCGGCGAGCGTGCCGAGGTACGCCTTTACGGCCAGCGCATGGGGAGCGCCGCCCGGCGCGCTCGAATCGGTTTCGTGACGCAGGAGGACGTGCTGCCCCCTACCTCGACGGTGCGTGAGCATCTCGACTTCCACGCGCGCCTTCGCGCTCCATGGCTCTCGCGCCGCGCGCGCCGGCAGCTGGTCGAGGCCAGCCTAGGAGCGCTCGGCCTCGGACCGCTCGCTGATCGGTGCATCGGCGACGGCTTCATACGCGGGCTCTCGGGCGGCGAGAGGCGCCGAACGTCCGTAGGCTGCGAGCTCATCGTCGCGACTGCGCGCACGGCGCATGAGTACGAGCGCCGTGTCGAGCGCATGGCTGATCGGCATGGCACGAGCGCGAGTGCCCACATGTCGAGCGCGCCGCGCGTACCGCTGCTGCTACTCGACGAGCCCTTCTCAGGCCTCGACTCGCTCAACGCGCGGCTACTTCTCCACGCGCTCGTCAGCATGGTGAACGGCAACGGCGACGACGCGGCCGACGCGGAGGTTGGCAAGGCGACGAGCATTGGAAGCGGCCAGGCGGGCGTGGGCGCATGCGTGCTCCTCTCAATCCATCAGCCTACCGAACGCTTTCTGTCCTGCATGCAAGGAGTGGTCGTGATGGCGCCGGGCGGCCGTCTCGTCTACACCGGTCCGCTCCGACTGGCTGACGGCAACTGCGCGCTCGCAGCCGCCTTCGATGCGTCACGAGGCCATACTCCACGGCTGCGCGACATCTCGCCCAATCCGGCCGAGGCGCTCCTCGAGGTGGTGAGCGCCGTCGGCGACGACGGCGGCGCGGTCGAGCGTCGGCTGCAGCAACTCTACGCCGAGTACGCCGCGTCGAGCGCCGCGTCGAGCGCGCAGTCGTCGTCGACGCGCGCCATGTTGAGCGCCTCGGCCATCACCGATCAGGGCGCCGACGCGGCGCCGTGCCTCGCGGGCTTTGGCCGGCAGCTGCTCGCCCTCGCGAGCCGCCACTCGCTTGTCGTGCTACGCGACCCCCTCCTCGTGCTCACGCACCTTGGCTCGGGGCTATGCGTGGCGTGCGTGTGCGCGTGGGCCTTCTGGCACGTCGATCTCGAGCTCTCGTCCGGCGTGCTCCAGCGCCTCGGGCTCCTCTTCTTCCTTGGAGCCCATCTGTTGCTCACGGGGCTCGCCTCGATGGGCGCGTGGCGGCAGGATCGGCTCCTCTACGAGCACGAGAGCGGCGTCGGCTGCTACGGCGCCGCGGCCTTTGTGCTCTCACGCACGCTCGTCGCCGACGCCGTCCCGATGCGCATGCTGCCCACCTTGCTCATCGCGTGCATCGTCTACCCGTCGGCCGGGCTGGCCGGCCTCGCGTTCGAAGGCAGCAGCGAGGAGGTGCAGCTCGAATTCGGCTATAAGAAGGCGCTCATGTTCGTCGCATCGCTCTGCCTCGCCAACCTCGTCCTCGCGAGCACGTTTGCATGCATCGGCATCGTCGCGCGCACCTCGGAGGTGGCGGTGCTCCTGGGCGCGCTGTACGCCCTCTTCACGCTCGTCTTCAGCGGCTTCTTGCCAACGTCCAGCCAGATGCCCGCGGCGCTCAGCTGGCTGCCGTACCTGTCGGTGCTACGCTACACGTTCGAGCTCGTCCTCTCGAACGAGCTGCTCGGCCAGACTGTGATGCTCGTCGAGGAGTGGCCCGGCAGCCCCGAAGCGGGCCAGCCCAAGCTCGTTGACGGAGCCACCATCGTCAACTCGAAGGACTACCTCGGCTTCAATCCGTGGGGCGAGGGCGAGTGCCCCTGGGGCGGCGTGACCCTCGACGGCGGCGCCAATGGCCTGCGCGCGGCGTGCTGGTTCGACCTGTATGTGCCCGCGCTCTGGTTCGTGGGCGCGCTCGGCTTGGCCATCGGACTGCTCATGCTCGACGAGCACCGCAGGCGCGGCTGACCATAGAGGGGGGATGGGTTCACCCAAGTAAGGGGTCGTTCCGTCGAGGGATCGCGACGAAACTTACTAACTAACTGACCTCGACGAAACTGACTTGGAAACTTTTTGTCATCAAGCTGCGTAAAAGGCTCTAGGGCTGGAGCGCGGACACGTCCTCCTCGGAGTGCGCGCCTCGGTGGATGGTTATGCTCAGGGCTCTATCGGCATTGGCGGCCGTAGGCTCCATATGCGTCACCGGCTGGCTATTCCGCAGGGTCTTGGAGCTTGAGAAGGCTCTGGCGGCCGTCGAGGCCAAGTTAGTGGCCACAACGGAGCAGCAGCGCTCGGTGCTGGAGTGGCTGACCCAGCGCGTAGGCAACATTGCGAGCCGCCCGCAGTCGCCGCGGGTGACGTCGCGAGGCATCGACACGCGCTCAAATCGCGACTCGGACAACGATTCGTCGTGCTCACGCTCTGACGTTGGCGGGTACAAAACTGCCGAGGAGGAGGACGAAGATGGGGCTGAGGTGCCTATTAAGGCCGCGCATAGCAAGATGAAAGTGTCGACCCCCGCCGCCTCGAACTTCATAGGCACCGTAGCAATGCCGTTGGTAGACGAGCCCAGCGTTCCCGGTCGGCAGGCGGATAAGGAGTGGGCCGCACAGTCGGTCTACATTGGCGACAAAAGCTCATCGTGGAGCTGCCTGAGCGAGGTGGCGAGCAGCAGCAGCAGTGCGGATCCCATGAAAGCCCCCGCCGGGAGCTCGGATGCGGCAGCGGCAGCCGAGGCGGCCGAGGCGCGTGCCGCAGTGGCGACGGCGGTGCTCGAGCGCGCGGACGCCATGTACGAGGATGGCCAGTACAGCGACGCGAGCGATCTCCTCTCGTCGCAGGAGGCGAGCGTCGAGGTACTGTGGCGGCGATGCCGGCTGCTGAAGAGCTTCGCGGACATCGCTAAGGACAAGGGCGACACCAAGGAGAATGAGCGCTGCCTGCGTGAGGCCCATAAGCTCGTGAGCGAGGCACTCGAGCGCGACGACACCAACTGGGCCGTGCATAAGTGGTATGCGATCACGACCAGCCTCGTGAGCGCATTTGGTACGCGACCCGCGCGATGCATGCTCGTCGGAGGCCCTCCAGCGTGGCGCGTGCGCATTCGCCCTCCCTCGCTCCCTGAGCGCTCCTCTACCATAAGCTTCACTAGGCTCCTCTAGGCTCCTCTCACCCTCGTGCGCCGCCCGCCTGCGTACGGATGGCACCGTCTCACCCGCTTGCGTTCGCCGTGCGCACAGATGGCACCAAGGCCGCCATCCAGCAGTCGTTTGTGGTCAAGGAGCACTTCCTGCGCGCGTCCGAGCTCAACCCGCGCGATGCAACCACGCGACACGCCCTCGGCTGCTGGTACTGGGAAGTGGCTTCGCTCTCGTGGGCCACGCGCAAGGTGGCAGCCGCCGTCTTCGCCTCGCCGCCAACAGGAACTTATGACGAGGCGCTCGCTCATTTCACCCTGGCTGAGAGCCTCTCGCCTGGATTCTACGTACGCAACCGCCTCATGATTGCCAAGTGCCAGCAACAGCTGCGCGACAAGGGCGCGGCCAAGCGATGGGCCATGCAGGCGCTCGAGGTGCCCGTCCTCAACGTCGACGACAAAGGCGCTGCCGCCGAGGCGAAGCAGCTCCTCGCGTCCCTCTGATCTCAATCCAGATGACACGAGGGAAGGTGGGGCGAGGAAGAGGCGAAGGTGGTGTGCGCGCCTCGAAGACTCTTGGACGAGCGCTGGCGCTTGGAGAAAGCGCGCGCCAGAGCTCGAGACAGCCTTCTGCCCTCTGAGTCTGACTCGGACGCGGCCCGCGAAAACGGTTTGGGGTCCGCGGGGTCGCGATGTGTCTGACCAAGTGTCGGCCCGCGCGCGGAACGCGGCCGTTTGTAGTGCGTACCGGGGGCCGATTCGGATATATTTAACCTTTTCAAAATTATAGCCGGGGACTTGGGGCACGAAGCACTATAGTCACTAAGGGCGAAGCACGATCCTCGATCGCGCCGGAACTCGAGCCGCGGACGCGATGATCCTCGCGCGCGGGGGGATTACCGTTTCAACTCGCTCTCGCGCTCCGGGTTGGCCGTCTCGCGCTCGCGCTCTAGCACACCAGCACTGTGCGTCGAAGGTTCGCTCCGATAACTTCCGTCGCCGCGACCAATCAAGCGGCGCCCAGCGCGGGACGGTGCATGGTGGGTGCATGAAGCAGCCCTCGACGTGCGACGAGTCCAGCCACGCTATGTGGAAAGAGCTCTTCGGCAGCATGTGAGTAGATTCTGCCTGGCTGCCTCATGCCAGATCGAAGATGAGATCATTGGAGAGGGCGAAAGCAGGCAGCTTGGGCGGAGCTGCGGGCACACCCACACCCACCTTGGGAGGTTCGGAATTACCGTCAGCAACAGCGCCACCCTTACCGTTAGGCTGGGAGGCTGGGGCGGGCGAAGACGAGCGCGATGGTGACTCCGCGTGGACGTCCGTGTACTCGTCCAGCCGGAACGGCGACGACAGGCTCGATTTGTCGGCGATAGACTCGACGGCGCGGCGTGGTGAAGCAGGCGCGGCGTCCAAAGAAGCAGGCGCAGGCGCGGCCACCTTCCCGGCCGGCTTGTTCAGGCTCCATTGGGCGAGTGCCGCTCCAAGGGCACTCTCGGCGTTGCCTGGGTCCTCCACCGGCTCGGCCGCTGCGTCCGTGGCGTCGGCAGTTGCGGCAGGATCGTACGCCGGCGGCAGTGACGGCCCGATGACAAGACCTGCGCCTGCCTCCTCTTCCTCTTCCTCGTCCTCGTCCTCGTCGGCGATCGCTAGCTTACGCATCGGCGGCGCCGCAGTGGAGGGAGCGACTGGCGCCGTCGCGATGTGGGCCGGAAGGGCCGGCGGAGCGGCCGGTCGCGCCGCCGCCGCCTGGCGCGCCGCCGCTGCCGCGAGCGTCTGCTGTTTCGCCATCTCGGCGTATTTCTTCATTTGGTCCTCGGTCCGCTTTCGCAGCGCCTCGGTCTCGGCCGCGAGCACCTTCTCGTCCTCCCATGTGGGCAACGGCTTGGGGGGCTTCTTCTCGGGCAACTCCGCGACGGGTGCAGCCTTGTTGGGCCCATGCACGCTGGACACGGCCGCTTTGGCCGCCGCCATGTTGTCTGTCGACGCTGCGCCGCTGCTCGGTGCGAAGGGCTTCGGTTTCGGCTTCGCCGTTTCCTTGGCCCGCATCAACCCCTTGGTGAGCGAGACACGGACGGCACCCTCCGCGCGTTTGAGGCCCGTCTCGAACACCTCGACCGCCTCGGTCGTCTCGCCCAGCTCCGTCAGCGCCTCTCCCAGACGAAGCCACGCCTTGGCAAAGCGCGGGTTGCGCCGCGTCGCCTCTCGCGCAGCGGCGGCAGAGGCCTTGGCGTCACCGCCGCGGAGCCGCGCGATCGCGAGGTTGGTCCAGTGCGGCGCGTGGTGCGGCTCAAGCTCGGTCGCGCGCTCGTACTTCTCGCACGCCGTCGGGTAGTCACCCGCCTCGAAGGCCGATGTGCCCGCCGCTCGAGCACTCTCGCACTCAAGCTTGGCCGCATCCTCGAGCGGGGGCACATCCTCCTCGACGACGGCCGGACTGTCCATTGTCATCTTTCGCGGTGCCGCATCCTGAATGCCCTTCTCCTTCTCCTTCGCCTCCATCTTGACCTTGAGAGCCTCGAAGAGACTCTTGAGCTCTGGATCCTCAGCTACCAACTTGTGATATTTGGATTGATCCTCCTTGAGCACTTTCATGGCGCCCATCACCTTTTCGTTCTGCATGATGCCCACTACATCCAGATCGTCGAGCAGAGCGTCTCCCACTTTCGGATCGAGAGGACCTGAGGTTGCCATGATCGCGACGGCCGTTGCAAGAGTTCTGGGGTGCTCGGGTTTTCTATCTGAACCTCTTTCGAAACCCTTATAAACCCGATTACAATGCGAGCGCAATACAGATGACGCGGTGCCGCGCATGTGGGCCCTACAGCAGCCCCGCGTCGTTGACGTACTTGAAGGCCGCGTACGCAAAGAAGAAGAAGGCCACGTTCGTCAGCCGGTCCTTGTTGCGCGCGGCGAGGGCGAGTACCTCTTGCGCGTCCGACCCCGACGCCGCGGCGCCCGCTGCTGCGGCGCCTCCTGCCGCGGCACTTCCTGCAGCTGCAGCGTCGCCCGGCGCCGCGCTCGGTGCAGGTTCCACAGCTCTCTGGGCATTAGGAGGTGCGTTGAGCGGCTGGAAGCCCTGAGCCGCGAGAACCGAGGCCGTCTCCTCGGCCGCGATGGCGGCTGTTCTGGACAGCGCCCGTGCGCGCGTGCTGGGCCCGATCGCGGCACCATCCTCGAGGGTGGCGTTGTTGGTGTTGAGCGACACGCGGCACGCGTCTGGTAGTGGCACCTTGGAGGCCATGAAGAAGAGCTCGTCCACTTTGATGTGCATCTCCTCGAGCCGCAGCTTGTTGACCACCGAAATGTCCATGAAGAGCACCTGCGAGATCATGCGTGCGCCGTGCATAAAGGGCGGGAAGAGCTTGTGCAGGAGCTCAACCTTCTCGTGCGCCGTCGAGCTCGGGAAGACAGGTGCGAGGTAATCAGTGTCGAGGATGCGCGTCTGATACTCGTACACGGCGAGCGCGAGCAGCCCCGAGAAGGCCCACGTGCGCCCATCCTCGGAAGCCTTGCCCATCGTGAGCAAGTAGCCCACCACCAGCCAGATCACGTAGAAGATCGAGAGCGTGCCAAGCTGGCTCGCAACGTCGCTACCCATCTGCGACTCGGTGGCGCCGAATTTGTTGTACGACGTGCGTTTGCTCGCGTCCTTGAGCACCTCGTACGCTGTCGCTGCCTGGCGGAACTTGTCGCCCGCTGACTTGTCGTCCGGATTTTTGTCCGGGTGATACTTGAGCGAGATATCCTTGTACGCTCGTCGGATCTCAGCGGCCGTCGCGTCGGTGCGCACTCCGAGAGTGCAGAAGTGGTTCGGATCGCGCCCGACGAGCTCAAAGGACAGCTTCGTGCCCGCGATCGCCGCAAGCAGCAAAGTGGCCAGCGCGATGCCGCGGATTGAGCCAGGCCGGCTCGGGTTGACCTTCGGGCTCTTCAAGCACCACTCGACGGCCGGGCCGAGCACGAACATGTATAGGATGAAGTCCACGATCTCGGACGTACCCTCGCCGCCCTCGGACATGTCGGACTCGCTGCCTCCCCGATGAGATGGGAGCTGTGCGCGTTCTCTGCTGAGCTCTCTCGTTCTTCCCACAGCCCGGGTTGGCAGCCGAGGGACCGTAAACTTGGTCGCGTTGTGGTTTGATATGCGGTTCATCAAACTATACAAACGGCAGCCTAGTGGAGAGAAGGTCCTGTGGGCGCTCTTCCTCTACCGTGGATACAAATTTCGTGGATACACGAGTCATGTGCTTTCGCGTTTCGGGGGTCTCTCAGGCGGTCAGGGCGAGGTCGGAGAGAAAAATAAGAGGGGAAATGTCAGGGAAAATGTGCTGTGTTTTCACAGTATCTAAAGTATATAAAAGTATATACATTTAGGCGTTTGCATTCAACATCCTACTTTCTCACATGAGACATGGCACACCGGCAAGCAAAAGCCGGACCAAAGCGGTTGCCTCTCGCCTAGCCGTCCTTTTGTCTATTGTGCCGCTCCGCTCACGCGTCGCGCCTCACGGTCTCGACGTGTGGCAAGGGCCCGGACTCGCGGACTAAATCCATTCAAGATCGCCGGCTGGGTAGAAGGTGCCAGGGCAACGTACCCATCGATCGCGCCGCCGCACCGGCGATCGTCTCGCAATGCGCACGGTAGACGAGCCGGTCCCTGTCGGCCTCGCGCGCGCCGACGCGCCCACTCTCACTGAGAGGCCACGCTTTGTAGCAAATGCGTGCCTCGATGAGTGCGGCCGGAACCGCGCCAAAGTGATTGCTGTCTCTGCTGGCATGCTCATTGTCGCCCTCGACCCAAATGTGTCCACGTGGCACGTGGACCTGGCTCGCAGACGCATCTCGCGGCCGCACGCAATCGCCGGGCAGCCCTATGACCCGCTTGGTGAGCCACTCCTTTGGGTTGTTCGGTGATCGAAGCACGACAACTTCGCCTCGGCTCACCTTCAGCTGCCGCGCACTCCATTTATCGAGGACGGCGAGGTCGTTGAACTGGCGGCCACGCGAGTTGAAGGTTGGTTGCATCGAACGACCGTCGACAAGCTTGAACGAGAGAACGTAGTGTTCGAGGCAGGCCCAAACGGGTATCCAGGGCGCGACTCGTCCGGCGTGGAGTAACGCTCTATGCGCCATCTCTTGCCACATCAGTGCGTGTTTCGGTGGCCGTGCAGATGTGGCGACCAACGAAGCACACCGCGTCGTCGGACCACATTCGAGATTCGCGAAAAAAATTTGTGCGGATGGCCCAGCTGACCTTTTCAACTGTGAGTTGGTGCCTTCTCGGGTGTGGGTACGCAAGCTCCGGCTCACAGCCGTTTTACACAGAGCTAACGCGAGCGAGAGATTGTGGGAGCGCACACCGACCTAACAGCCCCTCCTTTCTCATCGTCGATTGTGAATTGGAGGGCTCAAGTTGCTCCGACCTAACAGCCCCTCCTTTCTCATTGTCGATTGTGAATTGGAGGGCTCCCCGCTCGGCGCTCACCCTGATGACCCCTCACAACATCTCACCTCCTTCCAACGTCAGCGCCACGCCTCATGCCCCAAGTGGACGGCCGAGCCCAAAAGGGAGCGTCTCAAGCTCGATACGGCGCTCAAAGTACTCTTCAGCGGTGATTGCGGCCCAAAGGAATGAGTGCGGCGCAAGCGACACATTGATCCGGATCGAGTAGTCCACCAGCACCCTGGCAGCCGACTGAGCGGGCACTGGCCATTTGGACGGGTTGAGCAGCGAGCCACCCCACTCCAAGGCCAGTCGCGAGCCTGGCAGAGCGCCCGCGTAATAGAGTGGCAGCCGCAGCGTGGCGACCTTCGTGGCCGCCGTGGGATTGAAGAGGTTGAGGAACGCAATCGGCTCGCCTGCCGCCCGGGCGCTGGCGTTCACGTGCATCGCGGCTTCAACGCCCCGGCCCGTCGGCCTCGAGATGTGAATCACGTCACTCGACAAGATCGGCCGGTACCTGATGAGGGAGGCAATCAGAGGTCATCAGAGATCATCAGAGGTCATCAGAGGTCATCAGAGGCCATCAGAGGTCATCAGAGGTTATCAGAGGGACAGGATCGACCGGTACCGTTTGTAGTGGGCCGTCCAGAGCTTCCACAGCTGCTTGGCTTGTGGGCTGCCATCGTCGTACATCTCGGGCCCACGGTAGCACGGAATATTCCCCTGCCCGAGCAGCGACGCGAGGGCCTCCTCGAGCGTCTCGAGATGGTCGTCGAGCGGCGGTGGCGTGCGGTACATCTCAAACCCCAGCCACCCCTCCGTCGTCGGACTGAAGATCGACGAGTCGTAGAGATACAGGCGCGCCATCTGCAGATACTCGGCCGTCGAGTCCACATGATTCCAAGCATCCGTGTACCCGGCAGGCTCGCGGTTGGTGCCGCCGCTATTCCAGTAGGGATCCGGAACGGTCAGGAATGTGTTGAACTCGCGCTTGAGCTGCCGATAGAAGTCAACGTTAGCGGCGTACTGCACGAGCTGCGAGTTATTTACGTGGCGGAAGCCCGACTTGCTTGTGACCGCGCACGTGGCGCCCTCATAGGGGCCATCAGTCTCGAGCATGGCCATGCCGGTCTTGTTGAGGAAGGAGACTATGTTGTCCCGGTACTGCTGATGGTAAGCGGTGCTGAAATCGGCAATGTCCACGCTGCTACCGGGGCCATCGGGCGAGATACACTTGTCATCGCCCGTGACGCCCCCGTACGACAATTGCATCAGAGTATACCCGCCCATCTCGATGCCCAGCGATTTTGCGAACGACGTGTCGGAGGCGACGCTTGCGATGTAGGTCGGATCGGTGGAAGCTGGATCGAAGCCTGAACCAAACGAGAGGAGCATCGCCTCGAAGCCCACCTCCGCGGCCTGTGCGGCGACCCGACGAATGCCCGCCGAGGTTGCATTCGTTGAGTAGAAGTAGAGAAGGCTTTCGGTCACCTGGGGAAAAAGTGTGCGCATGACTCGGCGGCGGGTGAGCCATTGGCGCTCGGCCTCAGTCGTGTCGCAAATGGTGAAGAACATCGTCATGAACCGGTAGGCACCGCCATTGGCCGCGAGCAGCTGCCACGGCCCGAGAGGGTACTGAAGCTGCAGGAGCAGCGCGGTCACTGCGAGGTTGGCGTGCAGTGACTGGTCGTTGACGTCATCCTCATAGTCAGGATCTATCCACCACGTGGGATAGTTCATGCGGCTCCCCTCATACGATCCAACATGAGGGTCGGCAGCCGGCGGCTGCGCATACTTCCAAACGGTTTTGCGTGGCATGTAGTCGGTCTCGACCAGCAACCTGTCCTTGGCATCCTCTGCGACATGCAACTCCTCCGTGACGAGCGTCTCCACCAGCACCTCGTGATCACCGCCGTTGCTCACCTCAAGCCACTTGGAAAAGGTAGGCAGGCCGTCGTGCAGCTCGTACACGACGGTCACCCGCACGCCGCAATAGCAGCCGCAGTGCCCCGCCGGCGGCATGAATCGCACACGGAGCTGCAGACCTAGCGGGGGCCACGCAGCCATCGAGGAGTGACGCTGCCCAGGAGTCCAGGCCCATGCCGCCTTGGGCTGCGCCGTCTCGTGAGACTCGTACACAAAATCGTCCTCGCCGACGGTCCAATTCCAACGATCTTCCTCGTAGATCGCGTAACGCATCTGACCACGGAGCCCGCCGATGGCAATGCCCGCTGAGCCGATGCTGCTGCCGGTCACGTTCGGGTCGGTCTGTCCCTCGAGCGCGTCCGCCGCGTATGGCAGCAGCCCCCGCCGATGAGCTGCACCCTCATCGGGGCAGCTCAACGTGATACGCGCCTCAGGGCTCACACCTCGTAGGACCTCCAGGACTCCTCCCGTGTCAAATGACGCCTCCGATCGTAGGGCCACTGTGGCAAAGTTGGGCGTAGTAACAAAGCGTCTTGATATCAGACCGTTGGAAAGAAGCAGGGAGCCATCCGCATCCTTGGTGAGAGTGGATGATACAAGCGGCTTATCGACGAGAAAATCCTCTGACGGGAGGTGACCGAGAGCTTGGAACGCGAGGAGCATTGCACAAGGACCTAACATAGTTTTGAGGGCCTGTGGTGCAGAAGAGGGACCCTGTGACCAAGCTGGGAGCTGTCATGATGAAGTCATTATGAAAACACACAATTCACAGTCAATGTTTATAACTCAAAGTACACGTAAACAGCATACAGGACTATCGAAATGAGACACTAGCTGGCGGAGAGCTGAGAAACAGCCAAAATAAGAAAGTGCGGTGAGACCCAGAGAATGAACTCGCGGCAGGGAGGGCGCCCGCGTCGACTTGGCGCCGGTGAACCCCCAGTTGGGCGGTGGGTAATTTCACGGAAACCTAAGTTTGCATACACCCAGCCGATGAATCTAAAGTAAGAACCCGAGCGACCTCTGACACTCTCGCGCTCCGCCGCGAGCGAGACTATCTACGATATGGATGTGCTGCTGGCGCCGGAGGCGTCGGCGCCGCTCACCGCCGGGGCGTCGGTGCGGTAGATCGGCGCCTCGCCGCCCGAGGCGCGCCGCTCGTAGAGCTGCGCGCCGCGCGCGGCGACGCTGTCCATCTGCTTCGCACGCCGCTCACGCGCAACTTCGAGGTTTCGTCTCGCCACCTCGTACTCGGGCTGCAGCTCGAGCGCGTGCTCAAAGTCGGCAAAGGCCTCGGAGTACTTGCACATCTTGAGCAGCAGCGCACCGCGGTTGTTGTACGACTTCGGGTTCGAAGGGTCAAGCTCCACTGCCTTTGAGTAGTCATGCTCGGCGCCCTCTATCATCGAGGCATCACGCGCCGACAGCTTGCGATAGCAGTTGCCGCGATTGGTGTACGACTGCGCATAGCCCGGGTCGAGAAGGATCGCCCTGTTGAAGCTCTCGAGCGCCCTCGGCACATCGCCCAGCTCGTAGTAGCACACGCCTCGGTCGTTGCACGTCTCGGCCGACACCTGCCCCAAGTGGATCACGATCTCGAGATCGGGCAGGGCCTCGGACCACGCGCCCTGGCTGAGGTACATGCGCGCGCGGTCCAGGAGCGCCTGCCAGCAGATCGGGTCGTGCTCGAGCACCTGCGAGTAGATGGCCTCCGAGCGCGCCCCATCCCCAAGCTGCCAGTGGCACCACGCGCACTGTAGCCGTACGTGGCTCGCCACCTCGGAAGGCACGAAGGCGAGCACTTGTTCAAACTGCTCGAGCGCGGTCGCGTACTCTTGCACCTCGCAGAGCAGCTTGCCCGTCTCGTAGAGCGCGGCGAGCACTACCGGCTCCTTGCTCGTGGGCCGCTGCCCGTGCCCCGACAGCTGCAGCGCCCGCGAGTACGCGGCCCTGGCCTCCTCGATGCGCCCCTCGCGCGAGAGCATGTAGCCATCGGAAACGGCCTTCCAAGCGGCGGCGGCGGCCGGTTCGAGGCCACTCGTCTGCCCCGCCTCGACGGCGCTCACCTGCTCGCGGTACGTGTCCTCTACGCAGCTGTCTGCGCCGCTGCTTATCGCGCTCGCCGGCTTGGATGAGCGGGTCGCCGCGAGGAGAACCTGCAGCCACTCCAGCTTTTCCTTGACGGTGTCGGCGTATACGATGAAGGGTTTCTTCTCGGCTGTGTCGAAGTAGAAGGCCGTCGGCGCAAGCGTCGTATCGAGCGACGAGCCGCCCTCTGCCCGACGCAGATGCCGCACGCGCGTGATCGTTACGGTGCCCTTGCCCTTGCCCTTGCTCGCCGCCGCCTGGTCCTCGTAGTACGAAAGCTTGCAGTTGGCGCGCAGCACGAACCAGCGCCGCTTGAAGTCGGTGTTGAACGCGTGACCCTGCTTGTGCAGCCAGCCGCGATGCTTGTCCACTTCCGCCATGTCGTAGTGTGAAAACTGTGTGAAATTGAAAGGACAATCCCTAGAGCACAAGGAGGAGACAAGGGAAGTCGAGTTGAGTCGCGCGTTTTGCCGGCGATTTCGCATCGCCGTAAGTTCGACAACTTCGTCCGCGGTCAGCAAAGGGTGCGCTTCCCTGCTGTGCGCGGCGCCAGTAACACCAACCTTGCCTGACGCGCCGTCGCACTCTGGCCTGAGCACTGCACTCTGGCCCACCTGCAACGACGGCTCGCTGCTGCTGATTGCACGCGCCTGGCGCTTTGCTGTGGCACCGAAGCCTCCACCGGCCACTTTCTCGCCTGCGCCTCAATCAATGTGCTTCAATCCTGCTGACCAGATCCCGCGCGCGCACGCCCCGTAGGTGTCCAACATGGACGACGATGATTTCGGCTCTTCGCCCGCGCCCGCGCCCGAGGTCGGTGGTGACGAGTTTGACATGCCTGTGTCTGCGCCCAACGACATGGGCGGCGCGAACATGGGCGGCATGGACATGGGCGGCTCGAACATGGGCGGCATGGACATGGGCGGCATGGACATGGGCGGCATGGGTGGCATGGGCATGAGCGTGGCCCCAGCCCCGGCGCCTCCGCCGATGCCGATGCCGCCAATGGGCGGCATGGGCGGCGGCTTCGTCGCGCCGATGGAGATGGGTGCTGTGGCCAAATGGCGCGTCGAGCGCGACGAGAAGGTCGCGGCCAAGGCGGCCGCCTCGCGCGAGGCGGAGGCTGCCAAGCTTGCAGAGGCCAAGGCGGCGCTCGATAACTTCTACGCCGAGCGCACGAGCAAAATCGCCAAGCGTGCGGCCGAGAACCGCACTGCGGAGGCGGCGTACGCCGCTGAACGCGACAGCGCCATGATCGCCAACTCGTGGGAATCGGTCTGCAAGCTCGTCGACCTCAAGGAGAAGGCGGGCGCCATTAAGGACACGTCTCGCATGCGCTCGCTCCTCACGCAGCTCAAGCACGGCTGAGCGCGAGTGCCCGCAGTGGAGAGCGCCCCCCTCCCGAGCTAGCGACGAGAGGAGAGCGCGCGTGCATCGCGAGGCGGCGGTGACGCAACGCACGAGATCGGGAGGGAATTTTATGTGGAGGGGTTGGCCGGAGGAGCGTATAGTATGCCTGCCGGCTCGGCAATCTGTTGAACGAGGTCAGAACTGGGGGGGATGTCGGCACAAAGCGTGCCAAGAAATTGAAACCCAAACCGGACGGCTCTATTCAAACACCCGGTCGCAGAGAGTGCAGACTGAGTGGCTGCCAGGGAGGTGCAGTGGGCGGCCGCGGCGAAGCGTCCGACCGCGTGGACGGGACCGGTCCGGAGACGCGGGTTGACGCGGGTTGCCGGGTCGTCCCTCCACGCCCCAGCCGCCCGCGCGCCCCACGCACCACACACCTGCCGGACGAGTTTCGTATCGCGGACTTGAACGTTTCTCCGTAGGCCGAGGGCCTGCATGGCACGTTGTCCTACTCCTCCTGGGCCTCGTCCTTTTCCTCGGCCGCAGGCTCGTCCTTGTCGTCCTCCTCAGCGTCCTCGTCGTCCTCGCCACCCTCCTCCTCGTCCTCCTCCTCCTCGTCCTCGTCGCCCTCGTTGTCCTCTTCCTTGCTCACCTTCTGTTTCTTCTTGGCGGGCCCGCTGCTGCCGCCCCCGAGCGCCGCCTTGAGCGCCGCCTTCTTCTTATCATACTCCGCCTTGAGCGCCGCCGCCTCGGCTTCGTACTTTTGCCTACGCTCATCCGAGATGCCCTTCCACTTCTCAGCGAGGATCTTCATCATGTCGGTTGCCGAGGCGTCCGGGTTCTCCTGCTTAACCTTTTCGCGCTTGTTGTTGCAGTACAGCAAGTACCCCGACGGCGGCCGCTTGAGCTCATCCTTGGCCTTCTTGCCTTTGCCTTTGGCCTTCTTCTCGGAACGTGCGCGCTTCTCGCCAGACTTGAGCGCGAGCGACTTTTTGCCGCTCTCGGCTGGTTCCTGCAGGAAGGCGACCAGCGCCTCCACGTTCTCAGCCTTCGTTCCTGACGTCGGCTGGTCGCACAGCGCGAGCAGCGTCTTGATCATCTTGCCGTCAAGCTTGGACACGGAAGCCTTCTTTTTCTCGAGCTCAGCGCCGTCGAGAGTAAAGCCCGAAAACTCGCGCAGATTCTTCTTCACCTCGGTCTGCTTGCCCGGCCGGCCAAAGCACACCGCGTGGAACTTCTTGAGTTCCTCACTCGAGGCCGGATGCTTGTCAATGAGGATCTTCACATTCTCAATGTCGCCGAGCTTCGTGCCTGCGCCTGCGGCGATGGTGAATTCCTTCACTTCCTTCTCCTCGATCTTGAAAGTATCGACGGCCTTCACCTCACGCTTCGGGCGCTCGCGGGCGCCCGTCGCGACGGGCTCTTTCGCTGCCGCGTCGGCCATATTTGCGTCCGCGGTGGCGCCAAAGTTGACGAAGATGATTCTATCGCTTACTCAAGCTCTCAGGCTCGGATAACGAACTAGTTTCTTCCGGCTCGGATCCCCGAACTCTAGCGCGAATCGAGCATTCCCGCGCTTACCGGTACGATGCGGCTTTGGAAGGCGCGGACGCGCTCGCCTAGCCTGACGCTCTGGTTCTTCGCTGCACTCTTCCTGAAGCATGGCGCAGCGGACCTATGGCCCAACATGACGGCCGTTGCGTGCGATCGCGAGCCGGCTATTTCGGGCACGACGCTCGCCCACTGCAACATCACCACGCGCGACCGCTTTGGCCAGCCAGTGGGCGGCGCTGAGGCGGACAACTTCTACATCGAACCGACAACAGAGCTGACGCAGCAAGGCGCCATCTACGGCGGACCCATTCACTGGTACGTGGACTTTGCCACGTGTCCCGCGGGCACGCACAATGTCACGGTCTCGGTCAGGCTGGCGCCGTTCGATGAGGTCAACGTGACAGGCGAGGTGCTGGTGGTGGGTGGCCACACGACCAACTTCACGATCGACTGCGGGCGATTTCTTGCGGGAGGGGTGGCCGTAGCAGGCGATCCGGTCGCGTGCGCCATCACTACGATTGACGCGTGTTCCAACCCGACCGCGACTCCGTGGCCCCACTCTGCAACGGAGTGGCACATCGAGCGCTACGGAAAGGCGCTGCTGGGGCCGCACGGAGACGTGGTGCTGCCCGTCGTGCAGGGCGCGCCGTTCTTCGTGGCGGCGAGCGGCGGCACCGCGGGCGGCGCCGTCGTCGTGTCCACGCAGCCGCAGACAGAGGCGTACACGACCGTCTTCGGCACTGGGAGGTACTGGGATGAAAGCCTCAATTACACAGAGGCCGGGACAGCCGGCGTGACCGTGTCGCTCGTGACGGCCAACTTCTCGTCGACGTTGAGCTCGGGCATCCTCATCCGCGCGGCGGCTCTCTCCGAGCACCAGACGGTGGTCCACTGCTTCCCCAACCCGCTGCCCATTCGGCACCAAGTCACGTGCCTCGTCAGCACCTTCGACCGATTCGGCAACCCGCAGATTGGCGCCACGCCCGACCAGCTCCAGCTCCTGTATCTGCTCGACCCAGCGGACCCGAACGAGAACACGCCCTGCTGCCGTGTGGCACCGGGTGGCCCACTCGTGGGGCTGCAGCCGACGGACCGCCTCGACACCTTCTCGGTCAGCTACATGGCCGTCGCGCGCGGGCGGGCGGGCATTCGCGTGTCGCACACGTTTACGATCGGCCAGCCTAACCAGGTGAAGAGCCACCACGTGGAGGTCGTGCGCACCGACCTGTTCTTCTCACCCGACACGGCAGTCATGCGGCTGCCGCAGACATTCACAGTGAGCCTCAGCACGTACGGCGCCGCACATTGGTCGACGATGATTCGCTTCGTACCCGGAGGCCAGTCGGCGGTGGACGCGGGTTGCTTGCAAGCGCCGAACTCGAGGCTCGCGCTCGTGGTCGACACGTTGAATCAGGCAACGTCCAGCCCGGTATTCCGATTCGACCTGCCGGGAGCGTACGGCGTGTGCTTCTTTGTGAACGCGAGCACCAGCCCCGCCGGTCAGGGCACGAGGCCCTCCGACTACCTCGACGGTGGGGCGCTCGAGGTTTTCTACCCTGTCCAGACGATGCAAGGGGGACAGACAGGCCTGGATCTGCTCGTGAACGCGGAGCTCTCGCTCACGCTAGAGACGCCGACCATCGGCCAGAGCACATACGATCTGGGCGGTGACCTCGTGAAACTGGTGCCCGACGGCGAAAATTGCACGTTCGCGGCCAATGTGAGCGACGGCGGCCTCGTGACACGTTCTCTTGTTGGCGCCAACACTATCTTTTCGATCCCAGTGCAGCTCATGGTGCCGGCCGTCTACACGTTGTGCCATGCTTTCAAGCACCAGTTCACCCGTCAGGTGTGCCGAATGACGCCGAAGGCGCCGCCCCCCGCGGCCCCGCCTCTGCCGCCTGCGGTTCCGCCACGATCGCCGTTTCTCCCTTGCCCGCCCTCGCCGCCGCCGCCCTCGCCGCCGCCGCCCTCTTCGCCCTTTCGGCCGCCCCCACCCAAGCTGCCGCCCTCGCCACCGGCAGTGCCTCCGAGACCTTCGCCGCCGCCCTCGCCGCCGCCGCCCTCGCCGCCGCCCTCGCCGCCGCCGCCCCCGCCGCCGCCCCCGCCGCCGCCCCCCCCGCCGCCCCCCCCGCCCCCCCCCCCCCCGCCCCCCCCCCCGCCCCCCCCCCCCCCCCCCCCCCCCC
>ERZ761574.961-NODE-961-length-20012-cov-66.088841_pt1 | contig 20012 bp, 15 predicted proteins | sample MGYA00374950_ERZ761574 | MGnify/ENA primary metagenome ERZ761574 (study PRJEB28895, sample SAMN07631631) | mixed culture metagenome | isolation source: Freshwater growth medium | place: USA: Seattle, Washington | collected 2016-10-03 ... | reverse complement strand
CCGAGTGTGTGTTGTGTGAACGCCTGGTACGGCGCGCGGAGCGCGGCGTGACATGTGAAGATGACGCCGCGAGTGCAGCATCAGGGTGCCGACTTGCCGTAACCCGCTATGCCCGGTTTCGTCAACGGCTTCAGGTTCCAACGAACTCCCCACCGCCGTCAGTCGTCTGGAGGTGTTTCTGCTCATCAAGATGAAGATGCGAGATCAAACGAACAAGCAAGTGTTGTTTCGACTAAACTAGCTTCAAAAAACGAACAACACGAGTCACGACTGTCTCTGCTACCACCTCCAAATGACCACCTCCTACCATGGGGATAATCAGAGCAGCAATTAAGTTATAAGTAAGACCTCAGACGAAGTTTTATCAAGAGTACTATGTACTTAAATTACACAGAGGAGTGAGCGACGAGACATTCTAAAAGGTCGTCCGTCTCACTCCTCACGCGTTCGCGAGCTGCCGCGTCCAATCGTACGGCGCGAACGCCTCGGTGAGCGCCGACACGCGCTGCTGCAGCCGCTCAAAGGGCTCCTTGCGCCGGCGCGCGAGTGGGATGCCTGCGTCCGGATGCTCGAGGATTCCCTCGAGTACATCGCGCCCAAAGTCTTTGGCCCAGCTGCTCTCGTCCTCTATGACCGTAGCGAAGCCCGCATGCACGCCAAAGCCGCATGCAAAGTAGGAAAAGCCAGGAGGCACGACGCCTCGCACGTTGCCCTTGGTCTCGTATCTGAGGTGGGAGGCACTCCGAGAGGCACTCAGAGGCAACATTCGGCAAGCAGGGGGGCACTCAGGGCCATGGGCAGTCACGGGGGGGCACTGGGGGGGGGTCACTCAGGGCAGGGTCAGTCACGTACAGCTTCTTATGAGTCGCCCATTCCTCCCCCGCCTCGTTGATAGCCTTTCGAAAGAATGACGGTGCCGCCTCGCCGTCTCGCACCGAGAGAGGCACGCACTCGATCGCCATCGAGGAAAGTCCTGAGAGAGCCGCCATGCCGCCCAGGCCCGCCGCTCCTTCGAGTACGCGCGAAGGCGTCGTGTGCTGCTCGAAGAAGATGGCTACTTGCTCGCGGCTCTCGAAGAAGCGAATGAGGCACTTTTGGAAGTTACGCACTTCGTCCGCCACCTCCTCCGGCGCGTCCACCAGCGAGGCGGTCTGGTCGATTGGCTCGAGTACGCAATGCGCCGGCGCGAGCGGCGACGTGTCTTCGATGCGAAGGTACACATAGTTCCCAAGGGCCAGAATGAGCTGTTTGTGGCGCGAGAACCGCGCCTCGGCCCGCTCGGCAGCACTCGCCTGCCTCTTGCGCGCCGAGCCCTCTGCCGCCGTCGCCTGCATCTGCCGCTTCGCTTCCGATTGGCGTGCCCCCCTCGCGTCGGACATCTCAACGCCTGCGTCGTGGTCGTACCTGCCGTGGGGATCAGAGGCACGTCAGAGGCACGTCAGAGGCACTTCAGAGGCATATCCGAGGCAATCCTGGGCATATCCGATGCGATCAGGGGCCACTCTGGTGAACGTACTCGTCGTCCACGTCGAGGCCCTTGAAGCGCTTCGAGCGTGCAATCGAGTCCGCGAGATTTGAGTCGATGCGACCCGCGACGCCCGCGCCGCGTCGTTCAGCCACCACGAGAGACTGCAGGCTGTGCTGGTCGTCATCGCGAAAGAAGCTCGTCCGCTCACCGTCCTTGTGCTCATATCGCTGCATCGGCTTCGGCCGCTTGGCTGAAGGCTCGTCAGGCGCGGTGTGCAGCGCGGCGAGCTGCGCGGCCTCGAGCGCATCTCGACTGGGCTGCACTCGCACCCGCTGCACTATCAGCTCGCCTGTCGCCTTGTCAAACGTGGGCACCTCCTGATACTCTACCGCCGGTCTTGCCGCCTTGAGACTTGCCTTGTGAGCGTCGCGCTTGAGGGCCTTGCCGCCGCGCTGTGCGGCTCGCTCGGCTTCTTGCTCGAGCTTCTCCTCGATTAGGGACTGCACAATGACGATCGAAATGAGTGGACATCAGTCGCAAGCAGAGATCATCAGAGGGCCACCAGAGGGTCACCAGAGGGCCATCAGAGGGCATCAGAGGGTCACCAGAGGGCCATCAGAGGGCCATCAGAGGGCCATCAGAGGGCATCAGAGGGCCATCAGAGGGACAGCAGTCTGTGTCTGTGTCTGTGTCTGTGTCTGTGTGTGACTGAGAGAATGTGCGAGCAGGCTAGTCTGGACTTCCACCGCCCCGCACGTGGTAGCGAGCGTGGGCCAAGGGACACTCGCACCCGAGAAGGGTCTGGATGTAGCACATATTGAGCTCGGCAAGGCTCAGTGACGGCGCTCACGTAAGGGAGTGTCGGAGCTTGCTCTCGTGCCGTGATCAGAGGATATTAGAGGGGCATCAGAGGGCATCAGAGGGCCATCAGAGGGCATCAGAGGGTCATCAGAGGGCCATCAGAGGGCCATCAGAGGGCCATCAGAGGGCATCAGAGGGCCATCAGAGGGACAGCAGTCTGTGTCTGTGTCTGTGTGTGACTGAGAGAATGTGCGAGCAGGCTAGTCTGGACTTCCACCGCCCCGCACGTGGTAGCGAGCGTGGGCCAAGGGACACTCGCACCCGAGAAGGGTCTGGATGTAGCACATATTGAGCTCGGCAAGGCTCAGTGACGGCGCTCACGTAAGGGAGTGTCGGAGCTTGCTCTCGTGCCGTGATCAGAGGATATTAGAGGGGCATCAGAGGGCATCATCAGAGGGCATCAGAGGGCCATCAGAGGGCATCAGTGACAGTCACCTGCGCCTTATCGATCGCCACGGCGCTTCCACTGATCAGGACGACGCGCTCCTCGCCTCCTTCGGCATCCTGTCCTCTAGGCACCCTAATCTTGGCACCACTTTCGGCTTGGAGCGCGTCGATGGTCGCACCGCCCTTGCCGATGATGACACCGACGGCGCTCAGCGGCACCGCGAGTTGAACTGTCCGCTCCCGTTCCGATGCGTCTGCATGCGCTGGACGTGCCGACGCTGGCTGCGGCGGTGGCGGAGGCGCGGCGCTGCCGTCGGCCTTGGCGCGTGCTATGAGCGCGCTCAGACGCTCATGCTCTGCAAGGTTGCCCATAAGCATCGCCTTCATCGCTTTGGCTGCAAGCTTATTGAGATCTATGTAGCCGTCGCCTCTGCCGCCGCCGCCGCTGCCGCTGCCGCCGCCGCTGCCGCCGCCGCCGCCGCCGCTGCCGCCGCCGATCTCCGCTGCCTCGTCCAGTGACGAAACCTGGCCGTGCGACGAAACCTGGCCGTGCGCCGCTTCCTGCGCCGCCCCCGCGGCGAGTGCTACTCGCATCGGGACCTCCACCCCAGCCGCAGCCGTGCACGCAGCCGTGCCCGTCACCGCGCCTCCTACCGGTACCGGTGACGAAGAGCACGCGCCGTACTGGGCGGCAGGCGCGCCGTACTGGGACGCCTGCCGCTGCCGCCCAGCCTCATAGCTCGCGAGGAAGCTGCCGTCGTTTGCAAAGGCATTTGGAAGCGCGGCGGGCGGCGCGAGCGGTGCTGCCTCTCGGCTCGCATGGGCCGACAGCGCTTGGGACGGCGCTTCGCACGCTTGGGACGGCGCTTCGCACGCTTGGGACGGCGCTTCCCACGAGAGCTTGGGACGTTGCATACCGATCCCCTTGCTGTGGTTGCGCTCACTGCCGTCTCCACGCCCTTCGCCGCGCCCTTCGCCGCGCCCTTCGACGCGCCCTTCGCCGCGCCCTTCGCCGCGCCCTTCGCCGCGCCCTTCGCCGCGCCTGCTCCAGCCCTTGTCATCGCCAGTGTGCCCATCGCCTTTGCTGACCGGGTCGAAGGCGTCGCCACGGCGCTTGGGCGGTGCCTCTCTCGCGCGCGCCGCCCCGGCACTCAGGTGCGCGTCGAAGGCGGCGCCCTGGCCCATGCCGCCCTTGCCTGCGCGCTCGGCTGGCGCCCGGGAGATCGCTTCGAGCTGCGCCAGATTCGTCAGATCGCCCCATCGCTCCATGCAAATCTCCGTTAAGCTCCGGCCCGTTTCCCGCGCCTCCTCCACAGCGCGCTTCAGCTTCTTCTGCTGCCAGCTCGTCCCGCCGTCCGTGCCCGCCGCGCGCACCGCTTCCACCGGCGCCTCCTCCTGACGCCCCAACGCCTTCGCGGTCCACTGATCAATCTCGGCGCCATCTCGGGCATATGGATTGAGCTCCCTCGAGATTCGAGTGCTCGGCGCGGCGCTAACGGCCGCGTCGGCGAGGCCCTCAGCCACCTTGGGCGGCGCGCGCAGGTCCAGAGCTGCGGCGGCGGCGGCGGCGATACTCTTGGCACCGTCCGCTGCCGTGGGCGGGCGCATCCAGTCCCGCTGCATCCAGTCGAGCCCGGCAGCCGACCGGGCAGCATCGCCCGCAACGGGTGCATCGCCCGCAACGGGTGCACGGACCGCCGCAGCGCTTGGAGCCGCCTCCGCGGGCGCTTTCGCCAGCTCGCCTGCAGCGTCGTCGTCGCTGCTCGGGCTCGCGTCGGATCCGGCCGGAGCGTCGGGGCCCTCGCTCTTGTCGTGTTTGTGCTTGTGTTTGTGCTTTCTCTCGCTCTTGTGCTTGTGCTTGTCCTTGTCGCTCTTGTGGTGCTTCTCCTTCTTTTCGCGCTTGCGCTCCAGCTCGTCATCCTTTTCAGCCCCGCCTGCGCCCGTGCCACCCAGCCTGCGCGCCAGCGCTGGCGCGAGCCACTTGCTCTGGCCAGAGGCTACGGACGCGACCGCCGCTTGTCGCCGCTCCTTGGCAGCTTCCTTGGCCTCCACCTCTCGGCGCTGCTCAGCATCTTTGGCCAAACGCTTCCGCTCGTCGAGGTCGGCCTTGCTCACGAATCTTATGCCTGCGAGCAGTTCTGACATAGCGAGGCGAGGCGGGGGCCGATGCCGCGTCGACCAAGAACGTCAGACCCGGTTGCCTCTGTCTCGGACCTCCACGTGCCCGCGGCGAGTCCTCGGTCATTATGAATTCCCATTTCACACCACACGTAGATCGGTACCTTGCGTGTCGATTCAACTGACCCTTTCGCAAACAGCAACACAGGACTCTCGAAATGAGACACATGTAGACGGAGAACTGAGAAATAGCTCCTGCGGCCATTGTGTAGGCCAATGCTGGGATGCTGCCTGGCTCCTTAGCTACGTTTTGTATGGAATGCTGGTGTCGGCGGTACCAATCCACCGCGCGCGCCCCAGCCCATGCCCACGCCACGAACTCTCACGTCTCATACGAAGAGCTCTTCGCGGCCGTTGGGCCGCGTTGAGATGCTCACCTTCTACATGAGGTCCTTGCTGTTGAGGCGCTCGCGCGCTCGCGCAGACAGCGGCGGGGCGAAGGTCTCCGGCGGCGCGCTCGCCATAGCGCTGCACGCCGAGATCGTTCCACCGAGAAAGGCGACGAATGAGAGTAAGAGGTAAAGGAGCAGCTCGAAGGGTTCCTTGGTTCGGGCCTCGAAGTCGGCCTTGGGCGAGCCTAGCAGCTTGACGCACGCCGGCACGGTGTCGCACTTAGGGTAGTAGCGCGCGATCACCTCCTCAGAGCCAGCCTTCGCAGCCCAGCAGCGCACGGGATCGGGCGATGCGTCGAGCGTGGCGGGCTCCGGCACGGCGCCAGGGAGCGTGCAAGTTCCTATTGTGGTGCGACGGAGCGATTCGGACGTCGTGAGAGCCGCACCACGGAGCTCCGGCGCGCCGCCAGTGCCTAGCCACTCGAACGAGTAGGTGTACTTGTCGATGCACACCACCGCTTTGCTGGACGACGACGATGAATAATGGCCGCCTGTCTCCGAGTGCGCAAACGTCATGACATCGGAGTGCGCCACGGCCGTCACGCGGCACGTACCTCCCACAAAGTGCTTGCCAGCCTCGCCCGCATAGTAGTCTTGCAGCTCGCCGAAGCTGACAGCAGCCGCCGCACCACCTCCGAGGATTGCGAGGATGCTGATCGCGCCCCTCCGGAATCCGCTATCCGTCGCGTGCGCCTGCTTGGTCTGGCTTATGGTGCTGCGCGGCGTGAAGATGGGGTTGGTCGTTCTCACTGCCGTTGGCTTTTCGATGTCGTGGTTGAACTTCGGGACCCCAGCCATGCCGATTAATGACATCGGCCGGACGGGCGGCGCAACGTTAGTGCGAAATTCACATGAAGCATGGCCTTCTTTTGGACTTTTGCTGACTTTTTCAAAAGTGAGTTGGCTGCTTCTCTGTTCGCAAGCTCCGGCTCACAGCCGCTTCAAACAGAGCTGTGCGAAAATCCTAATTTTATCACGCAGGGTTATCACGCCGACGCCTTCCGCGGACGCGTGTCTGTCATCCACATCGCACATGCCCATTGGCATTGCATTCTCAATCTTACCCTCAAATCTTACCCTACGCGCTGCGGTTGTCTTCCCAACCGCTCAAGAGTCTTGGCGAAACCCCAGCTCAAAAGAATGAATAAGGCTGAAGGAAGGGAATGGCTCCCCACCATGCATGCGTACTCCACGCGTCCCACCACCGAACTGTATGTACAGCTCCTGATTTACAGCTCGACCTTTCGGCTCGCTTCGCCGCCCACCTCACTAACTCGGTTTCCCTTGGCCGCCTAGCGTGCCCATCCGGCGAGCCCGCCGCGCCTCGACAAGCATCTCCTCCTCTGACCAGGCGGCGCACACCTGGGCGAGGGGGATGGGCACGTGCGCCCCTGGCCAGGCGCACACCTGGGCGCGCTGCTTCTGAAGGATTGCATCATCCAGCTGCTTGCGAAGCTCGACGGCCTCGGCTTCCCGCATGGCGGCCGCGGACTCCCTCGCCGCCTCACGCATCAAGCCCGAGAATGCCCCCGCCGTCTTCTGCCGCTCACGCTCACGCGTCGCCTCGCCCCTCGTCCCAGCACCTGACGCGGGGTTCGCGCCGGACTGCTTGGCGGTACCACCGAGCGCATACTCGAGCGCCGAGAGCATCGGGGTACTGCCCTTCTCCACGAGCACGCCATCGTGCCACCGAAGCTTGATCGGGCTCCCCGCGGTCCCCGGAGATCGCGAGCTCCGCCCCGCAGATTGGCACCTCCCCGCAGATTGGCACCGTGGCTTCGGGCTCGACGCCTTGGCGCCGTGACGGGCGCCCCTTTCGGCCAACGACGAGCGCCGAGCGGCTGCACAAGAGGCGCCGTGGCTCGCCAAGGCACTGCTCGCCAGCTCCCAGCTCGGCGTATCCCCCCCCGTGCGGCCGAAGCCGTTCAATCCGCGCTTGAGCTCTGCAAACGTGATCTTGCCGTCGCCGTTGAGGTCGAGGTGCTTCAGGAGTTCGTCGAGATCGGCATTGCAAGAGGCGGCACTCGCGGGCCACCCAAGTGACGTGCACACGCGCAAAAGGTTGCCCCTCATCTTATGCTTGTCCAGCGCTCCGCGTCGACCCAAGTCCCACTCATGAAACAGTTGCATCAAGTGCGCGCTGTGGTGAGCGAGGAACGTGCCGATACACGGACGGACTCCCCCGACTCTGAGCGCCGGCTGGGGCGATGGCGCACTCCTCAAAGCTCCGTTCACAGCTCCAGCTGCGCCCCCGTTCACAGCTCCAGCTGCGCCCCCCCCTCTGGAGAGGACGCCCATCGCGCTCGTGTGCGAGGGATCCCTCGAGCGGCGCCGGAGATGGCGGTTGAGCTCATGGTAGTCGAGATAGCCCGAGCGATCCTTGTCGATCGAGTCGAAGATCTCATCGAAAGCAGCCTCGTGCCCAGGGATGCCGAGCTTCTGCAGCCCGAGCCGGAACTCGCGCTTGTCAACCGTGCCTGACTGGTCCTCGTCAAACTCACGGAACGTGTCGATCGTCCGATTGAGGTTCTTGGCGACCGCCATCTTGAGCTGAACAAAGCCGTTGGCAACGGTTGCCTTGTGCTCGGCTGCCGCCGCTGCCGCCGCCGCCGCTGCCGCTGCCACCGCCGCCATCGCCTTTGCATGCCTCTGAGCCTCCGCCAGAGCCTCAGCCTGCTCACGATGCATCTCGAGCCGAGCCGCCTCCTGCAGCTTCTTGAACTTTGCCTCCTCCGCCTTCGCCTTCTCAGCCTGCTTGTTCGCCTTGACAACCGCGGCCGACGTCGCCGCCCGCTCGGCAGACAAGACCGCTGCCTTCTCCGCCGCGGCTGCCTTCTCTGCTTGCTCGGCCGTCAGCGCCACCGCCTTGCTCGCCGCGTCCAACTTGGCGTCCACCGCTTGCAGCGTCCTCTGCGCCGCCTCTCTCGCCTTCCACCCCGCGGCCTTTCTAGTGAGTGCTGCCTGGTACTCTTCAAATTCAAGGAATGGGTCGGCGGTGCGCCGCCGAAGATCGATGAACGGATCGCCGGTGTGCCGCCGGGCCAGATGATGCTTGAGCTCGTGATACTCCAGGATACCCGAGCGATCCTTGTCGATCGAGTCAAAGGTGTCGTCGAACGCAGACGCGCGGCCGACGATGCCGAGCTTCTGCAACGCGAGCCGAAATGGGTGCTTGTCGAGCTGACCAGAATGGTTCTCATCAAAGTCGCGGAATGTGTCGATAACCCGGTTGAGGTTCTTGGCGAGCGCCATCTTGAGCTGGCCAAGGACGCTCGCCACGCTTGCCTTCTGTCTGGGAGGCTCGATGCCGTTTGGGCTGTGCGCTGCCTTGAATTGCTCAAACTGGATGACGCCGGTTCCCTCCATGTCCATCGACGAAAAGACGGCCGCGAGCTCGCGCATGGGCACTAAGTAGCCCAACGCCGTGAGGCCGTCGCGAAACTGGGATGACGAGACTCGACGTCACGCACTCTGTGAGAATCAAGCACCATGCAACTTACCATGCAACATGCCCCGACTGCTCTTCGGTTGCGTGCCATTCATACCTCGGTAAGAGTGAAGCTGCCCTTCCCATCCACGTCCCACTGGTGAAAGAGAGCATCGAGGATCGCCGAGTGCTTGCTCAGGATGGCGTGCACCTGCTCCTCGATGGAAAGGTCTTCACGAGTCTCCAGCGTTATGCACTCTGGAAATACCGCCTTCCACGATGACGTTTCAACAGCGTCTGCAATCGAGGCTTGCACCGCTTCAAAGGCGTGGTCGAGGTTCCACGACACTTTCATGGAGGTCTGGGGCGATGACACATCGGGTACGGCGCTTCTAGGGAGAGGCATCTGCGATACGAGTGCTGGACGGACTGCTGTTTTTACTTTTTTCTTGATGTACTTGATCGTTTTTTTCGGTTTCAGAGAAGAAACAGAACCCGTGTGTGCATGCAACGTCAACTTTTAGACAGTTGCGTACTTGGGATCACGGAGCCCCCCAGCTGGGATCCCCACGGGGTTGCGAACACGCCGACCGATCCTTCTCAAGCAGTCGTGCCTTCCCGGAAGTGCCGAGAGGGAGGCACGTGCCATCACGTCGAGGGCCGGGCGAGCCGCATGCGAGCGGGAGCTCATGTGTCTCCCTCTCTTACTCTTCTACAGCCTCTCCTTACAAAAGCTCGGGCACGGCGACATAGAGCAGGGTGGCGATGGCGACGACACCAATCGAGCGCGCGTTGAACGTGTTCACCTTGGTCCGCAGTCGGGTTGCGAGGACTGGATCCTCGATCCGCTGCAGGCCGGAGCCGTCCACGTCCCAGACGCCACCCTGCCCGATATTTCAGAGGCCCTCCCGCGCCGATGCGAGGTACCCGTACGCGAGGAAGAGCGGTGGTGCTATGGCGACGCGTGTCAGCGGCGCCGCGTGTGCCGCGAGGAGACTCACTGCGAGGGCCCCCGTCGCGACGCTCATCGCCGTGCCTGCGAGCTGCCGCCGCTGGCGCTCCGCGGCGTCGATGTTGGTCAGACTGCTCGCCGCCACCTCTCGCCGGCGCGCGCGCTCATCGGCGTCCGGCACTGCCGCCGGATCCACGTCTTGCTGCAGCACGCCCCACGCGATGCGTTTGCCACTGCCGCCCTGGAACAGACTTGAGAAGAGCTGGGCAACCGGATCGCTCAATTGACCGCTCAGATCGAGCGCGCCGCTCTCCACGAGCAGCGGCTCCAGCGCACCCTCGCGTTGCAGGGTGAGCACGCCGCCGAGGCCACCATCGTTGGCACCACCTGCAAATTTGCCGCCGATGAAGACTGCCGGCACCGACGTCCTCCCGGTCAAGCTCGCAAGCTCCTTGCCCATGGCGGGACCTTGTGGGTCAGCATCCAGCTCCACGACACGGTACGTTGCACCTACGCGATCCAAGCACTCTTTGGTCTGCAAGCAGTATGGGCACGTCGTTCTTGAGAATACGACGCAAGGAGAGTCTGAAATCACCTTCATCAGCGCCTCCGCCACAGCAGCGTTGCTTGACGTGGCAGATTCTGAGCAGCGGATTGGGCCGGCGATCCGTGTTTTCGGGAGCCGAGGGATTACGTGCAGAGCCGAAGCGGCCACCAGCAATGTCGCCAACACCATGTCCGGTTCCGGTACTTTCCAAGCACCAAACCGAGTCAAGTCAAGTCGGTTCTCAGAACAACGTGCCAGCACCCCCCCGTCTGGCTCCGCACCCCTCGGTGAATGACGTGCGCCGGCGCGCGTGTGAAGGTCAGCTCGAGACGCTATCGGGCGGCATCCAACCGAACAGTCACCACGTCAGCAACACAGCAAGCGGGCCCCAAGCGATCCAACTTCCAACTCGATGAACTAAGTGTCGGGCGACCTTTTCCGACCTACGTGCGGTGGCCGGTGGCTGATCACGTATAATTGAGTACATTCCTCTCTAACGACCACGAAAGACAGATATCGTATGCATCAGATTACTAGTCGGTCCTTCTATCAGTTGTACGGCGACCCGGCGCTCTACAGCTCGCGCAGCGCTCTGCACAGGTCATCCCAGACGGCATCGGGCGTGTCGAGTACCTCTGGGAGCAGTGCCGCCGAGGAACGCGTGCCGCCCACGCGCGCCCTCATCGCGTCCAACTGGTCCCCGAGCGTCCCGTCTGGCAGAGGGTCGAGCCGTCCGCCCACCTTCTTCTTCTTCGCGGGAAAGCCAATGGTCGCCTTGCTGGGCACCCGTTGAAGGCTGGCAGAGGGGAGCGGCGCGGGCGTAGGCAGCGCGATCGAGGGCGGCGCCAGAGAGGATGGCTTGAGCTTGCCCCCGAAGGCGCCGCTCGCGCCATACGAGGCATAACCTGAGGGCGCCGAGTGCGGCAGTGCAGCTGCATACAAGTCGTGCCCGAGCGAGGCTAGCTGACGCCGGTTGTCGAGCAGCGTCTGCAGCTGCTTCTCCGCCTGGGCCTGCAAGTCAGCGCTCAAGTTCTGCTGCTGGACAATATCCGAGGCGGAGTGGCCCGAGAGGTCGAGGTACTGCAGCTGGTTGCCCATCCGATCAGCGAGGAAGATGAGGAACTCAAAGTCCCCCTCCGTAAATGTGGGCGTCTCAACCTTCTTCTGATACTCCTCGAGCAGGAAGTCGAGATTGTCGACCTCGACGCCATCAGAGGGGGTATCAAGCTTGCCGCTCGCCTGCAGCACGCCCATCACGCGCCCGTGGTAGTCGCAGAGCGGCACGGCCATCAGCGCCGTGTGCCCGGGCTCGAGCTTCTGCACCGCCTCGTCCACCTCCGCCTTGTACGCGTGGTGGATGTGCGCATCCCCAATGTTGAGCGGCTTGGCGGTGCCCAAGACGGCGCCGACGATCCCTTGGGCACCGAGCGGGATGGAGACGACGTCGCCCACCGCGCGTGCGTAGCCGTTGGTCGCCACCGTGCCGTCCTCATACGAATTCTCGTCCTCCTCCTCGTCGCGCTCGCGCTTCGGGTCCAGGTGCGTCACGAGCAGCTGCTTCGTGGGCGTCGTCTCGACGAGCCACAGTGTCACGGACGCGCAATTGAGGCATTCGGCCAGCTGATGCGCCACCTTGTGCAGCATCACGGGCGCCGAGGCGCACACCTGCCTCGCCACGCGCGCCATCGACTCGCGCTGGCCGCGCAGCATTCGTACCTCCTCGGCGATCATCCCGGACACCTTGCGCTCCGCCGCGCCGCGCCGCGCCGTCGTGAGCAGATGGTTGCAGAGCACGGCGAGCGTCTTGAGGATCTGTGTGTCGCTCGGTCCGTATCCGGCTGGCGCACCCCACACGACCAGCACGCCGCGCAGCTCCTGCGTATCGCCGTTAGCCACGATGGGCGTCGCCATGCACCGCACCATCTTGGGATGGATGCCGAATTGCGCCATCAGCGCTTCATCAAGGCCGCGATCGTTCTCGTCAATGACCTCTTCGAGGGTGATGCCCGCGTTGAACGCCGCCCGAGCGAAGCGCACGACGCTTGCGATCTCTTGTGAGCTGTCCGGCGCCACCTGCACGGCCATCCAAAGCATCCGTGGCACTCAAAGGCACTTCATGGCAATCGGAGACCATCAGCATCATTCGCCATCAGTGGCCATCACCTGCACGAGCTCCGCCTCCTTCACCACCCCGTACGACGACGACGCCTGCAGCTGCGCCTGCTGTGTGTACGCGTCATTCCGCAGTGCTTCGATCTCGATCGCGACAGATTCGTCCACCACGGCGCTCATCGATGACTGGCGCCTAAGGCCCCGATCGCCGCCTTCCACCACGGCGCTCATCGATGACTGGCGCCTAAGGCCCCGATCGCCGCCGCCCTCCTTGTCCGCGCCCGGCTTCTTCTCGTCGCACAGGAACGCATCGAGATCCACCTTGCCAGGCGGAAGGACGTCCTTCGCCCGCTCGTCTCGGCAGATGAAGACGGCGGCACCCGTCGAGTCGGTGCACTCCATCGCGGCGCGCTGTGAATGGGCACAGACCTCGTGCGCGGGAAGCCCCTTGACGAGTACATTGACGACCTCGAGGAAGCGCATCATGCGCTTCTTCTGCTTCTCGGCGAGGACGGACGACTTGTTCATCTCGTCGACGGTGCTCATCTGCGAGCGGGGCGATCCACGGCAATCAATAGCAATCAATGGCAAGCCACGGCAATCAATGGCACTCCATGGCACTCCATGGCAATCCATGGCACTCAATGGCACTCAATGGCACTCCATGGCAAATCTATGACGAACTACACGGTAATCTGAGACCATCAGAGATCTCATCGATGGCGCTCACGTTCTCGATGGAGACCATCGTCGATGGCAATCGATGGCAATCGATGGCAATCAATAGCGCTCACGTTCTCGATGGAGACCGCGAGCTGCGCGCAGAAAGCCGCAATCAGCTCCTCGTCGGACCGGTTGAACGGTAGCTCGTTCTTCTTGTTGATGAGCATGATGACGGCGATGACGTCATCACGCGAGTTGGTGATTGGGTAGCAGAGCACCTGCAATCAAAAGCAATCAGCGCTCATCAAAGACAACCATCAAGCAATTCGAAAAGCCATCGATAGGCAATCAAGAGACCATCAAGAGGCAATCAAGTGGCGCCGCCACCTGCTTTGTGCGGTAGCCCGACCGAATGTCGAACTCACGGTTGAACCGAGGGTCCAGGTACGCGTCGGCCACGGTGACGACCTTTCGCAGCTTGAGGGCGGCACCAGCGAGGCCCTTATCCTTCGGGATGACGATGGGCGCTGCGCCGTCGGCTACGATCGTATACAGGGTGCCCGCATTCCGGTCGACCATGAAGAGCGACGATCGATCGACCTCCATCAGGTCCTTCGCATGGCTCATCACAGCTGTGAAGAGCTCCTCCATCTCCATCCGGCTGGCGAGCATGCGCGCGCTCTGCATCAGAGCATTACGCCGCTGGTCGCCAACCGCGAAACGCTCCTGCCGCACACCGCGTCGATCCGAAGCACTCAGTGGCACTCTGAGAGGCCATCCGAGGAACTCATAGAAACTCAAGTGGCACTCCGAGTCCATCCGAGGCACTCATAGACACTCAAGTGGCAGCACTCGGAAGCTATCCAACGGCACTCCGAGGCCATCCGCGGCCATCCGCGGCACGCACCTGCAACAACTCGATGGCGCCATGAATGGTACGATCCGACGCGATCCGCCCGAGCACATCCGTCATCGCGGAGGCGACATGCAAGTCATGGCGCCCAAACGGCCGTCCTTGCTTATTCGCCCACTGCACGAGCACGGGGATCAGAGGTCATTCGAGGCAATCAGAGGTCATCAGAGGTCATCAGAGGTCATCAGAGAGGCCATCACCTGTATGAGCACGGGGATCGTTGGTGGCTCGTCTGGATTCTCTGTCTGCCGCCCGAGCCCGAGGACTTGTCGATGCACGAGCGCGGGCACGCAGAGCATCGAGCGGTGCACAGCGGCAACGGGGCGGCGCAGGAAGCCGAGCAGGCTCTCGAAGGCCTTGGGGTTGTTCGCGCCCTGGCACACGACGAGCGACTGGCCTGAAAAGCAGAGGGACTCGCAGCCTGCCACCGAATCCGCGGGGGTGCTATGTGCCCTGAAGACGACATCGAGCTGACTGCTCTTGCCGCCCTTGGCGCTGCTCGCGCCAAGGTCTGTTGCCTGGCCCTCGGTTTGTTTCGAGCGCAGCTGGAACATGGCGACATCGTCACACGGAAAGAGGGAGGACGCAAGCTTGACAAGGTGCTCAGGCCTGTCAAGCTTCTGCCTGCCCCACGAGTGGAGCTTGCGCATCTGATCGATCTGCTCGTGAGCTCCTGCGAGCAGCCGCGCGCGGCGCAGGCAGTGCGCGAACTGCACCGCGAGCGTCGCAGCTAGGTACTCATCGTCCGCGTTGAAGGGGGCCTCGTCGGCAGCACGAATCACTTGCATGAGCGCGACGAGGCCGCTGCGCCCGTCGTCGTCCGTCTTCAGCACGGGCACGAGCATCGCGTGGCCATACTCGCGGACAGCCCACGGCTTGCGCGTCGGCTTGAGCCCACGCTCGTTCAGGCGCGCCGCGACCGTCTCCGTCTCCTCCTTCGTCACCAGCAGCTCTTTGAAGCCGTCTCGGGCCTCGTACCACTCTAGGACCGACAGCTGCCCGATTTCCTTATCGGAGCCGGCCACGTCGCGCAGGGAGACGACGGGCAGCTGGCCGCCAGCTGTGGCTTTCATCCGCGAGAAGAGCCCGTGGAAGCGCGCGGGCATGAACACCTTGGCGTTGATGCGAAGGTACGCGTCCTCGTCGAGCATCTCGACCTGGTACACATCGCAGAAGCTGCCGGGACTGCCAAAGAGCTCACACATCGCGAGCGCCATCTCGTCCCGCACGCCGCCCTCGGTGGCGGCGGAGTTGACGCGCGAGAGGCACGCAAAGCAGTGCATCAGCTTCTGCACGTTGGCCGCGAGCCGGTGCATGACAGGCGTCTTCTTGATGGCGGGCAGGTTGTTGATGGAGGTGTGAACCGCGTCCTCCGAGTGGTGCTCGAGCTTCTTGAAGAGCTCCGTCTCCATGTATTCAACGGGCTCGGACGAGAGCGCGGCATGTCGTTGCTTCGTGCGGCGCGCGGCCTCGCGCGACTGGATGTTCCGCGCGCGGCGCCTTCTGATCACCCACCTGCGCACGGCCGCCTGCAACATCATGGCCGCCTTCGGCGAAGGCATGACGCCTGCGGCTTGCCCGCCGAGAGACTTGAGGTACGCGTTTTTGTCTTCGACTCGGCCTTGCATGCGCGCCTGCGCGGCAAAGGTCTTGCCGGCCTTGCGTAGCTTGGCCAAGGCATCCGACATTACAAGTCGTGAAACGGCCTCCCTTAAAAGTCAGTGGTCAGTTTCGTCGCGGTCCCTTCATTCACAGTGCTGACTTCTGAGAGGTGTGTCGAGAGCGCGCAGCGTGTGTAGTTCCCACTCAAGCAACTTTCGGAGCGTCCTCGCTTGAATCTGTCGTGTTCAGACGTCGGTTCTCGCGAGGACGTTTCTCGTTACACTGCTACTAGTACTACTGTACTAGAGGGTGGACGCGCCCCGCCTCCCCCGCTGCCACCTATTTTGCCGCAACCGCCTGCGCAATCTCGGCCGCCCTCGCCGCGAAAGGGAAGAAGCCCACCTCACCGTACGCCTCGCCAGACGTGTACTCGTCGTCCGAGAACGCCAACCCGATCCCAAACAGACCGCGGATCGGCTCACCACTCAGCGAAAACAAGGCGCCACCAGGAGCGCCGTGTCGGCCGATGGTGCCCAGCGGGCGGCCGCCCGAGTGCGTGAGCAGCGGCAGGGGGGCGCGCGTGTACCCGAGGCAGAAGACCACCGCGTCGAGGTCCGCGCTCACGGCAGCGCTCGTCGAAAGGGCGCTCGAGTGATGGAGCTCCAGACCAGGCGCAACCACGCCGCCTGGGGGTGTGAGGCCCACCAGCCCATGGCGCAAGGCATAGTCTGCGGCGGCCCCTTTGAGGCCTCGAAACGCCCACGCGCCGTACGCGCCCGCATGCGCGTCCCAGCAGGCCAGCCGCAGCGGCGAGCGCACGAAGAGTAACACACGACGCCCGAGGTGTTCGTGCAATCGCTGAGAGAGCACCACCCCGGAGTGGCCGCCGCCAACGACGCCCACGGTGCGTGCGCCGCCGAGGAGGGTCGGCAGCCGCTCAAACTGGAGCGCCTGCTCCAGATGGAGCACTCGCGGCCGTCGCGCGCCCGAGGCCCAGGCGCTCAGACGAAGCTGCGGAGGCACCGGGTTTGGTGCGCCGCCCGGCGCGAGCACGACGCTCGGTGCTCGCAGGTCGCGCGCGTCGACGCCGATGCCGGGGGAGCCCGCGAGCTGAACGCTCCACGTGCCGTCCACCTGGCGCTCGAGCCCGATGGCACGGCCGCGGCACGCGCTGACCCCGGGCTCGCTGAGCAGCGCGGCCGTCATCGTCTGCATCAGCTCCTGGCAAGAGCCGAGAGTCGTCCAGCCGAGTTCGCAAGGGTCGGGGTTGGCGTGCAGCGTCGTCGCTTCGACTTGCATGCGCGTGAGCGCGCGCTCGGCCGCCGCGCTCGGCAGCCCCTGCGGCAGAAAGCCGGCCACGAAGCCCGGTAAAAGTACATCGACCTTGGTGTTTGCGGGCACGGCTTTGTACCGAGCGAGCGCGCCGACGGTGAAGTTCGGGTCGACCCACACAACGCGCTGTCGGCGTGCAACGAGCGCACCGACCGCGGCGATACCGCTCGGACCGGCGCCGACGACGATCGCCGTTGCACGCTTGCCGATCCCTGTTGTTCGGCACATTGCGAAACACGCCCGCGGCGGCGCGGCGCCGCCTTCGGCGCCTCCATTCAGAAATAAGTTGCGGCGATAGAGAGCAAATAGTTCCCAAACTGGAACTCCAATCACTCGCTTTTCAGGAGCAAGCTGGGAAGCAAGGGTTCGGAGGCGGCCATTTTCTTTACTCGTCTGTAGAACCCTGTTTTTCTCACGAACCGACGCGAACAGCAGCTCCTCGTCGGCACGACGCACAAGCACAGCCGAGGCGGCGTGAGGGGAAATTCATTTCTGAAAAGCTTAGGGAACATCTCAACCCTTTTCGAGGAAACTCGGTGCTGCACGAGACTGCCTTGTCACCCGACTGCGCGGCACCAGAGAGCCACACAAAAGCCACGCAACATGTCGTCCGACGAGGTGCCGCAGACGCCGATGGTGCAGGCGACGATTGGGAGGGACCCCGCGAGCAGCTCCTTCCCGAGCGGCGCCTTTGGCTCCATCCCCGGCACCGCGCAGCTGGGCTTTGACCCGCTGCTCATGATCGAGGACGATCAGGGGAACCCCGACTTGCAAGAATCGGAGCAGTTCATCGGCCCGCGGCTCGACGAGTACCTGCCCTCCGGCGGCGCCGGCGCCGGCGCGGCTGCCGCCACCCTTGTCGGCGCCAACGGGCAGATGCCTCCGAATTATGCGGTCGACAACTCTCCGAATGGGCGCCGGCCCATGATGCCGCCGCCGCCAGTGCCGCCTCAGCCGCAGCTGATGGGCACGCCGTCGGGGGGGTCGTCGAGTGCCGCCCCGTCGCACATGCATTTCAACCGCGCCGAGCTCGAGACGATGATGGGCGTCGAGTTCTCTCCGTCGGACGTGCTGATGGCCCTCGCCTCAGGAGGGACTCCATCGGGTCCCGGGGGCAATCCGAACGCCGGGCGCAACAGCATGGTGGCGACCGCGGCCGCGAACGCCGCCGCCGCCGCCGCCGCCGCCGCTGCGATCAACGCCGCCGCCGGCCCGGGCAACGGCCCGCCCGACCGTTCGGCCTGCATGCATACGGGCTTTCCGACCGGAGGAATAGTCTCGTCTCCAATGCAGCTCATGGGCGCGCGGATGATGCCGGGGATGATGGGAGCCTCGTCGATGCTTCCGGGCGCGATGCCGGCCGAGGCTAACGATCGATCGATCGCGAACGATCTGCACCGAGCCCTCTCAGCCAACAACGGTCCTACGGCGGGGAGGATGATGAACGGCGGGGCGCCGCAACTGGGCATGTATGCCCTCAACGGCATGCAGATGCAGCAGGTGCAGCAGGTGCAGCAGGTGCAGCCGATGCAGCAGATGCCGCCGATGCCGCCCACTCCCGGCGGCAGCCCCGGTGCTCCGCGCATGGTCGAGAGAGAACCACGCAGTCAGGGCCGCTGGCCGTGCCGCTCCGATTCACACGAATGGGCGCCGGCCGAGGCGGCCTTCACCGGCGCGGGCGCGGCGACGAGCCAGCTCATGCAGCGCATGCATTGTCAGAAGGGTTACGCTGCGCGCTGCTATGCCCTCGGGGGCTCCTCCCCATCAGCCCCCGGCGACGCTGTCGACCCGGCTGCAGGCACGACCGAGGGCGCCGCGAGCGCCGCCGCCGCGCCACCGCCCGACGCGGCGGGCACTGACGCCGGTGGTGCCGCGGCGTGCGCTACCATGCCGCCGCGCGCCGCCGCGCCCTTTGGCGACCAGCCGATGGGAGGCGCTGTGGTCGGCGCTGGTACAGCCCCGATACTCGGCGCCATCGCGCCCGCCACGACGCCCGCGGCCATGCCCTTGCCTGCCGGCGTGCGCCCGGGCGCACAGAGCGCACCAAGCGTGCCCGCTTCGCTCGCCGTCCCGGTGCAGCACACGGCCGCCAGCGTCGAGATGCACGCGATGGCGACTGCCTATCCCGGCCCTGGCGTACAGGTGGTGCCCACGACGACTCTCTTGGCCACTGACGCAGCAGACACGGCAATCATGTCGGCTGAGTTGCTGGTACTCGCCGGGGATGACGACGCCCTCGGGCCCGATGGCAAAAAGGGGGACTCGAACAAGCGCTATCGCGTCGAGCGGCCCTGGCTGCCAGGTGAGGGATTGGCCTCTGATTGCCTCTGATGGCCTCTGATGACCTCTGATGACCTCTGATTGCCTCTCATTGCGCGTCCCTGGCTGCCAGACGAGGATCTCTGATTGCCTCTCATTGCGCGTCCCTGGCTGCCAGACGAGGATCGTCTACTCGACGAGGCCATCCAAAAGCTTGGCAACAAGTGGAAGGCGATCGCCGACCAGTACTTCCAAGGCACACGCACGCAGCACATGTGTCGCAACCGCTTCTACCGCCGAGGTAAGGAAGGCTCCGGCGTGAACAAGTGTGGCCTGTGCGGTGAGCCGACCAAGGGGCATACTTGCCGAATGAAGGCGAACAATGCGCTCAACATCCCGGTGCAGCAGCGCTCGGCCTCGTGGGCGCTCGCGCAGCACCCTCCGAGCAACGCCCAGCTCGCGCCACTGATCGCGTCGCCAGGCCGGGCGGCCGTGATTGGGTCGCCGCTTCATGCGGGCGATGGTAGGCCATCAGCGTCGATGAACCATCAGCAAGTGATGATGCTCGTACCCGCGCACTCGCCCAAGGCACCAGTAGCAAATGCAACCATGTGGCAGCAGCAGCAAATGCAGCAGCAGCAAATGCAGCAGCAGCAGCAGCAAATGCGGCAAATGCAGCAGCAGCAGCAGCAGCAGCAGCAGCAAATGCAGCAGCAGCAGCAAATGCGGCAAATGCAGCAGCAGCAGCAGCAGCAGCAAATGCGGCAAATGCAGCAGCAGCAGCAGCAGCAGCAGCAGCAAATGCAGCAGCAGCAGCAAATGCGGCAAATGCAGCAGCAGCAGCAGCAGCAGCAAAAGCGGCAAAAGCAGCAGCAGCAGCAGCAGCAGCAGCAGCAGCAGCAGCAGCAGCAGCAGCAGC
>ERZ761574.936-NODE-936-length-20269-cov-71.952162_pt1 | contig 20269 bp, 8 predicted proteins | sample MGYA00374950_ERZ761574 | MGnify/ENA primary metagenome ERZ761574 (study PRJEB28895, sample SAMN07631631) | mixed culture metagenome | isolation source: Freshwater growth medium | place: USA: Seattle, Washington | collected 2016-10-03 ... | reverse complement strand
TCTTGGCTGCGGCTGGCGGCGCGGGCGGCGGCGCGGGCGGCGGCGCGGGCGGCGGCGCAGGCGCGGCGGCCTGCTTTGGCGGCGGCGTGGGCTTCGGAGGGCCGAACAGTCCGCCATCGCCGTCACCGTCGTCGTCGTCGCCGAACAGGCCGCCGCCGCCGCCCTTGGGCTTCGCAGCCGGCGGCGCGGCGGGCGGCTTGGGAGGCGCCGCGGGGAGCTTCTTGGGCGCACCGCCAAAGAGCCCGCCGTCATCGTCGTCGTCGTCGTCGCCAAAGAGGCCGCCGCCGCCGCCCTTTTTAGCGGCAGGCTTGGGGGGAGGCGGCGCAGGCGCGGCAGCGGCGGCGGCCTTGGGCTTCGGAGCGACGACTGAGAGTCCGCCGTCCTCCTCGTCCTCGTCCCCAAACATACCGCCTTGAGGTTTGGGCGGCGCGGTGGTCGGCTTGGGTGCCGCCGCTGGCTTCGGGGAGCCAAACAGCGACCCGCGCTCTCCGCCATCGTCGTCGTCGTCGTCGTCGCCGAACAGGCCGCCGCCGCCGCCCTTGGGCTTCGCAGCCGGCGGCGCGGCGGGCGGCTTGGGAGGCGCCGCGGGAGGCTTCTTGGGCGCACCGCCAAAGAGCCCGCCGTCATCGTCGTCGTCGTCGCCAAAGAGGCCGCCGCCGCCGCCCTTTTTGGCGGCAGGCTTGGGAGGCGGCGGCGCGGGCGGCGCCTTGGCCGCCGCTTTGGCCGCGGCCTTACCCGCCGAGGCGCCAAAAATGCCGCCATCATCGTCGTCGTCATCGTCGCCGCCGAAGAGGCCGCCGCCGCCGCTCGCGGGCAGCTTGGGCTTCGGGGCTGCGGGCGGCGGGGGTGCGGGCGGCGCCTTTGGAGGCGCTTTTGGCGGCGGCGGGCCAAAGACGTCCTCGTCGTCGTCGTCGTCGCCGTCGCCACCTCCAAAGAGCCCGCCACCGCCGCCCGGCTTCTTTTTCAATCGTTCGGCCGCGAGCATGGCGACAGCGAGCGCGCTGCTGGCTGCGGTCGGCTTGGCGACGTCAGGCACCTCCCCAAACAGGCCCGCACTCGAAGCGACGGGCTTCGCAGGCGCGGCGGCGACGGTCACCGGCGTCTCCTCTTCCTCGTCCCCCACTCCAAAGAGAGACGCATAGTCCACCTTTGTAGGCGGGCCCGAGGGCGCGGCGGCGGCGGCGGCAGTGAGCCCGGAGCCCGATTTGGAGCCAGGCTTGGCAGCGGCGGCGGCGCCCTCCTCGCCAAAGAGCCCCCCTGCAAAGAGCGAGTTCCGCTTCGGGGGGGCGGCCTTGCCGCCGCTTCCGCCAAAGAAGCCGCCCCCGCCACCAAAGGGGTCATCATCCTCGTCGTCGTCCTCCTCCTCCTCCTCGTCGGGGGGAGGCGGAGCGGCCGGCTTCGGGGGCGGCTTCGGGGGCGGCGGCGCAGCCTTGGAGCTGGCGCCCTTGCCCGCGGGCATCGCCACGTCGCTCTCGTCGTCGTCGTCATCCCGCGAAGCCGGGGCCCGACGCGACATGACCGCGGCCGCAGCCGCCTTATTCGGACCCTTTGCAATGGGGCCGCCGGGCAGGGTGGCGTCGCTATCGTCGCTGTCGCCAGGGGAGTCACGGCCGTAGGTCGCCGGGGTCGGCTCATCCTCGTCCTCGTCCTCGTCGTAGTCGTCATCCTGAGCGGCCAGCATCGACGAGAGCAACGACTTCTCCTTCGCGACTGACTTCTCCGTCCTCATGATCGGCTTCGGAGGCGCTCGAGGCGTAGGCTCCGCATCGGTCTCCTCATCCCAGTCCTCGTCGTTCTCGTCGTCGCTCTCCTCCTCGTCCTCCTCGTCCTCCTCGTCCTCCTCGTCCTCCTCGTCTGTGCCGGCGTCGCCCGTTGCGCGGTTCCCGTCCTCGTCCTCGTCGTCCTCGTCCTCACCCTCCTCCTCCTCGAGCTCGGCCTGTTCAGTCATTTCGGTGGTGCGCAACGTCCTGCGCTCCCCGTATTCGAAGAGGCCGCACGAATCTTTGGCGAGAAACTCGGGCGTGCCAATCACGAACGGCAGCACGAGCTCATCAAACGAGTGCCCCGGCAGCACCGCCGCCACGGGCACCGCCGCATTCTCGTCCTCCTCCGCGTCGAGCGAGAGCGGGAAGCTGGCGATCAAGTGCAGGCCGCCCTTGACGAGCGCCGTGCAGTCGCGCACGAGAGCCGCCTGCTGCTCCGCCTCCGTCTTCGGGACCGGCTCGGCCGCTGCCGGGCCCTCCTCGGGTGCCGCTGGCTCCTCCTCATCGTACACGCGGTGCTCGAGGAACTGCGTGCGCGAGAGCGCGCGCAACCCGTTGGCGGCGTTGGCGAGCCGCACCTCCGCGCGCGAGAGATTGAGCCCAAATTCGGCCATCGACTCGTCCGCCACGCGCAGCTTGTCCTCAAACTTGGCCGCGAAGCCTTCGAGGGCCTTCGCGAGCGCTGCATCCTGCGCCATCGTCCAGTCATCTGTCTTCTCTCGCAACTTCTTGAGATCCTCGGCGAAGTTGAAGTCCGCCTTGACCGCTGCCATGGTCTCGGAACGCAGAGCAAGGCTCCGCGGCTGCTCGGCCCAGTGTCTTTACACTCGTGTGTCTCGGGTGCGCCGCGCTTCACAGGCATTTCACGGTAACCGAGGCGACGACATAATCTGGCGCGGGTGAAAAATTTGAGTCCAAACGTGCCTGCCGAAAAAAGGGCGTACACGTAAAACGAGCCTCTTACCATAAAACGCTTCATGTAACATGGGCTCCACGGACCACGCCGGGATTCGACTTGAGCATCTCAAAACGCGCGCGAAACGAACCTCGAATGGAACCTCGGGCGACGGGCGACAGTAGACAGTAAATTGTACTGTAGACGCGGGAACAGGTGGACGGGAAAGGGGAAACTCACCGCTAATGCTTTCCTATGCTCTGGCCGCCTGTCAAATTAAATCCTCTGGGGGCTAATCAAGTCCATTCATCAAGTCACCACAAGTGCATCACACCTCGATACCTCGAGGGGTCGAGTGCAGAGTGAGCAGTGCTTGCGAGTGCTATTTCTGGAAAACTCGGGGGGGGGTGTAGTGAGGGCTTCACACAAAGCAATTATGGGAATGGCTTTTGTGGATGCGGAGATCGCCGTCGAAGACACGATGGGGAATCGCAGCCGTCAGATCCGAATCTGGTAGCCTTTCTTGGCCATGCTTCCGCTCCTCCTCGCGCTCTCCGCCTCGGCGTTCGCGCCAATGCTGCCCGCGCCGAATCCGATGCTGGGGAGCCGCGCAGCGCCGCCAGAGATGGTCTTGGGCAAAGCAGTCACCTGGGTCCGCCAGAAAGCCTCTTGCATAAAGCAAAAGATCGGGCGGGTGGTGCCCAGTCGAGAGGCGGCGCCGGCAAAGTTTGCACAGGGCTTCCTTGAGTTCGATCCGTACTTTGACAAAACCAACCTACCGAAGAACACGTTCAAGGCCAAGGCGCCCTTTGTTGCGAAGGTGATCTCGACGAAGAAGATCTCCGGCCCGAAGGCCAACGGTGAGACGTGGGATGTTGTCCTGTCGCACGGCGGAGACATGCCGTACATCGAAGGCCAGTCCTACGGAGTGATCCCGCCCGGGGTGAACCCGAAGAACGGCAAGCCCAACTCGGTGCGGCTATATTCGATTGCATCGTCGCGGTACGGCGACGATATGACCGGCAAAACTACGACGCTGTGCGTCAAGCGCGCCCTGTATTGGGATCCGGAGCTGAAGGCCTTCGACCCAGCGAAAAAAGGGATTTGCTCCAATTACCTGTGCGACTTGAAGCCGGGAGATGAGGTGCTGCTGACAGGGCCGGCGGGCGACGTGATGCTGCTGCCGGAGGAGAACCCTAATGCCGACATCATCATGCTCGCCACTGGTACCGGCATCGCCCCGATGCGCACCTTCCTCCGCCGTCTCTTCTTCGAGGACACGCCTTACGCGCGCGACTTCAAGGGCCTGGCCTGGCTCTTCTTTGGTGTGTACAACTCCGACGCGCTGCTGTATGAGGATGAGTGGCAGACCATCCTCAAGAAGCACCCGGGTCGCTTCCGGTACGATAAGGCGATCTCAGAAGAGATGAAAAACAAGGACGGCGGCAACATGTTCGTGCAGCACAAGATGGAGGAGTATGCCGATGAGATCTTCGACCGGTTGGAAAAGGGCGCGCACATGTACTTGTGTGGCCTTCGGGGCATGTTGCCTGGCGTGCAGGAGTCTCTCAAGAAGGTCGCCGAAGCCAAGGGCATCGACTATGACGAGTTCCTCAAAAACCTCAAGGAGAAAGGCCAGTGGCATGTCGAGGTGTACTAAGCCTCGATCCGACGTACGCGCGCGCATCCGACAACTACGTCAACGCCAAGCAGGCGCTCGGCGAATATCTTGACGCTTCGATCCTACTACCGCCATTGAATCGCTGCCAACCCTCGTCACCGTCACTGCGTGTCAAGCTGTCAACAACTTGGTCAACGCACCCCCGCAAGGTGGGACTAATATTGCACACGCACGAGCCGCGCCGCGGACGCACGGCCGCGCGCACTGATGGCTACGTACGTGCGGCGGGGTGACTGTACGTACTGTACGAGCCGTGCGGTGTCTACCGAGGGTCCGAGGCACACGGCTGGACCCGGTCGACTTACGTGGCAGCGTGCGGTCTTCGACTTGGTGTCTAGCCTGTGACAGCGTGTGTGAGCTGTGAGGGTCAGGTTCTCCTCGGGATATCCATGTGTTGTAGCAGTGTAGGTTGTGAATATAGTGTGAATCTTTTTCAGCGAGCGATCAGCGAGCGGGTGTCTCTCATGAGATTGAGAAGTTGTATTACCGCTATGCCGTATGCGCATCAAGTTCGCAACAACGGTTGGAAGTTGCTTCGACGGCACGGTTGATCTGTAATAACTCCCACGCCCGCACAATAATATGCTCCCACGGCCGCGGGCTCAAAAACTCTCCAATGATGCTAAATAATTCACAGTGTGACGAAACCCTGGTTTCTAACCGTCGTCCGATGCCGAGCGGCGATCACGCGTTGACCGTCGTTGCGACAAGACCTGCTGCTGCATCCACCCGGGCTGCCTCCCGCGGGCCGCCCACCAAGCAGTTGCCGCCAGCGCCGCCAGCCAAACAACTATGCAGGCCTCGGTTGGCGGTCTCCAAGGAGAATCGGCCGGTAGGCGAGCCAATTGGTATGACACGCCCAAAGCTCTGGAGTCCGGAGGTCGAGGATGCTTTCCGCCTCTCCGAGGCAGGCTACCGAGGCATACCGGAACTGCTACTTCTCGGCCTGCCCGAGCCTGAGCGCTGGCCTGAGACCGGCTTCATCAGGAAGCTGCAGACGCGCAAGTCCTTCGAGAGCGGTGGTTTCGTCTTGCAGTACTATACCCGCCAGCCCGAGTGCGACTCGAGGCATTTGCACAGAGTCAAGCTGTATCAATTTGAATCGAGTCGTGCATGATACTACGTACGTTTCAGAAGACGTTTTACCAGCAAGGCCATAGGTCCCGCTCGGTCCTTACTCGGTCCTCGGCGCGGCGCCGCGGTGCGTCGCGATGGGCGCAAAACTGCGGGGCCTCCGGCGGGGCGCAAGAGCACCCTGAACCACGCAACGTGAGAAGTATAGCAAGCTCTGCGCGGCGGCGCCCGGCGGCACGCGCGAGCCGGCCCGCGGCCGTCGATCGGATCTCGGCCGACCACGAGTGGTCTGCGAAGGTCTGCGTTGTTGGGGACGCCGATGGTACTAGGCTACTAGCGCCGAGCGGCGTGCGGCTAGAGCCGGTCGGTGGGTTGATCGGCCGTGAAGGCATCATGTGGGCGGCGATGTGCGCGGCGGCCCGGCCGCCGGCCGCGGCCACACGGGTCCACGGCCCAGCGTGAGCGTCCGCCGGGCGCCGGTCCGCGGAGCGCGGTCGCGGCGGCGCGCACGGCGTGTGCACCTGCACGTCGTGTGCGTCGCACCCGGGGGCGACTCCGAGCGACAGGCCGCGCCAGCTTCCCCGGCGTCCCCGGCGTCCGCGTCCCCGCACACGGGTCGCGCGCCAACCCGCGTGCCGCGAGCAGAGGAGCTGCACAGCACACTGCGAGCGTGCGGCTCTGGGCCCCTCTGGGTGTCCGGTGATGATTGTGGGCTGTGGGGGGGGCAATAGCCACGCCAATACGTTTGGGGGGGGTGCATGCGAAATTGAATCAATATCATGATTGTGCGCCGTCAGTGCGCCGCTGTTGATACATGTATTGATTCTGTTGTCTCGGTTCTCGCAATTCTCGCGACAATCGTCAATGTTGCGCCACCACGCCCGCCGGCCAGAGCCCAGAGCGCCAGCTGATAGCTCGAATACTATTACCCGAACGGATTGCGCGGAAGTAAACCGAAGACCGCCATCTGGTCCATGAAGGCTGCATAGGCTGCACCTCCGCGCATGGCGGCCGGCGGCATCTGTGGCTGTGGCGCCAGCAGGTTGTGGTTCGGCTGGCCCTCATGCGCGCGGAGCACAGCATCATGTTGTGGGCCGCACGCGCACTCACGCAGCCCGAGCGTCTTGCGAGCCTGGCCGCCTCTGAGCACGCCGCCGCATTGGTAGCAGAAGACGAGGTTGCATCGGCAGTGCATCGCGTCGCAGCCGCTCGTCTTCTCCACCCAGAACTTACACTTGGGGCACGCACGCAACTTTTGCCGCGACGCGAACTGCTCGAACGCCGCGTCGGCCGCGTCCACGTCGCCGCTCTCGGCGGCGTGCTGGCGCTGGAAGGCCTCACAGCGCACACCCGAGTGCCACGGCTCGGTGCGGCAGACGAGGCAGTAGCTCTTTGCGCACAGAGGGCACTCGAGCTTTCGGTTGTTCGCCTCCCACGCGAACACGAAGGGGCAGCCCGGCGTCGGGCACGAACCGGTGTCTTCCTCTGTCTCGATGAATCGCTGGAGCGTGAGCCGCTCGTACCGGTCGGCGGCGGCCGCGCTGCCGAGGCAACGGCGCACGTCCTGCGGTACGAGCGGCACCCCACAACGCGAGGGCTCGACGCATGGGCACACGAGCTGCTCACTCATCACCTCGCCTTGCTCAACCTTGCCTTTGACGTAAGTTGAGAGGCACTCGACGCAGAAGGCATGGCCGCACGAGGCGAGCTTGCACGCGCTGGCCGGCTCTTCCTCGCAGAAGCAGATCGGGCACGTGATCGCCGATCGCGGCCGCGTCCAGTGGTCGCCCGATGAGGAGGTGGGGAAGGAGGAGCCAACCTCCGCTGGCGCAGTGGAGGACGAGCCCGCGCGGCGCTCCTCACGGCGCTGTCGCGTCCTCCTCCGCGAGGCTGTGAGCTCGTCCTCCACCTCGTCGCTGTCGACGAGCGAGATGACTTCCGCCCGCCGCTTCCGCTCGGCCATCGCGCGGGACACCTAAAGGGAATAAATCGCGAGGGAACAGACGCAAGTCAACAAACTTCTTCTTCTTCAAGCGACACGTACGGGCATGTCGCTCGCGAAACTGCCCTTACCCTCGCGAAACTGCCCTTGCCTGGCCCAAGGGGCTGGGAGTCGAACGCCAACCGCCCGGTGCATGCGTGCCACCGGCAAGCCGGGCGACGCTGCCGCCCCTGTGGCTCGTGCGGCTGCGAGCAACGCGCCTCCGCGGGGCACACGGGGACCGCCTTCAGATGCTGTCAGTGGTGCCGTGCCTCTTGCGACTGAGGTGAAGCGCCGCACCCGCGTGTTCCGCCGAACATCTGCTCTCTATCCGCCGCGGCTGATGCTTTGCGCCTCTCCGTCCGCCGCAGGTCGATCTGCTCGTGCTCGAGTACCTCGCGCATGCGGGCTACGAACGCACCACGCAGCAGCTCAAGAATGAGCTGCGCGAGCGGCGGGAGGGCAAGCAGCAGAACTGGCGACCGGTCGGTCGCGACATGCAAGACAAGGTCAAAGACCGCATGCTGCGCGCGCTCGACCGCGGTGAGCGCGAGGAGGTGCTCAAGCTGTGGGATAACTTCGTGCCACCGCTCGTGCGCCGCTCCGACAAGAACGCGCAGAAGCTCGAGTTCTACCTCAACATCTTTTTCGCCATCTTCCCGCTGCACCCGACGAACCCGACGCCGCAGCCCAACAACCTGGGCGCGGCGATGCGCACGTTCAAGACGTACCTCGAGACGGACGGCGCGGCGCTGGCCGTGACGCCCGAGTTCCTCGCGTACTACGCGATGCCGCACGTGCCGGACATTTCGCGCCACCCGTCGTTCAAGGAGCTCTTCAGTGCCGAATGGGCGCGCGCGCTCAAGGCGCGGCTTGCGGACTTTTTGGCACGCACGCCGCAGTTCGCGGCGGAGCCGCGGCTGCTGGGCATCTGCCGCTCGTACCGCGAGCTCAGCGCGGGCGCCTCGGCCGGCGCCGAGCATCCGGTGGCCAACGCGAGCAGGGACTTGCAAGCCCTGAAGCAGCGACTGATCGACTCCGAGCTGCGTGCCATCGAGGCGAAGCGCGAGGCGGCGGCGGCGGCAGCGGTCGAGGCGGAGCGCGAGGCGGCGCTCAAGCGCGGCTCGAAGGAGCTGAGCGGCATCGCTGCGGAGGCGATCAGCACGCTCGGCGAGGTCCTCCACCCGTCGGCGCTCGCGTCGATCGACGCGAGCGCCGTCAACGTCCTTCGTCAGAGGTTACACGGTGCCGAGGAGCGGCTCGGCCTCGAGCTCTCGGATCTCGGGAGCCACGTGGCCAAGGTGCGCCGTGGTGGTGAGCGGGCGGGCGCGGGCGCGGGCGCGGCGGGCGCGGGCGCTGCGGGCGGCGCTGGCAGCCCTTCCCCCGGCAGGGGAGCGCCGCAAGACGGGCTGAACAGCACGATCACAATGCTCGCCGGCCTCGATTACGCCAAGGTGAAGCAGACGATGATCGCCGGCAGCGAAGGCGCGCCGGCGCTCGTGCAGGCGCTGCGCTGGCGGCTCACCAAGCCCGCGCGCCACCAGCGCAAGGCCGCCCTCATGCAGTACATCCAGAACGATTTGCTCGAGGCCGCCGTGGTGGGCGCGATCCTCTCGCCGCGCGCCGCGCCCGCGCTGCGCGAGCAGGCCCACCGGCTGATCAACTTGTTCGCGAGCGAGCCCTCGGGGCGCACGTACCTGCTCTCGCAGCCCGGGCTGATCCAACGGCTGTGCTCGCTGCTCACCAGCGAGGCGGTCGATACGGTCGCCAGACAAAACTGCCTGGGCGCCCTTCAGAAGCTCTCCCTGCGCCGGCAGCCGCAGAATGCGATGATCCAGTCGGGCGTGATCGCATGGCTCGTGACTCAGCTGGCGGACACTGACGCGCTCTCGCAGTACGCGATCGAGTACGGCACGGCGCTGCTCATGAACCTCTCGCTGCGCTCGGAGGGGCGGACCAAGTGCGTCGCGTCAGAGCTCGACATCCTCGGGGTCCTCTCACAGCTCATGGAGAGTGACTCGACGCAGGTGCGCACGTACGTCAACGGCACGCTCTACTCGATCCTGGTGCGTTCCGAGCTCAAGGCGCGTGCGGCTGAGGTGGGGCTGGCTGACTCGCTGCAGGAGCTCATCAAGCACTCCGACGAGACCTTCGCGCGCCAGATTACGTACATCCTTGAGCAGATTGATAAGGAGCCGACGGCCGAGGCAGAGGATGCGGCCAAGGAGGCCGCCGACGACGCGTCCAACGGCGAGGAGGAGGAGGAGGAGGGCGCCGAGGAGGAGGAGGGCGAGGGCGAGGATGAGGAGGTCGATGTGTTCGCCGAGGCCGCTGTCTCGTACGAGCCGTACGGCGGCGTGGCGGGTGAGCCGCTACTCGCAGTCGAGTTCTTGCTTCAGGACGTGTACGAGGCGCAAGAAGACGCGAGCCAATTAAACGCGACGATGGAGCGGCGCGCCGCCGCCGCCGCCGCAGCGCAGCAGAAGCAGCAGCAGCAGCAGCAGCAGCAGCGGGGCCAGCAGGGCAAGCAGACTGGTCAAGGGCAGCCTGCCCGACGGCGTCATCACCCGGACGAGCCGCTACAGCGCCCCACGACGCCCGGAGCGAATGCCGACTATGGCGCACAGGCATTGCAATACGCCGAGCAGGCGGGTGGCACGGGCGCCTTCGGAGCGTCCGTTGGGCCAGCGGTCGAGGAGGATCTGCCCGAGGAAGGCACGTTTGCGTCGCCTGGCGGTGCCGAGGATGAGACGATCCCTGAAATGGTCTCCTACCCCGACCCGGACGCGGTCGACGTCACCTCACCGACCATCCCGGTGCGCAACCGGCTCAGCCGCACGCCTCACAAGAAGACGCGCGACGCGAGCGTGCCGCCGGTGCAGCCTACCGCCTCCCGCCCGCGCGCCACCGTCGAGCGGCTCCATCGCCGACCGACCAACAACCCGCCGCTGGATGCCTCGCCCGCCAAGGGCGGCGGCAGCACCAGCGCGCGCAACAAGCCTGCTGCCAAGCCCGACGCGGCGGATGAGAAGTAGCCCGTAATGACGTCATCACGGCGGATGACAAGTAGCCGACAAGTGCTCGGCCGCAGCACGAGAAATAAAACCATTCGCAGATTACGTCCTTACGATAATGCCACGGGTACGGCCCCACGGGCACTGCCCCGAGGGCACGGGCGAGAGAGGAACCCCCAAACGAGAGCGCCCTGTGCGTTGCTGTGTGCAGTTTGCGCGCGACGCCGACGGCATTGTGCGTGCTGCGTGCTGCAGCTTGCGTTTACGCTTGGATGCCCGCATATTCCATATAATCCAATATGACAGCCCAGACGTGATTTTTCAATTATGATACGTCATTTTTTTAAATTTTTTAGTCATAGATTTGACGAACCGGGAGGACACGACAGACGCTCGGCGTTTTGGGGGCTTTTTGCCTTTTTGGTTCCCGATAAGTGGACCCGACCTGGAGGGCCTCAGCTCCTGACTGTCGAAGATCTGGCGCCCGAAGGAAGCAGGCGGAGGCGCAAGACCGTGACTCCGTGAGCGCCGTGAGGCGTGAGCGTGTTCCTTGTAGACCGCCCGCGCCTGCGCGCGCGCCGCGGCGCGCCGCGGCGACCCTCATCGCTTCTCGCCAAATCTCGCCCCTTACTCCGGCGCCCGCCCCTTGAAGGGGAAAAAGGTTTGGGGCGAAGGACGATTGCAGGCATCATTAACGAGTCACCCAATCCAGTCAGGGGCTCATCATCAGCAGGGCACCGGTCGTGTCCCTTCGTCGGGGTGCGCCGCGTCGGCACGTCATGCGCCACGGCTGGGTGCTCCTATGCGCAAAGGTTCTCTGCGTAGCTGCGGCAGTGTCGCCGACCATCGTAAGGCCACCGGCCGATGCGTCACTCTACGAGGCGTACAATGAGCTGCACGTGCTCTCCCAAAAGCTAAAGTTGCCCGTCGATTCGCCCACAGTCGTCGTCGTCGGCCGGCAGACGGACGGCAAGTCGGCGCTGGTCGAGGCGCTCATGGGATTCCAATTCAACCACGTCGGCGGCGGCACGAAGACGCGCCGCCCGATCGCACTGCAGATGCAGTACCACCCAGCGCGTGAGCAGCCCGTGTGCTATTTGCACACGGCCGACGGCGAGAAGCAGCTCAGCCTGGCCGACCTCCAGGCTCACATCGAGGCCGAGAACGTGCGGCTCGAGCGTGCGGGCGCCTTCGCGACCGACGAGATCGTAGTGCGGATCGAGTACCGCTACTGCCCGAATCTGAGCATCGTCGATACGCCCGGCCTTCTCTCGACCGCCGACGATTACGGCGGTGGGTTCTTGCAGGCCGCGACGACGTGCAGCGACGTGGAGCAGCTCGTCATGTCCAAGATCGCCTCTCCCGAGGCCATCATCCTGTGCGTCGAAGAGACAAACAATTGGGACGTTGCGGCGGCGCGCGCGGTGGTGGCGCGTGTGGACGCCGATCTCCTGCGCACGGTGGTCGTCTCGACGAAATTGGACACCAAGTTTGCCCAGTTCGGCTCGCCGTCCGAGCTCGCGCAGTTCTTGGATGCGGCGCCCCTACACCAGCGGCACGCGGAGCTCCTCGGCGGCCCATTCTTCACGTCTGTCCCCGCGGGTCGCGTCGGCGGTTCGTCAGCGCACCGCTTTCGTTCGCACGGAGGGTTCCAGAGCGCGCTCCAGCAACAGGAGGCGGCCGACCTGCAGTACATCAAGGCGGTCCTCCCCCCTTCGAGCAGCGCGGCGAGCACGGTCGTGGGCGTCTCGCGGCTTCGCTCCTTTCTCGAGGCGCTCCTCCGCAAGCGGTATGTGGGCTCCCTTCACACGATCGTCCCACGGCTGTTGCACCTCGACAGCCGACTTGCCGACGAGCTCCGCCGTCTCGAGATTGCCTTGGAGGCGCTGACGGACAAGCATGTCGAGGCCGCGCTGCGGGAGGCCGTGCGCCGCTTCATGAGCTCGCTCCAGCATGTCCTCGAGGGCGCACCGAGTGCAGCTGCCAAATTTGGGCAGACGCTTGATGAGGAGCGCGCGGCGGCGGGCGGCCGCTTCACCGGCCGCCCGCCCACGAGTGCAGCCGGCGGCGGGGCTGGCGCTCGAGACGGCGCTCCAGACGGCCCCGCGGGCGCGGAGCTTGCGCTCTTCGGTGGCGCTCAGTATTACCGACTGCTGAGCGAATTTCGCGTGGCGGTGCGCACGCTGCCGCCGGTGACGGTCACGGGCGAGGACATTTCAAACGCGATGGGGCTCGCCGGTGGTTATGGCGCGCAGCACTCGGCGCGCCACGCCACGGCCATTGCGCTCGAGCGCGCTGTCGGCCAGCTGCGCCCGTTGCTGCAGGTCCTCTTCACGCGGGTGCGCTACGTGCTCTCGAGGATGCTCCTCCACGTGCGCGAGAGTTTCGTCACCGCAGGCGGCGGCAGCGCAGAGGGTGGCGCCCGTGGCGCCGGAGGCAGCAGCAGCAGGAGCCAAGGCGAGCCGCCGGCACCGGAGCTCGGTGCCGCGGCCACCGGTACGGCCGCTGCCGCTCGGAACGCGCCATCGGCGGCGGTCGAGGCGCTGCTGGCGGATGAGCAGTTATGGCAGTGCCTCTCGGCTGCCTTCGACGATCACCTGAGCGCAGCGGTGCATCAGTGCATGAGCTCTTGCGAGCACATGCTTGGTGAGCCGGGGCGCGTCGCGACCCTCGGGGTCGCGCCGGGTGAGCTTAACGGCGGCGGCGGGAGCAGCGGAGGCGCCGGCGAGGAAGGCGACGAGGGTGGCGACGCTTGGGTCGAGAAAGAACTCGAGGGTGGGGGCGACGGGGGCGCCGATGCTCGACGGGCGGTCTTGGCCTGGCGGCGTCATGTGTCCGAGGCTGTCGCGCGCAAGGTGCACACCCAGCTCGTACTCTCGCTGCTCGACACGCTGCCAGCCACGCTTGCGGCGAGCGTAGCGTCCTTCCATGAGCGCTTCGACATGCGTGCGGCGCGCGAGCGTCTCGAGGCGCAGCGCGCACAGCTGCACAGCGAGCGGGCGATCATCGGTCGCATGGCCTACAAGTTCGAAAAAGTCGCGCGCGCGCATCGCGGGTGATGTCGGATCGATCCGATCCGGCAGGGTCACATCCCTGATCCCACGATCCCAGCAGCAAGCACTAAACGAAATATGCGAATTCGGCTGGCGGAGAGACAAGGCGAGTCGCGAGGGGGGAATTCGATTATGCCCGGGCGGCGTTGGCCAAAGGCGAGCAGATCGCACAGTACCTGTGAACAGCTCACACTTTACTCTAGGCAGCTGAGCAGAGCCGCACTCACAGTTGCTCGATCATGTACATGTAGCCAGCTAGGCCGAACTTGAAACTTAAGCGCACTCACACTAGAGACTTATACTCGATCAAATCGGTAGAGCAGGTAGGAAGCGGCAGCGAGCTCGCACACGATTCTCGAATGTTCTCCCCTCCCCGCGCTCGGCTCACCGCGGACAGTCAACACCGGCCACACCCCCTATGACGTCCCTGACCTGATTCAGACCACCCCCATCCCTGTGATAGCTGATACCCGATTCAGCTCGTCTGCATTCTCAGGTTGAAATGCAGGGGCCCTCGTCCGCAAACTCCATGTTAACACCATGCTCGGCACGGCGCTTGCGCTCGGCTTGAGCGAGCTAGACCCTCGCCAAGATCCTGGCGCAGCAGGCGCAGGCATGCAGCGGACAGACAACTCCGTTACTGCTCGCTTGCTGGCGGTGACGCTTGGTTCGGAAACTTCTCAATGACATGCCTATTGATCTCCAGGATCTTGGGCAACATGGTCTCCTTGTCCTTTGCATTGGTAACGATCACGTCCGGATTCTTGAGGTGATCGAACATTTCCTTGGGCGTCTTCTTGGACACCTTTTTAACGAGCCCCTCCTTATCATGCGTTTCGTCAGCAGTGTGGATACATTCAATCGTGTAGCGAAGCTCAGCCTCCGTTGCGGGGCGGAGCCCATTGGACGTGACCGTCTGCATCGAGCACCATGCCTCCGTCAGCGTCCAGAACCTGGACGCGTACGACCCGTCGAGGAGAATGAGGACGCGCGCAGTCAGGTAAAGGTCGGCGATGGCGGCAAGCATGAGCTGGAACTCGGCCTTATCCTCGTGAGTCCTAGTGTCAACGCCATCCACTTTCTGGGGCATCGACGAGTAATCAAACCAGACCCATTCGATTTCAGAGTGCTTTTCCAGATACGCCTTGATGGCTTTGAGTTGCTCGCCGTTGACATCGGGCTGATGATGCTCTTCCCACCGATGGCTCACGAAGAGGATGTTCGCCATGATGCCACCGCCACGAAACGCGGATGCGAGGGGAATTTCTTTCTTCGTTAGGTGGCCGTCCTTGCGCAGCGTCTGCATGCGAGGCAGCGACTTGGTGTCGCACTTGCGCACCCTTTCGGCGGGGATAAAGTAGAAGGAGGGTGCGTCGTCGTCCCACCCTTGGTCTCGGAGCTTCTTGATGGCATGCTCCACCGGGAACGCATACTTTTTGAAGAAGTCGAAGTTGAGTGCGAAGAGGATGAGTAAGAGCAGAGCAACATTTTTGCAGTAAAACCAGATAGAAACACAGTTGCCATAGCAGGTCAAAGGGAACTCGTACGTGTTCATTAGGTCCGCTCTGTCAAAGTAAGGGGCCGGGCGCGGTACAGAAAGTCTTAGCACAAGGAGGAGGAGGCGCATGAATGAGAAGAGCGTCATTATGAGTGACACAAGGCCTAGCAGAATGGCAACGAGCATGTGTGGAGAGAGCAAGTCCGAGTAGCCGTCGTTTGCGCGTGCACGGCCAGTGCCGAGAATGAGAATTGAGATGATAAGCCAGGATGCTAAAATGAAGAGGTTCACGTCAAAAGTGTCGTCAGTCAGTGCTCGCACCATCGGAGCGTACTGTACGGCCTGGCACAGGTCCTCGTAGGTCGCGTAGCCGCAATTGGGCAGGGCATGGCAGCTAGCATTGGCGGGAGATGCCTCGAACGCCGATGCAAACGCATCCTGGTCCGCACAGGCGATGCCGTTGAGTGACAACTCAACGAATACATTCAGCAGAGTCGCTTTAATTGGCACCCGCAGCATCGCCGACAGAGCAAAGGTGGTCACGCACGCCATTATCATGGTGATGATGCCGGCCCGCGCTGCTTGCGAGCGGACGAATGACTTGTACTTTTCGAGTTTGTGGTGGTGTTCCTTGACGTCACGCAGGTGGTATTCCTTGACGTCACGCAAGACAAATGTAGCAAAATAGAGGAAAGCACCAAACGCAACAAAGGCAAGGAACAAGCCGAACGCGAACAAACTCAACCGCTCGATGTAGTAAAGCGCGAGGTAGGCAGAGATGGAGACGAGAAACAACGCAACCTCCAACGCCGTGGGCCATGTCCAGACGTCCTTGGTAAGGGCTTCGCCAGAATAATCGATCTGGGCGAGGAGGAGCGATAACGTGAAAGGAGGAACAGAAGCGAGGAGGACTTGGACTCCAAGGGTATACCCTGCGCCGAGCTCCGTGAAGGACCCGGTCCAACCTGAAAATTGATCACGTCGTGAGTATTGAGTGCCGGTGAACAGTAAGAACATGGGCCCGGGCAGGGCCAGAAGAAGACGAAAAAGTACAAAGGCCTTGCTGGGCCACTTTCCAGGGGGCGATCTACTATTCGAATCCACTTTCTGTCCACTATCCAGAGGTCGATCCGACTTCTTGTCGGCAGGAAAAGGCTCGGTTGCAGGAGCGAGCGACGTGGGTGCCACGGGAGTTGCAGTTGATTTTCGGCGGAGGATTTGGCTCATTTCCACACGAGTAGCGGCTCGCCTGTTTGGAGCTCGCACCAAAACCAGCGAAAGGCGACGAGCACGACCAGCTTCGGGGTTGTGAGACCTCCAACCGAGACGCGAACCGGGTACCCGGTACTGTACCGGTAAATACATTGCACAATCACAATTAAAAGGGAGAAGTTTGACACTTTCATAACATTCTCGCCGGCCCTACCGGTACATACCGTAGGTAGGTTGCGAGCGCGCCCGGGGTTTAGGTGTTGATCTTTTCGGTTTAGGGTCTGGTGTTTTTGGTTGAACTGTTGATCATTTGTTCATTTCGTACACACACACGGTAAAGTGCAGTTCAGGTACACTTTCATCTCGTTTCGTACCAGCTCCCCCCGGTGTCTTTTACCGGTACAATATCTGTGGGCGTAGCGTCGCGTTGCGACAGTCGGTTGCGAACCCCACAAAACATGGGTTTGGCGGAGACAAAGCATGGCGCCGAACGATAGCTCGCCAATGTACCGGTTTTGCTACGCGATCAGATGTGCTGCGGCGGCAGCAATGACCGCGGCGCTCGCTGCGTGGTCTGTTTTCGTGATGGACGATCCCAAAGTTCTCGCCAAGACGTTCGCTGCGTACTTCGTGTTCGACACCATCTGCGACCTGGTTTTCGACCTATTTTTTAGGTCGGGGCGGCGTCACCTGGACCTAGTGATCATGGTGCATCATGTCTTGGGTGTTGCTGCCATGTATTACACACCGCGCACTGACACTTGCCTTCTCGCTTGGAAGCTTGTCACTGTCGCTGAGTTCTCTACACCGCTCCTCTACTTGTCCAACTTCTACCGCTTTTCACAGTTGCGAGAGGCGCCTTACGCTGTAAGTGGGGCAATGATTGTGGTTTGGCCTTTCCTACGGCTCGTGGCACCGATGCTGTCACTCTTCGTGCAAGCCCGCGCTTACCTAACCAGCAGCGATCACTGTGGCGTATTCAACCTGCCAACCACCGTCGCTTATATTGCGATGAATGCTCACTTTCTATCTCTCATATGGCGGCGGCACATGCGCAATCACGCCAAGGAAGACAAGAAACATCATTAGATTGCTACGGCCTACGCCCATTCAGACTTTCAGAGTGGGCGGCTGTACCCTCCCGCGTGCGCGCGCAGCGCCGCGCCCCGTCGAAGACATTCTCCACGTGACGTCGCGAAGGGTAACGAACAAGTTGCCATTGCTAAAGCCGTACAGTACGAGTACCGACGGCTTTAGCGCGTGCGTGTGTCGTGTATGCGCGAGTGCTTGTTCCTGTTGGACGTTGCGCAAGCCGGCGTGTGCGGTGCGCGCAGACCTCAGAGTTGACGATGACGTGAGAGCGCGACAGTTCAGTCGAGTCCTCACACCTCAGACACTTCAGGATCGGATGGTCGGGTGCGTTGGTGCCGTGACCGGTGTGTGCTGACTGCACTCTGTCCCAGGGTGCAGGAAGCAAGGTCGCTGCGGATTTGACGTGAAATTTGACGTAGGAATTCCTACGCGCTATAACCTATATCAAGATAGTACTTACGGATAATTCGCGTACCGGGCCTACGAGACAATTACGAATTATATATTCGTTTTGCGAGGGCTCGTTTTGCCCCGCGGTTCCTTCGGCTTCGCTTTAACACATAACTGAGTTAAGCTGGAGGGTTTTGAGAGTCGAACTCGAGTTGCGACGTTTTCAAACCGTTAATTCAAACCCCCTTCCTCAGTAATCGAAAACCCGCAAAAGCGAAGGACTCACAGGTCATACAAGTGAACAAGTCGAGTCCCCAGATCGTTTCTCACACGTCTCAGTATCTCAACCTCAAAGTGAAGAAGTAGTAGAAGTACGCACGCGGTATGCCGGTATCGGCGATACTCAAAATCATACTCTATGGGGCCAGATCTGCTCAGCAGCCAGCAGGTCGGCATGGTCTCATAACGGGACTCCGGGCACGAGCAGCGAATGGGTAGGCGCCGTGGTGGGCGCGGCCTCACGGAGGACCATCTCGAGATGATTGAGCTCCTCCAACACGAGGGCCGGTAGATCCGAAGCTTTGATGCGGGCGATCAGCTCCTCGCACTTGGCGATGCGCTTTCGGGCGCCGCGGAGATCAAGCTCGACAGGCTCACTGCAGTCGATCTCCGCGGAGTAGATCTCACCGAGATCTCCGCGCTCGACAGGCTCACTGCAGTGGGCAGTGACCACAGCCGCGGGCGCCGGAGCGGACGCCTCGACAGCAGTCGCCGAGGCGAGGCAGCTTGCTACGGAGGAGGCCTGCGGATGTGAGCTCAGATAGTGCTGCCTCGCCCTCAAGAGAGCCTGATGATTCTTTGTTGTGCCGTGCGCGGCATCGGGCAGGTCTTGGACGCGCGCCCAGAGCTGCGGATCTTGTTCCTCGTCCTCGGCGCCCTCGGCCACCTCGGCCTCGCGCTCGGCGCCCTCGATCACCTCGGCCTCGCGCTCGGCGCCCTCGGTCACCTCGGCCGCCTCAGGCTCGGCCGCCTCAGGGCCATCCTCAGCCGTGTCCTTGGCCTCTGGCACGGGCTTGGCGTCGGTCACAATCCGAGCCGTCGCCACGCTGGCTCCCACAAGACCATCCTCTAATGAATCCTCTAATCGGCGGCGCGGCTCTACTGCATCATCCACTTCCAGAGCGCCATCCGGGACGCCTTCCACTTTCAAGGCGCCATCCCGGGCACCTTCCCACCGAGCCCTTCGCACGTGCTCATCGACCGTGCGTACGGTGTTGCACTCGGCAAGGGTGCAGCAATCGGCAGCCGGCGAATCCGCAGCCGGCAGCTGCAGCAGCACCGGGTCCTCCTTCTCGACCTCGTACTCGAGCAGCGCTGCAGGCGGATGTGCTAGCGCTGCAGGCGGATGTGCTAATGACCGTGGCGTTGTGGCATTACGAAGGACCGTCTCCTCCTCGCAATCGGGGGCTGGACGCTCCATTGCATCGAGACCCACAGATGCCTTTGCATCGAGACCCACAGCCTCCTTTGCGGCTGCGTCGAGGCTGAGCGCCTGGCTCAAGGCCGACGAGACAGTGGCGTTGATCAGCTCGCGAAGCGCGGCCTCATCTCTCCGAGCAACCTCTGCCACGCTAGCGGCCTCTTCTTCCCGAGCAATCTCTGCCTCGCTAAACACCTGGCTCAGGATGGAAGCTCTGAAGTCACCTGTCAGCTTGCCGCGCGCCTTGGCCACCTTAGCCTCGGCCTCAGCCTTGGCCTGCAGAGCTCGCGCCTGCGCCTCAGCCGCCGCCGCCCTCGCCACCTTTGCCGCCTCTGCCTTCGCCTCCGCCTCCGCGACCGCCAAGGCCGCCTGCGTCTGCGATTCCACTGCCGCCATCCTCATCTCCTCCGCCTCCAGCGCTGCTAGCGACGAGGACCGTGAGGGTCTCTCCGCCTCCGCCTTCGCCTTCCCCTCCGCCTCCGCCTCCTCCGCCTCCGCCTCCGCCTCCTCCTCCTCCTCCTCCTCCTCCTCCTCCTCCTCCTCCTCCTCATGGAGGTCAAACTGTTCTCGGAGTTCACCTCGCCTTCTCCTCCCCTTCCTCCTCCTCCTCCCCCTCCTCCTCCTCCTCCTCCTCAGACTCAACCTCAATCTCAACCTCCGCCTCCGCCTCCGCCTCCTCCGCCTCCGCCATCATCGCCAACTTCTTGACCTCCAGGGCGGGGTTCTGCAGCTGCTCGTCGTTCGTCTCGGGAGGGAGGTGGAGGAGTTCGTACCCGTGCTTCTCGATCTCTTCCAACGGAGCAGTGGGGGCCGCGAGCGAAATGCGCGTAAGTGAAACTGAGAATGAGCCCGGCGATTGACGCGAAATGGAGACTGAGACGACCGCCCTCCTCTCCGCTGCTGCCGCCTCAGCCGGTGCCTTCTCAGTCGCCGCTCTCTCGGCCGCCGCCAGCTTAGCTGCCTCCTTATCGGCCGCCGTTTTCTCGGCCGCCGCCTGCTCAGCCGCCGCCTTCTCCGTCGCTGCTTTCTCGGCCGCCTCGGCCGCCGCCGCTGCTGTCTCGGCCACCGCCTTCTCGGCCGCCGCCTTCTCGGCCGCCGCCTTCTCGGCTGCCGCCTTCTCGGCCGCCGCCTTCTCG
>ERZ761574.933-NODE-933-length-20336-cov-80.339924_pt1 | contig 20336 bp, 14 predicted proteins | sample MGYA00374950_ERZ761574 | MGnify/ENA primary metagenome ERZ761574 (study PRJEB28895, sample SAMN07631631) | mixed culture metagenome | isolation source: Freshwater growth medium | place: USA: Seattle, Washington | collected 2016-10-03 ... | reverse complement strand
CGCCCCCGCCCTCCCCCCCGCCCCCCCCCCCGCCCTCTCCGCCGCCGCCCTCCCCACCGCCACCGCCATCGCCACCACCGCCATCGCCTCCGCCGTCTCCACCCCCCCGCCCGCCCCCACCCTCTCCCCCACCCGCACGTCCGCCACCGCCCTCGCTGCCGTCCTCACCTGACCGACCGCCATCCTCGCCGCCGCCCCCGCGATCGCCGCCTCCCCGATCGCCTCCGCCGTCGCCTCAACCCTCACCACCCCCGCCATCGCCCCAGCATCCACCCAGCCCCCCTCTGCCCTCGCCACCTCCACCTTCGCCACCACCATCGCCGATGCTGCCCCCCCCAAGCCCGCCACCAGCAGACCCGCCGCCGCTGCCTCCATCGTCGCCTCCTCTGGCGCCTCCACCGCCACCGCCGCTGCGTCCACCTCCATCCCCGCGTCGACCTCCAACTCCTCCTCCACCGAGTTGGCCGCCACTCGTGCCAGTAGGCTTCCCGCGGACGCCCCCACCTCCGCCCCGGTTGCCACCTCCCAAACCTCCGCCTTCGCAGCCTCCTCCGCCGTTGCGACCGCTCACGGAGGTGCTCGTGTCCATCATCGACTCCATCAACTTGTTGAGAGGGTGGACAGCGCTCACCCCGCCGACGGGTGGCAGCGCCGGCAATGCCAGCGCCAACAATGCCAGCGCCTACGCGGCAGCTCAGGCCGCTGTCGCCGAGCAGGCCGCCGCTGCCGTATCGGCAGCAGCGAATGAATTGAGCCACGTGCTCGCCACGACAGAGTCACTCGACCCTGGGAGCGCCCAGTCGGTAGTTGGCGCGGTCTCCGGCTTGCTTGAAGTGCAGGCATTCTCGCAGGGCAGCGCGAGCTCTAACGAGGCCGCTGTTCAGATTGGGAACGCCGTCGATGAGCTCATCCGGGCGACCGCCTCAGGCCTCGGCTCGAGCAATTCGTCTGAGCTCGTCGTGCTGTCGTCGCCCAACCTCAATATGTCGATCGCGTTGCGCCCGCCCTCGGCATTGGCCTCGACGCCTATGAGCTGCGACTCGAACCTCGGTGAGGCAACCGTAGTCGTGCATATGCCCACGGGCCTTCTCGACACCGTGCCCGGCATCGACCTCTCCGAGCCCGTATCTGTGGTTCTTTTTCTAACCGCTGTCAACTTGCACGCTCCACCGACAGCCACTCGTGGCCTACGGCGCCTGTCGGAGGATGGGAGTAGCGTCAGCTCCGGGCAGGCAAGCCCGGTGGTCACCTTCAAGCTGCTCCGGCCGAATGGGGACGAGATTGAGATCAAGAACGCCTCGACACCCATCGAAATCAGCCTGCCCTACCGCGTGAACTCTGTCAACAATAGCCGGCCGCCGTGCATTGGCGAGCCCACCTTGGAGCCAACGATCGAAGTCAGAGGCGGCCTCGTCGATGTGGCCTCGTCGTGGAGTTGTGACACGATCGTCCAGTGCCGCTTCTGGAACGAGGCTGAGGGGTTCTGGTCGACCGACGGCTGCAGGACGATCGTTGACGCGGAGGGTGGAGTCGGCTGCTCTTGCAACCACCTCACCGAGTTCATCGCCTTTGAGTTTCCTCTCACCGTAGAAGAGTTACTCGACACGATCCTGGAGTCAGTGACCATCAACACCATGAGCATCAGCGCCGTGCAGTGCGCCTTAAATCCACGGATCGACAAAGATCCTGTGGTTTGGTGTCTCGTGATGCTTCTCATCGTGGCCCTCGTCATCAGTCTCGTCAATGCGGTCCGTCGCGATCGAGCGGAGATTGCTGTCACCGAGCTGCTTGTCAAAGGTCGCAAGCTGGAGGCACAGCGGAAGGCACACAAGAGCATCTCTCAAATCGTCGGCAGGAAAAAGGCAACCAAATCCGGACAAGATGTTCAACATCTCTTATTGCGTGCGTCGTCACGCGGGGATCTCTCATTCATCGCGGCATCGAACACTCAGGGGAAAGCGACAACGCGGAGCTCTTTGTTAGCGGCATCGGACGCCACCAGCGGGATAAACGCAACCAGCAGGAGAAAATCGGCAACGCCTGCTCAGGGTCCAATGGCGAAGTCACCTGCGGCGCTCAGGTCATCCGCGGCCTTCGGCATCAAACAAGAGAAGCAGCCGCAGCAGCAGCACGCTACAAGCAGGAGAAAATCGGCATCGCTTGCTCAGGGTTCAAAGGGGAAGTCACTCGCGGCGCCCAGGTCATCCGCGGTCTTCGGCATCAAGCAGGAGAAGCAGCCCCTCCCTCCCAAAATCGGCGGCTTTGATGATCGTGCTGGGCAGCCTTCGCCTCCGCCGTCGCCCCCAATGTCCTCCGTACTTTCGACCGCACCCCCACGAGTTGCACCAAATCCACGTCGTCCCATGAGCCCTGCCGAAGCGGCCAAGTCGGGGCAGGGCAAAGGCGCGATACAAAAGGCAACAGGCTTCAAGGCGGTCGCGGCTCAGGCTGGAAATGTCAACGCCGCCACGGACGCGATGAGCAAGAGAGCGGCCGCGCCGGCGGCGGCAGGCTGCAGCTCGGCCAGGGACAAGACGGTGGCTGCCGCTACCACCAATGGGGCTGCGGGCAGCGGCGCCGCTCGACACCAGCGGCGCTGGTGGAGGTTGGGTTGGACGGCGTTGGCAGCCAACGCCCTCGGCCAGAGCAGTACGCCGCGTGGGCCGGCAGCTGATCCCGCAGACGAAGCAGCGTCAGACACTGCAACAGCCAATGGAGTTTCCCCGGCCACTGCCCCATTATTCGGCGCCACTCAAGAGACCTTCGTTGAGGCCTTCGAGCCTGCAGAAGAGGTCAGCATCGAGGAGATTGACGAGGAGGCCGGCGGTGCTGTTCCGCGTGCACTGCCCCGGCGTTTGACGACCTCTCTGGATGAGCCGCCACCTGTAATGGCCAAGCATGAGAGGACCTCTCTGGACGAGTCTCCGCCTGCTCCGCTTACACGGAGTCTCGAACGCAAGCGGAGTCTCCGGGACGTGATACTAAAGCGTGAGCTGGGCAGGCAGGAGCGAGTCACATTTAATGTGGGTCCACAGGCCGTGCTGGCCAAGCAGCAGCGAGTCAAAATTGCAGTGCGTCACGAGCGAAAGAGAATAAAAATGGACGTGCTTGGGATCTTTGGCAATCGGGGCCAGGCGCCGGCTGCCGACGCCGGCTCTGGCCAAACTCCGCGCTTCTCGGCCGCGCACCGCTGGTCACAGGCCAAGCTGGAGGCACAGAAGGAAGTGCTTGCAAAGCGATGGAGCAAGGATGTCGACCGGCCGTACAAGCGCATCTGGCTAGCCTTCAAGGGATCGCACTCCCTGCTCTCCGGGCTCGTCTATCGCGGGGCGAGCGGCGCAACCCGAGCGATGACCGTGATGGTGCTTTTCAACTCAATCAACCTCGAGTTAGTGATCTTGTGCATGTTTTACTCGGGCCCAAGAAACGGCGAACCCATGGTAATCAATCCGGTCGGCATCGTCTTTTCTGCGAGCATTGCAGCAGCTATTTGCATCCCGGCTATGCTCACCTTAGGCTGGCTTTTTGAGCCGGAGGTCCTCGCGCGCGTGCCCATCCGATTGCTTACACTGCTTTTCGGCTGGCCACTCCTTAAGCTGTACCGACTCATCGTTCCGGATAAGAGTGGCGAGACGACCAAAGTTGAGGAGGCCGTACCGCCAGATGGGTTGGCGTGGGAACTCATCGGATCCACTCTACCGACGACGGGACGCTGCTACGAGCTCAGGAATGCGCAGCTGGCTTTTGCCCTACAGCGCCGCACTTGGTTCTATGAAGCTGACCTCCGGTCTTTCGGGCTCCTTCTTGTCAATCAGAAATGTTTCATCAAGGCAGGTGACCATTATTTCCGCCCCAAGTTTGAGTTCTCTGTTTCTGCTGGAGGGCGGAAACTGACGTGCAGCGACAGAATAGTGCTCTCTCTACCAGGCTCTTCGTTGACTGATGCTTTCCATATGAGCTCCATGGCCAGTCTCGGCCTGGCGCCCTGCACAAGGGATCTAACGGTCGATGCCGCGGGGTCTTCCGATCAGGGCCTCAGGCCCGTGCGTGAGGCCGACGTCGTGGAGCAGCTCGACGCAAGGCCGGGAGCTCAACTCGCAACAGAGACGTTGACGAAGCCGACGGATCCTCGCCATGAGCTCGAGGCACGGCCAACGGCAACGGTGCACCTCCCCGTGGTCCTCGAGGCGTTCAAGGGAGAAGGGCTCGAAGCCGAGGATCCGTCGGTTTCGTCAAGGAAGGGCCCGTCGGTTTTCGGGCTCCAAGCCGAGGATCGGACCGCGGGAGCAGCCGCTGGTGTCATGAGCCCTCTGGAGCTCGGCAGCTCAGAACCGGCCGTTGACGAGCCCCCTTCACGTCCATCGGGAGATTCAATCCAGCCATCAGGCGATGGCATCCCCCTAGGGCGTGCGCGGCTCCGCGGAGCCATGAGCAAAGTGCGCGCGATGAATCAAGTCTCTGCGCTGGCAGAGGCAAGTGCTGCCAAAAAGGCGGCCGAGGAGCAGGTGCTTGAGGCGCAGCGGAAACTTGAGGAGCTCAGGAAGCGTTGTGGTGCGCGGGCTTGTCAAGAGGGCGGAGTCAAGCTTTCCTCTGCACTGGCGATGTGTGTGGAGACGTGTGTGGAGAGCGGAGTGTCACTTTCTGCTGCATCGCCACCTCCTTCGCCTCCAGAAGAAGGATCCGAGCGCAAGCGAGAGCGCCCGCGCGTTCGTATTCGTTGCGGACAAAGCGCTCTTGCGAAGGGTCGTGCAGCTGAGAAGCGCATCTCGAAAGACGGCAGCAAACCTCGTCTCAAAAGCCTCTTGCAGCAAGCATCCAACAGAAACCGCCCGGTCAAGGACCGCAAGTTTTCATATGCGAGCCTCGACGACTGGATGCTGGCGCAGTCTCTGACACGATCGGTGCATTTGCGTCACTGGGCTGACGTGCGCAGGATCCTGTTCGGGTGGGTGGCCAGCCTGGTCGTTTGGTTCGGGCTCCTTATCACCTTCATCTTTTACGCATGCGAACTCTTTGTCGGCGGTGGCATGTGGCAGCAGCTCATTTTTGCGTGGATCTTCTGCGTATTCCAGCGCTTCGTAGTCAACGAGCCCGTGCTCATCCTCGCTGCCAAGGGCTTTCCCATTCTCTTCGCGTCCGAGTTCTTCGCCAACTTTTGCGGAGAGACAATCGTGAACCTGCTCGACCTCAGCGTCCAGGCCATTACGTCGTGCTTCGCGTTCATGACCAAGCCGTGAGATGTGCTTCGCTATAAGCCATAAGGCCCTGGCGGGGCCGATGCTCTGACATAGGCGTATGATAGGGTCGAGAGGGTCACAAGGGTCAAGGCGAGGCGAGTAAGCCCCCGAGTAAGCGGTACACAGTAGAAAGTCGAGTAACAGCTAACTCGTGGTGCCTTTCGGACGGCGACATTGATCAACGACCCTCGACAGCCGCAGTGCAGCCGAGCGGGGCGCCTAGCCGCTAGTCACACGATCCTCTCTCTAAGCGTGTCGTTCTAAATTATCCGAAGACAATACGCGGCCCGTAGATGCCGTCTCCACAGGCACAGCCGCTGACGCTGGCGAAGCACTCGGCGACGGGGCTGGGCCGAGAGTCGTCTCAATCTCAATCTCAATCTCAATCTCAATCTCAATCTCAATCTCAATCTCAATCTCAAGGCCGAGAGTCGTCTCCGGTGTCAAGTCCGCCCCTCGACATGAAGCCTGCGCAAAGGCGCGCGGGCTTCAGCGAGCACGAGCACGGGACGCCGGCCTCCGATGTTCACAGCATGCGTTCACAGCACGGGACGCCCAGGTGTGAATCGCTCCCCGCCAGGACGCGTCGGATGCCTCCTAAAGCCCAAAGCGCGCTCGCCTAATCTCAAGCCGATCTCCAGCCGATCTCAACTCGAGCCGTGCAACTCGAGCCGTGAGGAATCGATGCTGACGCACGAATCGAGCGCCGTGTCGAAGCCCATGCGCCAGCGTTCTGAGCAGAGCAGAGGTCGTCCCGTGGCTGAGGGAGCCAAGGCGCTCAGCGAGGCGCTCCGCGAGGGAGGTGCCCAAGACAGCGCCCCGCGAGGTTGAGGAGGAGCTCTCTCCGAATCTGGGCGACTGGCGCACCACCTTTGGGCGTCCGCCGCCGTCGCCCCCTCGCGGGATGATGGCTTCACGATACGGTTAAGATACGGTTGCCCAATTGTCGTTGCCGAACGCGACCTCAGGTCGACACGCCGTGAGAAAGGTGATGCTTCTCACATCGCTAAGAAAGAGTCCGGCGCAAGATTTTGACCTAAGGAGAGGGTTTCACTAGTAACGTATGGTAGTTACCCTATGGTGTTTCAACACAGTGGTCCGCCCCATCAGCGCATCTCGGCTTGGATGCGCTCACGACGGCGCTCCGCCCTCCACCCCCGCTGGCCCTCCACCCCCCGGCGGCATGTCGTCGTATACAGTGTGGATGCTCAGCCCGGTCTCTCGTCGAGCACCGCCGCCGCCCCCCCCCACGATCGTGTGGGTGGGCAGCTTGCCGCCCTTGCGCACGCCCTTTGGGGCGGCCCCCTTAGCACCAGTGCCGGGCGCAGCGGCGGCCGGGTCGACGACGGTCGCGCCATCGCGTAGCAGCAGCACGTCGGCGTCCCGCAGCTGCAGCGGGTGCGCGCCAATTTTGGGACAAGTTCGTATTTTGGGCTCGTCCCATTTTAGGGCGGCGACGAAGGCGGGAGTGAGGCTCTTCGCGCCCACCTGATGGCAGAGCCACACAAAGGCACTCAGCGGCACTCAGACGCACTCAGGCGACGAAGGCAGGAGTGAGGCTCACCGTCGGTGGCTTGGCGAGGGAGAGCCGGGTGCGCTCGACGCCACAGACGGCGCTCAGCGCGTCTACGAGCTGCTCGGTGCTCCAACTGGTCTGGGCGCACAGCGTACCTGATGAGGGAGGCAATCAGAGGTCATTAGAGGCCATGAGAGGTCATTAGAGGTCATCAGGTGCTCCATCTCGTTTGAGGCACATGACGTACCGCCACGTCGCACGATAACCGTGCTCTGGCCAGATGCCGGCAGCGGCGGGGCCGGCGGCGGCGGCGGGGCTGCCTTCGCGCTGGCGACCGTCGTGCCCGGGGGCAGGCGTGCATCGGCGCTTGATTCCGAGGGCAGCGGCGGAGGGGCGAGGGCGCCGTGCGGGGCGAGGGCGGCGCTCGGCTTCGCTCCAAGCGCCTGCCGTACGGCTGCTACAAAGTCGTCCTCGGTGTCGGCGGTCGGCGCGTCTGATCTCTCACTACTACTGCCGCCGCCGCCGCCGCCGCCGCCGCCGCCACTTGCACCGCCGCCGCTAGCACCGCTGCTCGCACCCGCACCCTCCTCAGCGCCGGCGCTGCTGCCCAGCACGGCGCTGCTGCCCAGCAACTGCCACCGAATGAGCAATGCCTCTTCGGTGAGCGACTCGGCGTGGCTGAGCTCCTGCACGGCAATCTCCTTATCCTCGAAGCCGCCCGTCATCGCCTGGCGCACCTGATGAGGAAGGCAATCCGAGCTTATTAGCAGGGACATAGGAGTCCTCTCTTAATCAGAGGTCATCAGAGGCCATCCGACCAATCAGAGGCACTCACTGCGCACTGTCTTCGCATCACGGAGGAGTCCTCTCTTAATCAGAGGTCATCAGAGGCAGGCCCTCGCTGCGCACTGTCTTCGCATCACGGAGGAGCCCTCCTGTTCGTGCGCCAGAGCGCTTGAAGAGCCGCAATGCGCTCGCCGACGTCGCCAAGCTCAACTGACCGTTGGCGCTCAGGGCGCTATAGAGGCGACGCTTGAGCTCGCCGATCTTGAGATTCTCGGAGATTGCGAGCTCGCAGCACGCGTCTCCCGATCGAAGTTTGGTGGCGAGAGGGTCGGAACCACCAAACTCGGAGCCACGCTCCACCGCCGCGGGCGCCGTCGCGGGCGATGGTGGCTCACCCGCATCGCCCCCCTCACCCCCCTCATCCCCCTCACCCCCCTTTCCGGCCGCCCCGGTGGATAGGATGCCACTCCCCGCGCCAGCGTGCGCCCGTTCGCACAAAAAGGCTCTTACGAGGACCTCATCCTTACCTGATGAGGGAAGCAATCAGAGATGTCATTAAGGGCCATCATCCTCACCAAGGGGCGCGCCTCGCCTGATGAGGGAAGCAATCAGAGGTCATTAAGGGCCATCATCCTCACCAAGGGGCGCGCCTCGCCTGATGAGGGAAGCAATCAGAAGTCACTAAGGGCCATCATCCTCACCAAGGGGCGCGCCTCGCTCGACGTACACCGATGAGCCATCAGTGAGCCCGGCACCCCCAGGCCCCGATCCGAGCGGCGTCCCCTCCTCGTTCTTGAGATGCGACCTGATGAGGGAGGCCATCCGAGGTCAGCTGAGGTCATCCGAGGTCATCTGAGGTCATCTGAGGTCATCCGAGGTCATCCGAAGTCATCCGAGGTCATCCGAAGTCATCCGAGGTCATCCGAGGTCATCAGTGGCAATTAGTGGCGATTACCCCTTGGCCGCCCGTCGAAGGCGCAGCTGGCCGAGCGCCGTCGTGGGCACACCGAGCCGGCGCGCAATCTCCGCCTTGAGCTCCGCGAGCGTCTGCCGCCCGTCAACGGTCACCGTGTGCGCTGCCGCGAGCGCTGTGAACGTGTCCGGTTCGAGCGGCGCTGTGACGAATTCCAATGGGCCCTCAGCGTCACGGGTTACGTCAACGTCGACGCCCAGTGCGGCAGCGCCCTCCGCATCGATCGGCTCGGCAGCCCCGGGTGCGAGCGCCGTGTCGAGCGCATTGAACGTGATGGTCATTCGATGGCGGGCACTCTCGCGTCGTCGCAGCAGCTCGCTCGGCGCGTCCGCCGTCACAGCCGCCTCGATCCATAACTCGTCCCCGGGCCGCACGCGCAGCCCTCCAAGTGTACACGTGGCATCCGTCATAGCCGGGAGTGACGAGAGGACTCCCTCCCCCTCCTCTCCCACCTCCTCGTTGTCGTCGTTGAGGATGCGCCGCATCTTGGACGGTGGCGGCGGCGCCGACGTGAGCAACGACCACGACCCATCGCTCCCGATGCGCACGATCCGCTGTACAGGCGCCGCCACCCCCAAGCGAGCCTCCACGACGGCGCGCAGATCGGCGAGCGACGCGTGGTTTGAACGGCCGTTGGGCACGCACAGGAGCTGCACAGGCCCTTCGATGCCCTCGTCGTAGGGCAAGGCGTCGCTCAGCACGGCAGCGGCGGCGGTGCCGTTGCTGTCGTTGTTGTTGTTGTTGTTGGTGGTGCTGCTGCTGATCATGGTGCTACTGATGGTGCTCATGTTGCTTGGAGGGAGGGCAGTGCTGACGTCAAGATCGCCGGCCACCGCGCTGCTGACGCTGCCGGCCCCAGCGCCGTGATGAGCACCGCCGCCTTCGGCCGCCGCGAGACGCATCCGCTCGAGCTCGGTGAAGGCGGGCGTCGGGACTTTGTCCGGTGCCGCCGCCCCCTCCGCAGCCCCCTCCGCCGCCGCCGCCGCCTCCACCTCTTGGGACGTCGGGCACGCCGTCGTGGGCACCGAGGGCGCCCAGCGGCGCACGCGTAGGTACAGATCGTCCGGCGTGGGGGCTGGCCACGTGGCAGCGGCGGTTTCGGCCGAGCGCCTTTCGAAGAGCACGGCCGCGCGGGGGGCGAGGCAGAGCGTCGAGAGTGTCTGCTTCGCCTCCGCATCGAGCTCCGAGTTCGTCAACGGCTGCTCGGGCGTACCGTGCAGCGGATCCCATCGGCGCAGGCGCACCTGATGAGGGAGGCAATCAGACCTCATTAGAGCCAATCAAGGACGTGCAGAGGATCCCATCGGCGCAGGCGCACCAGCTGGCCGCTGCGCACGCGCACGCTACCGGCCGCATCAGGTGGCGAGACGCTCGCGCCGTCGTGAGCACTCGCGCCGTCGTGAGCGCCGTCCGGCCGTGCGGCGACGTGTGAACTGACAGCCCCCCCGTGTGAATTGACAGCCCCCCCGGCTGCTGGAGCGGCTGCTGACGGTGGGCCCGTCGCCGGCGACGTGGCTAGCCGAGCTTGCGCGCTGAGGAGCCTGAGAGCCGCGTCCGCATGCGAGCGATCTCCGCCGAGCTCGAGGGCGAGCTTGACGAGATCCGGTTCCGTCAATGCATGCTTCGAGCTCAACGAGGCGAGCACCGCTGGGAGATCGGGCGCGAGATCGGGCGCGGGCGTCGTGTCGGCAGCGAGCGCGGACGCGCAGATCTGCGGCAGCTCCGCCGCGGGCGTGTCTGCATGCAGCTGGATCGTGACCTCGCGCGCGAGATCGTCCGCGGGCACGACCGTGAGGTGGACGATCATCGCCGCCTGCTGCTTCCACAAACGCACCTGCGCGGCCTCCGCCTCGTCCGCCTCAATCTCAGCCGCGAGCGGCGCGGGGGGCGAGGGCACCTGATGAGGGAGGCCATCAAATGTCATCAGAGGCGATCAGAGGTCATCAGAGGCAATCAGAGGTCATCAGAGGCAATCAGAGGTCATCAGAGGCAATTAGAAGTCATCAGAGGCAGTTCGGGGGCGAGGGCACACCTCCCCGCCCTCCCACGGGGACGTGCTCCCAGGCGCAATCAAAGGTCATCAGAGGCAATCAGAAGTCATCACCTCCCCGCCCTCCCACGGGGACGTGCTCCCGGGCGGCCGCCGCCGATACACGAGCAGGTACGCATTGCGCCCCGAGTCGAGTCCGCCACCCGCGGGGCAAGGTTCGCCATGACCTGCCGCACTCTCGACATCGGCTTCTGTCGCAGCGGTTACATTCGTGTCATTGAACTCGTGCCAGCTCGAGCCAGTGCCGCGGCGTAGTAATGCTGTGTAGTGCCCTCCCTGTGCCGAGCCGGCATGCATTAGCGCACCCACACAGTCATACCAAACCTCCTCGTCGGCCGCCGGAGCAGCGCCCACCGCGGCGCCCACCGCAGCGTCTGCCGCTGCCGCGTCTGCCGCTGCCGCGTCTACCGCTGCCGCACCGGCGCCGGCGCCACCGCTGCCGCCGCCGCCGCCAACGGCGCCGGCGACGTGCTTGACCGCCTCGGGTGGAATGGGCGGTTCGGCTACATACGGGCCTAGGTTGAGGCACAGGGGAAAGGCGACGCGGTGGTTGAGTTTCTTGCGACGTAACGTGGCGAAGTCGAACGTGAAGCGCTTGAGCTGCAGCATGAGAAGGGGCGGTAGCTTCGAGGGCCGGACACCCTTGAGCGCGGGCACCTGATGAGGGAGGCGATCAGACGTCATTAGAGCCAATCAGAGGCTAATCAAGGGTCGGACGCCTCCTTGAGCGCGGGCACCTGATGAGGGAGGCAATCAGACGTCATTAGAGCCAATCAAGAGGAGCGCGGGCACCTTCTCGTTGCACACGTCGCATCGCCAGCAGTTGTCGCCGTCGAGCGTCTCCCACGCCGTGTACTCGCGCAGCGCCTGCTCAAGCGAGATCGCAAGAGATACGTCCAGCGCAAGGTCGCAGTACGCTTCCTCCCGCGTCGAGCGTCGTCCGCACCTGATGAGGGAGGCAATCAGACGTCATTAGAGCCAATCAAGGTCGCAGTACGCTTCCTCCCTTGTCGAGCGTCGTCCGCACCTGATGAGGGAGGCAATCAGAGGCCATTCGAGCTAAACAGGGGCCACTCAGTACTTGAGGCATCGGAGCGTCGAGGTGAGCACCTGATGATGAGGGAGGCAATCAGAGGTCATTAGAGGCCATCAGAGATCATTAGAGCGCACTTGAGGCATCGGAGCGTCGAGGTGAGCATCCCTTCGAAGAGCTCGCGCTCGATGGCGACGCCGTACTTGGCCAGGGCCGTGAAGAGCACGCGGCACAGCTCCTGCACGTCGTGCTGCCGAAACGACTCGGCACGCGACCAGCCAAAGGAGGCCGTGAGCGAGCGCGTCGAGACGGCCTGGCACGACGTGAGCTGCAGTTGCGTGAAGAGTCGCGCGAGCTGGAGTGGCACGCACGCGTCCGCCGGGCCGTGCACGGCCTCGCCCTCGTACGAGAACGCGAACACCTCGCGCCGCACCTCGGGCAGGAGGAACAGCGCCTGGATCAGGCTGTTAAGGTAGCAGGTCGCGCCCTCGTTCGTAAGCCCACAGAAGGGCTGATCCTCGCGCCGCCCCTCGAACCACGAAGCCGGGCGGCCCGTGCCCTTGTCGCGAGCGATGCGGACCGCGAGCAGGCGTGCAGCCTCCCTCGCCGTCGCCAGCGAAGCCTCGCGTGCTTCGCTCTCTCGCTCTGTGAGCGATTGTCCTCGCTCGGTGGGAGGAGCGCTCATGGTACGGTGCGTACCGACGCCAGGCCCGGGACGCAGCGCCGCCATCTCGTTGACCTCCACAGCAGACTTCGTGCCGCTCCGCTTCCTCCTCCTCCTCAGCGTGACCCTTTTCGGCGCCGTCACTACGATTGCGGCCTCGGTGCGAGTCCGCCTCGCACGAAAATGGTCACGGTTTCGCGAAGGATTCGTCAAGAAGTTTTGGTGTGAAAATTAGAAGTTGGCCGCGCGCGGCTTCGACATGGTTTCGCCGCCAACTTTGGGAAGCCCCTTCCCGGCCAATGGGGTGTGCCGCGTCGACAAGCCCGCGGAAGCCGACGCCCGCGTCTCCACTCTTCCCCCCCACTCGACGCTCTGGAGACATAACGATGAAGAAGCAGCTGACCCCTAGCATCCTCAGCGGCCTCGGAGCTCCCTCGGGAGCGTTGCTCGATGAAATGAGCGTGCCCGACGCCCGTCCGACAGTCGATGGCATCACTGACGGAATCAGGAGTCCGCAGACGGAAGGAAAATCGCGTGCAGATGCATCAAATGGGTCTCCGCCATCAGGTGGCCTCCGTCTTACCTCGCTCGGCAACAGTCAGCGTGCATTGGTAGTAGCGATTGCGTCGGCACCTACAGCAGCGCCGGAAGCGATGCAGCAGGCTTCCCATGCACAGCCGGCCGTCAGAGTACCGGCAGCAATGCCCGAGCGACCGGCCACGGACGAGTTGCAACTGCAGGATGCAGGGGTCGTGGACGACGGCGTGTCGTGTATACGATGTGCGTAAGATGTCGGCACATGTTGGTTGTTGCAAACGAGTACGACGGTGGTTGCAAACCTAGTCCCACTACGACGCCGCTGTGCGTGTTCAACCCACTCATCCCTTCCTCACCCCTAGCCTCTCAACACACTATAAAACTCAGCAGCGCTCCTAAACTAACACTCCTATTTCCTACACTCGTTGGCGCACACGGATATCTGTGGCGCGCAGCCCGTGCCGTGTTCCTCCGTCAGCACCGCCACGGTCTAGTTCGCACGTGTAGGTGCCCGTATCGGCGTCATAGCCACGGATCACAGCACCCTCCCACACGTGCCAGCTCTCGCCCCGGAGCGGCTTCTCTTGGCCGTCGACGCAAACCTGCACTCGGCGCCCCTCGTAATGCTCACCCGCCGCTGTCGGCTCGTGGTCGAGCGAGGCCAGATCCGAAGCTTCCACAAAGTACTTGAGCGCACCACCCTGGTCCAGGCGCACGGTAAACATGCCGCTGCACTCGTCGGCCTCCACTATGGTCGCCGGGGTCCACGAGCCGTTGGTGCGCAGCACCTTGAACCGTTGGCCGACCGAGTGGGTTGCGCCTGTCGCAGCCGGTGCGGCCGCTGATGACGGCGCCTCCTCATCGCCTCCTTTGGCTGTCAAGGTCTCCGGCTGCTCGGCAAAGGCGCCACCTGCAGCTTGCAGCTCAACGTCGATAGTATCTCCGTCGCCAACGCCCTCTGGGCACTCCACGGAGAAGATGGCCGCATTGTTGGGTGCCTCGATTAGGAACGTCTGGCCCGCCGAGATGCCGACCGGCACGGTGACGACCAGCTTGTGTGTGGACGGCACTTCGATGAGCATCGTGGGCTGAGCCGACTGGCCGGGCGGCACCGTGACGATGACTAAGCGATTGTCAGGCAAGGTGATCGTGATCTCCTCGCCATCACGCGTGCCGGCGGCTAACGGCACCTCAAACACCTCCATGGCTGCCGAGGCCACCGCCATGGATCCAGCTGCAGCGGAGTGCCGTGAACGTGAGCGCCCATCTTGAAGACAAGCATGCACGTCCGCCGGGTAGAGGCAGCCGAGCTCGGTGGTTTTGGCGAGCACCATGGTGGAAAGGCCGCCATTCACATCAACAACAGCCTCCAGGGAAGGAGCAAAGTCTGTGCACGGGTACAGTATGTGTCCTGTGTGTCCCGGCTCCCCCCGGTGTCTTTGAACCGGTACTGTACAGCATTGCATGAACCCTGTCGAACCTACACGGGCGATCTTGAGGACATGTGAGGACCTTCACGTGAACGTCGATTTTTGTCGCATCGTCGTCGCGTGCCTCGGTGCGCCGACACTCCGCCGCCGCCGTCGCATGACCGCCTCGCTCCGCTCGCTCATCCGCCTGGTGCCATGCCGTCTCCGATCCAGCGTGCTCGATTACGTGCGCCGGCACGCTCCGGATGCCAAGAGCGACGCGCTGTTCCGCGAGGTGCACTTTCTTTGGAGCACGCAGCGCCACCTGAAGCAGCTGAACGAAAAGTACTTTCCGCAGTCGGGCATGACGCAGGCGGAGGTGGTCGCGGCGACCGCGGCGCGTGTCGGCTTCCGCATGCCCAAGGCAGCCGACGAAGACGCCAGCAAGAAGCAGAAATGAGCCCCGGCCTGCTGCTGCCGTTGCTGCTCATGAGTCCTGCGGCCGAGGCGGCCGAGGCCGCCTCGGCGGCGCAGGCGGCGCAGGCGGCGCAGGCGGCGAGGCGGCCGCGCGAGGAGTGGTTTGAAGAGGAACTGACACTGCGCCCGCTGCATTCGGGCGGCCTGCTCCTCTACGCCAACCTGAGCGTCGCAATAGTGGGTCGCAACTGGCGGCAGCTGGAGCTCTTTCCTAATGCGGTCGCAGAGCTCCTTTTGGCAACGGACGCCGCGGAGGTGCACTTGTCGTTGAGCTCGGGACGCTGGTTGGAGGAGTGGGGCACGCCGCCCGAGCCTGCGCCCGCGGGCGCCGCCGCGTGGGCCTGGGTGCCGACCGCCAAAGGGCGCGAGAGCTGGCGGCTCGTGCTCGAGGCTCTGTCGTCGCTACTGTGCGCGCGGGGGGGGTGGCTGGCAGAGAGCGGCGAGTCAGGTGCGGAGAGCGGCGACGGCGAGGGCAGCGGCGACGGCGAGGGCAGCGGCGACGGCGAGGGCAGCGGCGACGGCGAGAGCGGCGACGGCGATGCGGGCGCCCGTTGCGCGGCGGCAGGGCGTGCCGCAAGCACTGTCCCCTCAGTCGAGGTTCATCCATACAGGCGTATGGAGTCGTCGGTGCGTGCGCTGCGCTCGATGAGGACCTCCTTAGGACCACATAGTGGCGCTAATGAGGACCTCATTAGGACCTCATTAGGACCGCATGGCGACGCTGGGGCGTCGGGGTCGGCGCGGCCCCATCCAAATAAGGCAACCGGTCGGATCCATCCTAATAAGGCAACCTGGCGGCTTTACCATGCGACAGATCCGCGCCAGGGGGTGTGCACCGAGAACGTGGGTAGCTGGCTCGGACTCTCGCCGTGTCATGACGTGGCGGGCGTGGGCGAGGTGCTGCGCAGTCGGGGAGTCGCCCACGAGGATGACGAACCGCGAGGCGCACACAGCGGCGGCGTCGGCGGCGTCGGTGGCGGCGGCGGCGGCGGCGGCGGCGGCGGCGGCGGCGGCGGCGGCGCCAAGGAGCGCGAGCCCGGCGTGGGGCGGCACATTGTCGCGGACTCGCGCTTCACCTCGCTACGCTTCCGCCTCGTCACGGAATGCGCGCCCGACACGGCGCCCGACCGCCCCCAGACCGACGCCGTGTCGGGCGCCGCGTCGGGCGCCGCGTCGGGCGGCGCGTCGCGGTGCCGCCCGCAGACCCGCCTCGCCCTCGGCTTGACGGCAGTGCTCCCAGGTCGCGTAGAGACTGTGAACGTAGAGACTGTGAACGTGGCGTCCCATGCAGAGGCCACGGGGGGCGGTGCGGCGACAGGTTCGTCCAGCGGTAAACCCCGGCAAGCGATCGACTGGCTCTCGCGCGTTTTTGGTGCGGACCGGTTGCATGCGGACGTCGCACGAGGGCAGGGGCGTCATTCACAGGGGCTTCATTCACAGGGGCTTCATTCACAGGGGCTTCATGCCTGCCCTCTCGCGCGCCATTCAGTGCTTCGTCTCGAGTTTGCTGGTGCGACACCGACGGCGCATGAGGCTGCACTAGGCGCCATCTCCGCGGCCATCACCGCGGCCGGGGTGCCGCCCTTGCGTGTCTGGCCGTCGGCCTACGCGCCCGAGGGACAGCTGCACAGCGGTGGCCTGGTACGTGCCGAGTGGACGCTGCCGCCCCCCGCATGCAAGTGCTCACCACGGCGCCCTCCCTCCCCACAGGTACGTGCCGAGTGGACGCTGCCGCCGCCCCAAGCTGAGCCGATCAGCTTCGCATACACCGCGTGGCCTGCCGCGGCCCTCGGCGCGCACACTGCACACCACGGCGCGCACACGGCCCACCACGGCGCGCATACTGCCCACCACGGCGCGCACACTGCCCATCACGGCGCGCATACTGCCCATCACGGCGCGCCAACGGTCTCTTTGGGGCGGGCGGAGGGCCTGCCGGAGCCCATCTCGGCGCGCACTCCGGTCGGCATGCAACCGCCCGTCACGGCGCGTCGTCCGGTCGGCATGCACGCGCCCATCACGGCGCGTCGTCTGGTCGCGGGCGATGGGGAACGGAAGAGCTCGCTGCTGCTCGAGCTCACGTCGTCTTGGGCGCGGCCCGTGCGCGTCGACGTCGTTGATGAGCTCCCTCATTGGGTGCAACCCTACTGGCACACGCTGCGCTGCTGGCGCAACGGCACCTCAGTCGGCCTCGACGAGGCGCTCTCGAGATGGCGCATCGATCCCGCGTCCGCGCCCGCACCGCCTCTACCCAGGGCCATCGAACTCTATTCGGCCGACGCCGTGGCTACCCGTGCCCCGCATCAGTTCCGGTGGTCGGCAGACCTACCGGCCGGGCCGACGAGTCTAGTGGTCGCGTTCGACATCCTCAAGCCCGTCCGACATATCGACTCGATGCCGGCAGATGCCTCGCGCGGTCTCGACATTGGGTCGGCCGCGGTGGCCTACAGCGAGGTTGCGCGCGCTGCGGCCGGAGCGGCCGGAGCGCCCGACACGGCGCCGACGCCCGACGAGCCGCCGCTGACGAAACTGGCGATGACGAAATTGACGCCCGACACGGCGCTGCCGCAGCCGCAGATGCTGCTCTTCTCGAACGCGGTGGTTGTAATGCTCCCGATCGCGGACGACAGCATGCCATACAATGTGATCGCCGTCAGCTCGACGCTCATCGCTCTCTTCGTCGGCCAGATGTTCAACCTCTTGATGCGCCCGCTCACGGGGCGCGGGAAAGCCAAAGCCAAAGCGGAGCGCTTGGCGGAGCGGCGGGAGCGAGGACGAGGTGCGCCGCTCAAAACATGTTTTGTGTAACCGCCCGGCCGTGGCGTGTCTTGTAAGTGTCCGGCCAGCCGAGCGCGCGGGTCCCGGTCGCTGCCGCGCCACGGCGCGGCACCCACCGACGCTACTTGACCCTCTGACGTCTGACCCGGGCCCATCAGCAGCATCGCGGGGCCCGGCCCACGGGGACGGCGCACCGGGATGTCGCGCTCATCAACCAGGCAGCTTGAGAAGTTTGATGAAACGCACGTATTACGTGGCACCGTTACAAGTTTACCGGTCTGGTCCATTTTTAGTTCGGGACGTACGATGTGGGCCCCGGAGTCTTCAGGCCGCGGAATCCAAGCTGGAAGCCGTGCCCGCGGCAATGGCGGCGGCCGCTCCACGGGAGGCCAGGAGCGGCCCACCGGCTCCGGTTCAAGGGACGCCCACGTCTGCTCCTCCTCCGCAGCCCCCTGCTCCGCCGCCCGTGGTCCCAAACGGGACGCCGCCCGACCTCGCCCTCGCCTTCGCCGAGCTGGACGTGCCTGGCGGCCCTGCTTCCCTGCCTCCGTCGCACCGCCACTCGATGAACCTGGGATTCGCGAGAGAGGTGGCGCGCCTTCACGTGGGTGCGCCCGTCATGCGTGCCGCCGAGGCGAATCGACGCTTGGTGCATGAGCTCGCCCAACGCGCCTCCGCCGCGCCCTCTTCCCTTTCGTCGTTGGTGGAGATTTGCCGCCAGTACTTGGGCAGCTGTGCACAGGACTTGGCCCCTCTCGCGTGCGGGCTTGAGGCGCCATGCAGCGAGCTGCTCAGCTACGCCAGCACGATCCGCGCGGAGGACGCTGCCAGGCTCGAAGCCGACTTTCGCGCTTACGTGAGCGCCGCGCGGCTTGAATCCCCGCCCATCCCCATCCCCGCTCCCCCGTCACCCTCCCCCCCTCGTATGCCTGCCCATCCCCGCCCCCCACCCCCGCGACGAGGTCGTCTTTGGCTGCATCACCGCCTGTCCTGCCTGTTTCGTGCAGGTCGAGCTCAACGTCCACGGCTGCGCCGTCTCGCGCGCGGCCGCGCTGAACGACGAGTTTGTCGCCTACCTTCGGCTCGTCTACCCTCCCGTCTCCGGCGAGTGCCTCTTCTCTCCGGGCGCCGAGGCCTTGGACGCGCACTGCGAAGGCTACCTCCGGCTGGCGTGCGACCTCCGGGCGAGCTTTGAAGGCGACTCCCCAGCAGCCTCCGCCCCGGCCCTGCCCGACTGCGGCTTCGAGGAGCGCTGCCGCAGCTACCTGCATCACGCGGATCCGACCTCGGCGACGCGGCTGGCCACAGCCACGGCGGCCGAAGCGGGCCCACCGCCTGTTGCCCCGGCCGCCGCCCCGCACCCTGCCGCCGCATCTTCTCCTCTGCCCCCCGATCCGGACGCCCAACGCGCGTCACGGCAGCGATGGGCAGCGGCGCTCGCCCACCTTCGTCCGCGTCTGAGCGGCGGCGCTTCCGCCCCCGACAGTGCAGGCGCCTTCTCCTTCTCGCTCCCACCGTCGCGTCAGCCCTCGGGCCGAGCATCGTGCCCGCCGTCGCGCCAGCCTAGTGAGGCCGCACGCCAGCCGATGGCGGCCGAGACCGAGGCGGAGGTGCCGCGCGAGATGTGCCCCGTGTGCGACTGCGAGCCGGCCGACTTCATCCCATCGTGCGGCCACGCCACGTGCTCCGACTGCGCCATTCGGATGCTGCGCGCAGCGTGCGACGACCAGAGGTCGGCCCTGGACGCGAGCGGCTTTGCGTGTGTGCAGCGGTGCGAGCGCCGCATCGGCCCCAACGACGTGGAGCCGCTCCTCACAGACCCCGCCAGCAGCCGTCTGAGCGCGATCCGGGGTGGCGCGCCCGATCCTGGTGCGCAGTTTGGCGGGCGGGGGGCTGATGGAGCGCTCGGGCTGAGCTACGAGGAGTATGAGCGCTTCCGCCAGTTTGTGCTTCAGGCGTCCATCCCCGTCGACGAGCGTGTCCACTGCCCCAGGTGCGAGCGGGCCTCGGCGCGGGCCGATGTCACCACCGATGGCGGCGGCGGCGGCACGCGCGGGCTGCGCTGCCCACACTGCCAGCACTGCTGGCGCCCGGACGCGACGGACGCGCAGGGCCCGTCCACGACGGCGACGGACGCGTACATTGGCGCCACCAGCCGGCAGTGCCCCAACTGCGACGTGCCGGTCACCAAGTGGCACGGCCACAGCTGCCACCACATCTCGCCGCAGACCAACGGCTGCCCCAACTGCCACCAGCACTTTTGCTATGTGTGCCTCCACAAGCACGGCCGGCCCGGCGAGCGCGCGTTCCACAGCGAATGCGCCCACCACCAAACCTTTTGCCGATTGGACGACATCGGCCTTCACCTCGGCATGGAGCCGTACCCGCACGACGTGCGCTGCGGCTGCCCCATTTGCCCCGACTGTCGGAGGGGCGTGCCGTGCGAGCTGTGCGACGGGGGCTGCGTGGTGTGCCGCGGCCTCGTGCCCCCGGGGCCGACGGAGCTCGCAACGCCGGCGGCTGCGTGCACGGTCGCGGGCTGCGTGGTGCACGACGAGGCCGCGGCGGCCAGGTGCCGGAGGCGCGAGGCGGAGCTGCAGTGGGCGGAGCGGCAGCGGCCGACGCAGGGTGCTGAGGTGTACCATGCCGTCGTCCCGGAGGGCGTCACGACGCTCGAGGCAGGGTACTTTCGTGGGCGGCGGGATCTACGGTCGGTGGCGCTGCCGGCGAGCCTGACGCGCATCGGCGATCGCGCGTTTCAAGGCTTCCACTCGCTCGCACTGGGGGAGCTGCCCGCGTCCCTCACGAGCATCGGCGATGACGCCTTCGCCGGGTGCTCCTCCCTCGCGCTGAGGGAGCTGCCCGCGTCCCTCACG
>ERZ761574.927-NODE-927-length-20380-cov-72.650677_pt1 | contig 20380 bp, 12 predicted proteins | sample MGYA00374950_ERZ761574 | MGnify/ENA primary metagenome ERZ761574 (study PRJEB28895, sample SAMN07631631) | mixed culture metagenome | isolation source: Freshwater growth medium | place: USA: Seattle, Washington | collected 2016-10-03 ... | reverse complement strand
CACCTCTGCCGGAACCTGCGCCGCCGCTATCACCCCTTCCTCCGATGTCATGGGGACCACACAGTCCACCAGCGAGACCACCTCTGCCGGAACCTGCGCCGCCGCTATCACCCCTTCCTCCGATGTCATGGGGCCCACACAGTCCACCAGCGAAACCACCAGCGAAACCACCACCAGCGAAACCACCTCTGCCGGAACCTGCGAAACCACCTCTGCCGGAACCTGCGCCGCCGCTATCACCCCTTCCTCCGATGCCATGGGGATCACACGGTCCACCAGCGAAACCACCAGCGGAACCACCAGCGAAACCACCACCAGCGAAACCACCTCTGCCGGAACCTTCGAAACCACCTCTGGCACCGGAACCTGCGAAAGCACCTCTGGCACCGGCACCTGCGCCCGAACTAGTTCCATCTGCTTTGTCAATCCAGGCTTCGTCAATTGACTTCTTCTCTCGACCAGTTGAGGTTGTAGCCTTAACCTCCACTGCTGTCCTTGTGGCACTTCTTGCACTCGTTACGTTGCTTTTGTTGTGCAGCTATCGCCGCTACCGCCGGCTGGCCAACAACTTCCATATATCGCGTCAACGTGCCCAGCTCGACATGAAAATAATGGAGCATCGCTTGGAGAACGCGCGTTCGGGCAAGCCTGGTGATCCGCGCCCATCGTCTGAGGAGGGTGGCGTTACGATCCCGCCCGGCCCACCCTCCTCTAATGGCCTTTCACGGAATGGCAGTTTCATAGGGGGAGAGGACCTATCGGCGACTGGCAGTTTCGATAAGGGCGGGGACTTTGCCGGGCATGCCATCTTTGAGCTCGAAGCGGCGGAAGTGCTGGCGCTCATGATCGGGAAGATGCCCGCGGCCCATCTCGGAGACCTCCAAAGTAAGCCGTCCCGAGCGGCCGGGCCCTTGGAGATCTCGCAATTGGAGACCTCCAAGGGCCGGAAGAGTGGCGCGACTCCGATATCGTCCAAATTCCTGAGGCGCGGCGAGGCGATGTTGGCGGGCATGTCAGGCTACTATTTCAAGGGCCAGGACATGCAGTCGCTCGCGATGCGCTCGGGTTCTGAGGGTGTGGACATGCAGTCGCTCGCGACGCGCTCGAGTCCCGACGCCTCCGACAAAGGCTCGAAGCGCGGCAGGACCAGTCAGACCACGAGCACGGCATCTGTGGACGATGACTCGGACACGCGATCTTCAATCGGCAACACGAGCCCACGCGAGGAGCTTGAGCGCCGCGCGGTACGAACGCAGCTGGACGCCGAATGGGCTGCACCGCACCTGGCCCGAACCGCGGTGCTCAAAGTTTCCAAGGCGCCCACGATGCCCAAAGGTCACGGTCCGTGGCACGCCGCCGCCGCAGAGATGGAGAAGAGATGGAGCCAAGAAGGACACGCCGCAGCCCCAGATGTGGAGAGGAGGTGGAGCCAAGAGGGGCACGCCGCGATGAACACATTTTCCATGGCAGACCTAAACTGGGGGAACTTGGACGGTGGCGCCGATGGTTCCGTGGGCACGGGCTCATCCGCCGCAGAGATGGAGAAGAGATGGAGCCAAGAGGGGCACGCCGCAGCCGCAGATGTGGAGAGGAGGTGGAGCCAAGAGGGGCACGCCGCGATGAACGCATTTTCCATGGCAGACCTAAACTGGGGGGACTTGGACGGTGGCGCCGATGGTTCCGTGGGCACGGGCTCATCCTCGTCGTCATCACCACTACGGGTACCCCCAGTCACCACCGCCTCTTGCACCCCCGGCGTCACGCCCGGCCTCGCAATGTTCCCGTCACGCGCCGCCATCTCAAACCTACTGGGGACAGAGGCACCGTCGGAGACTGTCTCTGTGATGATCGAGACCGTGCGCGCAGAGCAGGAAGTGTGCGCGCGTATCGCACAGCTCCTCACGGACCCCGACCAATCCACCGAAGTCCGATCCAAGTTGCATGCGATGTGGTCGTCGCATCACGACGCTTTGTGCCGGATGCAAAATTGGCTGGCAACGCGGCGCGCGGCCGCTGGTTCGGTGAGCTCGAATTCCTCAACCACCCACCATGCCACCCAACCAAGCTCGTGCTCATCCCCGATCACCAGCGCAGCTGTTGCACTCGACATCACCGCCAGCTTGCGTCTGCCCGTCGCGAACGCGGACATGATGATGACCACATGCCAATACCAAGCCCCCACGACATCACAACCAGAAACCACCGAACCCACCCTTCTGGACCACGTGCTTCTTTCGCCGCTCGAGGTCAGCCCACGCGAGGACGTGGCGTTGAGCATCACTATACGCGACCTTTCGCCGCCCGTTTTAAGCCCACGCGAGGAAGCGGCTTTAAACCTCCTGATGGGCGTAAGCCCACGCGTAAGCCCACGCGAGGAAGCGGCTTTGAACCTCCTGATGGGCGTAAGCCCACGGGTAAGCCCACGCGAGGAAGCGGCTTTGAACCTCTTGATGGGCGTAAGCCCACGCGTAAGCCCACGCGAGGAAGCGGCTTTGGACCTCACAATGCGCGACGGGAAGCCCGTCTGGCTCGAGTCACTGCAGGGTTCCGAGACTGGGCTGCATGAGAAAAGCGACGATCCACTGCGCGCGCTTCAGGAGATCCAGATGATTGTGGAGAGCGCACCTGAGATCGCGGCGCCACCGCGCCCAGCGACGGTACCTCCTCTACCACAAGCGAACTTCTGCCAGTGGCTGCCGCTGCCGGCAGCGGGACTGCCGCTGCCGGCAGCGGGACTGCCGCTGCCGGCAGCGGGGCTGCCGATTTCCGAGCGGGACTGGCAGATGTTTGCGGCGTCGCAGAGGCAAGCTGCCCACTACGTGCCGCCGTCTGTTGGCGCGATGCCGGCGCCGCTGCCTGTGGATACCGCCTTCGAAGGTGACACCGTGCGTCGGAAGGGATTGGCAAACAAGCGTGGGCCGTACCGGGTCAAGCCCATCGACGAGGCCCTCTGGGAGGGGGCGGAGGCTGCCGGCTGGAAGCGGCACAAGACCAAGCAGAGCGCTTGGACAAGCCCCAGCGGGCACTACTGTGAGAGCATGGCTGCTGTGAAGCGTTTCATGGCCGAGAGGTCAGGGCTGGCTGCTCCGTCAGCTGGCCCTTGAGCGGGCATCGTGGGTGAGGTCCCCGACTGTACAGCTTGAAATCTGAGCAAGAGCGTGTGTCCAGAAGACTGTCGGCATCTCGGACACCGTCACACCGGCATCGAAGTGGTCGGCTGGTCGCACGAGCATGGCTGTTGCTGAGGTGAGGGGTGTACATCACTGCCAATCTGAGGTGAGGGTGCTCCTGTGTCCTGAAAGTTTTATCTCGGTTTTTTCATCTTCACAGGGGGTCAATAATGGAATAAAAAACAGCACTCCTCCCCGTTTTCCCCACAGGGGAGTCGGCCCGGCGCCGGCTCGGCGTGGGAGCCCCCATTCACAATGAGAAAAGAGGGGCGAAAAAACAGGACCTCTCGCGGCGAAAATGTGTCGCCTCACCGGGTTCTTCACGTTGTTCGTTCTGGCGACGATATTTTGGCCTTCCGACGCATTTGCTCACGCTGATGCACCGAGGCAACGGCGGGTCCGATACGCCGGCAAGTACCCCAAGCGGTTTGAGGAGAAGCACAAGGAACAAGCAGGCGACGAAGCCACCATTGCACGCGTGCTCCGCAAGGGAGGCACCCCTGCTGGAAGTCACGTTCCAATCATGCCAACCGAATGCCTGACACACCTGGGTCTCATCGAAGGCCAGACTGAGATCACCACAGCCGCGCCGTCGACGGTCGACTGCACCCTTGTGGCGGTTGACTGCACCCTCGGGTTTGGGGGCCACTCTGGCCTCATGCTTGACGCGCTGTCAAGGTGGGTGGCCACGAGCAGTGCGAAAAGCGCCGTGCTGGCGTCATTCGATCAAGATGGCATCGAGCTTGCGAAGACGGAAGCGCGGCTCAGAGCACGACCCTCGTTCAGCAGCGAATCAGCCGCGTTGAGTCTCGACTGCATCCATGCCAACTTTGCGACGGTGGGCGATGCTTTTGCTCAGCGGCAGCTACCGAAGGCGCACGCGCTGCTGGCCGACCTGGGTTGCTCCTCCATGCAGATTGACGATCCCGCACGCGGCTTTACTTGGAAGACAGAGGGCCCTCTCGACATGCGTATGGATATCACATCCTCTGTGACGGCCGCTGAGCTGCTGGTGCGCTCCAACGTCACGTCGCTCGCGTCGCTCTTGCATGCCCACTCTGACTTTGACATGGCGGACGCGCGGGCGCTCGCGCTCGCGATCTTGGACGCGCCGGTGCCCGCGACCACTTCCGCACTCGCTTCGAAGGTTCGTTCGGTGAAGCCATCGGTACCGGTAGAAGAGGCATCGCCCGTTGAGGCGAGTGGCCGCCCTCTCGATGTGAGAGGGCCGGGCGGAGGCAAGGGTGGCGGCGGCAAGGATGGCGGCAAGGGTGGCGGCGGCAAGGGTGGCGTCGTCGGCGGCAGGGGCGGTAGCCTTAAGGGCGAGATGCCGAGGGAGAGGGACGGTGGCCTCAGAGCCGTTGAGCATGCGAAGCGGCTCCGGGCTCTGGGGACGAAACGGCTCCTATTAGAACTGGATGAGGACGACGAGGCGGAGGCACGCGCGGCGGCACGTGCGAGCGCAGGCAAGCCGAAGCCACTGAGCGTTGAGGAGGCCGAGAAGGAGCTGAACTCGCGTGTGGCGCGCGTGATGCAGGCGCTACGGGTTGAGGTCAATGCCGAGTTTGCCGCCCTCGACTCGCTGCTGGCCTCGCTGCCCTCTGTGCTCGCGCCGAGTGGTCGAGCGGTCTTTCTCACCTTTCACTCGGGAGAGGACCGGCGCGTCAAGCAGGCGATGAAAGAGGGGCTCAAGGCGGGAGTCTACTCAGAGGTCTCGCGGCGCGTGGTGCGTGTCGGCAGCGAGGAGGCGCGAGCCAACCCTCGCAGCAAGTGCTGCAAGTTGCGCTGGTGCGTGCGGGCTGCCGACTAGGGAAAATGCGAGGCTGACTCAGATCGGAAAAGAGATCGGTACTATCGTATGAAGATCACCTCGCATCGCGCGCGTCCTATCGTGGTATCGGCGATCCTGAAATCCTCGTGTCGCGTGTTCATTGATCATTCGTGTTCCGACTCTCCCGGTAAACAACTACTCGCGGTAGACCGTCTGCACACGATTTTCAGAGGGATAGATGCATACTCAGCTATTGCTATCGCTCGCCGGCTTGCGGATGATTACGATATTCGGCCACACTCGGTGCGCACGGCACGGAGGCGTGCCCCATGACGCACGCCAGGATGATCTTGCCCCCGATCACCTGCTCCTGTCCCACGAGGCTCGGGACCAGCTGGTAGCTCGCAGCCCCCCGGCGCCTCTCGCTGCGCCCGAGCCTGGAGGAGGCCATCGAGGAGGCCATCGACCTCGATGATGGCGGTGAAGCGCGGGCCGATGGTCGTGAGGCGCCGTCCCGGGCGCCGTGGTACTTGTCGAAGGCGTGGTTCGTTGGAGGCAACGTTGCACAGACCGGCGAGGACGGTGAGACGGTCGATGAGCCGCCTACTGGAAGCCGTGGTGCTCTGCATCTGTATGTGTGCGCGGTACGTGGTCCAGGGCCAAGGCCAGGGCGTGACCCCGATCGGCTCTGCGCCGTTGTCGCTTGCAGCTGCTCCCCTCGCCGAGCGCCTCGCTCCCGTTGGTCATCGTCCCACCGATCAGCCTCCGCGGTCAAGCGAGCCTGCTCCACAGCGTACTTGGCCTCCTCTAGCTGCCGCTGCGACTCTGCTGCGATGGCGGCCTTGGAGGCCGCGAGGGCGGCGTGTTCGTGCACCTCCCTCGCCAGCCGGCTTGCCACCCCCTGCGCCTGAACTGAGGCCTGCGCGAGCTCCTCGGCCTCACGACGAAGCTCCTCGGCAGTCGCGCAGGCACGTTCGCGTGCGGACGCTAGTGCGCTGGCCATCTGCTCAGGCGAACACCTGATTGCCAACGCGTGCGCTTGCGCGAGAATGGACCTGCAGGCAGCGGCAGCCACTGTGGCACGTTTCTGCTCCGCGGATGCTTGTTGTGCTGCGGCGTCAGCATTGATGGCTGCGACCGCGGCGTCGATCGCCGCGTCCTTCCCCTGTTGTGTTGCATCTGTGCTACCTGCCCACCTGGCAGCAGTGTGTGCTTGCATCTCGGCGGACTTCACCACAGCTGCCAAGGAGACGTCTGGCTCGTGCACTGCTGCCTCTGCAGTTGCGTTGTTCACCGCTTCCAAGCACACAAGAATCTGCGCGACCAATCTGGCTGAATTACTCTCCTTCACGTGCTCATCTGTCGCTGGCGCCCACAAGGGAGCGAGGGGCGGGATGCTATCATTGACGTCATCACTTCCGTTGGGCTCGTGACCTGAATCCTCAAGTGCTTTCTCACTGCCGCCACCGTGTGCCTCCAACAGTGGCCTTCGCGACCGAGCAGATGGTTCGGTGGAGGCGAGTTCGCGATCCTCCCACGTCGTGCGCTTGCTCCCAGGTCCAGGTTTACGAAGCATAAGGACGACGCCCCCTAATTGTGTCTGGGCTTGAACCCAAAACAAGGAGCATCTCTCGTGCCGCATGCATGGGCGCAACACCCTCGCGCACGGAGGTGAAGGAAGATCCGAAAGTATAGGCGGCCGAGCATTCACGGTCACATGTGAGTGTCGAAATAATGCGAGCTCTTGCTCTTCAGCTCTTCGTCTCGAGTTGCGCCACCTGCATCTCGACGCCGGCCAGCTCTCACGCACTGCCAGCTCTCTCGTACTACAGAACACGATCGTCGCCTCGAGCTTCGTGCGTTCGTTGCAGCGCTGCTGATGAGGAGAGGGCCAAAAAGAAGGCACAAATCACTCATGTTGGTACACTCGACGAAGACAAGACCACGGGTATCATGCGTGGCATGTACGACAGCATCGGGATGGCATCACGGCCTTCTTTATGGAGCTCGCTTGACCATCGCGACTGGCTTACGCTGGCCTTCCTCTCACACGGTGTCCTCGTTTCAGCAGCAAATGTAATGGGCAAGTACGACAGCTATGAGATCTTCGCCGTCGGCGCGGCGGCAGTATTGGGCTTCGCAAGTGCTGGCTGGGGCGTTGTGGAGCTCCTAGCGGGCCTAGTACCTAACGATGAGCGGCCTGGCTTTGCACATGAGCGCACCATCCGGCTCTACTGCACTGCATACCTCGCGCTCACGGTTTGGCTCTCGCTGCGCTTCTCGACGCTGTACCCAGCCGCCTTGCTTGCGCAGGCTGACCCAGCCCTGTGCATCGCCTCCATCTTCACCTACTGTTTTGGATTCGTCAGCCCGGTGTACACGGCCCGAGTGCATTGGGGTGAGCTCACAAGCACCGAGCAGCTCCGGATGAAGGGCATGATCGTAAGCGGCGCCGTCGGCTCCGTGTTCATCTTGGAGGCGACCGCACTGCTCGTCAACGGCGCCGACTGGTGGACCTCCGTCACGGCGCGCTATCAGGGCCAGTGCTTGCTCGAGCCTTCGGTCACGCTCTTCGCAGCGTATGCAGTCGAGGCTGGCATGCTCATCCACCGCTGCGCTCGAAAGGGCGTGCTGACCTTTGCCGAGGCCGTGCCGTTCTACGGTACTGTCGTGCTCCCGCTACTCACGCTACTGCCCATGGCGAGCCTCTTCTGGTGGAAGAAGGACGAGGTCAGCTACTGGAACTTTTTGTTCGTGGGGAGCTCGTGAGAAGTCCGCATCGCCCCTGCTGGTGGTGCAGCTTCAACTTGAATGTTGCTGGAGGACCGGGTTTATTTTGAATGTGAAACTGTTCTGCACGCCGCGGTCTTCGTCCCGGGAGATTCGAGGGAGTCAATAGTGAGTCAATCGAGAAGGCTGTGGGGGAAAAACTTATTTTCGCCTCAGGTTCGATGCTGTCGGATGGACCTCTGGCCAGACAGCCTGGGTGCGTGACTGCTGGGCTGGTGAAGATCTCGGAGAGATGCACGGGGAGATCGCGGTCAAACACATCGACAGTCACGATACCCTCGTGTTTATCCTGGCCCCACCCCAGCCACATGCCCCGAGCAGCAGAGCAGTGGGGGCGGTGGCTGCGTGGACTGTGTAAGTACGGCCCCTTTTCACGAGCAGCCGACGCCACAATGCCGCGAGCTCGCGCATGCTCCGTGTCTCGTATGGGGTTTTGTTAAGCGAGCGTGTGCGTGTGTCGTGTTAACGTTCACAGCAAAATACCGCGAACGCCATGCTCTTGAGGATTTGAGGCGCGCCTTCGGACCACGGGGAGGGAGCACACATCGCATATGCCCGGCTCCCTGATGCAAGGTCGCTACGAGGGCCTGCTCGCAGCGGCGTTAGAAGACCCACATGGCGTGCATCCGGAAGAAGCTGCACGCCTGTCATTTTACCGCGAGAGGCACAGCATCAGTGCATCAGAACATTACAGTGCACTCGTAAAGTTGGGTACGACGCCAGAAGAATGGGAGCGCCGCTTGGCGCTGGGGAATGACATCACAGCGTATTTGGACGTGGTCGCGGCCACGCGGTCGCAATCCGATGGCAACCTAGTGATCAACAGGTACCGTGAGCAGCATGGCGTCAGCGATGAGGTGCACGCTGCAGCGATGGAAGTGCTCGGGCTGTCCGGTTCGATGGTCGTTGCACCGAGCACGGCTGGGGTGCCCCTCGTCGAGTCCGGGATGACGAACGCCGAACCAGCTCGAGGTGCTGGGACGCCCGCGTCCGAGTCACCGGAGCTTCGTCGTCACAAGAGCTTCGCTGTTGAGCTGCGTCGAGATGAGACTGTCGATCATCATGCGGATGCGGCGGCCGCGCTCGGCAGCGACGGACAGTCGCAGAGCGAGCGGCTGCAGCGCCGCCTGCTGCAGCTCGAGGTGACCATGGCCGAACGCAAGGCCGAGCTCGAGCAGCTCGAGGCCACGCTGCGTGACACAGAGGAGATCATTCCGTCCACGGGCGCTGCCCCCTCGACTGGCACGTCGGCGGACGGCGCGGCGAGCAGCGAGTTCGACAGCAGCGTTGCACTCGTGACGCCGCGAACCGCGCTGGCCGGCGCACAGTTGAGCGTCACGGAGCTCGAGCGCGACCTCTTTGCTGCCGAACAGGAGGGGGGACAGCTGAGCTCGAAGTTTCACGCGGGAAGGGCGCGCCTGAGTGCTGTGAAAGCCCTTCTCGACGGGCGCGAGGCAGACGTGTACGAGGCCGAGGAGGTGGCGCGCGAGAGCGAGGGCCGCCGACGCGCGCGCACGTCCGAGCGACGGCTGGTCGAGGAGCGGCTCAAGTCTTGTGAGGCGCAGCTCCATGCGCGCTGGCGTGAGCACGTGCACCTCAGTGCGTTGCCAGACTTTCAGCCCGCCTCCACCCTCACGAATGCGGCGCGATGGGTCGGTGTCGGCCGCTTTGGAGACGAGCCTGATGCTGACGTGGACGCAAGCACGATGCGGCAGCGGGCCAAGGGCAAAGAGAAGCGGCACGGTGCGGACGCGGGCTACGTCGAGTTCCACACCGCGTGCATGGGCGTGAAGCTCTCGATGAGCAAGCATCCGCGGCTGCGTAACGTTCGAATAGATGAGCTATGGGAGGAGGTGCAACAGCAGTCGATCCCGAGGCATGAATGGCACGCGTTTGTACGCGCGCGGCTCCTCGACGATCCCAAGGACCTCGTCGGCATCTGGTCGCCTGCCACGGCGCTCTTCTTAAATGTACGACCTCTGTACGACCAGCTCGAGACGACCGCAACGACCGTGACGGGCGCGCTTGGCAGCCTGGGCGACAATGTACGCAATGCGTTGTGGAGGCCGCCGTCGCCGCCGCCGCCATGATCCACCGCGACCCGTGCTTGCGACACGTTTCAATGGACACCCAACAGTAAACTGTTAACTTCAGTCTTCACAGGCCCGGCGTATACATGTGCAGCTGCGGGCCGGTCCTACGGTACAATGTAGGGTTCTCGTTCCCTTTGGGTAGAGAGTCGAATTTTGTCGAAAAATGGCAGTGAAAACGGATGCATGCGTTGCGACCGAGAGATGAGTTCTGGAAGACGGCTTGGTCGTGAACGCTGTCACACCCTCTCTCCACATCCAGGCGTCCGAATTTCGCCATGGGCAAAAAGCGCGATGCACGTTCGAAAGGTAATGGTGCAGTCGAGGAGAAGGCTTGCTTTCAATCCGATCAAGGTTGCCAGCGGGCGCTCTTCCTAGGAAGTATCGACCACGTGTTCAATGCCGAGCTGTCGAAAGCCAGCAAGCGTCTGGCGATTGAGCGAGGCATGAGCAAAGATCTTGCGAGTGATGCCATGAAGAAGCGTGCCATTCTTTACCTTTTCCAGCTCCTCGAGGGCTGGGTGGTGAGCATGGCGCGTTGGGTACTGCAGGCCGCCGCCACCAGCCGGGTCAGCGCAAGTGGAGCTCTGGAGTTCTTTGGCTCCACGATGGTCGGGAGGGGGGACGAGCTCCTGCGCGAATGTGAGCCGGGCATGGAGCCATCTCCGAGTGAGCTCGTCGCGGAAGCGCGTCGGGTGGGCGTCGTGTCTCGCGTGCATCTCCGGAGCGCACTCGCTCACTGTGTGGTACATCACAACCTCCTCCCACGCCTACATGAGCGCGGCGCGAGTCTGGCTGAGACGAACAGCTTTGGCTGGAGTGCGCTGCACCTCGCGGCAGCTCTGGGCGCGCCGCTGCTTGTGCACTCGCTCATTAGCATGCACGCAAACACCCACGCTCATACCATCACGGGCCTGACGCCACTGCACATCGCAGCCACGCACGGCTCCTCGGACGTCGCAGCGCTTCTCGCGGATGCTTTGCCGCCCAACGCACGCACCGCCGCATACGCCAGCACAACCGGTGAGCAATCGGCTGACGAGTCGCTGCAGTGGCAGCCCGAATGGCTGGACATGCTCGGGCGTTCACCTGAAGACCTTGCGATCGGTGCCTCAGGGAGCATTCCACAGTGCATGCGACTACTGCTGGTGATCCAAAAGGGAGCGAGCAAGAACGTTACCAACTCCAGCAGCGAGGGGGGGGTGCAGCGGGTGAGCATGCGCAAGCGACGGTGCGCCGAGCAGCGGAGGCGCGCTCGTAGCAGCTCTGAGGTCAAGCCCACGGACATGCACGATCGGTCGTGGGAGGTCTTGAAAGCGGGGTGCACAGGCGATGCTGCGGTGGAGGAGGCGGCGGAGGCGGCGGGGGCGGAGGAGTCGGCGGAGGCGGTGGGGGCGGTGGGGGCGGAAGCGGCGGGGGCGATGGCGGGCATGGAGGGTGTGGCTCGAAAGGCGGTGAGAATTGAGGTCGAGATTGAGATGGCCCTTGGGATGGCAGAGAAGGCGGCCTCGGAAGAAGATGCAGAGGCAAACCTCTGCGACGTGGAGGTGGTGGACGCTCGCTCCATTGATACGCAAACCCTCGTGCAACGCTACCTCTCAGTAGGCACCCCTGTGCTGGTGAGGGGCTCTGCCCTGCCACCAGAATGGGCGGACGAATGGGCGAGGGACGTGCTCAGTGCAAGGCTAGGCGATGTGGCACTACCGCTGGAGATGTATCCCTACGCCGATGCGTCCGCCACTGTGATCGCAGTGCCGCAGAATCGTACCCGTCTTCGAGCGCTGCTTTCGCGGGACGGTGGCAGGGACTCGATCTTTGGGTGCAGCAGCTCTCCGGGCGAGCAGCAACAGCCACAGGTCGCGCATACTACCGTGGCGCAAGGTATGCGGCGGGATCGCCGCCACCGCCATAGCCATCACTCCCGCGACCTCATCGACGACGAGCCTCCCAAATCCGTCTTCATGACACTGATGGGGTGGCGGTACAAGCCCGCCACCCTCGGCAGCCGCCAGGACATAGAGCTGAGCAGCCATGGTGCGGCAGAGGAGGGGCGGCGACCGCTGTATCATGGGGAGGAGGCACCATCGAGCGCAGAGGAGCGGCGCTCACACGCTCGGCTGCTGCACGAGTGGAGGCGCCCCCCATTCATCCAAGACGCCTCGGACACCTCGAATGGCAGCCATGGAGGAAGCCTGCTGCGTACGTCCACGATCCAGTTCTATGTGGGTGGCGCTCGCGCTGGCGCCCAGCCTCACTGGCACGAGGCTGCTTGGAATTGGCTAGTACGCGGGAGGAAGCGCTGGCTGTTATGGACCCCAGAGTCGGCAACGTACGCCCAGCGCCACTCCACACTCGCGCTGGACGCGGCAAGGCGAGGGGGTCGTGCGGCACCATTGACGTGTATTCAGCAAGCGGGTGATGTGATGCTGCTGCCGGCATGGTGGGGGCATGCTACCATCAATCTCAAGCCTTCGATTGGCTTCGCGACAGAAGTCCATTTTGATCGAACCATCGAGCTCTTACCCGCCAACGGCACCCACGTTCAAGTCAATGCGCAGCCTGAGCCTCGATCTACTGATGGATCCGAGACCGCGGCGCCCGTGTGTGACGGCTCTGAGCAGGCTGAAGGCGAGCTGCAGGGTTCATTCTCCACCTGCAGCACTGCCGAAACTTCCCCAGCCGCTGATGGGAAGATCGAGGCGCGCGCCTTGGGTGTCTTTTCAGGAGAGTTCAAGAGGTTGCCTACGATATGGCCTCAGCTTGAAGATGAGCAGTGAACCCAGATCCGCGCCCCATACATTACACACAAGTCGAGTGAGACGCACGTCCTTTACGCGTACTTTCAACGCACAGCAGTCGAGTAACGGACAGTCGTCGCGTGGGAGAACCGCGTCTCTCCCCGGTGGCGCCGCCCGCGCGCCCGCGCGCTCTGCATCTGCGGGGAGGGTCCTGCATACACGGCAGTCGGCACGGCTCGCGGCCGTTCAGCTGTAGGAAATTAGCGCCGGTTATTAGGCCAGCACTGCTAACTATCACATGGCATGGCGTGGGTTTAGATTAATCCTAATTCTATTTCTAAAGACTGAGCTGTAAGAAAAGTTAACGATTTAGAAATAGAATTGTGTATTGTGACTACTAGTACTACACTCATGTACCGAACACACGGCCTACACCAGTAAAGTAATCTCACAGTTTTGAAGCCGCTCAGTACAGCAAGCAAAGTTTGACACTGCCTACGTGTGCACATGGCCGTCGGTTTGCCGCCTCAGGAAGCCTCACGCCTGCAGGCTGCACGCCTTCAGGGTGGACTGCCGAGCTGAGGCTCTAGGACCCAAGCGTGGGGCCGTCCATCCAGCGCCTCCGGGCTTCACGTGCACTGCTGGAGAGGGCTGAATTCGAGGGTTGGGGCATGCGTTCGACGCCGCCGAAGGCTCGGTCCATAGTCGAGTGCATCGCGGATGGCACGTTGAAAAGCCAACCAAATGGGTCACGGAACAGGTTGTCGAGGCCGTCGCTAAAGATGTCAAGCGCGTTGCGCTCGTAACGCTCGTCGTAGGGCGGCGGCCCGACCTGGGGCGGCGGCCTTAATTGCGAGTATTGCTGACGTATCGTTGACCCGGCGTAGCTCTGCACCGTGCGCCTGTGATCACGTTCCGCCCGGACACGGTTTGCGACCCGATCGTAGGGTGGTGAAGACATGCCCGTGTAGGGAGACGGACTGCGCGGGTAGCCCTGGCTACGGCCGTACGGTGCTGGTCCGTATGGCTCGTCGTCGATGCGTTTGAAGTGGTCGAAGGCGTACAGGAGCGCCATGGTGCCCAGAGGAAGCGCAACCCATTGTATCTGGAGCTGAGTGTTCAGTTTGTCAATCTCTCGTAACAGCTCGCCGTCCAGCATGACAGGTGGCTGCTTCGACACAGCTGCGGGAACATGCGATGCGTAGCCGGCCATTCGCACGAGTCCCGGCACCGTGAGCAGCACTAGAAGCATGATGACTTCGTCCACCTTCGAAAAAAGCTTCGAGTCGAAATCTCGCCTCGACTTGTGAATCTATTTCAGAGGTTCTGTCCACAAAAGTGACCGAAAAGTTCCTCTGGCTCATGAGTGCTCTGGAATCGGCGGCGGCGCTCCCACGCGTTTGTCGATCACGAAGTCGATGAGGTTCATGTCGCGCGCCTGCTCGGCGGTGAGAAAGTGGTCGCGTTCCGTTTTGCCCGCAAAGAAGTCGGCGGTCTTGCCCGCATGCTTCGCGTAGAGTCCGTTCAGCCGCTCGCGCGTCGCGAGGATCTCGCGCGCGTGGATCTCAATGTCGGTCGCCTGCCCCGAGACGCCACCCAATGGCTGGTGGATCATGACGCGTGCATTGGGCAGCGCGCGGCGCATGTTTGGCGCGCCCGCCGCGAGGAGGAGCGACGCCATCGAGCAGGCCTGGCCGACGCACAGCGTCGCGATCGGCGGGCTCACGAATTGCATCGTGTCGTAGATGGCTAAACCTGCTGACACGACGCCGCCGGGCGAGTTGATGTACATGGAGATGGGCTTCTCGGTGGACTGCGACTCGAGATAGAGGAGCTGCGCGACGATGACTGAGGCGACGTCGTCGTGGATCGGCCCGGTGAGCATTATGATACGCTCCTGCAGCAGCCGTGAGTAGATGTCAAATGCTCGCTCGCCGCGTGGCGTCTGATCCACGACCATCGGGATGAGCGAGGCGTGGCGGCGCTGCGTTGTCGACGGAGGTGCGGAAGCCGCGAGCAGCGGTGGCACCGTGCGGCGCAGTAGCGGCAAACCGGTGAGGAGCGACCCCGACGGCAGAATGCGCCTGACATGGCTCATCATCCAGTCTCGGAGAAGGCCGAGGGAAAGCGAGCGACGAGGGTTTCGAGTAGGCGCTGCGAGTCAGGGGAAGAGTACACGGGAGGTTCTTTTCGCGACGCGTCTTCGTTTCTTCTAGTGTGAACCCCTCCTCGATTTCATAAGGTCCGGCGAAGTCTGTGCGTCAGCCCGCAGCGGTGCGTGGAGAGTCGGGACTCGAAGGCGCTCAGCGCGCGCGCATCGAGCGCAGCGGCCAGCGGGAGCAGCACCATGCCGCTCCGCCTCGACATCAAGCGCAAGCTCTCCTCGCGCTCCGACCGCGTCAAGAACGTCGACATCCACCCCGATGAGCCGTGGGTGCTCTCGGGCATGTACAATGGGCACGTCTTCCTGTGGAACTACAGCACGCAGAGCCTGGTCAAGTCCTTCGAGGTGTCGGACCAGCCGGTGCGCGCGGCCAAATTCGTGCCGCGCAAGCAGTGGATCGTCGCGGGCGCCGACGACAATCAGATCCGCGTGTACAACTACAACACAATGGAGAAGGTCAAGACCTTCGAAGCACACTCGGACTACATTCGGTGCATCACCATTCACCCCCACCAGCCGCTGATGCTCACGTCGTCGGACGACATGACCATCAAGATGTGGGACTGGGACAAGGGATTCACGAACACCCATACGTACGAGGGCCACAGCCACTACGTCATGATGGTCGCCTTCAACCCCAAGGACGCGAACACGTTCGCATCGGCTTCGCTCGACCGCAGCGTCAAGGTGTGGGGCATTGGCACGACGACTCCGCACTTTACGCTCGAGGGGCACGAGAAGGGCGTCAACTGCGTCGACTACTTCTCGGGCGGCGATCGGCCGTACCTTGTCACGGGCGCAGATGACTTCACCATCAAGGTGTGGGACTACCAGACGAAGCAGTGCGTGCAAACGATGGAAGGGCACACGCACAACGTGGCGACCGTGTGCTGCCACCCGGAGCTCCCGATCATCATGTCCGGCTCTGAGGACGGCACCATCAAAATCTGGCACGCGAATACCTACCGGCTCGAGAACACCCTCAACTACGCCTTCGAGCGTTGCTGGTCGATCGTCGCGCTCAAGGGCACGAACAACGTGGCGATCGGGTACGATGAGGGCACGATCTGCATCCAGCTGGGCAACGAGGACCCTATGGTCTCGATGGATGGGAGCGGCAAGATCATCATGGCGCGTCACAACGAGATCTCGCTCATCGACCTAAACAAGATGAGCTCTGAGAAGCCCTCGGACGGAGAGCGACTCTCCCTGGCGGCCAAGGAGCTCGACGTGTGCGAGATCTACCCGCAGAGCCTCGAGCACAATTCCAACGGTCGCTTCGCGGTCGTGACGGGCGACGGCGAGTACATCATCTACACCGCGCTCGCCTGGCGCAAAAAGTCGTTTGGAAACTGCCTCGATTTCGTGTGGGCGATGGACAGCGGCGAGTATGCCGTGCGCGAGACCCCGACCTCGATCAAGCTCTTCAAAGATTTCAAGGAGACGCGCACGTTCAAGCCGCCCTTTGCGGCGGACGCTCTGCTCGGCGGCGCGCTGCTCTGCGTGCGCGCGGGCGAGGTCTGCTTCTTCTTCGACTGGGCCGAGTGCCGCCTCGTGCGCCGCATCGACGTGCAGCCCAAGTCGATCAAGTGGTCGGAGACGGGCGAGCTCTGCGTGCTTGTGTGCGAGGACTCCTTTTTTGTGCTCCGGTACAATCGGGACACGGTCACCGCGGCCTTCGAGAAGGGCGGCGCCGTCGGCGAGGACGGCGTCGACGACGCCTTCACAGTCGTGCATGAGATCTCCGAGCAGGTGTGAACGCTCGCCTCATCCCCTTCCCCCCTTTCCTTGTATCTCCTTCCCCTGGGACTTGGCCTCACCCCGCCGCTCGCCTCGTCCCCCCGCCAGGTGCGCACGTGCGTGTGGGTGGGCGACTGCCTGCTGTACACGAACACGGCCGGCCGGCTCAACTACACGATCGGATCCGAGACGATCACGCTGCAGCACCTCGACCGGCCGCTGTACATCGTCGGCTACATCAAGCGCGACAACCGCATCTATCTCATCGACCGGCACGGCTCGATCGTGAGCTACTTGCTGCAGCTCTCGGTGATCGAGTACCAGACGGCCATCGTGCGGCGTGACTTTGAGGCCGCGGCGGCGCACCTGCCGTCGGTGCCCAAGGAAGAGTACAACCGGATCGCGCGTTTCCTTGAGGCTCAGGGCTTCAAGGAGGAGGCGCTCAATGTGGCCACCGACCCGGAGCACCAATTCGAGCTCGCGATCTCGCTCAACAAGCTGCAGGCGGCGTACGAGTACACGAGCGCCTCGCCCTCGGAGGCCAAGTGGAAGCAGCTCGCCGACCTCGCGCTGCTCTCGTCCAACATCCCGCTCGCCCAGGAGTGCTTGTTGCACGCGGCCGACCTGCCGGGCCTTCTCCTGCTCTACTCGTCGACCGGGCATGCGGAGGGCTTCGACAAGCTGGCCGCCATCGCCAAGCAGCGCGGCAAGCTCAACATCGCCTTCATCTGCTACTTCCTGCGCGGCCACGTCGAGGAGTGCCTCGGGCTGCTTGTGGCCGCCGGGCGCGCGCCCGAGGCCGCCTTCCTCGCACGCACGTACTTGCCCTCCAAGATGGGCGAGATGGTCGCGCTGTGGAAGGAGACGCTCAAGGCCGTCAACCCGAAGGCGGCCGAGGCGATCGCGGACCCGATCGACTATCCGAACCTCTTCGACGGCCTCGCGTACGCGCTCAAGGCGGAAGAGTGGCTCAAGGGCAACCAGCTGCAGCAGCACTCTGCCTCCATCTACCCCGAGCACGCCCTGGACAACGAGTCGGACCTGCTTGAGCACATGAAGCTGCTCGAGGCGCAGGGGGAGACGCCCGCGCATGCGGCCGGGGAGGAGGAGGCCGACGATGCACCGCCCGCGCCGCCGCCGTCCGCGCCCCCCGCCGACGAGCCAGACTTGGAGGGTGACGTCGATGAGGAGGCCGAAGCGGCCGCTGCCGAGGCGGCCGCTGCTGAGGCGGCCGCCGCGGCGGCGGCGGCGGCGGCGGCGGCGACGGCGGCCGCAGCCAAGGCGGCGGCCGAGGCGAAGGCGGCGGCGGACGCGGCAGCACTCGAGGCGGAGCTCGATGCGAGCCTTGAGGCCGATCTCGACGCCGAGCTCGATGCCGAACTCAGCTAATCTTGGACGGTCTGTGGCCGCGCTGATCTCAGCGAATAGTGCCGCGCCAGGGGCAGCAGCAATAGGCAGCGGCGAGGGCATCTGGTGGTGAGGAGGGCGCAAGCGGCGGAGCAGCGGGGCGGGGTTCGTATCGCTCCAGATGCGCCACTGGGGACGACGAGAGTGACGAGCGGTGTGATGTATGCATGTGGATGTGGACCCGCCTGGATCGCCTGGATCGCCGGGCGCCGTGTGGTGCGCGTGTTCCTTCACGACCGGGACGTGCTGTGTTTTTCCCTTCCGACCTTTTCGACGATATTCACAGGGATTGTTGTGTCTTCACAGCGAGGGAACGTGGAGTCGAACTTCTTCCGCGTCGGTGAGTCGGTGTGCCCTTTCTGCTTCCTTGTGCCCTCTTGCAATCCCCTGCTGGACTTCGCGATCACGAGGACATGTCACTAGGGTCTACAGCGGCGTTCGACCTCGCGACCTGGGAGCGACAGCTAGGGCAGAAGCTGGCCGAGACCGGGGCTCTGTTTAGCTTCGCGGCCAACGAGATCGGACAACTTAAGGAGGACGCAGTCGGGGACGCGAGGCGACGGACCAATCAAATTGTCAAGCAGCTCGAGGCGCAGCTCGCGGCAGCCCAGGCTCTCGCCACAACGGCGGCGACACTGCAGGGTGCTGCGACGCCTCCACCGCCACCGCCCACGGCCGTCGGACCTTCGCTGCACGCAGACGAGGCCCCTCTCGAGCTACCTCCGGACGAGGACGGGGGCTCTGGGGAGGCGTGGTCCATCGTCCAGTGGGCCAAGGGCGCGGGCGTGCATCGCGCGGTCGCGGCGGCTCTGCTAGCACCGCTGGCTGCTGAGCAGCGGGCAGACGTCCCCGGCGCTGCCTTGGAGTACGTCAAGGGGCTTACCTCGCGCGAGCAGGTCGCCCGACTCCTCGGCACGGGAAATTTTCAGGCCACCCTGGTTGAGTTGGTTTGGAACGAGCTGCGTACATTGCAGAGCGTGGGTGCGGCGACGAGCAAGGATATGGAGAGCAAGTTTGCCGGTGCGGTGGCGCTCTCGTACTCGGGCCTCGACACCTTCTTCGGCGGCCTCGAAGGCATCGTGGGCTCGCCCAACCCCAAGGTTCTTGACGGGATGCGAGACGACCACTTGCAAGGCCCCGGCACCGAGTCGTCCGACGTCTTTACCACGAGCAACTACGGCGTGGAGACGCAGTCGCGGATCGAGTGGCATTTCGTGGCAAGTGCGAATGCGACACCCGAGCAGCTTCGTATCCCGTGCTGGCCGATGGAGACCGTGGACAAGTTGCCCGACAGGGCGTGCGCTCGGCAGCGCCGCTCTCTCGAGTCTCTGGAGCTAGCCGCCGCCGATAAGAACCGGCAGCTTCGCGAGGCTAACCAGCCCGAAGTGGTCAGGGAGGAGATGATTGCCGCAATCCTGTACACGGGGCCGATGTTCGTCAAGTACAACGGAGTGCTGCGCGGCCTCAGCTCCGAGTCTCCCTTCCTGCGCAACCAGATGATCAGCCTCTGCTGCTCCAAGGACATTGCCGACGCCTACCTCGGCTCGACGCCGCGCGACAAGCCCTTCCTGGCGGCGGCGGGCAGCATCACCTTCGAGGTGGCCAAGCGATCGGTTAACAAGTACACGAGCACGCTGCACGCCATCAACTCCGTCATCATCAAGCTGGGCAAGCTCACCAAGGCCATCAAGGTCTACCGCGGCATCGCCGGCATGAAGCTCCCCGACGAGTTCTGGACGCCCAACAAATTTAACGTGCGAGGCGGCGTCGAGCAGGCGTTCATGTCGACGACCACGGAGCGGTTGGTGGCCATGGGGTACGCCTCGGGCGGCCAGGGCGCCGCTGGCATCGTGATCGAGGTGCAGCAGGGGATGGTCAATCGGGGTGCCGAGATCGGCTGGCTCTCGCAGTACCCGCACGAACGAGAGATCCTCTTTGGGCCACTCACCGGCATCGAGGTGCTGCGCACACGTGTCGACGGCTCGGTCGTCGTGATCGAGTGCAGCTTCTCCATCAACCTGACGGCGCTCACGATTGAGCAGGTGCTCGGCAAGCGACAGAAGATCGTGCGCGACATGATTGAGCAGCTGCGGCGCGGCACGCAGCGTGAAGTCGAAGCAAACCCGGCGTGGAGGACGATCCGCGACGTCGACGGCCGCTGCCCGGCGGTGGATTGCTTCTTCAAGGATCTGCTTACGCCCCTCGCCGAGCACGAGGCGACCCACTACAATCAGAATGGGCCGCTCGGCGACGCCATCCAGGAGGCGGTGGCTCTCGCCGAGAGCGTTGCTGGCTGGCCCGAGGGGCTGAAGGCGCTCGTAGCGCGGGGGCTTGGCACGGAGGCTGAGGCGATGCTGCCGGATGTCACTCGCCTTGAGGTCGAAGCCACCAGGGCGCAGGCGGCTCGTGGTTCGGATGCGACTCGCCTCGTCCGCTCCGCCATCGCCACGGCAGTAGTCGAGGCTCAGGCCGAGGCAGCCAGGGCGAAAGCAAAAAAGGCAGAGATGGAA
>ERZ761574.908-NODE-908-length-20612-cov-81.777740_pt1 | contig 20612 bp, 14 predicted proteins | sample MGYA00374950_ERZ761574 | MGnify/ENA primary metagenome ERZ761574 (study PRJEB28895, sample SAMN07631631) | mixed culture metagenome | isolation source: Freshwater growth medium | place: USA: Seattle, Washington | collected 2016-10-03 ... | reverse complement strand
TGTTGTTTGCATGCTGGGTGTCAAAAACCAAAAACTCCATATTCCCCCTTAGCTCTCCGGGGGACACCCCCGGTGTTTTTGAACGGTGTACGTTTAGACTCGAGCGAGGCTGATCGGAAGGCTGCTGGCCCGAAGCATGACCGCAGCATGCGCTTGGGACAGCGCGAGCAAGGGCCGGGGGCACTACCGGTACATTAAGTACATAAAGACTTGATCCATGCGGCGGCCGATACATGTACATGGGCTTATTCCGATTCGGTAGCCGGAAACAGTGTAGCGTGACGACATTGGCTATGAAAACATGGCTCAACACAAGATCACGCGCAACAGGCGTTACAGCGCTCAACACACAGTTTGCTTTGGGTGGTCTTTAGAGCATTTCACGGCAGGCGGCCTGTGGACAAACCCACACGAAGATTCGGTTCCCGGTCTTCACTGTGTCCTGTTTCACTGTTAACAAGAAAGCCCAAGAGTGTACGCGAACAAGGTGCTGTATACATGCATCATGTTACAGCGGCGCTCGCGCTCCTGGCAATCTCAGTAACCCAGCACGCCACTGGCACCGTGTGCGACTTGATTTACATTGAGCTGGGCAGCAACAGAGGTGACTCACTCGAGGCATTTGTCGCCGAGAAGCCAGATGGCCACGTGCACAGAGCATTGATGGTTGCAAACCCATCTTGGTCTCCTGCACAAACATGTATTCACGCCTTCGAGCCGAATCCCAAGTGGACTCGAACGCTGCACGACATGCGTGAACACCTTCAGCACAACGTGACCTCCATCGAGATACATACAGAAACGGCAGTAGTCCACGACGACCGGACACAAGTGGAGCTCTTCGTGGATCCTTCATCACTCAGCGAAGCGAGTAGTATCGCGTATGGGCGCAAGGGTGGCCGAACATCAACGCTGGTGCGCGGGGTGAATCTGCACAAATGGCTGGTGTCAAGATTTGCTGGCTCCTCTACGCCAATTGTGATGCGGATCGACGTTGAGGGATCCGAGTACAACCTGTTGAGATCGTTGATTTACAGGGGTACGCCAGCACTTCTCGAGCGGAATGTTCTACACATAGCAGTCGAATGGCATAGGTATGTGAAGCACGATTCCCTCGGAGTCAAGGAGACGTCATGGATGAGAGAATTGGACCGCAACTACTCGTGGATTCGAGGAACCAACGTCTTGGATACGCGTGACATGCTTCTGGAAGACACGCTCGAGAAGCAGCTGCATTACTGGCTTGCAGCTGCAGGCGTGCGGCTGTTCTTTTGAGCCTGCAGGACTCGAGCCAGACCCGGAAACGTTGAACACGTACAAATACACGTACACGACAGCCAGTCAGACCAGGAAGAGCGGCAGTGTCCAGTGAGAGCCCGGCGACAGCGGTCAGGCTCAGCGGGGGCGTGCCAAGTGCCGGATTATGTAGTTGTTACCCGGATAGCCTATCGCCTCCATCACAAATCTCTCCATCGTGACTCGAGACTCGAGAGAGCGCCCACAAGCATACGACGGAGGACTCAAGAATCCATTTCCTTTTGTGGACAAATCCCTGCGAAAATGAAAATGTTAACCCGCGCGCGGAGCGCGGCACCAGTTACCTCGTTTATCGTACGGAGTGCCTCGCCTCCGCTCGGATCATAGCCACGGCTGCATGATCGATGACATGCACCGTCGGTCCTGACCTTGCCTGATGGGTGTGCTCGGCTGCGTTTCGAGGCTGTCCCGCGCACGTTGGGTGCGACTGGCTGGGAAATGGTAGTGCGAACCCAGCGGCTGCAGCTCGTCCTCCTCCTCGCCGTCACCACCAGTGATACTGCCGTCAGTGGCGGCAGCAGCGGCGGCGGCGGCGGCGGCGGCGGCGGTACGGGCAGCGGCGGCAGCGGCCGCAGCGGGACTGGCGCCGTCACGGCCATCGTCTCGGCTCACGTTGCCCGCGCAGCACGCAGTGCGAGGTCCCCAAGCAGCACGCGCGAGCTCCCCGGGCGACGGCAGCAGACACTTTGCATCCGTCCGATCGACGGCGGCGGCGGCAGCCACGGCAGCAGCGGCCGAGTAGTTCGCCGCCGCTGCGTACATCGATGCGGCCAGTTGCGGCTGTGCCACGGGTGGGCTCGCGGGAGGCAGCGGCGGCGGTGGCGCAGCATACCGCGGGCGGAAGGCCGCGCAACCCTCATGCGAGAGTCTCCGCGCGCCGCATCCGGGGTCCTCGATCGCCTCGGCAGGGCCTGTCTGTACCGGTGCGAGGCAGGTAGGTGGCGGCGCTGGCGCGGCCTCGGTGGCGTCATGGACGGCGCCGCGCACAGCAGCAAGGGCTGAGGTGGCAGCTTGGGCTGCGGTAGCAGCGGCGGCCCGTGTAGCGGGCATGTCCGCGGCCTTGCTGGCGAACTGGTCGTTCGCTGGCCGCGGCAGGGGCGGCTCGAGCCTTGCTTCAACACGGTGCATCTCGGGAGTTATCTCGGGCTCGAGGTCAGCTGCGCGCGCTTGCCTCGGATCAACGATCGCGGGCGCGGGCGCGGGCACCACGGCCATGCTCGTCGGAAGCGGAGCTGGAGGGAACGACACGTCGAGCGCATGACGAGGTGGAGGAAGCAGCTGCGGAGGTGGCGCCACTGGAGCCTGCGCTGCCGGGGCCCTTGGCAGCAGAGTTGGTGGCGGGGGCGCAGCAGCTGCTGCTGTCGGCGGTGGAGGAATGGGGGCCGTCCAGGGATGGGTGCTGAAGCGGTCCTGCGATGGTGGAGGAGCGACCCACTCCGGAGGGATGGGGGCCGTCCAGGGATGCGTACTGAAGCGGTCCTTGGGCACGGAGCCGCCGGCCGGTGCGTACTGAGGCGAGGCAGCAGCGCTCAACGGGACCCCGCCACGGCGCGCCACTGGGGTATACGGGCTCGCTGGCTCCGTGGGACGCAGTAGTGGCGGCGGCGGCGGCGGCGGCGGCGGCGGCGGCGGCGGCGGCAGCTGCCGCCACTGCGACAGTGGCGCGGCTGCGGCCATCGCGGCCTCGGCGACCGCGGCCTCGGCGAACCGTTGAGCCGCCTTGCGACGCATCTCGGCATCTACCTGCTCAGCTGACGCAGCCTCCGCGGCCGCCGCAGCCGCCGCAACCGTAGCCGCCTCGGCAGCGGACGCCGTTGTCACCTCGGCAAAGCGGTGTGCCGCCTTACGACGCAGCTCGGGATCTAGCTGTTCGGGTGTCGACAGCAGCCGAAGAAGTTGTTCCTGCGCAGCTGCATAATCTCCGGTCTCTGCGAACGCATCGCTCGCCGACAAGAGCAGCGGTGCCGCCCGTGTGGGATCCTCGGCAGCGAGATCGTATGCCTCGACAAAGAGCCGTGCAGCGGTCCCGTGCGAGCCACGCTCGCTGGCTTCTGCCGCAGCGCGAATCTTGCGATCGACTTCATCAACAGGTACGTCAGCAGTGACGGCAGCGGCTGCGGCAGCATGTAGCATCTCCTGGAGCCGCGAGAACTGTTCTTCGACGAATGCTCGTAGTTCATGCTGCTCGCTTTGAAGCGCCGTGACGTCGTGACGCAGCGCTGTCAGCTCCCTGTTCGAATCATCCGCCACCTCTGTCATGCGCTGCTCTGCGTAGCGCTGTGAGAGCTGCACGCACTCCATTACCTGCTGCTTGAAGCGCTCGTCGAGATTTCTGACGACAGGCGCTAGCGCAGCGGGAGACCGGCGAGGGGCGCTGCGTGATCGTGACTGAGTCTGTGTGAGCCCTAAGGATGAGAAACGATTCTCATTGAGCCCTAAGGATGAGAATCGCTTCGCGTAGCCACGCTCGTTGCTCTCGGGCGCCACATGAGTCGCCATTGTCGCCTGGCGCTGTTCACAACGGCGCCTATGAACGTGCTCTGGGTGACGCGAAATGAGGCAAAGTGTTGTTGTTCGAAGCACATGCACATGTAATTGAGTTTCAATTTGTGGAGAATCTTATGCAACCCTGACTTTCAGACCGCGCGAATACGGACAAGTCGCGACTGTCGTCTGGTCGGCCGACGTACCGCTTCCGCTCCGAGAACCGCGAAGTTTGGGCGGGTTTGATCGATCTGATCCCGATCAATGTTTGGCGATCCAAACATTGACATATGGCAAACAGGTGGCGACCTCAGATCTGCATTGGCCCGATCAATGTTTGGATATCCGACGGAGAAGGCCATGTACGAGGCCGCAGCGCTCGGTGACGACGCGAAGCTCCGGCTGCTGATTAGCCGTGGAGGGAGCGTCAATTGGCGCCATCCTGAGATAATCGGATGTACCCACCTCATTGTCGCCGCAAACGCGTGCACGTGCGCCGAGCCAGCTTGCGGGCACGTGCGATGCGTCGAATCTCTCCTTATCTCCAACGCGGACGTGAACGCCGCGAACGCGTGGGGAGGCACCGCTCTCATGCACGCTGCTTGTGACAAGCCCGCACTCGCCAAGGTCCTTCTGCAGTGGGGCGCAAGTACGACCCTCCGAGACAAGGACGGCAAGACGGCCATCGACGTTGCACGGGAGAGGGGCTACGGCGAGATGGTTACTCTTCTCAATGATCCTCGGTTCAAGTTGGAGCGGCGCGAGGCGGAGCAGCGCGAGGCGGAGCAGCTCGCGTCCGCTCTTGCGGCGAGCCGGCTCACGGCCGATGCCGAGCTGGCGCAACGTGAGCTGCGAGCGGCCATGGACACACGCCTCGTGCAGACGCCCATCCCTGTGCCTGTCTCTCTCGCGGATTTGGCGGCTGCGACGGCGGGTTGGGCGGCGGCCCGCAAGGTGGGCGAGGGCGGCTTCGGCGTAGTGTACCGGGCAGACGCGCTGCCGTCGCGGCCCGTGTTGGGGCCGGTGGCAATCAAGCGCCTGGGCGCGGACAGCCAGCAAGGGCTCAATGAGCTGATGAGCGAGGTGCAGCTGCTTGGCACTTGCCGGCACGAGCACCTGCTGCCGCTGCTCGCCTTCTGCTACGAGGGCGGCGTCGGCTGCCTCGTCTACCCTCTGATGGCGGGCGGCAGCCTCGAAGACAGGCTGGTCCGCGACGACGACGCGTCGCGCCGACTGGCTTCGCTCCTGCCGGCTGCCGGCGCCGTGCGGCCGCCTCTGACGTGGCAGCAGCGGCTGCGCGCGGTGCGCGATGCAACGCGTGCACTCGTCTTCCTGCACACGCCGACGGCGACTCGACCCGTCATCTTGCACCGTGACATCAAGCCGGCCAATGTGCTGCTCGACCTCGAGGGCAATGCCAAGCTTGCCGACGTTGGCCTTGCTAAACAGGCGCACGAGATGCAGGGGGGGCGCACCCACCTGACCACACGCAACCTCGCCGGCACCACTGGGTACATCGACCCCCTCTACGCCGACAGTGGCCAGTACTCGCAGACGACGGATGCGTACGCGATGGGCGTCACCCTGCTCGTCGCCCTCAGCGGCCGGCGCGCGCCGCAGGCCAAGGACGCCGCGGACGACGCGCTCGAAGATCTCACCGACGGCGCCGCGCTGCAGCGAGCTCTCGATCCAGTTGCGGGCTGGCCCGAGCCAGCGGCACGGGAGCTACTGGGCATCGTCAAGGGCCTCTACTGGGAACGTCGGCAGCAGCGCCGCATGCCCCTCGCGAGCGCTCTCGAGACGATCGAGCGGGTGTGCGAGGACCAAAGCGTGCGCCCAGGCATGGCCGAGCCGGCAGCCGATGCCGACGCCCCTCGCATGTGCGTCATCTGCATGGACGCGCCGCGGACGACGCGCTTCAGCCCTTGCGGCCACTCGCAATGCTGCGAGGCGTGCGCGGCGCAGGTCATTCGTCGCGGCGGTGGCGCCTCACCCTGCCCATACTGCCGCACGTCTATCGCTACGATGGTGACCGACCCCAACATCACCAACGAGGAGACCTTTGTGGCCCTCTTGTAGCCGGTATAACGCTCCATTAGCATTGGGAGCTGGACTTCGGACCAGTGAATACACCAGTCAGTCAGACTGGTAAGTGGAGCAGAGATGTTGCCTTCTCGGCTTGTTAAGGAAGCGTATTGCTCGATAGAGAAGCGCTCCGCAAGCTCGATGAACATACAGCAGAGCTAGACGAACAGAGCATGCACATATTATTATTCTTTCGCACCTGTCATTAAGAATTGGCGACGAGAGAACCGGACGCCGTCCTATCGAGGTGTGCGCCGCGGTATACCTACGGCGTACCGGTACCGGTACATACGTTTACAAGTAAAGTACTGCATCTGTACTGTGAAGCTCACGCAGGGGAGCGGGACCGAGGGGAGCACAACCGAGCGAGCGAGGCAGCCCGCAATGAAAAGACAGAGGACGAGCCGAGCGCCGACAGGCATGCCAAAGCGAGACTGCAAACCTCCGTCACGCCGGATGCGCAAAAGCCAGGAGGCTGCCAAGGAGCAGCTGCGAGCAGAGCCATCAAAGATCCGTGTCCTAGCATATGGCGATTCATTGACGTCTGGCTACGTGCCATGTGAGCAGTGCTGCGTGCAAGAGCGCGATACCTGCTCGAGATGTCGGCGGACTCCGTGGCTCGCATCGTTTCGCCAGGTACTACAGGTTGACGGTGACCACAAAGGCCGTGAGGGTTGGACCACAGCGCTGCACGTGGATGCATTGGACAAAGAGGGCGGGCTGAGCAGCCTGCTGGCAGAGGCACAAAGCGCAGGCAAGCCGTACAGCGCTGTGATCATCATGTCTGGCAGCAACGATCTTGCCGATGGTGACAGTAGCGTCACTATCGTGCAAAATCTGGCCATCATTCACCAGGCAGCGCACTCTTTCGGCGCCCGCACTGTTGCCCTCGCTATACCGGCGTCGCGCGGCTGGGCAGAGGAGTCTGATCTAGGGCTGCGAGGGAACGCAGTGAACGAGGAGCTGGGCAGGCCGGGCTGGTGTGACGGCGTGGCGCAAGGCGAATGCCTTTTTGTGAACTCGCCCTTGTGCTACTCTGCCGAGCCTACGTGGTACAGTGATGGACTTCACTTGACAGCAGAGGGCTACGCCGAGTTTGGCAAGCGGCTCGCGGCGAATGCCGAGCTGAAGGCATTTCTGGGAATGCTGACGAAGTCATGATGGAAATCTCAGAATGAGCATCGACACGTATTTGTAGGTAACATAATTGAAATGAAGACTCAAAAGCTCCTTCCTCGCTAACTAAAAGTGGCACCACCTATAGTACCTGAATCGCCTCGGCGTCCATTAGCGCCGCCGCCTGCGCCTCCACGCCGGGCCACCGCGTCTCGACGTCCTCAGCGGCCTCTGTCAGCTCGTCGGCGTCCGCTTCATGGTCCGCTTCGGCCTCGACGGCCGCCTCGGTCGCCGCAGTCTTATGAGCTGTCTTAGCCTCTTTGTCGGCGGCCGCCTGCACTTCTACATCCTCCAGAGCGACAGCCGCCCCCGCCGCCGAGTGTGGCTGGCTCACCTGGCTCGACTCAGAGCCTTCTACAACGCATGAAAGCCCCGACACTGTCGAGCCGCGGGCCGCCGCCGCCGCCGTGGCCGCACTGAGCAGCGTAGTCCGCAGCGCGTTGTAGCGCTGGGCCATCTTCTTGATGTGCGCGGGCACAACTGAGCCGGAAGCTGAGCCAGAACTCGGGCGCTCCCAACCGACCGCCTCGGCGCCCTTGCCGTGTTGCCAGTTGACCAGCGACCGTTGCAGCACGGCCATCTCCCGCGCCGCTGGGTGGTCCATCTGCGCGACCTCAAGTAATGCGCTCAGCAGCAGGCGCGCCCGGTTGCGTAACGGCTCCTCGAAGCCGTCGGGGGCTGCCAGCGCGCACTCGAGCATCGCGCGTGACGTGAGCCGCTCGGCCTCGCCCCACCAGAGACGGGGATTCGTAGTCCGGCGCTGCGCAGCCCACGCTAGCACGCGCGGCTCGAGTAACGGCCGCCCCGTCGGGTGCTTCCATAGCTCCTCAAGCAGCCGATGCGCCTCCATCATCTGCTTGGCGCGCGCCGCCTGCAACATCGCCGCGCGCAACCGCTCGGGATCCGTCGCGGACAGTGCAGGCGCTAGCTCCGTGTTCGCGCCCGCAGCAGGCGCACCGACGAGCGGCGGATCGCTCGGCGTCGTGGAGGACGGAACCGCGGCCGCTGTGCCCTTCTTCTTGGCGGCGGCTCGGGTTTGCGGCGAGGCGCTCGGCGAGAGCTGTGAGGAGGCGTAGGTGGTCATGCGATTGGCTACGGGCCGCGGCGGCGAGAGCGCTTCGAGCATCTCGCCTTCGGCTGGCTGCTCTGTGCCGCCCATGGGCGAGACGAGCGCCGCCGGGAGCGACGGGGCCTCGCGGATGGGTGCGCCGCCCGAGTGCTGCTCCCCTAGCCGCTCCTCCTCGCGCAGACGGCGGAGCACGCGTTCCCACTCAATCTGGCCCGCCGCCGCGTCTGCCGCCGCGACCGAAAACGCCGCCGTCGCCGCGCCTGAAGGGAGTTGAGCGAGCGCGATCCCTTCCTGCAAGCCCCGAGGTAGCCGCGAGGGCGACGAGGGGTGCCGCGAGGGCAACGAGGGGTGCAGCAAGGGCGATGAGGGGTGAACACTGAATGCGATCTCATCTTGCATTCCCCGGGCCAGTCGCGAGGACTGCGAGGGCGACAAGGATCCAGCCCTCGAGGGCGACTGCTGCATGGCGGCGAGCTGGACCCACTGGTGCATCAGCGCGAGATCCCACGCGGAGCCCATCACAGGAGCGAGGGAGCCGATGGCCGCAACCGTCGGTGGACCTACAGGCACGCCTTGCACCACGGGTGGAGGCAAGGGCACGGCCGCAACAGTGGGCACCGCAGCTTGTGTGTACGAGGCATATGCGCAGCTCGGCGATACGGCGGGCAGAGGCGATGGCGGCGCTCGATGTGACTGTGTGGTGCGTTGAGAGCTGTGAGACGCGGGCTCGGCCTCCTCCGTACGGCGCACACGCGAGGGCGAGCTCGGGCATGCCGCCGTCGCCATGGTGGTCTGGGTCGTCGTGGTGGCCGTGGAGACCTCGGTCGGAGCTCGGGGGTGGTACGCAGTGGGCGGCCACTGCGAGTGCATGTTCGCGTTGTCTGGATGAATCGTTGTGATTGCGGCGGCGAGTCGCAGCGCCTCGTCGGCCATCCTCGCCTGGAGGCGCGCGCCTGCCTCCGTCCAGCGAGTGCGTGGGCGCTCACCACGCGACGGCGCCGACGCTCGATCGCCCCGCGATGGTACTCTGGGTGGGTTGCTAGGGAAGGGATCAGACAGCGATGGCGGAGGGCCCTCTCTGCACGACGGCGACGGAATGGCGCGTGGCGTCAGCATCGGCCCCGTCGTTGCTGCAGTATCCTCGTTGCACGGCACGGCAGCAACGACGGGGCCGATGCTGACGCCACGCGCCATTCCGTGAGGAGCGCAGTTGCATGGCACGAAGGAGGAGTGCCGTGGCTGCAACTGCGGCGGCGGCTGCGATGACTGTGCCTGCTGCAACCCGGCAGGGACGAGGGAGCGCACGTACCTAAGCCTGCGGCAGAAGAGCACCGCGCAGACGAGCGCGACGAAGAGCCACGCGATCGTTGATGACAACGTTTCGGACATGAAAGGTTGGCTCTCTTTGAAGGGAGGCTGCGGCGGTGCGGCGGGCAGCCGTGGTGACGGTGGTGGGCGCGCCGGTGGTTGCGGCGACCGTGGGACTGGTGGTCGAGGAGGTGGCGGCAACAGCGGGGTCGGGACGATCCTAGGCGTTGCAGGCGGCGGGGGCGCCGACATCATCGTCCTGCTCGGCAAACAAGCTCCTTCCGGCGGCCCAAAATTTGATCGGCACGCACAAACCCACGGACGCAAACATCAAACTGTGAACAGATGACCAAGAATAGGACCCCGCTATACCCGGGTGCTCATACGCCAAGCTCCACCACCAACGGCAGATGGTCACTCGGCCACGCGGCACATGGTAGGTACGGCAGATCCGAGCCGTCGCCCTCGGGCGCAAATGGCGGCGGACCAGCGCCGAAACCAGCACCCGCGACGCGCACCTTCCCACCAACGAACACGTAGTCGAGGCAGAACTGCGAGCTTTGGCTATTCTTTTTCCGTGTGAAGAGTGGCTCTTGGCCTCCGTGCGCCGCGGCATAGGCAGATCGTAGCGGTGCCGTGAGCGAGAGGTCACCTACCTCACTGCCTGGATGCTCGGCGTGCCCTGGCACCAGGCCTTCGGTAAGCGCAAGCACGGCTCCGTGCGATGGCCACGAGTTGAAGTCGCCGGCCAGCGCGACGTCCGATGTGCCGACTTCCGAGGCGTGCTCGAGCAAGAGGCGCGCCGCGGCGACAGCCTGCACTGGCTTGCCCTTTGCTGCGGGCATGGTACCAAACTCCCACCGGAGATGCGTGCCGCCCACCACGAGCTTCTGGTCAGAGCCCCAGCCTCGCCGTCGGACTGCCGCAGACACAACAGCATACGCCTCGGGTGGGCACTCACCTGGCTGCTCCTTCGCCATGAGCAAGGCACACCGCGCTGGGTTCGCCTTGGCGGCGCTATCTTCGATGAGACGACGGCAGCGCGGATTTCCATCTAGCAACTCGACGGTGCTGCGGCGCACAAACAAAGCAATCTCCTCTCCATCTGGATGGACACATTTATCAACGAGTTGGCTCGCGTGAAATCCATTGAAGCCCGGAAGCAGCGCCTTGATCTCTTCAAACATTGTTGGGCCGCACTCCTCGAGGAAGGCAACGTCACAGGATGAGTCCAGTCGTTGTGCAATGGCCTTGCACCGGTTTGGCCACGCCAGCTCGTCGGCCGAGGCATATGCTCTCACAGTCTCATCAATGCATCCTGGGTTAGGAAGATCGAAAAGAATATTGAACTGCATAAGCCGAAGCGTGCGCCGGCGCTGCACATGCCATTTCAGCAGCGCCGCGGCAGCAGCGGCAGCAGTGGCAGCAGCGGCAGCAAACATGGCGCTGCCGGCCAGCCACCACGCACGGAGAGCCGTGAAGTTCACTGTGTGAAGATACAGAAAAATTTTGGCGAGACAGAAATTTTTCGGCTTGGACCGGTCTTCGAGACCGCCCTCAATCGTCCCAAGTGCACGACCACGCCATTTGGAACCCGGTGACGTTGAGGCCAGGCTCATATGCCCATTGCGTTCAGCGTGCCATCTGGTGCGAGCAAGTAGACGGTCTCGGAAGCACCCATGCCGAACCCGAATCCGAAATCGCCACGGGCGTAATTCTTGTACCCGACGTAGAAGCCGCCTGGCTGCACCGAAGCTCACCACAGGCGTGCCGGTAGGAAGATTCTTCCCAGCTGATCGAACAGCTGCCAGCCCTGGAGCGTGCAGGTGACCGCCGCAATGTTCTTGAGCTCGACCCAATCCTGAGGCACACCATGGGCATCTAGCTCGTTGATGACTATTGCGCCGGCGATGCGGGCGGCCCTGACGGAGGCGGAGGCCACGGGGCTGGAGCTGGCAATGCGGGCGGCCCCGAGGGTACACAGGTCAAACACCGATACTCAAATAGCTCGTTGGGCTCGCTGATCACGTAGAGCGTGTTGCCATCCGGCGAGAGCGCGACGCCCTCGGGCTGCGTGCCCGCGACTGGGACAGGGGGGGCGAGCACGCGGCCGGACGTGGTCATCTGCACGAGCGCACTGCTCTCTTGGGAGAGCAAGATCAGGTGGCGATGGCGTGGCTCGAAGCAGATGCCCGCCAAGTCCGTCACCAGGCCACCGAGTACCGCCTGCGCGTCGAAGGGCACAGTCACGTCGCCTGATGCAATGTCGAGCTTGAGCACGCGCATCGGCAACTTCTCGATCACGATGTACAGCACGTGCTCGAAAGGGTCATAAGCGACCCCCTCGGCGCCCTTGTTGGGAGATTGCGTAGGGGGGCCACGTGGCGGTCCAAAGGGCAGTATGACGCGGTTGTCGCTCCGGTTGTTGGTCTGGTGCAGCGGCTGCGCTGATGCTGCCGGCAGCGGTGGCAGCTCCATCAGCACGATGTCGAGTCGGCGCTCCTCCGTCACCGCAAGTGTGAGGTTGCCTGTGAAAGAGCCCGACGGGGGGACCAGCGCAGTCATGCCCTCCGTGTCCTCCCAGCCCTCGAGGTCGATGATGCGCGTGAGCGTGGGCGCTGCCGTCGCTGATAGCGCAAACGCGCGCATCTGCGGCGGGTCGTTGATGACGGTGAAGATGGTGAGGGCGTTGCCAGGCCCGGCCACTACAGTGCCTCCCGACAAATTATCCGCCACGTCGGCAAACGTCCAGTTGCGCTGCAAGCGGAAGGCGTTGAGGCTCAAATGCGGCGGGAGCGGCGTGGAGGGCGGCGATGGCGGCGTGGAGGGCGGCGATGAGCACGTATTCTCAGCACCGGGCGTGCCTCTCTCCGCTGAGCCTGAGGACGCGCCGGGGTCGGTATCGACGACGTGGCCAAAGCACAGACCCGTAGGATGGCGCGTGTTGAGGTCCTTCATCGAATTCAGCGTGCCATCTGGTGCGCGCAAGTAGACGGTCTCAAGATCACCAATGCCGAACCCGAATCCGAAATCGCCACGGGCGTGGTTCTTGTACCCGACGTAGAAGCTGCCTGGCTGCACGACCGCATCGGCACCGAAGCTCACCACATGCGTGCCGGCAGTCTGACCCATCCCAGCATGATCGAACAGCTGCCAGCCCTGGAGCGTGCAGGTGACCGCCCCAATGTTCTTGAGCTCGACCCAGTCCTCAGGCACGCCATGGGCATCTAGCTCGTTGATGACTACTGCGCCGGCGATGCAGGGCATAGGCCCTGACGGAGGCGGAGGCCACTTTGGTGGTGGAGACCACGGGGCTGGAGGTGGTGGAACTGTGGGGGCAGATTGTCGCCTGCCGTAATTGAACGTTTGAACCAAAATCAAAAGAAAGACTGAAACACAAATGGCACCGCCACAGGCCCTTTTGACGGTGATGCGGATTGTCGATGGTGATTCCCAGATCTCGGGGCAGCACGCACATGCGAGCCCTGCATCATACTCTCGCGATGGGAGCGTGCGTAAGTCGCCCTCCTGAATCTCAAGGGACTCGGGCTCGCCGTGCTTCCGCCACTCCATTCGTGGCGCACAAATGCTCGAGGAAAGCCAAGAAATCCGGCTCGCTCCGCGTTTTTGCAGGGCGGCTTCGGTCATACCCCCCAACTTTGGATACCATGAAGTGTTCAGCGCGCGCTCTGCGATTCTTGTTGATGATGACTTATCCTTCGAACAGCACGGATTAGGAAAGGATTGATTGCAGACCGCATCCAGTTGATGCGCATCGCTTCGACGGGAAGCGAATGATGGACGCCGTGTCGGTCGCCTACGCAGCTGCGCCGCAGGAGACGTCAGTGGAGGCGAGCACTGCCACGATCGGAGCGCACGCACCACCGCTTGCGACCACCATCGATACAGCGATCAGCTCGGAGCCCTCCCTCCTGGAAGCACTTCCCGACGACCTGCTCCAGGCCATCCTGCTCGCCTGCCCCACGTCGACGGTGCTCGTGCTCACCGCGACGTGCCGCCGGCTGCGTGTGGCTGGCGAGTACGACGGGCTGTGGGTGAGCAAAGTGCGGTGTCGGTACGAACGCATCCTACCCCTCTTCGCAAAGGGTCCGTGGATGCCGCTGCCCTCACCCGAGGACGTGCCGTGCCTCGTGCGCGGCGAGTCGCCAAAGCGCTTCTATTTCAGCTTCGGCCCGTCGTGGATGAAGCTCGCCGCGCAGGGCGCCGAGGTGGGTATGGGGCCTGCGCCGGGCTACTGCGTGATGGTCATCGACGGCCGCGTGTACGACCTTACCGCCTTTGTCGATGAGCATCCCGGGGAGCCGTACCTGTTGCGCGCCGCCGCGGGTACCGATGCGAGCGAGGCTTTCGACTTCATCGGGCACTCGAATCACGCGAGGAGCGTGTTGCGAGGGTACGCTCGCCCGGACCTCGAGCTTCTGGAAGAGGAGCCCCGCCTCGACGACGCCCGGCGCCTGCTCCTCGGGTCAGCATCGCTGCGCCCCACGGTGGGCGCGGTCAGCCTGTCGCCCGATGCCTCGCGATGGGCCAGGTGGAGTGCAAGGTTCGAGGATATGAGCTCATGGCTCGAGAGCACGATCTCGAACGCGGACGACAAGGCCGCCAGTCGAAGGCATCTGCACGCCATGGAGCTGCTCACGGAAAGGTGACAGTGACCGCCGCTGACTCGGACTCAGGTGAGCTCTGAGCAAGTCATTTAGTAAATTCCTCACATTTCACACGAACAACACAATATTCACACGAGGCCCACCCATCGTCACGCCGTGGAGACCGCGGAGATGGACGTGGCCGCGTCGGCGGCGCCCTTCGTCTGGACCGACGCCATCGCCGCTGAGTTCCCATCCGCATTCGTGGCCTTCCTACGCGCCAATAACATTCATCCCGACAATTACAAGGTGGCCGATTTGCCACGCTACGTACGCGTAAGCCCTCGCGCACCACCCGAGCTCACGCGGTCGGAGCTCGAGCGGCAGCTTGGTGCTCCCATCGAACCAGTCGATTGGCTGCCAGGCTCATACTTTCGTGTGCCCTCGCACGTGAAAATTGCCGGCAGCCGGGCATACAAGGACGGGCACCTGTACGGCATCGACGTGAGCTCGGGTGCCGCTGTGTTGGCCCTCGATGTGCAGCCTGGCGACGACGTTCTCGACCTCTGCTGTGCGCCTGGTGCAAAGCTGTGCGCACTCGCTGACGCGATGGAGCTCTTCGGCACACTCACAGGCGTAGATGTGAGCGAGGAGCGGCTGGCGGCGTGTCGCACCCTCTGCGCCAAGTATGGGGCCACCAACGTACGGCTCCTGCTGCGAGACGGCCAGACGTTTTCGGAGCCACCCCCGCGGCGTCGCGACGGTCGCTCAGGTTTCGCAGCCTCTGCCGACGAAGCCGCGGAGGCGGCTGGTGATGGCATTGGCGCGGTAGGCAGTGGCGGCGGTGGCCGCGGAGACGGCGGCGGCGGCGGCGGCGGCGGCGGCAGCGGAGGCGAGGACGGCGAGGACGGCGAGGACAGCGGCGACGGGTGCGATGGCGACAGCGGCGGCAACGGCGAGCGCAGTGCTGCCGAAGTTGTGGCCGCCCCGGCGTCATCGCACCCGCACCCGCACCGACAGCCTCCTCGAAAGCGTCGACGACGAGACGCTGCCAGCTCGAGTTTCTTCATGGGGAGTGCGCTGACCGACGATCATGATCGAGGCGCAGGCGTCCACGGGTACGACCGCGTGCTGGTCGATGCGGAGTGCACGCACGATGGCAGCATCAAGCATCTTGCCAAGTTTGCGCAGTGGGGATGGGAGACATTTGAGCGGCGCTTCCTCGACACTGAGCGCCTCACCTCGCTCACGACGCTCCAGGCAGCGCTCCTCGCCGCCGGCTTTCGCGCCCTCAAGCCTGGTGGCACGCTCGTCTACTCGACGTGCTCGTTCGCTCGCGCGCAGAACGAGGCTATTGTCGAGGCATTCGTCCGCGCTGAGCCTCGCGCGGAGCTCGTGCCGATCGAGAGCCTTCGTGGCGCGCCCTGCCGCGCGGGCGATGTGCCACACACCCTCCGCTTTGAGCCGCGGATCTCGCAGACCTCGGGTCTCTTCGTTGCCAAGCTGACGAAGCTGGCCGGCGTGGGGTGATGAATTGGAGATGTTAAATGTACCGGCGAGCTCGTCGGCTGAACCGATTATATAAGTAAAGGAGTTGGTTGTTTGAGACGGAAGAAGGACGACCCGCGAGGTCTCCTAGCGCCGCACCCGCACGCCGCATGCAAGTTAATTTTCGCTCGAGACTTGGCAAAAACTGCGAACGTTGACACACGCATGACGGTTTTCACTTCGATCGCACTTGGAATTCTTCAATGGGACGGCATGACGGCATCAGTGCTGCGGGCGTGAGCCAAACTCTCGACGGCGTGATGAATTCCTCGTGGTGGCAGGATCGCGTGCCCGGCGCAGAGGACCCGGCGCAGCAGAACCGTGGTCTGTACACTCTGCAGCCACCTGAAAAGGCTCTGATGCTCATGGGCCTCGACCCGCCTTTCCTCCCGAACAGTCCGTCTACGCATCCCGTGCCGCCAATGATGGTCGGTCAGGAGTATCCGAGGGAATGGCGAGAGTGCCCGCTCTGCCAGCATCGCTGGCACGACAAGTACCGCAAAGACGAGTGCCCCAAGTGCTTGCACTCGCTCTCTCAGTCGATGAAGTTTTACACTAGGGGCGGCATGAGACGTGAGCCAGGCGAGACGTCGACCTTTAAGTACCCTCCGGGCAGTGCCATGGTGTCCGAGTACGGCGAGTGCCACATGGGCGGTGCTCATCTGTGGAAGTACGGCCAGTGTGTCAAGTGCGGCATCGGTGAGGGCACGGCACTCTCACAGCACTACTCAGCACTCAAGGGGACGAGTGTGGTTGAGGTTCGCCCATACAGTGCTGATGGCATCCCGATGCTGTATCAATCGCAGCCGCACCCGTTTGAGCTCGCTGACCCCAAGCTCATGCAAGCCGTCCAGGCGTACGAAAATGCGCAGAACCCCAGCCAGAAAAGGTCGCAGACTTCGCCGGTGCGGTCAACGTCGCCTCGTCAGGTTCGCTCAGATCGCACAGCCTCGGCGGCTGGGAGCATGAGCCATCGCGCGGGCACGCCATCCTTCTTTAGCGCATCCTTCGCCTCGTACGGAGCGGACCTGGGCGTGGCCGCCCTGCATCCTCGCATCGCGCCACCGGTGCCGCACATGGTAAGCATGGATAGCCCCGAGAGGCAGGCAGTGGGGAACGAGCTACTGCGAAGTGAATGCGTGGCGCTCCGTGCCTCGCACGTGGCCTCGGGCCAACAGCTGCACGGCCAGCAGCTGCACGGCCAGCAGCTGCACGGCCAGCAGCTGCACGGCCAGCAGGCGCCGCCGCCGGGAGTGATGGTCGAACCGTCGCCCTCGCCCTACGGCCTCAGCGTCGGCCGCCAGCAAGTCCCGTCCACAACGCCTTCGCCCTACGGCCTCAGCGTCGGCCGCCAGCAAATCCCGTCCACAAGCCAGCTCGAACCGTCGCCCTCGCCCTCGCACATGGGCTCTCGGGAATGGGAGCGTGGTCTGGGGAGTGTCCAACTTCGTCCGCACCTGCAGCCGCACCGCCAACAGTTGGGCACGCCCTCTGCGATGAGTTTTGCGATGCCCTCCTCGAGGTCCACTACGCCCGGCGCCGCTCCGATGACACCGGCGGTGAAGGCGGCCACGGCCACGGCGGGCACCTTCATGTCCGGGGCCACGCGCCCCTGGCGGCTCGCGGGGTCGGGCCCCAACTCGGAGCAGGTTCGCTTAGCGGCGACCCTCAGCGACAGCGAGTTGCGCCTCATGCAGGCACGTGTGCAGGCAGGCAGCAGCTACTTCACCAGCCGCGGGCTGCCCGCTGAGCTTGCGACGCGCACGCCGACGCGCCACGGCATGCGCAGTGCGAGCTCGTCGATCTTAGCTCGCTCCGCCTCGAGCGCCATGACAAGCGTCGCAACGAGCGTCTCGAAAGGCCAGGTGGCCGAGATACGTCGTGCCTGTCCGACGTGCGGCCATCGGTGGCTCGACAAGTATCGGAAGGATGAGTGCCCCAAGTGCCTCTGCCGCGTCTCAGTCCATGACTCAGTCCACTACAGGAGCGCGCTGTGGGATGCGGCGCCGGAGCCCAAGTACCGCCCGACCTCCGCGCGGCCGATTGTCAGCTCCACGCGCCCTTCGCTGCCGCACGACCCTCGCAACGCGCCTGTGTCGACCGCCGCCGAGATGGCGGCGAGCATGTCGTTACAGCTCGAGCGGCTCAAGAGGGAGGGGCGCGAGGAAGACGAGCTCATGCAGGTAGAAGCGCGCGCGCGAGCAGAGGGCCGTGACGAGGCGGTGGTCGAGATCGCGCAGGAGATACACGAGGCCAGGGCAAAGTTCGCCGCCGTTCGGGCAGCATCAGACGGCGGCATCCCCCGCACTGGTGCCTGCGGCTGCCTGGCCGCCGAGCAGAGTGCCACCGCCAAGAGCAACGCCGGTCGTCCGCCATCGCCTGTCGAGCAAGAGCAGCGACGTTCAGCCGTCGAGCTCGTGCGCGAGGCGGAGCAGCGGGCCTTGTACCTCGCTGCTGAGCTCGCAAAGGTCCAGGCTCAGTTGGACTCTGGCAATTTCGCTAACGGGCCATTCAAGGAAGTGGAGCCCTTCCCTCAGGGGGGAAGTGACGAGGAGTTCCCCACTCGGCAGCCGGTGACGATCCATGCCGAAGAGATCACCGAGGCTGCGAAGCACCCGACGTCGCACCCGCGGCTCCAGCCCGCCGGCTGGACGTACCAGCAATACGCGGATGATCTGCTGCAGCGCTCAGCCTCGGCGAGCATCTTGGAGCTGCGCCGCATGCAACACCGTCGAGGAGCTGCGCCGCATGCAGCATCCACGTGGCTTTCCAGCGGCGGTGGCAGAAGCGGCACCGCCGCCCTTCGAGCCTCCACCCTCGAGCACTCACGCGCTGGCTCACCAAGCAAGGCGCATCAGCGCAAACAGTGCCCGACGTGTGGTCATCGCTGGCTCGACAAGTATGAGAAGGACGAGTGCCCCAAGTGCCTCGTGCCTCTCTCCATAGCCGAATCGCGCCGAAACCAACGGCTCCCCGGGGAGGTCTCGACCTTCAAGCAGCCGCCGGGCAGTGCCATGGAGTCGGCCTCGGGCGTGTGCCCCAAAGGACAGGGCGGCCAGAAACACCTGTGGCGGTTTGGTCGTTGCACCATCTGCGGGATGGCCGAGGGCAATGCACTTTCGAGGTCGCGCTGCGTCGTCAACGGAAGCTACATCGCGGACGTGACTGCAGCCGGTAATGTGCATTGGTCTGTGCAGATGTCATGAGAGAAAAAGGCGGCTCCTATCGTTCTAAATCTAATGTGTGATATTGGCTTCGTCATGAATGCAGTGCGATGTTGCATGTTGGTGTGACAACTAGGTCAACCGGTCGGTGGGTGCACGCGGGGAGCGGAGTGAGTTAGGGAGCCCGCGCAGACACTTAGCACATACTCGCAGAGAGACCAGAGAGGTGGCGGCTACCTTGTGAGGTGTGCGGAAAGAGGCTACGCGGCGAGGCGACTGGCGAGTTCTTGCGCTTTGCCCCCGCTGGAGACCTGTGGCGTGGACGGCATTTATCTTGTATGTGCAAGCACTCGTCGACTGCACCCTCTCCAGCATCCACAGGGACCAGCTGTGGGCTCCAGGGTGCGCTTGGGTACGCTTGGGCTTTGGGTGGCAGCAATTGCTAGTCGAATAACTGAGGAACCGCAAACAGAAGTCGCGCCTTGTCCTGGGCTGCTTTGGCTGCCTCGACCGCCGCTGCATCATCCAGGGCGTCCAGGGCCCTTTGACGGCTCGCTAACTCGTGCTCGTTACATTTATCCAGCTTATCTTCCTCACCATCGTCCCAGCTAATCTCTCGTCCCTGGCGGCCTCGCGAGGAGTCGAAGGCCATCGGTACATCTGCAGTTGGTACCGGCCACTCGTCGTCATCTTCCTCGCCATCATGGGCTCCATTCTCGGCGCCATCGTCCCTGTCATGGGTGCTCACCCGCTGCGGAGCATTGCGACTCCAAATACGAGGCAAGGCGCACGCACCCGGGATGGCCACCAACCACAGAAGCACCGCAACAAGCAGCAACAGCCTAGAGGATGATCGGCCACTCACCTCATTGATGCGTTGCTGATGCTCTCCACGATCGTCGACAAGATCCACGGACGTTGCGTTGAGCCTGGTACTTGCGGCGACCGAGGCAATCACAGGCGCTGTACCAGGCGCGGGCTCTGATGGCGGCAGGGGTGACGGCGGCGGCGGTGGCTGCAGCGGTGGCAGCTGAGGTGGCGGAGGTGCCAGCAAAGGTGCTGGCTTTGGCGGCAATGGCGAGGGGGGCGGGCTGGGCATGGGCGGCAAATATGGGCTTAGTTGTGCAGGCGGCGACGAGGGCAGAACCGGAGGTGGCAGCGGCTCAGAGGTCAGCTCGGGGCACGCAGGGTGGTCCGGCCCACCCATGAGGGTGCCATCGACGCAACAGCTAAGCGACTTCGGCAGATGCTGCGAAAAGACTGACCCACGCTGATGTGGAATGGCATGGAAGCGGCACCAGTTTGGCACCGACTCAAGCACCGCACAGAATTTGTGCGGCGGACCCTTGAGTGCAGCGAAAAGGGTAAGCCCATACGCAGTAGGCACCTCGTTCGAATGGTGGCCCCACACGACGCACGTCCAAGCGTCAACCCCCCGGCGAAACTTTTCCGCAGTTGGTTTCATTTTTCCGCATTTTAGGAGTCGCGAGAAAAAACGCCGCGTTCGAGTGTCTTGGTGCGATTTGGTGCGACATGGAGCCGATGGTTTCTGATGAGTGCATGGTTCTTGAAAAGTATCCGACAGGTTCTGTGGTGTATGTCTTGGTGCCCGCTCCCCAGTTCCTCGGTCTAGCCTGCATCATCGATATCCGCGGCAGCGGCATCGGGCGCGAAGTCAAGGTCCGTTTTTTCAAGTCAAGGGTCAATTTGGAGTTGCCTGATGCATGGATTCTTGAGAGCTCAAGACGTCTTGACCTGTTCAGCCGATACCACCAGGACGACGAGATCGACGTCGTCCCGTAATAGGATGCCTCCTACGATTGAAGAGGTGCGATCAATCTTGCCACCTGATTG
>ERZ761574.902-NODE-902-length-20698-cov-67.195030_pt1 | contig 20698 bp, 7 predicted proteins | sample MGYA00374950_ERZ761574 | MGnify/ENA primary metagenome ERZ761574 (study PRJEB28895, sample SAMN07631631) | mixed culture metagenome | isolation source: Freshwater growth medium | place: USA: Seattle, Washington | collected 2016-10-03 ... | reverse complement strand
GGGTTATTTGATAAGAGAGGTGGCGGCGGTGGCCGCGGGAGTGGCGCGTGGGCTGACTGGTGAGCGCCCATTGTGAGCAAATGTGTGAACGTTGACACGATACACGCGACAGAAATGTACGGGTCAGAGACGTACTGTTCGAGAGTATGTTTTCAAGTTTTGCCCCAAACACACTCATCACTTGTCGCGCATGGGTGGTGTGCCCTTCCTCGCCGACGCCGCTGCCTGGAAGGCCGCTCATGTGGATGCTGGCAACAAGCTCGTCGCCGTCGACTTCACCGCCAGCTGGTGCGGCCCGTGCAAGATGATCGGTCCGCAGTTTGAGGCGATGCAGCCTCAATTCCCTCACGTGGTTTTCGCCAAAGTGGATGTGGACGACAACCAGGAGGTGGCGGCCCAGTGCGGCATTCGTGCGATGCCCACCTTCAAATTCTACCGGTGTGGCACGCAGGTGGCCGAGTTCACCGGCGCGGACGTCAGCAAGCTGCGCATGCTGCTGCAGATGCACGGCGGGCCACCTGTGGACATGAAGGCGAGCACGGAGGTCATTGCGTTCGGGCTCAAGGCACGCCCGGAGTGCAATGGGCGACGTGGCGTCGTTCGCTCGTTCGACACGACCAAGGGCCGGTACGCAGTCGAGCTCGGCGATGCGGGCGACATGCCCGCGGAGACGCTCGCCCTCAAGCGAGACAACCTGATGCAGGCACTCACGGTGGCACTTTCGGAGCCGACGGACGGTAGCCCAGGAGGCATTCCGGAGGCCTTGAGTGGCGTGCCCACGGTAGTTCTTGAAGGCTACGATCCGGACACGAATACGTACTGCGTCAGCTCGGCGAAGGGGTCGGTGGACCATGTGCCGATCGCATGCTGCTCGCTGCCGGTAGGCGCTGTGGCGGTAGTCCTCGGGCTACAAAACGGGCAAGAGCACAATGGCAAGCCGTGCATGATCATGGGTGTCGCGGCGGATAGTGGGCGGCTCGAGGTGGCCGTTGACGCGGCTACGACGCTCCGGCTGAAGCGTGCCAACGTGCGAGCTTGAATGGGGCCCAACGGCGAATGACACGCGGGCACACCCTGTGACACCTGGGGCACACACTCGTTTACCAAGTTAACAGGCGGCGCGAACCCGGGGGGTGAGAGAACTTGTGAGCTGGGGTTCGCGAGATTCGGTACATTCCGAGAATTTTCGTACCGAATGTTACGAGATTATAAATCACGTTGCAAAATCACGTATAATCTCCGATCTCTTTTGACCCCACATGCTGCTCCTCACACTCGCGGCGTCGGCCTTCCACGCGGCGCCTCATGTCTGTTCGGCGCCATCGAGGATGCGATTCACAGCATCAATTGCGGCGGTGGTGGCTGATGAGCAGGTGACGGCTCTTGAACCGCAGCTAGCTGCGCTCGAGGCAGCCGCCGTAGCTTTGGTTGGCAAAAAGCTCGACAGTGAGTCAGCCTCCAGGATCCGCGGCGTGTCCACCCTTCTTGGCAATCTGGCTGCAGACGACGACACTGCAGACGAGACGGAGAGCCCCGCCGCTAGCGACGACCTTCCAACGGATCATTATCTATGGTTGCAAGCGGCGAGCGGCTCTGATGCACAGAGACGCTTGTGGCTGCGGGCGGACGCGTTCTTTGAGGCGATCGACGATAACGGCGACGGGCAAATAAGCTTCGATGAGCTTGAGCAGCATCTCTCCGGCCTGGGCTTCAAGGCCGGCGCCATTGATCACATCTTCGATTTGCTCGACATATCACGTGACGGGCTCATCACGAAGGAGGAGCTACGACAGACTCTCGTCACGTACGAAGACCCGGCGCTGCGCATGGCGCTGGGCCTCGGGGCTCCGGACGCTGACGACGTCTTTGATGAGGTCGATGTCAACGGCGACGGCGAGATCTCGAGGGCAGAGCTCGCCGCGTATCTGGAGCTCAACTCATCATCAGCCGCCGACGTGCCTGCGTGCGCTCGGACTATCTTCAAGGCGTTGGACATTAACGGCGACGGCAGCCTGTCTCGCGAGGAGCTCCGGGTCGGCTTCGACGAGTATACCGAGTTCCGCCGTGTACTCGGCTTGTAGGTCCCACGAGCCACTCAAGCCTCTCGATCGCTGCGGATATACTTAGAACGGAGCGCGCGGACCACGAACTCTCAACTCAGCGCACTTCGACTGGACGTCTGAGCTCTGACCGATTGGGTTCGGTTGGGAGTCGAGTGGACAGTGGACCCGAACCCGTACCGTACTCACTCGACTACAGTTGGGAATGGGCCATTGGAACGATGCGTTTTTTGGAGCCCAATGCGATGTGAGTTAAATTTAGATGCGGCATCTAAGCGAAAGAAAACGTAGCAAAGTAACGGATAACGTAACGGTCCGCTCTGGCCCTCTGGCTCTCGTCTGCCCAGAGCAGCAGCACGCACGGGCGCACAGCCACGCACAGGTGCACGCTCCCGCACCCCCCGTCTCCGTCTAGCGTCTTAGTTGTGGAGCTTGCATGGTGCTTTGCGAAGGCCCAAGCCTAACTTTTTCCATGCCATGATGAACAATAGGTTGCATGCGTATGAACTTCTGGTTGTGGCCACGAAGCCGCGCTCCGCACAATAATGCCCGCCGCTAGCAAGGGCTTCGTCTAGGCTTCGAACTCGCTCTTGTAAGAGCCAGGGCCCGTCGGGCCTCCTTTCGAGCTGGGCGCCGCCTTCTTCTGATCACGTAGCGTCTTGGCCTGCAACATCTTTTCGCGAACTCCGCTGCCTTGGCTGCTGCCACTCAATTGCGGCGAGCGCTGGCCGCCGTTGTCCATCCGCTCGTCGAAGACCTCATCGATGCGCTCCGCTTTGGTGTTGATGGCCAACTCCTTCTGAGCTCGCGGCTTCGGAAGGACGTCTCGCGCGCTCACACGAGACGAGCCCAGTGGCGTGCTGTCTCCCTTTCGTGCCGTAGTGTCACCCTTACTCTTCTTCTTATCGCCGTCATGACGGCGCGCCGAGATGACGCCCGGCGGAAGGTTGGCCGCGCGCGGTGTCGTGAGCTGGCCGCCCTTCTCGGAGGCTCGCTTGGTCAACAGGCGCGGTGAGATGGGAGCGGCCGCGCGCTGCTTCACACCGGCTGGGCCCACCTCGTCCCACTTGATCTCCGAACCGGTCGCCGCCGCCGCCGCCTCGGCCCACGCACCGGCCGCAGTCCAAACTGACGAAGCCCATGAGCCCACGGCGGCCGTTACCTCCTTGACCCTCGCGGCTGCGCCCTCGATATCGAACAGGCGCGCGGCCTGCGTCTGACGCGGCGACAAAAAGTCGGGCGCCAGGTTGTCGATGCCGTCCTTGCCCGTGACACTGACCCATCCGAGAGGCTTGGAGGGCTCCTCTTCTTTGGCCACGCACACGCGCTGCGTGCCGTCCTCGAGATCGGCGCGCTGCAGAACGACCAGGCGCGAGCCTGCCGCGAGCTTGCCCGCCACAGCACTCTCGAGCGACGAGCCCTCGCGCATCTTGAGCTCGACACGGGCCACAAAGACTTCGTCCGTCGTGGGCCGATAGAGGAGGAAGAGCTCGTGCTTCGGGTCGAGGTTCTTGTAGCCCGCCCGTGTGAGCTCGGCATGCGTCGCCTTGAGGAAGATGACGAGATCCTTCCAGAAGAAGCCTCCCTGGCACATGTCGCGCAGCGTGTAGCCGGCCGCGCGCAGCTGCTTCGAGGTGAAGCCGGCCACGCGCAGCGCCCCCGCAGTGAATCCCACCGCCCGAAGCTCCTCTGCGTAATAGCGTGCGGCCTTGAGCTCGGTCGCAGTGTAGTCGCCCTCGGCGAGCTCGTGTAGGTGGAATCCCACCTTGCGAAGGATCTTAGACTCGTACCCGGCATGGCGCAGCGCACGCGTCGAGCGACCGTCCACTGCGAGCACCGCGTGCTCCGGGATGCCGCCCTCGCGCAGATCCTTGAGGCTGAAGCCCTGGTCCTTGAGGTCCTTGACCGAGTAGATGCCTCGCATGTCGGCCACCACGTAACCGTACTCGCGGAGCTCGCGCACGGCGTAGCCCGCCTCCTTGAGCTCGTACACCGCGCGTCCATCGACCGCCGCGACAGCGCGTGCCGTGAAGCCCGCATGCAGCAGTTCCTCCAATGAAAAGCCAAGCTCGTGCAGCTCCTTGATGACGGCGCCAGTGTCCTTGAGCTGCCCAGCGCCGTAGCCGTACGCTTTGAGCTCCGCCAACGAGAATCCGAGCTTGCGCAGCTGGATCGCGTCGAAGCCCGCCTCTCGCAGGGCGCCCACGCCGTAGCCGCACGCGATCAACTCGGCCGCGGTGAACCCGGCCACGAGCAGCTCCTTGGCGGTATAGCCTGCCTCGCTGAGGGCCTTGGCGCCGATGCCCGCGAGCTTGAGCTCGCCTGCGGTGGCGCCGATGGCCTTCAGGTCGATGATTGCAAACTTGGCGTCGACGAGATCTTGCACAGAATAGCCGGACTTGCGCAGCTCGAGGCAGAGATAGCCGCAGACCTTCATCTCGTACGCGGAGTAGCCGCCCTCACGCAACTCCTTCGTCGGCCACGCGCCGTCCCTCCACTCCTCTATCCGAAAGAAAACCTTGCCCTTGCGCAACTCGGACGCAGTGATGTGCGGCGGCGGGCCGCCGCGCATCTCCTTGGCCGTGTAACCGCCAGTGTCCTCCAGCACGTCGCCCGTGTTCAGATCGACGCGTCCGCGCGCGCCGAGGGCAATCTCGGCGGCCGTGTAGCCTTGCTGCTTGAGCCGCTGCGCCGTGTACCCAATATCTTTCAGCGAGATCATGGGCGTACCCGCCGCCTTGAGCTGCACCAGCGACGTGCCAGCCTCCTTAATCTCTTGCGCCGTGTATCCCGCCTCCATGAGCTCCCACGCCTGGAAGTCGGCCCCTTTGAGCGAGATGAGGTCGTAGCCCGCCTCCCGCATGAGGACGGCGCTGTGGCCCGCCATGCGCACGCCGCGCGCTGCGTAGCCCGCCTCGTACATCTGCTTGATCGTGTAGCCCGAGTCGCTCGCCTCCTGCGCCGAGTAGCCCGCGTCCAAGATGCGCGTGCACTCGTAGCCAGCCTTCTTCATGTCCTGGGCCGTGTAGCCCGCGTCGCGCATCATCTGCACCGAGAAGATCAGAGCCTTGCGCAGGTCCATGGCTGTGAATTGGGCGGCGCGCAGGTCGGGGATCAGGTAGCCTGCCTCGCCGAGCTCGAGCGCCTTGTACCGACCCTCACGCAGCTCGTCGAGCGTGTACGACTGCGAGTTCTTCATCTGCTGCGCCGTGTACCCGCCGTCCTTGAGCTCGCGCGCATTGTACCCAATCTTGCACATCTCCTTGGCAGGGATCTCTGCCTCCCACATCTCCTTGGGGGTGTACCCGAGGTTCTTGAGCTCCAAGGGCGTGAAGCCGACGGCGGTCAGCTCCTTGGCCTCGAAGAAGCCCTCCTTGAGCTCTTTGGCGGTGAAGCCGATGTCGAGCAGCTCGCGCGCGCCGAAGCTCACATTCCGCAGCACCTCGGCACTCATCACGACCCTAAAGTGAGCGCGACGGCACATGCCCTTGGACATGAGCTGCGCGACCGCCTTTTGCCAGTTCTCGCGCTTGACGCGGCTGTTGCCCGCCTTCTGCGAGTCCGAAAAGATCTTGACCACCGGCGTGTACGAGACCTCGAGCTCGGACTCGCCCGCCTCCGGGTTGCGGTTCTTGCACAGCAGCTCGAACATGGCGTGCATCTCCTCGCGCTGGGGGCCGTCTTTGGAGAGGAATGGGGTCGCCATGAGCGTGGCGAACGCCTTCTCAGGCCCCGCGCGCAGCTGGAGCACCGGGATTCCCCACTTGGTCTTCTGCGAGATGATGAAGGTCTCGAGCGACTCGAGGGCCTTCTCATCGGACTGCATTACCGTGAGCAACGTCGAGAGCGCCGAGCGCTCCTCCCGCTTGATGGGCGGCATCCACTCGAAGCCCGCGAGCGACAGGTTGAGGCGCACGAGCGAGTCGTTCTTGCCGAGGGCGTCGACGAGGGAGACCGCCTCGAGGTCCGAGATCTCGTACGCGCACGCCCATGACGTGATCGAACCTGCCTTGATGGCATCGAGCGGCAACCCAGCGCCCACGTTCCACAGCTGGATGCCCTTGAGCGCGACCGAGATGCCGGCCTCGCGCGCCTCCTGCACGAGATCGTACCATGTCTTGAGCATTGTGAGCGACGAGATCAAGATCGACTTGGGCATGAGCTGGATGAAATTGCCGTTGTCGAACGTATACAGCAGATTGTCCACTTCGGAGGCGGTGCCGTCGCGCACATTCCTGCTCACGATGACAAAGATGACCGACTGCATGATCCACTGTGGAAGCGCCTCGACGAGCACCTCGGCGATCATGCGCGTCGCGCCGTATGCCGGCACGAAGAGGCGCATCGCCTCGGGCATCGGAGCATACGGCAGCAGACCAAACGGGCCGAGGAACATGAGGAAGTCGAAGAAGAAGCAGCCGAGGGGCATGCCGAAGTACAAGAAGACCTTGTAGAATGTGGAGTCGGTGCCGTACGTATTTGAGAGGTACGGGAGGACGCGCAGCCACACGACGAGGAACTGGCCGACGAGCAGGGACGCCGAGACGGCCGCGAATTTGTACGCATGGCAATTGTAGTAGAGCTGGGTGACCTGGAAATCGGAGATGAGATCCATAAAGTAGAGATAGATGGTCAGGACGCCCGAGATCGTCTTCTTGAGGATGGTCACCAACAGCTTGGTCGTATCGGCACAACCACCCTGGCGCGCCTTTTGCGCCTCCGCCTCTGCCGCCGCCGCCGCCTGCGCCTCAAGATCAACCTCCTCCGCCTTCTCCGTCTGCAGGGCCGAGAGCAGCTCAGCCAATTTGGCCACCTGCCCCTCGAGCGCCTTCTGACGGTCCTTGAGCGGCTTGCGCACCTCAGGGTCGGCGCCTTCGCCGCGTAGGGTCAGGTAGATGTTGACCTCCTCGAGCTCCTCGCGCGCGTTGCGCAGCATGAGCATCATCGTGTCCGGGTCCGTCTGCGCCTTGGCCACCCGGGAGATGGCACTCGGCTTGGCTCCCACCTTCGAGCCGGCCCTCATGATGATCTTGTACTCTGCCATGTTGACGGTACCATCGGCGTCTGTGTCGGCGGCCTTCATCATCTCTTTCACAATTTCTGGTTCGAGCTTGCCGAACACCTGGGCGATGGCCTCTGCCATCTCGGTCCCGTCAATCTCACCCGAGCCGTCCTCGTCAATGTCGTTGAAGAGCCGCTCAAGTGTCTCGTCAGACGGGCCATCGGGACTATCCTCGAGCTCCTCGTACCCCGCGTCTTTCGCAGCTTGCGCCAGCGCGCGATCCCGGAAATATTTGTCGATATCGGCCTGGAAGAGGAAGAACGTCACGCCGCACGCGAACAGTGTGAAGTCCACTGCAATGAAGCCCCCTGGCTGGTTCTTGCACAAGCTGTTGTACCCGTTGCCAATGGCATTGATCCACGTCTGCGGATCCAGGTTGGCGTTGCCGAAATAGGCGGCGATCGCCTTCATGGCGGTCATGAAGGGCATCAAAAGGATGCCGATCAGCACGTCCAGGTCGAGCGCCTCAGCCAGCGCCGTGAAGATACCAAGCACCACAAGCAAGAGAAGCTTCCAATCCTCGCTGTTGTCTTGCTGTTGTGTGTAATTCCCTTCCTCCTTCTTCTTCTTCTTCGTGGCCTTCTTGGCCTTCTCAAGCTTGGCCTTCTCCTTATTCACACGATCATCGGCCTCCTTCCTTGCCATCGCGTACTTTGGATCCGCTTTCTTTCCGTAGGCCTCTGGCGCAGCGAAAGTGGGCATGTACGACTTCTTGTTCGGCCCAGGCTTCTGCCACACCTCGAGCTTCTTTGGCGCGGCGGCTGGAGCGGCCGGTGCGGCGGACGGTGGCGCGACAGCAGGGGCGGCAGCGGTAGCTGACGCTGCTACAGCAGCAGGCGCCGCCAACGGAGCCGCCACCAAGAGAGGCCCTGACGGATCGCTGCTGCCTGCCTCAAGGTCCGGTGCTGCGTCATTTCGATTCAAATCGTCGCCATCGTCAGGCATGCCACCTCCGCGGTTAGAGGCAGCAGCCACGAACTGTTCAAGATGTGCGCTATATGCGCGCGCTTCTTCCGCTGGCGTCGACGCGCGCCTCTGCTGTCAGAGCCCACACGGAGCGCGCACGCACGCCGCCAGCGACGTTGAGGGCCAAAAGTTTTTTTTGGCCAATCCCCCTCAATGACATCTTACCCCACATTGAACCGTACACACCACACGTCAACAGCAATACTGGACTCCCCCACATGAAGGAATACACGGCATAGCGCGAAAACGCAACGGGGTCACATTCTTGATTCTTCCGACACACTAGGGATCTAGGGTGTTCGCGAGATCAGAGGAGAGAAAGTCTGTAACATGGGGTCCGAGTCACTGATGCCGATGTTGTAGCTGTAGGACCGGAGTAACAGTCCGACAGTCCATCTCGACGTGAACGAGTTTTGCCGAATTCCAAATGTCCCGAGGAAACGACAAATCCGCGGGCCCTCGCCAGCAGCGCTGAAGAAACGCAGAAGCGCACTGCCGAGGCGTTGCCTGCAGGCACCACGTCAGGTCTCGCTGCCAAGAAGCAACGGCGCAGCGGGCAGTACGTGGCTGTCCGCCAAACGTGGGTTGAAAACTTCGAGGACCCGGAGCCGTGTTCGATGAAGCGCCTATGCAACCCTTGCTGCCCAGCGGGCGCCGTGAGCTCCGGCGCGATCGGAGACGCGGAAGAGTACAGGGACGGGGGTACGTCGACAAGGGGCGGCGATTCAAGCAACGACGATCAGGAGCTCGGCCCGCTGCGCGTCCAGTCGTCGTCGAGGACGGCCAGCGGCAACGGCACCACCGTCTACACCGACCAAGCCACGATTCCCCAAAACTTTGTCGCGCTCGGGCCGGACAACCCCTGGCTCGTGTGCCGCTCGCCCGCCCACGGCGGCAATCTCTTCTGGCTGCACCGCACCACGCAGGAGACGACGTGGCGGCAGCCGCTGCCGCGGCTCATGCCCTTGCCCAAGTGGAGCACGGTCCACGCTCCGATGCGCGAGACCGCGTTCGCGGTGATCGACCCGATCTTCTACGGCGCGCCCGCGGACCCGATCGACCCCAAGGCGCGCACGGGCATCTGCGGCAAGCAGCCGCTGCCCGCGCCGCTGCGGAAAACGTGCGATACGCTCTCGCCCGAGCACCAGCTCTACCCGAAACGCTTCTTCGACCGTGTGGGCATCAAGCGGTTCGTCATGTGCGAGGACCTCAAGTATAACGGGCAGCGCCGGCGCGACGTGCCCGACCTGTCGAGCGGCACGCTCTACATCGACGTGGGCGACCGCGCCGTGCGCCGCAAGCGCCACTCGTTCCACCATGAGCTCTGGCATATGGTCGACTACCATCTGCTCGGCAATGCCTTCGAGTCGCACGATGCGGAGTGGTGTGAACACAACCCTCGGGGGTTTAATTACGGGAATGGCGGCAAGTTCATGCGGACCGACTCGAGCTCCTCGCAGCTCTCCTCGTCGCCCTCGCCCGAGTTCCTCAACCGTTACTCGACCTCGTCCATCGCCGAGGACAAGGCGGAGGTGTGGGCGTCGCTGATGTGTTACCAGCAGGTCCTCAAGACCCCCGCCCTGCAGGCCAAGGCCGCGCTGCTCAAGAAGAGGGCCCTCAACATCTGCAGCGAGATGGACGAGAGATGGTGGGCGAAGGTGGTGCATGCCCAGCAGCAGAGCACCGATCATTGGGAGGTGCACTACGCCGAAGCGCACCGCGGGCGCGCCTTCTGGTGCAATTGGGTTACAGAGGAGAGGAGATGGGAGAAGCCGGCAGAGACAGCTTCGACCGCTTGAGGCGACGGCCAGAGGTGATGGCCAGAGGCGACCCTATTCGTGATGCAGCCTGCACACATACCGCATCTCGAATATTATTCCATTGTGTATTTACATAGTGTATGCTATACACAGTGTGTCTCAAACACGCTGATCGCTGTATTCTGTAAGCAGCGCAGTGTCCTTATTATAAATCACAAACCATTCACCCTGGTCCCACAGACAGTGTGTGCGCCCGTCGTGTGAAGATGTGTGTGACGCTCATGGGATTTCATGGGTTCGGCCTGGAGCATGCCCAGGCTGGGACCGGAGAGGAGCACGAGTGAGCGCGCGCACGACCTCTCATTATTGAGCATTATTGAGCATGAGCTCCCACACATGGCACACATTGGCTCAATAATCGCATGTTGACATGTATTGAGCTTTGAGCATGTTGAGCTCCCAGTGCTTTTGTTGACCGAGGGCAGCGGAGCCACCTTTGAGACGGAGTGTGGTGGTGTGGCCGCGGACCACGGCGATTGGCTTGTAGAAGGTGTCAATTCAAGTCAACTCTTCAACTTGACTTGACTTGATTTTCATCACAGTCACAGGCTTCCCTGCGTTTTTCATGCTGACACCCGGGTATTCTTGTCTCCCGCCGCACGACGTGTATGCGTTCTGCAACGTCTCGCTTGCAGAGTCCACGCGTCTCGACGATCTCATCGGCAAGCTCACTACAACCGAGCTCATCGGTCAGCTCTTCATGGATGCAGACCTCGCGTTCGGCAACACCACGTATCCAAACAGCAGCAAAGGCGATCTCAAATCGACGAGCGTGCCACGCCTGGGCATCGCCCAGTTCTCACACCTGGGCCAGGGCAGCGTCTACCGTGGCGCGTCTAACGGGTGCAACCTCAACTGCTGCACGGGCGGAAAACCGCCCTGCATCTTCGATCGGCCATACGCGACCGTCTTCCCACAGGGTACAGGCTTCGCGGCTTCCTTTGACACAAAGCTCGTCTTCGAGGCTGCAGTCGCCATCGCCGACGAATCGCGCTCGTTCCAGCGGTACGTCTCGAATCGCACGGTCGAGTACCGCTCCGGCGCATCGTCGGTGATCAACATCGCGCGGGATCCTCGTTGGGGCCGCGTGCCGGAGACGTACGGCGAGTGCCCAACCCTCACGGGAAAGCTCGCGGTCGCATTCAACAAGGGGCTCATGGGCTTCGCGTCGGCGACGAGCCGCGAACCACCAAGCGTGCTCAAGCTCCTCCCCGTCATGCGCCACTTCGCCGCGTATGCGGGGCCGGAACGGACCCGGTTCAGCTTCAATGCGCGAGTCAACGAGAAAGACTTGGAGCTCACGTACTTGCCTGCGTGGCGCCGGCTGGTGCGTGAGGGCGCGCTCGTGGGCGTCATGTCGGCCATCAGCGCCCTCAACGGCGTCCCTGGCATCGCGCATCGGACGCTCCTCACACACGTGCTCCGTGACACGTGGCTGTATGAAGGCTTCGTCTTGTCGGACTGCGACACCTTCCCTTCGCTGCTTCCCGACACCTTCCCGTCGTGGGACTGGGCGGGTTCGGCCGAGCAGGCTGCTGCGGACGCGCTGGGAGCGGGCAACGATATCAACTGCGGCCCGGGCTTTGGAGCGCTGCTCAACGCGACGCGGCTGGGCTTCGTCAACCGATCCGTGATTGCACTCGCTGCGAGGCGCGTGCTTCGCATGCGCATGCGGGTGGGCGACTTGCAGCCACCGCAGACGGACCCGTGGTGGGAGCACGCGCCGCCGCTCTCGGTCGTAGGCTCGCCGGAGCATGGGGCCATTGTGGACGCTCTCGTCGCCGGAGGCACGACGTTGCTGCATCACACGCCCGGCACGCTGCCGATCGGTCCGCCCATATTTGGCAGCAAGGCGCGCACGCGAGCACGGGGGGCGGACACGGGGAGCGTGGCGGCAGCTGAGCCGACGGCCTCGTACACGATCGCTCTGATCGGCCCCTCGGCCGATGACGTTTCGATCCAAGCGCACACGTACCACGGGACTCCGTCCGAGTGGATCTCGCTGCGCACGGCGATGGAGGCAGAGCTCGGGGGACGTGCGACGCTCACCTTCGCGCCCGGCTGCGCGATCGACTCGCCGGAGACCTCGGGCTTCGCGGCGGCGCTCGCGCTCGCCCAGACGGCCGATGCGGTCGTGTACGCGGGTGGGCTGAACAATGCACTCGAGGAGGAGGATACAGATCGCATGAGCTCCCTCGGTCTGCCCGGTGTGCAACTCTCGCTGGTCGAGGCGCTCCGCAACGCGACCGCCGCTCGGCGCGTGCCGCTCGTGACCTTGCTCGTGTCCGGAGGGCCCCTCGCCGTCCCTAGCCTCGTGCCGCCGAGCCCGACCGCCGTCGATGCGCTCCTATGGACGAGTTACTATGGCCAGTCCGCACGGCCGCTCGCGCGCATACTGCTCGGTACGGCGCTGCCGACGGGGCGGCTGCCGTTCACGGTGCCCTACAACACCAGCAGCCTGCCCCCGATCGAGGACTATGACATGAACGCGCCGCCCGGCCGCACGTACCGCTATCTCGATGCCGGGCAGGCACCGCCGCTCTTTCCATTTGGGTTCGGGCTGACGCTCGGGCAACCTTGGGCACTCGAGCCGCTCCAGCCCTCGAGCCTACGGCTGACTCTTTCGGCTCTGCGCGCCGCTGCCGCCGAGCCTTGCACGGAGACGAGCGGGGCGGGCCTGCTGATCAGCACGCGCCTGAGCCGACCACGCTTGAGCGGGCTAGCAAACGGGCTAGCTGCCCATTCGACCGACCTGAGTGGTCCCGTGGGCCACTCCTTGCTGCTCTTTGGCGCCCTCCACAACCGCACAGGGGCGCGCTCCCCCTACCCGCGCCAGCAGCTGCTCGATGTGGTGAAGCCCCTCCTGCTTCCCGGCGACTCAACCTTGGTCACTCTGCGGGTGTGCGCGAGCGAGCTGCTCGAGGAAGGCCTCGGGCTCGATCGTCAGCCGCTGCCGAATACTCTCCGGCTTTGGGTGGGAGACGCTGCTCGAACATCGCTCGATCGTCAGGTCGATGTGCACATCGACTTGGACGAGTTCGAGGACGCGTGCGATTGAGGTGGCAGGTGCGAGGGGGCACATGTGTGTGATCGTGCTGACGAGAGGCTGCATGTCACTGTGGTCGAGGTTAGAAAGGAAGGAGGTGAAGCGCGTTTTTCCATGAGTTGCACGTCCTGTGAAGTGCACCGTCGACCTGGATTGACTGAACTGCTCAGAAATCTCACCAAATCACTCATCATAAAGTGGCCAGATTTTCTTCGTCGATTTTCTTTGAGATTTTTGCAACGCATTCTCAGATTACTGACGCGCCACAAGCAGCGCCCATGGTGCTGCCGCCCAACCTGGCTGCTCTCCTTTGCCTCGCGTTGACGTCGTCGCCGCCCAAGGTCCATACGACGACCCCATCCGCGCGCCGCCCCTTCCCGACCAAGACGCCCCGCGCCGCCACGCTCCAACTGAGCGCGCTGGGTCGGTCGGAGGATGCCAACACTCGCCGAGCCCGTGTGATGGCATCCGCGGCCAACAACGTGACGACGGCGCCGCCCGAGCTGGCGCCTTTCATCGAAACCCTTGCGAACCAACTGCCCTCCGCGTGGGCGTCGCTCCCCGAGGCCCTCCGCAAGTTCCTCCCCGACTATGAGCCCGACGAGGCGCTGGCGGGGAAGGACATGGCAGCCAAGGCGGCCGCGGAGGAGGCCGAGGCTGCGGCGCAGAAGGTGCTCGCGATGCGCGCCAAACGCATGGGGGCTGAGAGCGTCATGGCCGTCGAGACGTCCAAGAAGGAGCAGCACAACAACATCCTCACCACCTACGGAGCCGACTACGGGGCTGAGGCCCCCGCGCCCACAAGGGAGTATTCGAGCTCCTACGGGGTCGACGCTGGCGCCGGCGCGGGCGCCAGTGCTGGAGGGAGCACCCGTCAGGGCGGACCTCCCATCGACGAGGAGCGTCGCAATCGCTCGCCCGGGCTCCAGCGCAACTTTTACGACGTGCCTACTTCGGACTTCAAGCGGCCGCACGGCATGATGGGTGGCGTCGTCGGTGGCGGCGGCGGCGGCGGCGTCGGCGGCAGCAGCATGCCACCTGCTTCTCAGGCGCCTCCCTCCGACCAGGGGTCTGCGACGCCTTACGGCGTCGATTACGGCTTGCCGCCCGGCACCCAGTTCGGCGCGGAGACGCCGCTCGAGGGCCAGGCACGCGAGAGAGCGATGGCGGCTTTCAAGGCGCGAGCTGGCTCCGAGTCGCCGGCGGACGTGTCGGCGCGCGTGCTGTCGATCCGTACGATGTACAGCGCGCTCAACGTGCCCGTGGACGCGTCGATGACGAGATGGACGGACGCGGAGCTCGGGGAGTACTTCGCGAGTGGAGGCCTCAATCGGCCAGGGATGCCCAAGCCGCAGCCGGGTCAAGCCCCCGAGGCGGCCCCATACGTGCCGCCACCCATCGACCAGGATCGTCGCAGCCGCTCGCCGGGGCTGTCTCGCAACTTTTACGAGATTCCGACGGCGGATTTCAAGCGGCCGCACGGCGTGAGAGGGCCCCTGCCACCGGACCCACCGCCTCCGGCTGCCGCGCCACCGTCGATGGCCTTCGGGGCCGAGTCCCCTGCGCCTGGGCGCGAGAGAGAGTACCAGGCGTATCAGGCGGCGCAGGGCGGTGCTGGCCAGAGCATGGGGGGGGGCTCGAGCTTCACACCGCCAGCCTCGAGCTTCACACCGCCCCCGATCGATCAGGAGCGTCGCAATCGCTCACCCGGCCTCTCGCGCAACTTTTACGAGATCTCGACCTCAGACTTCAAGCGGCCGCACGGCATGAGAGGTCCGATGCCACCCGAGGCGCCACCGCCATCGGCTGCCGCGCCGCCGATGACCTTCGGGGCACAGGCGCCTGCGTCGGGCTACGGCTCATATCAGACGGGCGGTCCCCCGGCTGCCCCGCCACCGCCGATGGCCTTCGGGGCCGAGTCCCCTGCGCCTGGGCGCGAGAGAGAGTACCAGGCGTATCAGGCGGCGCAGGGCGGTGCTGGCCAGAGCATGGGGGGGGGCTCGAGCTTCACACCGCCAGCCTCGAGCTTCACACCGCCCCCGATCGATCAGGAGCGTCGCAATCGCTCACCCGGCCTCTCGCGCAACTTTTACGAGATCTCGACCTCAGACTTCAAGCGGCCGCACGGCATGAGAGGTCCGATGCCGCCCGAGGCGCCACCGCCATCGGCTGCCGCGCCGCCGATGACCTTCGGGGCACCGGCGCCTGCGCCAGCCTTTCCTGGCATGGGGGGTCCAATACCAGGCCAAAACTACCAGGTTGAACGAGCCACGTCATATCAGCCGGGCGGTCCTGGTCAGAGCATGGGAGCCTTCCCCAGTGGAGCCTTCCCCAGCTTCACGCCACCGCCAGTCGACGAAGATCGTCGCAATCGTTCGCCAGGCATGCAGCGCAACTTTTACGACGTGCCTACTTCGGACTTCAAGCGGCCGCACGGCATGATGGGCCAAACGCCGCAGCCGCCAGCAGCCCTCGAGGCGCCGCCGGCTGCTGCGAACTATGGCGCCCAGCCAACGAATGCACCCTCGCAGTATGGAGCCACGAGCCCGACGGCTCCAGCCGCACAAAATGGCGCGTCGATGCGCTTCCCAACGTCGGCAGCGACCAGGCGGCCCGTGCCACCGGCGGCAGCGACCACGCTCCCGGAGCCGGCATGGGCAGCGGCCGCTCCCTCCCAACAGCCAGCAGCACCGCTCAACGGGCCGGCTGTGCCCACGTGGGAGGCGTCGACGCCGCCGGTGCAGGCGGCGCCGGCGACAGCGCCTGGCGTGCAGTCGGCAGCAGCGGCGACTGCTGCGGCGGCGGCCCAGGCAGCGACTGCGGCGGCGGCGACCGAGGCAGCGACTGCGGCGGCGGCGACCGAGGCAGCGACTGCGGCGGCGGCGGCCAAGGCAGCGGATGCGGCGGCGGCGACCGAGGCAGCGACTGCGGCGGCGGTGGCCAAGGCAGCGGATGCGGCGGCGGCGGCGGCGGCCGAGGCAGCGACTGCAGTGGCGGTGGCGGCTGCGGCGGCCGAGGCAGCGGCGTTGCAAGAACGGGTGGCGCGCCTTGAGGACTTTATCATACAGCTCGAGCGCTCGAACGAGGCGCTCGGTACGGCGTTGACGGACCTGCGCACGAAGGAGGAGGAGGCGAAGAGGGAGGCTGTCGAGGCACGTGCGAGGGAAGAGGCCCTCGCCCAACGGCTCGCGGCCCTCGACTACTACATCGCTCTCGATGCCGCGGTAGCTCCGGAGAGCGCCGCCGGCGGCGTCGTCACGATGGCCGAGTCGAGTGGGCGAGTGGGTGCCGGCACCGCAGCTGTGACCGGTGCCGCTTCCGTCGCCACTCCGGCAGTCACCGCCGCCGATGGCGACCTGTTCGTCTGGGATGCGAGCCACGCGACCGCCCACGACCACGCGACCGCGGACGAGACCGCTGCCGCCCCTGCCACCCCCGCTGCGATGCCGCCCCCCTTGGCTGCTCCGACGGCCGCGCCCCAAGCTGCCCATCCCCAAGCTGCCCATGCCGCTTTCCCGGATCGGCCGTACGCGGGGTGGCAGCCGGGAGCTACTTCTCGGTGGCGGGCTGTGACGCCGGTGACGGCCGCTCCTGGCCCCCTGCCCAGCGCCAGCGACAACAGCGCGCGTGCGGCCGCCGCCAAGGCGGCCTGGCTCGCCTCACGGAGCACCGGCCTGCCCAAATTTGGAAAGCCCAGAATGAGTGCTTCGGACGACATGCCACCGGAGGCTCCGTACCTGCCGCCGCCGCCCGCCGAGGACATGGTCGAGGCATCGATGCGTGCGATGCTCGATCAGCGCGGTGCACAGGCCTGGGCACAGGGCGCGCGGGCGCAGTACCATCGATGAGTTCAAATGGCTTCACCTCGCAGCGCACCTCTCTCCAGTGTAGTAGATGCCATGCTCATGGGCGTGTGCTTGGGCAGTGACCTGTCGACTGTGCATGCGCCCGGATCTTCATCACGTTGCCGCGCGTTTTCATGTTAATAGGATCTCTGGTGTCTCGTGTATGTGGCTTTTAAAACTTGGATGTAGGGAAAACCCACACCCATAATAGGAAAACGACCCATAAAAGGATCGCAAGCCCAGTTCTCGTCCACCCAGAGCGTGCTCGCGCGCGTCGCCGAGGCCGAGTTCCCGGCTGCGGACATGCCAGCCGCTGTGGCAGCGCTAGCACTGGCGTCGTTCCTTGGAGTCGTTCCCTGGAAACCAGACGCATCTGCTTTGCAGGAGGCGGCTCATTCCTGGTTCGAGCAGAAAGCCCCGGTACCAGTGGCCAAGAAGGGTCCCCTGTCGCTCGATGATAAAGCTCCCAACCCGTATACGGCGTCAACGCCCCGCTATTTTTCTAACGCAGTGGACGAGGCCAAGTTTTACGAGAAAGTGGAAAAGGATAAGGAGGAGGCAGCGATTGCGGCCGAAAGAGCGGCGCAAAAGGCGAAGGCCGATGCGGCCGAGGAGGTCTTGATGGCGTCGTTAAAGGCCATCAAGGATGAGACGGAGGCGGCAAAGGCCAAGGCTAAAGAGGAGGCGGAGGCGTTGAAGGAGAAGGCGTTGAAGGAGAAGGCCGATGCGGAGGCGCTGAAGGCCGATGCGGATGCGAAGAAGAAGCTCTGGCTGGAGGAGAAGGCCAAGAAGGATGCGGCGTGGGAGGAGAAGAAGGCGGCGGCGGCGATTCAGGGCAGCTGGCACTGGCCCGGGCCGAAAGGTACCGACGATGACCCGGAGGCCTCTCCGGGACCCGAGGCGGAAGCCGAGGCGCCCGAGGACAATGCTCCCGAGCCGCCTAAGAAAGAGAAGAAAGACTGGGATGCGGAGAAGGCCAAGAAGGACGCTGCGTGGGAGGCCAAGAAGGCGCCGGAGAAAGCTCCCGTACCAGTGGCCGCAGCGCCTGCCTCCTCCGAAGAGACGGGCCGCGCGCAGGTGCTCGTCGTCGTCTCTGACCATGGAAGCGGCACCTCGACCTTTGGGAAAGCGCTCCAGACGCACCCGTGCATGTTTGACCTGGGGGAGACGTTCACTGCGAACTATCCGTGGTCGTCGACCAAGAACCTGAAGGCGTGCGGTGAGTCGCAGGACCGGAGTGCGATCTTCGACGCGGAGTCCGGTCTCCTCCTAAGGAAGAGTAACGATCAACTCTCGTCCAAGTTCGCAAGCAGCTTCGACGACAAGGAGATCCAGGTCGGGTCCAAGGCTGCGGACGGCGCCGATCCTTCTCTGTACGCGAACCTGCCCTACGACCTCGGCGAATACTTTGTCCGCATGCGCGATCTCATCTGCAAGAACGTGCCCGAGAAAATGTGCGCCCCGTCGGAGTGCTCGATCACCGTCAAGATGTTCCCGCAATTCTTCGACGGCACCACGGGCGGATTTTCGGATGCGGATGACAAGCCCTCGGAGTGCACGATTGCGCGAAACGATGCGGCTCTCAAGGCATGGAAGAAGGAGCTCGCGTCGATGACGGCCAACCCCAAGGTCGCGACGCTGGCCCTCATTCGGTACGAGCGCGACAGGCAGTTCTCCACCTTTCACCGGTTCACTGCTCCCGGCACCAAGTTTGACTGCAGCTTCCCGCGCAAACCCTACGACTTCGCCGTCGTGGCAAATCAGGTCGCCGACGGCCACATTCAGATTGAGAACTGCTGGACGGGTGCTGCCGGGGCCGCCGAGTGCCTCAAAAACGCGCTCAGCCTGGTCGGTCTGACGCCCGAGTTGATGGGCGACAAGGGTACGACGCTGATGACGGGTGGCACAAAAGAGAGCATCAGCAGCAAGGCCTCAAGCTGCTCTACCGACCCTGACGCCACCTTCGTGTCCGAGAAGAATGACGAGGTGAAAATGATCCATGGCGAGCTCACTACATTCTACTACGTGAAAATGGTCGCCAACGTTGATGAGGACGAGGCGGTCGCGAGCCCAAGCCCTGAGGCCCGTGAGGCCTGAGAGGGCGCTTCGAGGCGACAAGACCGTCGCACACACACTCCTGCACGCGAGGGCACTGCATAGCGGAAGAGAGCCCATGCGTTGAGGGATCTAGCAGCATGCATGTGGGATCTTAGCGGGAAGAGCCGTAAGCGGCTCTGTGGGGAGTCTCGAGTCAAGGGGGACTACGCCCCTTTGCGCAGCGTGGTGACGTGTGGCCTGTGCACGTCTGGTCCTCGCGGCCCCGGGCGCGGGCCAGCCAAGCCGCAGCACGGCGGCGACGCGTGTGAGCCGTGACTTGGCGCGTGAATCTGAATGTGTGCGTAACGACAGTCGAGTGTAGGTATTTTCACTTTCTAGAAACCCGGGACCGCGTCCAGGTCCGACCTAGTCCTACTCCTAGAGCGGCGTGTGCACGCAGGGGCGCCACACCCACACCCACAACCCGACCCCTAGCTTTAACCCCTTCGGCTTCGCGCCTTCGATTCGGTCGTGGATTCGGTACCAAGTTCGGTACCGCGGACGTCGATCCTCTAGCTCTACGCGGTCATGCTCGTACATGAAATTCGTGATGTGTCTTGAGTCACATCGGTGCGGCCGGCCTGGTATATAGCTGAGTGTTCAATCAGATCGCCAAGAAGCAAGATCGAGCCGGGGTCTCCACCTCCACCCCTCGAACACGTGAGATTTAGGGAACATGCGCTCACGCCCGACCAGCACGCGGGCCTTTCGTCAAGACCGCAGACGTCTAGTCGTAAAGGCGAACCTTTCCCGCTGGGGCGAGGAGCCAGGAGGTGCGTGCGTAAACACATAGTCGGTTCACGGTAGATATAATATCATCGATTTTTGATATAAACGTGGCGCCGGGCGCGGCGGGTCCTTATAAACTGTGTAACTGTGGTACTCATCGAAAAATCGAAAGGCGTTCCCAGGCGTTACGAGAAAAACGAAACGCCACAGAGCCATACGCGCAAAGCCGCTGCTCCACGTGTGTCCTCTACTTCGTTCCGACTCAGATCCCACACACGCTCAGACCTCAGTCCTCCCTCGCCTCCGTGTTCCATGCTGCCTCTAGCTTCTCGCGTGATGCCGGCTCACTCGCGTCCCCAGCTAGAGCTGGGCCGCTGGCATCCTCTGCAGCGCCTGAGATGAGACGACCCACCGCGTCGTACTTGCGCGCGAACACCGCCCTCCACGCCGCGAGCGATGCGCGCTGTGCCAGGTTCAGCGCAGCTCTCGCCTGCACAGGGTTCTCGGGCTCGATGCTGTTACGCGCGAGGTAGCGCGTGGCATCTGTGCCGGCCATGACTTCGTACTCGCCGCCTGGACCGTAGAGATGGCGCGCACTGGCAACGTTGTACACCAGACCGTCCACAGCCACCAGAATCGGCCCATCCTCCCTTAGATCGCCAGGAAATCGCGCCAGCTCCGAAGGTGTCCAGCATTCTTGCGGTCGCACGTACGCCGGACTGTCCGGCGAGATACGACTACCCACGCCCACCACGGGTGCTTTTCGTCGCGCTCGAAGCTGCGAGACTCGCCACTCGCCCCATGCCCACGATGCGAGTGGCAGCACAAAGGCGATTACCACAAGGCTCGCTGCCACTGCAGTGAGGCGAAACGCGACATCGAATGCGTCCGCCACCAACATTGTCGAATGGCAGTCTGCGAGAGACAGTGCAGCAGGATGTGCCTCCGCTAGCTGATTCGGCGGCGAAAACCGCGGCGACGCGGCGAGAGCGAACACGGGCTTCATTGTGGGAAGGAGTGCTGCGTGACGCCCAAAGTTACGCAGCTGTGAACTCAACGTGAAGGGCCAGGTC